>Ga0310343_10000222_pt1 | contig 26574 bp, 27 predicted proteins | sample HC15DNA2025_MG_FD_203519 | JGI IMG/M metagenome (GOLD analysis project Ga0310343, IMG submission 203519) | Marine microbial communities from station ALOHA, North Pacific Subtropical Gyre - HC15-DNA-20-25_MG | ecosystem: Environmental > Aquatic > Marine > Oceanic | place: Pacific Ocean: North...
GCACCTTGTTCCTGAAACCACCTTACTTGCTCGATAACCATGGAATGGCCGAGATGCATCCTGCCGCTAGGCATTAGGCCAGTCAATACACCAAATGGATCCGAACGCTCCATACATCCGGTAACTACGTCGAGGTCCCTGTGTGCAAAGATAATTCCTCTACGATGCAACATACTTGGATTAGGAATTCGTGAAATATCGATGCTTTCTAGGCCGAATTGGTCCCGTATTCGAGCATAATCTGTAGATTGCTCTGAAGACCAAGGATCGATGCGAGCGGCGTCTTCCACGACCTCTCGTGAATACACTCCTCAATCAACTAATCGCCCATATAATGCGACAAATGCTCGACTGCAACTAATCAAGAACTAAACCGGCTTGGGGTAATTATGGCGGTTGTACATTGTCTAGGGACTGGATTGGTCGGTGCATGGGTTGCAAAGCGTCTAGCAACACTTGGACACGAAGTTCACGCCTATGACCTTCAGCCGCATCGAGTCATGGGGATTGATGGAATTACGGTGCATCAAGGAGATGTATTGGATAATTTGATGTCAATGAGCAATAATGCTCAGGTTGACATGGTTGTGAATATGTTACCGGGCGATATTGGGCATATGGCAACGACAGATCTCGCTGAAAGTAGGTATCGCGTGGTGGATTTAAGTTTCAGTAAACATACACCCGATAGAGATAATCAAAAGGCTCAGGATTACGGTGCAAGAATCCTTTGGGATGTTGGTATAGCACCCGGTTTATCGAATATGTTGCTAGCCGTCGCGGATAGGAAAATTGGACCTTTGGAAAAAGCTGAAGTTTGGGTGGGTGGAAACCCAACCGGACCATATGGTGAATGGAAGTATATGGCACCATTTTCCCCCATAGATGTAATTGCAGAATACACTAGGCCGGCGAGGGTGATTCGAGAAGGAGAAGAAGTGATTCTTCCAGCGTTAACCCAACGTCATATGATAGATACCGGAGAACATGGTGAAATGGAGGCTTTTCTTACAGATGGTTTACGTTCCGTGCTGAAATCTATTCCTGCATTTGAGATGTCTGAATTCACCGTACGATGGCCGGGTCATATCCAGAAATTTATAGACGAAAGGGAAACTGGAGAATTGAATGAAGAGGAATTAATTTGGGAGTGGAATTATGATCATAAAATTCCTGAATTCACTTGGATGAAGGTTAGAACTCAGTCAAGATCCGGTGAAGTCATGGAATGGGAAGTTGAGGATCATGGGGGCGACGATGGTCATTCTATGGCCCGAGCAACCGGAATGGTGACTGCATGTTGTGTAGATGCATGGTTGAAAAATCCAGATATGTTACCAGTAGGTGTCCACGCACCAGAAGCATTGGGAAACCATACAATTTCCCAAATAATACGCGCTATGAAACTCAATAACGTACGAATAGACGGCCCTGAAATATCGTTTGACTAGTTGGAATGTTTTGTTTTGAGTAATGGTTAATTCCACCATTGTTCGTTATCTTCTTGATCACGAGCTATCACCCATTTGATAGCAATTGGAGTCGCGATTAATACGGCTACAGCAAAAACAGGTAACCTCCAATCCACCTCGAGCGACGCAGGACGTTCAATTAACCAAGTAAATCTTAGTGGTGAATTATGGAAATCGGAAGTCCAATCATGCAAGTTTGTGACGTGGTGACCAACCACACTCACAGAATGATGTAATCCATTGAAGGTTGACTGTGGAGTATGAGTTACAGAAACATTTTCTGATTCGAAAATGAAATCCACGGAAACACCAGGAGCCACAGTAACAAACGCGCCTCCTTCAACGGGACGAATTCCTGTCAACAAGTGTTTTTGATCACTAGGAATAATCGGAGCATCCTGCCCATCGAATTGGATATTAAGAGGTGCTTCTGACCATTCAAAGAATGCAGTTCCTGGAACCTCCCATGAAGTTTGTTCGGATATAGAAATACGGAATGTTTTCATGTTTGAATCATTGATTAATATGTTTTCAAAAGACTCTCCAGATTCTTTGTGACCGTGCCACTCCCCCCAAGTGGTGAACCATACATCCTGAGATCTCAGTAAAGAAATAGCACCTTTATCCTCTCTGATATTGACATCATACCACCTTGCAATCCAGTAAATACTGACTAGACTGTCTTGCTCAGCATCTTCCAAGGCTGATATATTGGCTTGACCTTTTTCTAGGCTGGTTAGACGTTGTACCGCGTGTAAACCATAGGTATCGCCTTCAATTCTATCTCCAATAATTGAAAATCCCGCTTCGGATATGGTATTAGCAACATTTTCTGTCACCGGACCATTGGGGTGACCGAATGAAATGGGCTGAGAGCCCCAGCGTGAAGCATCAGTAAATCGGTTAAGGTAATCTCGACATTCCTCGACCACCCAGAGTTCTTCCCTAACATCTACTCCTTCAAAACCATGACAGCCAAATTCATCTCCAAGTTCTAACCTTTCTGGCCCTATTATATTACGAAGCCAATTATCATCATCCCATTCTGCAACCACTGTAGGGGCTGTTATTGGTAGCAAAATTATGCTACATATAAGCAAGCCGAGTACTCTACGTGTGTGCACAACATTGGGGCGTGGTATGTATCAGAAGAAGGCATCGCAGTAACGCAAAGCAATAATGCAAGGCAGTAGTCGCAGGAGCGATGGCCGGGCTATCATCGGATTCTTTGGAAACGGTTGCCAATCTGACCGGATTACAAGGTACTGGCAATTCTCATGAAACTCCAATGTTTTACAAAGGCTTGATGCAATTAACTCCCGCATTGGTTAGGACTATTACCAATGTAAGTTATTGTGGGGTCGATAGAATCCCAAAACATGGGCCAACAATCTTAGTTGGTAACCACACATCCCACATTGACCCTATTGTCAAAATAATGGGAGCGAAGAGGCCTGTGCATTATCTTGCAAAAGCAGAGCATTTTGAAGATAAAAAATTTCAGAAACTTATGACCTCGACGGGACAGATAGAAACTTTTCGAGAATCGGGAGGTGTTGAGGCATTAGCAAGTGCAGTAGATGTACTATTGAGTGGAAATGTTATGGGTATTTTTCCTGAAGGAACCCGCTCTAGATCTGATAAGCCGCCTTACCTTTCTAGAGGTAAAACTGGCGTAGCTCGATTAGCTGCTAGATTTCCTGAAGTACCAGTTGTACCAATGGCAATTATTGGTGCGAGGAAATTCATGGCACCTGGCTCTGCAATCGTTAATCCATTGGCAAAAGTGCAAGTCAATATCGATAACCCAATCACCTTCGGTAATTGGTTAGCAGATGAAGACGGAGGGAATATGTCTGATGAAGACATTTCTAATATAGCCAAATTAGACGAAGATGGTCAAAGATCAGTGATGAAATCACACTATAGGAGATTCACTGACCAATTAATTGAGAATCTCAGGATTTTAGGTGCACCCTAAATCCCATCTGTGAATCAAAGATTTGAGTTAACACGTCCGCATCCTTCATGGACTTCGGCGGTTCTGTCCATTTAGTCGACATGGAGCAATACCTAGCATTCCTCGAACGAATCCTCGAAGAAGGAGTAGAGAAATCAGACCGTACGGGCACAGGAACAATATCTCTTTTCGGCCATCAAATGCGATTCGATCTTTCCGAATCTTTTCCTGCGGTTACAACAAAAAAGCTCCATTGGCCTAGCATTATCCATGAACTGTTGTGGTTTTTATCAGGCGAAACGAATGTGGCTTATTTACAGGAAAATAATGTTCGAATATGGAACGAATGGGCCAATGAGGATGGCGACCTTGGGCCCGTTTATGGAAAACAATGGAGAAAATGGGAAACAAATGATGGCAGGGTCGTAGACCAAATAAAAAACGCTATTGAGATGATAAAAGAAAATCCAAATTCTCGTAGAATTATTGTTTCCGCTTGGAATGTCGGGGAATTAGAAGATATGGCGTTGATGCCTTGTCATGCATTTTTCCAATTCTATGTTAACGATGGGAAATTATCTTGTCAATTATACCAAAGAAGTGCTGATGCATTCCTTGGTGTTCCATTCAATATTTCCTCATACAGCCTTCTAACTTGTATGATGGCCCAAGTATGTAATTTGCAACCCGGAGAATTTGTATGGACTGGCGGAGATTGCCACTTGTACCTTAACCACTTAGAGCAAGCCAAGGAACAAATTTCTAGAGAACCACTTCCTATGCCTCAACTCAAGTTAGATGAGACTATTTTAGATATTGATGATTTTACTGCTGAGAGTATTGAAATTCTCAATTATGAGCATCATCCACATATTTCGGCACCAATATCTGTTTGAGGTAATAGCATGCGTATGGCGATGATTGTAGCGATGGATGAAGATGGCTGCATAGGAAGAGGTGAAGGCCTTCCATGGCGTTTGGCCTCTGATATGGCTCGATTCAAACAATTGACTGAAGGAGACGGGTTTAATGCCGTAATAATGGGAAGAAAAACGTGGGATTCACTTCCCGAGCAATATCGACCATTACCTGAACGATTGAACATCGTCATGTCAAGAGACACCGGATGGGAAGAAGATGGGGCAGAGACCGCTCTATACATTGGTCGAGCCATAGAAATCGCCTATGCGGATGGTTGCGACGAATGCTGGATTATTGGCGGGGCTCAGATTTACCAGATGTTTCTAGATCGTGTAGATGAAATTCATGTTACAACGGTTCAAACCACAAAGAGTGGCGAAGTAAAATTTCCAGATTGGAATAGGTCTGAATGGTCTGAGGAGATATTCGAAAAATTGCAATCTGACTCTAATAATGAATACGATACTACATATTCAATCTGGACTAGGCGATGATATGAATTTCCGCGGCTTGTTCGCAATCTTAGGTGGTTCCTTTTTCGTTTATGTGGGAGTATTACATTTCACAGATACTGAATGGTTCGAGCCAATTGTACCACCATTCCTTGGTTCTGCTGAATTTTGGGTAATCGCAAGTGGGGTGGTTGAAATTCTAGTGGGCGTTATGCTGATTATCCCCTCGATAAGATGGATGGGGGGATTTGCCAGCGCTACTTTGTTGATTTGCCTATATCCTGCCAATCTATACATGTGGGTTAATTCTGTTGAATTGGGAGATGGGGCGTCGTTATCTCAGACCGGGAATCTAGTAAGGCTTGTATTGCAATTAGGTGGAATTTGGATTAGCCTGTGGATAGCAGAATATGAAATTGAAAAGGCACTAGAAAACTCACATTAATCATATTTTCAGAAATGCTGGGTTAAACTTAATCTCCTTCACAATGTATAGATTACCAATGGTTAGTAGCCCCGAGGTCCAATTCGGTGAGGGAGGTGGTTTTGATTTCACTACACCAAGTGGATTTGTGATTATTCCTTGGGTTTTTTCCTTGCTTTTGATAGTCTTTGGGCTAAGTGGTACCGTAGAAGGTCTAGTCACAAACGAGTGGGGGGTTGTAGGGTTAAGTGGGTGTTTTGTCATTCCAGGTTGCTTACTAGGGATGTGGCTAACTCCTACAAAATTACAAAAGGAATTTGAAAAAATCAGGATAGAGGAGAAACCCAGAGATTTTGTCCACCGTTCTGAAACTGGAGGATCCACAGGAAGTTTCTGGACCGGAAAAAATTCTCATAGCCCAAAAAAAGACGATAGAGGGTGGGTTTTCCAAGCCCCTGGTCCGGAGTACTGGGACAAGGTAGACCCATATGGCCCAGACGATAGCGGAATTATTCCTGAACATCCTACCGTTGTAGGCACTCCAAAGCCTGCAAGTTTTTCCTTTGATGGTGTATTAATGTGTATTATCGCTCTATTCTCAATCCCGGCTACAATGGCCTCAGTAATGGCGGGATTAGCAATGATCGAGACGGGTGTGGATGAGGAGTTCGGTGCTGTCGCCTGTGCATTGATTGTTGGGCCAGCCATTGGGTCCGTGATATTTGCAATTACTAGTTGGTCCATGGGAACTAAAATGCAGCTGACGATTGATGTTCCAACTTCAAAAATTAGGTCCATGGCTGCTGGTGAATTAGAGCTCGTAGGCCAAGTTCGACGGTGGACTTCTCCCGCGCCGCCTGTTCAGGTTGGAGATGATCCTGCACGCACTTACAATGATCTACATTCATGGAGATGGAAGTACGAAATATATCTCAGAAGAACGAGGGTGGTGATGACCGATGATGGCCCTCGTACCAAAACCGAATACAGATGGGAGACAATTAAAGAGAAAAACGGCGGTCATAATTTCATACTTCATGATGGAACTGGAGGAGTACTTGTAAAACCTAAAAAGTTCGAAAATCAAGAACTTGGCACCTATATTCGTAAGTGGGAAGTAGATCATAATCGTAACTTAGGAGAAATTTTTGGTTCGCTAATAACTACTACTTTTGGTGGATGGACGATACTTGAGCATAAATGGACATTATGGGGATTGGCTTTAGGGGACCCTTGTTACATCTTAGGAAAGGCCGAAAATCGGTCTAAGGATATGAAGAAAGAAGAATGGTTTGCTGAAGATGGTATTACACCTATACGAAGAAATGATCAACAGCTCTTGATGCAAGTTGTAGGTGAAAGTGGAGTAGGGTTCGCTGCAAGATTGGAAAGAGGAAGTGAACTGGGAGTACTTGGAAAGGTAAAGTCTCAGTTTGAATACAAGATAATCCCTGGAGTAATAGCCGCAGGTTGTTTGATGGGAACCTATCTTGCATATGCAAATTATTGATTTGTATCTGATTAATATCGAATGATTAGGGAAGAAAAAACAAATTCCGGGTCAAAATTGATTACTAAAGGAGGTTTAGGATTACCATGGAAGGCACTACCATTGCAATATATCTTGGTCTGGCAATTTTCGCGCTAATTCTTGTGGGATGGTTCTTTAGCACCTGGAATAGATTAGTACGACTTGAGAAAGATGTTGACAGAGCTTGGGCAAATATCGATACGCTGCTTCAACAAAGATATGACATGATTCCAAACATGGTAAACATCGTCAAAGGATATGCAGACCATGAGAAGGAAATTTTTGGTGAATTAACCGAAGCAAGAAAGACCTTTGCTGCTGCATCTAGTTCAGGTGATGTAAGTGGTGTTATGGCTGCTGAATCTATGCTTTCTCAAGCCATGCCGAAATTATTGGCTCTATCAGAAGCATATCCTGATTTGAAAGCCAATACGAACTTCTTATCTCTACAAGATGACTACAAAGAAATTGAAGATTCAGTTACTGACCAACGCCAGTTATACAATAGCTCGGCAACCAATTTCAACACAGCAATTGAGATCATACCAGACAGTATTGTTGCATCCTTCAAGGGCTGTAAAGAAAGAGTTCTCTACGAAGCGGAACAATCTGCTCGAGGTTCTGTGAGTATCGAGTTCTGAAAAATTAGCGAATTATTTGATTGCTAAGATTGTCGATATATTTGACACCATCCAAAAAGAAGCAGCACCCAATTGTAACCAATCACCAGGGCCCTCAATTCCGTATACAAATACACTGATAATCCAGCATAGACTTGCAAGTGTTTGTCCAAGCCATTGGATACTCAGGATTTTGCCTATTCGAGTCTCATTTTTCGTCAACAAGTCAAACACTCCTGTCCGCAACACGATAAATCGTCTAAGTACATCCCCCAACCCCTGTAAGCCTCGACGAACTCATCCGTAGGGATATCTAGTGAAGAGGCGATTGCTTGGGCGACGATAGCAAACCTTTGTCTATATTTGAAAATGAAGCAAAAAATGTGACCATCATGTCTGACAGATGGGCCGCAAAGGAACATACCTGGCACTAAAGTTGATTCATCACTCTCATTCAATAGGGGGAATCCATCTTCTCTTTCATCGAAAAAATCTGACACGAATTTATGACTTCCATCGAATCCGCCTGCGAATAGAGGCTTAGAATCAGAATTGAAGACTTGACCATCTTGAGTTCTGACTTCGTATATTCCATTTACTAGATTGACTGATTTTACTGGAGTCTGGGGGTTTAATCGGACATTATTTTCAAAATTTGCATTCCTCATTCGTTCAAATGAAAAAGTAGACAAAGTAATACTTGGATCTGAACTTTCTTCGTCCCATGGGCTGTTAATATCGAATAATACCACCTTTTTACCATTGTTCGCAAGATGATATGCAGCATCTATTCCACTTTCATATCCGCCAATAATTAGAAAATTATCCCCTTCTAAATCTGCATATCTTGAAACTGTTGCCGTGTGCCTGCATAATTCAACTCCTTCAAATCCATCCAATAGTGGATATTGATATTCGCCTGCAGCCCAAATTACATTCTTCGCCAGCAAGTTACCGTCACCAATATTTAGATGAAATAAGCCGTCAATTTTCTCTATAGAATCTACATTTGTATTTTCTAGAATCGGGAGTTCAAAATATTCAGCTATATCTTGTAAGTGTTCGGCGTATTCCTTACCAGTAGGGTGCTCAACCTTCATGCTAAATGCGGGAGATATTCCGATAGCTATCGAATTTAAATCAAGCATTCCAATGGAATTACTGGGAAATGACGGCGTAATGAATCGAGTCTCTTCGGGCCAAGAAGAAAATGATGACCCCACCGTATCTCTGTCCACAATCAGGAAGTTCTCAATTCCTGCATGAGCAATAGCAATTCCGACACCGATTCCCGCAGCCCCAGCTCCGACTATTACGACATCTTGAACTTCTGAGTCAACTCTTGGAGCCATTTCTTCATCTACCAAAGCGGTCTGCTGGTCCGACGACATAATCGGCCCGACATTATTAACATTTTAAAAAAAACTAATAAATTATAAGGCGATATTTATTATTTTTTAGCTGAAAATCGTGGAGTAATTCATTCCCCTTCATATTCGGTAACCCTTATTCCTAGATTACCTCGTCTGGCTTTTCTTTCCATAATTTTGTCCATTTTTGAATGGAATTCGGATTCTAAATCGACATGCATTGCAAGAGAGTGCCCAAGTATTAAAATCAATAAATCTGCTAATTCTTCTGACGCTTCTTCTTTCGGCTTCCCTTTGGTGATCGCTGCAGCAAATTCTCCCAATTCCTCTACAGTTAGAGCCACACGATACCCCATGTCGTGACCATTATTCTTTGGATTAGCAAAATCATGCTTACTATGGAATGCTGCAACTCTAGCCATCATGGTTGTCCAAGAGCCATCAGGCTTAGAATTCCAATCAACTTCTTTCCAATCATCTACACTCACCAGTCTGGTCATACACGGGCCAATAATTGGAGAGCCATCAAACTGTCTAATGCTCTAGAATCTACCACCAGGTGGTTGTCTAGGGTAATCAGAACCTGCAGGAAGGAGATAGGATAGACCAACAAGAGATAGAATAATTGAGGCAAATAATACAATAGAAAAAATCCTCATTCGGTAATTCGCTTCATTTTGTAGTTCAGTACACAACTCTGTGTCCGGTTGAGGGTTGTTATTCGGTAAACATTCGCGCTCATACTCTTTGTCTGCTTGATCCCACCAATCCATTCTATCTATCGCTTCGATGAAGAGGAGAATTGAAACTACCAAAAGAACGAAACCTACACGCTGACCTTGCAATATAATCACTCAAAAATTATCTTGTAGGGCCTCTATACAATCCCTTACTCTGGCACGCAGTTTCGCAGCCTTGGCATCAACAGCATGATGATCGATTTCGGCAGATGGGTCGCCTGGGGTTCTTCCCGCGGCCCAATTGGAAGAGCAAGATATAGCCACATGAGGGATTCCCGTCTCTGCAATCAACCGGGACTCGGGGCCCAAAGTCATACCAACTACATCAGCACCCAGACGAACTAGTGCATCGATTTCAGAAGGCGATTCAAATTGAGGACCGATGCATTGCGCCACCACTAGCCTACTTGGGGTGCCCTCTTGAGTTTTGGATAGGGCTAATGAGCAAATTTCACTTGCTTTTTTGTCGAAAATAGAGGTTCTATCTGCGTGGATTGCATCCTCGTCATGAAAAGTCCATGGACGGGTTGCAAGATCTAGTACATCACTTGCTACGCCAATCATTCCAGGCGGTAAATCTTCAATCATAGTTCCAACTGAATTTACGCTGAGAATTAAATCTGGGGAGAAAGACTTCGCAGCATGAATATTTGCTCTATGTTCAATTTCATGAGGAGGAGTTCTTGCTTCCCCTTCTCGATGATGTCTATCAATTAGGAGTACTTTTCCTAAACCAGTTTCAACTAATATTGTTGGAACCTGCCCCCATTGTGAGTCTACTCTGATTTCACTATTTCTTGAAGCATTATTAGACATCTCAAGAGCTAGGTCTGACATCCCGGTTCCACTAAGAACGGCTATTCTCACCAAATACTCACCTCAGTTTGGAAATGGGCTTTCTCGCCCATTTTAACCTCACTCTTGCAGGCGAGAAATCAAATCTGCTTTCTTACCAGATACTGGTTTTCCTGCTTCCTTTAGAAGTTCTTTCAGTTCGGCAACAGTCATTGACTCATAATCGATATCGGAGTCATCGGAGGATTCACTGGACTCGACATCCGGAACATCCTCTGCCTTAGCCCCCTCATCTTCTTGCTCAGAAGATTCTTCTTCCTGCTCTTCATCATCAAAGCCATCGTTTCCTACCTCTGAAAGGTCTGCAGATGCTTCAGCCGCTGCGAGAACGTCAACGTCCTCTACTTCCGCAGCTGCGGCGGCAGCTTTCTCTTCTTCGTGAATTTCATCCAAGGTTGGTCCGTCTTCTACTACTACCCCGCTCTGGAGTAACTGACTGCGACGAATCATCACGGTTCTGACAGGGCTAACTTTGGAAACTGATTCTTTGATTGCTGCTTCCATAGTTCCGTCTAATACGGATTTTTGGAGTTGAATCCAGGTAGAACTAGCGCCCAAAGTTAGGATTTTTTCCTTAGCACTTGCCCTCATTGCTGATTTCTGGCTGGATTTTACCCGTGATCTCGAAATTAGTAGTGGCTTGAATCTTACGTAATATCCATCCTCGGTAACAACATCGACAGTGTCGTCAACCTTTCCTCGGTCACGGCGAATCTGCCGTCGAATGTGGTCTTTCTGGACATTGTGGCCAATGAATTCAGTAAGTGCGTCCCCGCCAACAGCTTCTGTTATTCGAAAAACTACCTGCACATGCATCTTTGAAAAGTCGCCATCTAGTTCATTTTGCATGATATCGTATGTTCGCCCGATTAATTGTTCTGGCTCTTCTGCAAGGGTTTCTCCAATGACTCTGAATGACCATGGATTACGAGGTGCTCGGATTGTGTACCAGCGCTTTGCCTTCCACTTGTCTCTCCGGTTGCGTGCCGCTGCCCTTGCTTTTGCGCCCTTTGCCATGAGAAACACCTCGTATCGGGGGCTACCCCGTGTGCGAGCCGTGCGACCTGCCTCCAGTATTTGAATGAAAGCCCTCAACTCCCATCCATAGACAAGGGCGCAGCGTGGTCTTCAAGGGCTGGTTGCTCTTGCCATAATCAATGAGTCTACACAGCGTATCTTGGAGAACACACTGCAGCGCTATGGATGACCTAGAAATAATCCAATCTGCAATGAAACAACTATCTGCAGTAAATTCAGAAGTAAGTTGGGAGAAATCCAAGTCCTATCATGGATCTCCCCAAACAATTCTCGAAATGAGAATAAATAACAAAAAAAATGCAAAAAAAAGCCTGGAATTATTGGGTAAGTCGTTATTGAATCAATTAGTCGAAAATGGCATAGAGTCTCAAATTGATGATGACAAAAATTTGCACATTCGACTCTCGTTATCATCCTTAGTCGCTGGAAAATTAAGGTTGGCCGAGGGTTCTGAATGGACCTCTGCAGTGAAGGGGAAGTACAAGATTGAATCTTATCCAGGCCAAGATCCCGGTGAAGTACTACTTGAATTAATATCGAAAATCGAATGATTGCAAAACAGGATTATTTTCGTAGAACAAACAGAAAATCATAACAAGGATTCTTATGGAACTTATACCACGGAAGTGTGAGTGATAGCATGACCCATGTAGTTACGAGTGCCTGTGTTGGACACAAATACCAAGATTGTGTAGCGGTTTGCCCGGTTGAAGCCTTTAGAGAAGCAGATACCTACTTGGTAATCGACCCCGATGAATGCATTGATTGCGCCGCCTGTGTCACTGAATGTCCTGTTGAAGCTATCTTCGCAGACACAGATGTTCCTGACGAAGAAATAGAGTGGATAGACCGTAACGAGACTGAGAGTCTAGAGTTAGAAATGGCACATGGTGATTCACCGGTACTCGCAGACTGAAGTTTCATCCTCTAGTGAACTTAAACATAGATTGATGAATAGGAGCCGAGAGGCTGGTCTATGACTCAGCGAGTTAACCTAGAGAACATGCGGCATGGCACAGAGTTGCTGAAGCGAGGCTTCGCTAAGATGCAGGAAGGCGGAGTCATCATGGACGTCGTTAACGCAGAAGAAGCACAGATAGCAGAAGATGCTGGTGCTGTTTCAGTCATGGCCTTGGAAAGAGTGCCTGCTGATATCAGATCTAGTGGAGGAGTTGCTCGAATGAGCCACCCTGATATGATTAAGGAAATTATAGAGACGACTTCGATACCCGTAATGGCCAAGGCAAGAATTGGGCATGATGAAGAAGCGAGAGTCCTTGAAGCACTGGGTGCTGATATGATTGATGAGTCAGAAGTATTGACTCCGGCAGATCCTTTCTTTCACATAGCGAAAAACAATTTCACCGTACCATTCGTATGTGGATGTACGAATCTGGGTGAGGCTGTAAGAAGAGTAGCCGAAGGCGCGGCGATGATGCGAACCAAAGGCGAAGCTGGTACTGGAAATGTAGTGAGTGCTGTTCAACACGCTAGACTAGTAGCTAATGAAATCGAACTTGCCCAATCAAGTGGAGAAGAAGGAAGAAGAGAAATGGTTGACGTGATTATGCAAGGTTTTCAGAGAGTAAATAGGGCATCTTCGTTTAATTTAGACTCCAATACTACTCCCTTCGGTACGATGGAAGAAGTTCGGGCAGAAGTTACCTCAGTACTAGAGGACGTTGCTAGACTGGGTAGAATACCCGTTGTGACTTTCTCGGCTGGAGGGATATCCACTCCTGCTGATGCAGCACTTATGATGAAGCACGGAATGGATGGAATATTCGTTGGTTCTGGAATTTTCAAGAGCTCTGACCCAGTTCAAACCGCCGAAGCAATAGTCCTTGCAACTCATCACTTCGAGGACCCATCAGTGGTTGCCGAGGCAAGTGCAATGATTGGTGAACCGATGCCCGGATTGGAAATAGAGACACTAGACGTTCGCCTTGAAGAGAGGGGCTGGTGAGCTCAAACTTTCCCTCGTGTGGTGCCTAATTTTCGCTTCTTTGATTTTCTTACCTTAGATGGTGATGGCTCATCCGTTTCTTCTTCAATTCCAGTGCCACCAAGAGTTAAACTTCCACTTTCTAGGAACATTGCTTCTAATGAACCAGCCAACTCTTCGCTTTCGGAAGGAGATCTTATCGCATCTCTAACTGATTGGTTATGGTCCTTGATAGTCTTCTCACGTTCTTCCCGCGCGGCTTTGATAGAATCTCGAATTTCATTTACTTGGTCGAGTAGAACTTTCATTTCAGAATGTACTTCATCTGCTGCTTTTCTTGCTTCAATAAATGCGTTGTGAAGTCTGTCCCCCTCTGCCCTTAGGAAATCTCTCTCTTCGAAGAGGGGTTTAATCTCCTCCCATATTTCATCAGCCTGCTTGTGACAATCAATCATAGCTTGATGTTCTGAATCCGCCTCGGCCTTTAGCCTACTTATCGATTCATCCATATCACCAAGATCAATTGTTAGAGCCTCGTGTTCCTTAATCGCTGGAAGTAACTCGTTTCTTTTTCCAATAAGTTTCTTGAGTTCCTTTAGGAGCTTATTTTCATCTTCCAACTTTAGTCTACCATCAGTTTCTAATCGCCTCTCTATCTTGTCAATTTGTCCTTCGGTTTCAGACAGTTCAATAACTACCGACTTAGAGCCTCTTTCCTCATCCCTGCGGCCACGTTTCTTGGAAATTATCTCTCTAATGTGGCCTTGGATTTCATCTCTCCTTGCCTTGTGAATTCTTGATTGGTCTCTGATTTCTTTTTGTTTGGCCTTCAACTCGTCGATAGATTCGCGTATACCTTTGGCCTGTTCCTGTACGGCATTTCGTGAATCTGCAGCTCTACGTGCGTTTTCGTTGTGACCATTGCGATTATCCCGCATACGCCTAATCTTAGTCTCCATGGCGTGAAGACGACTCCTGAGGTCATCGTCTGGGTTTGTAGACTCTTCAGACACAGCCGCCCCACAGGCGTTCGCTTCTTGAATGAACCTAATGTATGGTTAGAGCCCAAGGACAGAACCAATGAATGGTAGAATGGGAGAGAGAATGGCTAGAATCGCACCTAGAATGAACAAAGCACCTGTTGTCATTCTAAGTCGAGTAAACAAGTCATTGCGAATCTGAACGGTTAGTACACGGCCAGAGATTAGGTTACCTTCCAAATCTTCTAGACGGATTGTAACTGTAGACTCCCCGGTGCTAGAGGGTAACAAACTCTGCCAAATAATTCTGGTAGAATTCAGAATATTAGGAAGTGTGTCGGTGATTTTGGGGGAAATTATCCCATCGTGTGAAATCGATTTATGGGGCTCTACCTTGAGGCGATACTCACAATCATTAGGCCTGAAATCAGGGGTTTGGACCCTCAAAATTAAATCTTTTACTTCATCTGTTTGATTGAGAATAAAAGCGAAAAGATTTGCCGGACCTACAACTAAATTTTCCATATCTACGTCAAACCATATCTCACCAGATTTACCCGCTTGTTGCCTCATATTCAATCGGTCATGAAGACGGAAAAAAGGAGCGCAGTCAAGCATTGCCCTAGACAATAATCTATCCCAGGTTTCTTGACCTAATTCGGGGTGATCAAAGAGTTTATCGATTGAGTTAGAATCTATCAGCGATGCTAGAGCGGATCTGAATTGATTCTCATCAATCAAGGACCTCCTTCTAAGGTGTAATAGATGAAGCAGGGTTTCTTGTAATTCCGTCATAGATTGACCGGGTTTCATTTCCGATTCTACCGTCCGTAAATACTCAGATATTCTAACTGCAAGTAATGGATCGATGTGTGCCTTTATCACATCAGAAAATGGTCGACGGAGTAAAGCAGGATGAATGGGCGGGGAAAATGCACTCAACATCCCCCAAGGCTCATTCGCATTGAAGCGTGATTTGTTTGAAACCAAGAAGGACCCATGACCCGCTAACAAAGTTCCAGTTGAAAACGCGACCAATCTAGGCGAAAGATCTCCATCGGGAGCCAACCAAAGAGCTATGCCAAGAAATACGATGGCCAGTAATAGGAAGCTTATCGTAGCGCCTAATTGTCTTCTAGAGCCATTAATCGTTGCACGCATCTCTGCATACCCATGTGAACTTTTGAAGGTTAAACCAGCAGTTGTTAGAGATTCTGCCTCGTGGTGGAAAATCTTCCTAGTTATTGTCAATAATCTGAATAATAGCAATAAGAGGGTTATATTTGCAATTAAGATGAATAATGAAAGAAAATGTATTCCAAGATGCATTTCAACTGGAGCAACTTCTTGCATATGGTCCAACCACCACTGTGGAGTTGTATTTCTGTAAGAGTGGGCAAGACCAAAGTTCACTACGACAATCAATGGTAAAAATAGTACAAATCGAATTCCCCCGCTAATCAGAAGTCTGTCTATTCGAAGGAGTGTTCGTTCTTGGCTCCTCAAACTATCTACTTCAGGAGCGTGCATTTTTGCAGAACTACCCGCCACCTGGTTCTGCCAGTTATCCTGCATATTATCTTGAGAAGGATTTGATTGTTCCTCTAGAACTTCTGTTGCCAATGAACTAAGTGCATCCTCTAGGTTTGGAATTTCTTCATCCTGCAAGTTCTATTCCTCCAACCTAACTAAAATTCGCTTTGTCAATGATTCAGATAACAAAATCGGATTACCGCTTACGTTGATTGAATTTTGAATCTTTGATATATTGACACCAATAGAAATTTGTTGGTTATCTAGGGTTTTGATATCTTGACCGGGGAGTGCGATGAATTCTACTACGCCACTACTACCCTCTGGCATATTAGAAATTGGTAACAATGGTGATTTCACATCTGGGTCAAATTGTCGTGAAATTTGAGGGACTCTTTCGCCCAAATGAGTGTACTCAGGATAACCCAATAGTCGGTCTATTGATGCCTCTAATTCATCATTGACTGCATGTTCCATTTCGCATGCTACCGAACTCACATCTCCATCAAAACCAATTATATCAGTAAGAAGTAATTCAATAAGTAATTGCCGTCTCTTTATTTTTCCAGCAATAGCAAATCCTTCAGAAGTTAATCTCGATCCTTTGTAAGGAATATAAGTCACTAAATCGCGCCCGGAGAGTCTTTGGATCATTTCAGTTGTAGAAGCGGCACTAACACCCATAGATTCGGCTAACATTGAGGTTTTTACAATCGCAGCAGGATTTTGCGAATGTATCTCAAACATTGTTTTAAGGTACATTTCCTCAAACTCACTTAGATTCATCAATGATTTCACCATAATTATGACTCTCCTACCTCTGCTAAGAACTCAGAGCGACAGGCCGGACACCTGGCCTTCACTGGGCGTCTTTCAATTGGAACTTTTAGGGACTGATCGCAACTTGGACAGGATAACAAATCAATCATTGAACGTGCAATAACCTCCTGTGGATTTTTAGGTTGGGACGAATCTGTTTTAGGCTGATTAATTTCCTCTTCTAGAATTGATTCTTCATCTTCGGAGTCTATCGCTTCAACCATAAATCTGGCTGTACAAGCTGGACATTTTACCGCACCAGAGTGGGTACTTGGAATATTCAAACGTTGGTCGCATTCCGGACACGGTATCTCACGTTTTTCAACAGCGGCTGCCTTTTTCTTCTCCCCTCTAGCCTTCCTCAATCGATTAAACCTTGATTTCCCCGTGTCCTCTACGCTTTCTGAGACAGTTCGATATAAGACTAAGATAAACATTACAAGGACTAGGCCCGTTACGGTCCCATAAATTGCTGCGACTAAATCAAATGGAAATTCTGCCTCAGTATCGGTGTCTGTATAAGTTTCTATTTCTAAGAGAATGCTTTCTGTAAGTCCACTAGTTAGCCAAATAATCTCAACATCCACCACCTTTGAATTGGGCCACTGTTCAATGGTAAACTCACCACTAAATGTGCGTTCAGGCTCAACTGAATTTGTTGATATTGTGTCTAGTATCATTCGATCTGAGTTTCGTACTATCCTTACCTCTCCTGGTAAAGTAGGGGTGTTTCCGTTATTGATTAGGGAAAAGGGTATCTTGACAGATTCACCTACCTGCGGAGCAGTACTAACGCCTTCGGAAGAAATTTCGAGATCAAGAACTGGAGGAATTAAACTGGTTTGAATTTCTATTTCTTCTGCTGGAGTCCAGGTGACTGAATTAACCCTGATTATTAGTGAGTCTGCGGAGGGATTTCCGAGAGCCAGATTTATTTCCCTTCGCCCTGGATCCATGGTGAATTCGAAATTTTGCAAATTAGTTTCAATAGTTTGATAGATTATTGCAACTTCAATTTCCACCACTCTAGAACGACCATCACTAAGGTAAACGGAAATTTCCGAATTAAGGCCATCGAATAAATCCCATTCCAAAGAATCAACCACTATTTGAGTTGATTGAGGCTCTAAAACTTCAATTATAGTGCTTCCATTGAGTTCTCTTGCAACCCCTCCATTACTTGAATGAACCTTCCAATCTAGATTTATCGAACCGGACGATGAAGGGGTAAAAGAGGCGGAAACCTCTCTACTAGATCCTGGATAAATCAATATGGGTTGACCTTGGATAGTGTCCGAGTTATATGGTGTTAATTCCAAACTTACGTATTCGGGGTTTTGGCCTTGATTGTGAACTAAAATAGAGGCAGACAGCGAATCTCCCACATGGGCTGGTTCGCCGATTAGTGCTATTTCGGAAGAACCTGCAGCAGTAAGATTCAATGGATTTGGCTCTACTAATAGAGTTAGCCTTCCACTCTGACCTGTAGAATCAATTCCAAAAATCAGATCAAGTACCCCTTCCGGCAGTGGGCCGAATGAGATATTTACGATCACTTTCGGCTCAGAACCCTCAAGGAATCCGGTTAGTTCGGGGGTAGTTTGCCCATCTAATTCCATCATAAACCACCACTCATCATGACCTGCAGTAGTGTCACTATTCGATACCTCGATGGATAATTGTATTTGGTCGCCTGCAAAAGCTGATGAGTTATCCGATGGTTCTGAGGTTGAACCGTCAATTATTCTGGTTTCCCAATCGGCGGAATTTTCTATGGTGAATCTGTCCTGAGCGCTCGCATTTATCGAAATCAGGGTGACAAAAACCACGGCGGCTGTTATCGCTAGCAGGTTGCGACGACGAACCCCAGTCATCATTGGCTAATCGTCGGAGCAAGTCAGCGTATCAAGGGAACCCCAATCCAAGGTCACGTAGTGACCTTTATGATAGGCTCTAATTTCGGCCGTTTGCATATGGAGTCTGATGCTCTGCTAGCAGTCACGCCAGATCAAATGGCGCAGGCTTTGTTGGATCGCAGGATTCTTTTGAAGGAACAATTGCCTACTGTAATTCGAACGCTTGAGGCCGAAGAACAGAACCTTTCACCCAAAGTTGCTCGTATTGTAGAAAATCACAAACAAGCCAATGAGGTAGTGGCGAAGTTGAAACAAGAACGCGACCACGCTCAAATCGAAGCAAGAAATCTAATTCCGAAGGTGAAGCAGCATCGAAATGTCTTGGTAGATTCTGGTGGTATGGTTAATCTAGACCCCGATTGGAAAAAAGAAAAATTATTTGAAGAATTAGATGAAATTGAAGAAAATATCCAAACCTCTGCTTTAGACCATAAAGCCGAAAAAAAGATGATCGAAAGAAGAAAAAAGTTAATTGAGCAAAACGAAAAATGGCTTAAAGAAAGAAGAGATTCAAATCCAGAAATGGCTGAATACATCGATTCACGAAGAGAGATGTCTCACCAATTTATGGTCGCTAATAAGGCTCATAGAACTATGATGAAAGCTGTCGAAAAGGCACAGCCACTGCATGATAAGAAAGTCGCAATACAGGCGGAAATTCGAGAAGTGAGGAGACAGTTGGATAGAGCAAAGGAATTACTTTCTCAGTCAGACCATGCAATAGAACATTGGCAACGCCGATTAAATGACGGATATAGTGAGTTAGGAGTTGGTTTTCCTGACCTACTCAGGGACATGAATCAAGTTCAAAATGGAGGCGACTCTAGTTTTGCGAGTAAAAACAAGAAAAACAAACAGAATCCTTCAAACAATAAACAGGACAAACGAGTCAATACCTCCAATTCAAGAGGTGAAGAAGAATGAGTGATGGGCTATTCGATGATCTTGAGGAACTTCCTCATGAAGAAATCGAGGATAAGGTCAAACAGTTAGAACGCGATTTACGCTCATTAGATGATGAGTTTAATTCCCTCCGCCAAGACCGACGTTCTCAGGTAGATATTGTAAAATCGCTGAGAGGGGCCGTCGGCGGAATTGAAGAGGCAAATAGTGAGAGGCGTAATCTGTTACGTGAATTTCATGAGATAAAGAAAAAGGCCGATAAGGAAAGGAAATTACGTGACAGAGTCAACCTATCTATCCCACCTCCGGCTTCTGTGTTAGAAGAATGGATGACCGACACACACTCTAGGTTGACCACCATAGACAACGACCTCACTGCAGTCCCTACTCTAAATAGGGAATTGGATTCATTTCGAAGATTCTTCGAATTACAAGCCGCGGTAGTTCGGAAGCGAGAAGCTGAAGATGCACATACTAGGTACGTAGGTCAAATTGAGGAGTTAAGAAAAATAACTTCTAAATTAGACGCGACGAAAAAGGTCAGCAAGGAAGTCGCAGATTCTGCCACTTCAGTTATTGATGTAGATTCAGATAAAATAACTCGTAGTGAAATCAGGAAAATGAGCAAGAGAATTGGCGGTATAGATAAGCGATTAGACGAGATTAAATCGCAACGAAAGAAATTGCGAAGAGAAGCTGGAAGAGTCAGATCATATCTGAAGATTACTTCATCAAGAGGGAAGAAAATCAGACTAACTGATGTGAAACAGAGAGCAAGTACTGGAGGCTCACTAAATACCAATGAATTATCTGCATTACTAGATTCTGGGAGTTTAACCGGTATCTCCGGTGAAATGCCTAAATCTGATGCTGCGAAATCTCAAGCTCCGAGACGCGATAGACCCGGGAAGAAGGGTAGGCGTAGACTAGGAGTAACTAGAGGCGGACCTAGGAAGGGGAATTCCGCAACCCGCCGAGAATGAGAAAAATAGCCTTCAAATGGCCTTATATGGAAAACTAAAGACGTTGGTTTGCAGGAGTACGATAATATGAAGATGGAAAGCGAGGAAATTCGCGGTATTCTTCAACCACTCTGTGAAGATATTCAGGAACAGATTTCCTATAATCGTGAAGAGCGCGACCAATGGAATTCGAAAGTTCGTAAATTACTCGACGAACGTAATGAATTAAATCGCCAAGTAAAGGAGTTAATTACTGAGGTACAGAGTCAAAAAGCTCTACGAGATGATGCAAATAAAACCGTCCGAGAATTAAAAGAAATCAGGGCTGACAAAACCGAGGTGCTGAGAGAAATTAGGACTAATTTTAGGGAGAAAATTGCCGAAAATAGTCCTCAAGAAGAAGAGAAAGGAACACGCGATAGGACTCGCTCTCCTGGTAGGATCAGAGCAGAAATTGATCTTTTGGAAAAACAATACAATGAAGGACGATTCCTTGGTAAGAAAGAACGTGATTTTGTTGCTAAAATGAAAAAGTTACATCAAGAACTAAGAGATGCTAAGGAAAAGAAATCCGATGGTGGAATTAGGGAATTAAAGATTCAACTTAGGGATGCTGAAAAGAAACAAGAAGATGCTCACAAGAAGGTCAAGCGTGCAGTTATCGGTGCTCAAGAAGCACATGACTTAATGGCGGAATTATCTGAAGAGGTTGATAGATTAAGGGAGAAAGCCAATTCTGCTCAATCAGGGGTAACTCGGGCAAAAAGGGAAGCCGACTCACTTCATGGAAGATACATTGTATCATTGAGATGTATACATTCCATGCAAGATTTGCTAAAGTCATTGGACTCTAGAGAGGGAGATACTACAGAGGATGATGAGCAAGTAGAAGTCGCTGACCTGATGACAAGGCTGATGTCTGGTGACACATTATCTACTGACGAAATTATGGCACTCCAGAGGAATTGATTTCGTAAGTTCTTCCATTTCTAGAATGAAGTAACTCAATCCCGCCTTCATGGTCGATTAGCCAGCCGGGAATAGCGGATGGGATTTCTTCCAGTATAGCTCCATCTGAATCAAATGTCCATCTTTCTAGCATAGTGCTTCTAACCGAACTTCCTTCTACGGCATCTTCTTGTTTTTGCCTTCTAGTCTCCAAAACCCCTACTAACATGACTCTCAAATCAGTATCGCTCAACCATTTATTTTCTGCGGTATTTATTATCCGAAGATTTGGAGGGTTGTTGAGAATTTGTTCCGAATCATAGGGCTGTAAACGATCGGCCCAAGGATCTTCCATTACACTCCAATTACCTTCTTCCCTATCTCCTTCCGGGCTGACTAAGGCACCTGTAATGTTCCAAATACGAGCTTGGAGAAGAATTGGCTTAGCATCGACATATTCTATACCTCTCTGTACACACCATTCATCTAAGTCAACTATAGCCGGTAAAATGACTAATTTATTCGGTTTTCGAACGGATGAATTTTCCTCGATAGGAGCCTCATTGGCTTCTATTTGTGGAATTTTTGCGACTATATCTCCACGTAAAACCGCTTCTCCAATCCAACGACTTAATACATCTGGGCTCCAAAATTCAATTTTCAAATTTGAAGATAATAAATCTCTAGCCTGTTCCTCAAATTCTCTCTCACTCAATATCCAATGTGCACCATTAGGAGCATCTACAATCCATCTTTCAGCCTCTGCAACACTTACTGGAAGAATTGCTCTAGGCACATGCCAAACATGGACAAAAGACCCGGTGTCATCATCTAATTCAGGGATTTTTTCAGCCACACCCAGACATCGAAAACCCACTATTTCTACTACGTTAACAGCATGTGTCAACCTAACACCTCGAAGATAGAGTAAATCCCCGACAGTATCATCCATGACCTCTGGTAGTTGTATATACCTTGAAGGGAATCCCTACAATGTATGAATCAACAGCTAAATTGATGGTTATTTTCAATCGCCATCATAGGTTTGTACTGAGCGTTAGAAGCTCTGATTGACCCGGATCTATGACACACAATGCACTGACAGGGAAAGGTTTAGCGCAAGCAGCACCTAACTGTCTGTTAACCATCGTAACTTGATGAATCGGAATATCAGGATGGCTTGTTGTCAAACTGGAAATATAATCCTCTGGACAGTTTGCAGCTACCAATACCAATCTAGCGTCGCCTTTATTGCAGGCACTTATTGTTTGGCGCTGACCGAATAGTACATTTCCTGTGCTAATTCCTTGTTTCAATTGTCTTGCTAGATCCATTAGAATTCCCTCCTCAAGCGTCTACCTCTTCTGGTATGTAGTACAATTCAACGCTACCTGTACCTAAGGCCACTGGTTGACCAACAATGATGTTCTCTGTAACACCACGAAGATGGTCTCTTTCCCCAATAATACCCGCTCGTAACAGGTGATTTACGGATACCTCGAAAGCGGACCTTGCTAGTATGCTGTGCTTAGTTCCACTAACACCGTGACGTCCGATTGCTCTAACTGCTCCTTCACTTGTCATTACATCGGCTACAGTGATTAGGTGCCTAGTGTCGACATCCAGGCCTGCTCCCTCAAGAGTATCTTTCATCTCATTAACGATAGCTTGTCTTGCAGCTTCTACCCCAAGATATCCATAAATTTCATTGATGTTATTTGTGTATGTTCGACCTCGGTCTACACCATCAAACAAACTGACCTTAGCTAAGTTTGAACCAATAGTGGCGATGTAATACTCACCAGTATCCTTGTTTGGACCTTGGACATTTGCCCTGACAATATCAGGCAGACCTTTTAGCCTGAGTTTCTTGACCTTATCCTCTAGTTGCAGTAGAGCGGTGTAGGTTGGTGGATCATTGGCTAATGTGGCTAAATCATCTTCTTTTGTCACACCAGGGATTACTTTCAGAACCTTAGGCTTGTCTTCATTGTCCGCCTGAATGTAAAGTCGAAGAGCTTTCTGCAACTTGTCTCTGACCTCTGCACCAGACATTTTCTTCAAACGTAGATTTGAGGTGTTCAACTCAAGATTAAGATGCCTTTGGGCAACATCGACATCGATAGAAGCAATATCGCGAGTCGTTGTTGTTTCTATTGCGGCGGCAATCGCCTGAACTTTCTTCTCATTGGTGCGAAGTGGTTTATTTTTCGAGTCATTCTCATTTAGGTAAACCAGCATTGTAGGAGTTTTGGGTACCTTTCTTGCATCTACTATTTCTATAACACGAGGAAGACCTTGTGTGACGTTTACCGTAGCGACACCCGCATAGTGGAAGGTACGCATAGTCATCTGAGTTCCTGGTTCACCAATCGATTGAGCGGTAGTAATCCCAACCGCCTCGTGTGGGTCAACACGCGACATTTTCATTTCTGAAGCGGCACTAGTTACTACCTTACGAGCCTCGGATGCGGTCAATTTCTTCTTGCCCCTAGAGAGTAAGCCGTTCACTAAATCGTTGATCGTTTTAGGTGTAATTCGGATGTTTTCCTTTTCTGCTGCATCTGAAAGGCTAGAGAACATCGGGTTCTCAATATCCAAATCACGATGAATTTGGCGCATCTTATCTTCCGAGTCGTATTCTTGCAATGGAAGAACACTCTTCTTTCTACGTCGCGTAGCAACACGACGACGGATTAATGTCTTCTCCGCCGCTTGCACCTTCTGAGCGGCCTTTGTAGAGCCTTGAATTACCTCAGAAATTTTCTGTGCCATACCAGAATCGGTTGCACAAATTTGTGCAATCTCTCCAGCCGCCAATACCTTAACATCGTCCCACTTGCGATCATCGGCAAGGCGGTGCGCATATTCTTCAGCGATTCCGAGATCCATGAGTTTCTTCTTGGTTGCACTCTTGACTACCATCACTCATCACCTCCAAGAGCATCATCGAGGACCTTGGTGATATCAAATGGAAGACCCTTTCGACTTCTTGCTGGGTCTATTCCATCTTCACCATATTCGAATTGGATGATTCTGTCAGCAGTATTTCGTACCGAACCATTTTCGTCTTCAGAGACTTTGAGATCGTCCATAGCATTGATTAGGCGTCGCTGCATATATCCTGACTTGGATGTACGGACCGCTGTATCGACCAAAGATTCTCGGCCAGATACTGATAGCATGAAGAATTCAGTTGGTTGAAGGCCTTGCTTGAATGAAGAAGAAACGAACCCCTTTTCTTCGGCACCTTTTACACCACGAGGGAAGTGAGATAGTACTCTGTCTTGGTAACCTCGTTCTAGTCGCTTTCCACGAACCTTTGGTTGACCAATGGAACCAGCCATCATTGCTAGGTTGTCCATGGATCCACGAGCACCGGAAGTTGCCATAATTACCGCAGAGTTATCCTCTCCGAGGTAGGACTTAGCCACATTACCTGATTCAGCCTTAGCAGAATCTAAAATTTGTAGGATGTTCTCTTCAAGTGTCTCAATTGGAGTTCTTCCTGGTCGTGTCTCATATCCGCGTCCATTTTTACCAAACTTTGCTAATTCAGCATCTACTTCGTCGCTAGCACGGACGTTGATTTCGGAGATTTCCTTAATAGCCGCAAGAGGTAAGTCTTCGTCATCGATTCCAGTGGTGAATCCAAGGGATGTACAAATTGCGATTGTCATCTTAGTCATTCGATTTAGGAATTCGGCCCCTTTATCAGTGCCATGAGTTTGAACTACTGCATCCAGCAACCTACCGTCTTCAGCTCCAATACCGCGCTTGTCAATCGTACCGCTTACAAGACCCTTTGACGTTACATTAACTTCGTCTCCACTTCTGCTGGTATAGTTTAGTTTGAATCCTGCAGGAACAATTAGGCTGAGGAGGTCTGCACCTCTGTACCCAACAACGCCATCCTTGCTAGTAACTTCTTCAGGCATATCGCCATCCCAGCCAACAGAACCCAAGACTTCCATGGCCAATTCCTTCGGTATTATTCTCTCACCATGAGTTAGAAGATAAGCGCCTGAAATGTGGTCATGTATACCTCCAATTACAGCACCTCCGTATCTTGGTGTAATGATATGCTCCTGAACTCGCATCAGAATCTTTGCTTCAGCTCTTGCCTCTTCAGATTGAATTACGTGGAGGTTCATTTCATCTCCATCGAAATCAGCATTGTAAGGTGTACAATCTGCTAGATTGAAGCGGAAGGTCTTCCCAGGCATGACGCGAACTTCGTGAACTAACATAGACATCCTGTGAAGTGAGGGCTGTCGATTGAAGATTGCAACATCACCATCGATAAGGTGTCTTTCGACGACAACACCCGGGCGAGGGTTTCCATCCCTGTCGTAATTTGACAGGCGGTCTTCCACTTCAGTTCGGTATACATTACCGTGCTCGTCTTCCACCGCAGGGCTGCCACAATGAGGGCAGTACACTTCGAGGTGCTCTGGGAAATATTCGTCTGGGTTGTTCTTTTCCCATACCCAACGATTGTGAATGATAGCTCGAGGGTCTTCTTCTTCGAGTGGCCGACCGTTTTCGTCCTCACCACGAAGGTTGGAAATTGTAGTATCAAGATCTACTGACCAAACATCCTCAAGATCTCCGAATTCGTTCCTTCGCATTTGTTTCATCAGTTCAAGACCTGGAAGGAAGTTAGGTGCAGGGAGTACTGTGTTCAGGTCTGGTCGATATCCATCATAGGGCTCTTCGTCGCTTCCGCAATGACAATCTGGATTCAAACAACGGAATCCGGCCCAGATGTATTTGGTTCTATCAGTAATTCTGACTCGGAAGGTATCTCCACGAATGATGTAGTTAACACCAGGGTGAACATCTGGCCCACGTAGAATCATTCTTCGTAATTGTTCTCGGTTCCTACTTGTTGCTCGGATTGGAACTGTCAATTCTTTCGCAGTCCGAACTGGGACACCTACCTCATTGATTCCAAGATTTGGATCTGGGCTGATTACTGTTCGAGCACAGAAGTTAACTCGCTTTCCAGAGAGGTTGCTTCGGAATCTTCCTTCTTTCCCCTTGAGACGTTGTGAAAGAGTCTTCAGAGGCCTTCCTGATCGGTGTCTTGCTGGTGGAATACCACTTGTCTGATTATCGAAATATGTCGTGACGTGATATTGCAACAACTCCCAAAGATCTTCCACAATCAATTGTGGCGCTC
>Ga0310343_10000223_pt1 | contig 26500 bp, 9 predicted proteins | sample HC15DNA2025_MG_FD_203519 | JGI IMG/M metagenome (GOLD analysis project Ga0310343, IMG submission 203519) | Marine microbial communities from station ALOHA, North Pacific Subtropical Gyre - HC15-DNA-20-25_MG | ecosystem: Environmental > Aquatic > Marine > Oceanic | place: Pacific Ocean: North...
CTCGCGTTGAGAATAGTCTTTATTTCACTTTATGCATTTAATCTAAGATGTATTTATAATTTAAACTACCAAACCCCACCATCCATATCAATATTAGCACTTCTGCTAGTATCTGTATCTAGTGCATCCAAGAATGCATCTGGTAATCCACTGCTTCCAATTACTGTTCCAGTAGTAGAAGCTGCTGATGTTAGAACAACATCTGGATCTACAAATTCATATTTTTGAGTGTTGGCATTGTATGTTAGAACGAATCTATGTGCTTGAGTACTAGTATCTACATCAGACACATCTGATAATTTACTACCTGAACCAGCCAATGAATTTGATGCAATAACCTTAATAGCGTTAGTTGCTCCAACTCTTGCTCTGATACTTGACATTTAAGTTACTCCTTCTCGTACTAATACACTCCCCTCGATTACCCTTGTTTTTATATAAGGGTATGATCCATTTGTAATAACAACGTCATAAACATGTCTTCCTGCTTTTAATGCTGATGTTTGTGTATCAGTTAGTGCAAGAGAAATAGTTCCATTAGTAGCATTCTCAATGGCAGTAGTAAAGTAAGTTGCTGTCGAAGAAGCAGCTGCAGCATGCTTTTTTAGTGCAGCACTAATTGAATATCCTGTTAAATTAAAGGAAGTATCTCCCTGTGTATTAGCAAGGTTAAATGTCTGACTGAAATCAGCTCCTTGATTAATTTGGAGATTAGCAACGTAGACTGCCATTAATAATGCTCAAATATAATTTCTAGTTATAATTATTTAGTTTTTAGTCAATTCACTTAGCAATTTCTTTATTTCACTTAATTCATTCTTTACGTCTTCAAGTTCTTTCTTATCTTTTATTCTTCTTTCCCTTTCAGAAAGATACCGAGAATACCCAGAAGTATCCTTATTTACGATAGCACCAGACTTTGCATCTCGATACAAATTCTTCTCACCTTCAACTCTAATTAAATCTGACATTATGCTAATGCGATTGCACGAAGGTCTTTAAATCTAGGCGATCTTGCTTCATTTTCGCCATTCATAACCAACTTAATTTGATATCCTGTAAACTGTTCAAGATTATCAATACTGAATTGATATTCGTTAAACTCATTCAAATTACTTGGTGTAACATTTGCATCTGCTCTTCCACTGTTCTTAGAAATATCTATTACAGTATCTCCAAAACCATCTTGATCAGTATCGTTCATATTTTCATAACCAGGAAATAGAACATAAGTTTGTTCTACTTCGCTAGAATCTGATTTAAATAATCTGTATAATACTCTGAAATCAGCAGATGCATCTCTGTATGCTGCTACAAATACTTTAAGAGAAGTTGCAGGTTGTTCAAGATTTACTCTATTAGAAATATAAACTGCTGCATGTGGATCTCCACTAAGTTGATTTGATCTGGAATCATTTACATAATCTGTAATTGGTTTATTCAAACGATTTCTTCCAAATATTGCGAATGCAGTTTGAGTATCAATAGCAGGAGATAAGTTAGGATCTTCTGGATCTCTGGACATTGAAACTCCAACAGTTAGAGAACGATTCTTAGGTAATGCAGTTAATCTAGTAGTTTCATTTATTTGTGAACAAACTATTCTTGTAGTAGAAAGATCGTTTACATCATTTAATTGAACTGCTTCAAAACCTTGATCTATAAATGATGGTTCTGAACCACCTGGACTTGTTCCACTAACAGTTCTAATTGTTCCAGTAACACTAGAAGAACTACCAGGTGTAATAATATCAAATTGTGGTTGAATTCTATTGAATTGAATATTTCTAGAAACTCTAATATTCTTTCCACCAACAGTAGATTCATCTCTAAAGTTTAGAGTGCTCTCTCCACTTGATCTACCACCTCTATTAAATTCTATATGATACGTATCAATGTCTCTGTAGTTAGATAAACCTGCAGACATATTATGTTCTGTATTAATCCTAATTAGAGAAACGTCTCCAACCTCATACTTATAAACGGGATCATTTACAAAATGTTTTTGTATTGCAGTTCCATCTACACCACGAGTTGCAATTCCAAGTTGTCCACTTCCAATACTGTTATAGTAAATAATTTCGTTATTTACCTTTAAGTATCCTGAAGCAGTCGTAATACCTTCAAATGTTGAATATGAAGTTGTATCTGCAAGAGATATTTGAGTATCTGTTATATCAAGATCAACTGAAAGTGTTGTAGGTACAGTATCAGGTGCTATTCCTGTAACATCAACTATGTTGTTATCTGCACTCATACCATGATTGTAATGATTTATCTCTAAAACATTACCTGCATATAATCCACCAACAGCAGTAGAACTAGTAACTTGAGTACTTGCTAATGATACACCTGGTGTATCATTTACATATATCTGTAAATTTCCACCGACAGTGAAGTTATCTCCCTGAACATTTGTTAGATATAGAGTATCAACATCCATTGTATCTCTAATGGTCATTCTTGCTCCAGAACCTTTGTTACCTACATCAGCAGTTGTGATTCCCACAACATCTCCAGTTGAGAATCCATTTCCAGTTTGAATACCTAATGTATTCAATACAATTCCATTTAGAGTTCCATCTGCATTAAACACAACTGTTTGTGCTCTAAGATTTCTTCCTCTACCTACAATTGAATATAATCCTACGTCTGTATATGTTCCTGCAGAATAACCAGTACCAACATTTGCGGTTGTAATACCAGTAAAGGAAACACCACCACCAACATTTTCAATATATCCATTCGCAAGAGAAGCACTTTGTTTAACTCTTGCACCTGGTACTAATTGATTTACAACAGCAGGAAGTGTTGAACTAGTAATACCTACATCAATCTTTCTAGGATAAACTTTAACTGCATCTGGTTGTAGTCTAGGTACATTTTCATTTACACTTTCTAAAGTTGGGTTATAGAAGAATGCAGTTCCTGCAGTTGGTACGAAGTTCGCTTTATAAAGTTTAAACTTCATGTCTTCAAACTGACTTGGAGTCCAGATAGTTCCGTTTTGAGATTTAAATAAACTACCACCAATATATTGTCTAGTTACCATTACTGCTTCTGCATCTGGTAAATTCTGTCCATTTATAGTTCTCTCTCCCATCTGAGCAATCCAAACTTCATAGTTATTTGTTGTAGGTGCAAGAAGAACTATTGCATACTCTCTATTCTGTTGTAAGTATATTGGAGATGGGAATTTAACGTTTGTTGCAACAGAAGCATCAGTAGATACTGTTATATCTGATGGATATAAAACTGCTCTTGCATAATCATGAACTAATCTATCTGTTGGAGTTCCAAGTTCGACTTCCCTAACTTCAACAAATACTTTTTCATTCTCATCTTTACTTGAGAAATATAGATCTACAGATGTTAGGAATGCTCCTGTCTCATCTACAGTAAATGATTGTGCTAAAGGATCCTTACCACCTCTTCTTCTTCTCCTTCTACGACGACGAGGCACTGTCTGAACAACAGTATCTTCTCTAAAGGTTTCAACTATTCCAGTTGCAGCATATCTTCCCTCTCCATGACTTATTAGTAAACTACCAGGTAATTGTTCAGCATCTGTTGCACTTGTAGTTACTCTGAAGGTTCTATCTCCTGCTTTAATTCTAACTGTAGGAGGTGGATTTGTATTAGGATCTCTAATGAAGAATGTTCCTATTAAGTCCCCAAATGTATCAGTAATTAACCTTACATCTGTAACGGTTGCTGTAGCACCACTATTTGCCCCTACAAGAGTCATTCCTGAAGTAATATACCCAAAGTATGTTCCTTGAGCATTAGCGGATAGAGAGCGTGTGTCAACGTTTACAGTAGTTCCTGATGCAGAATATTGAGTGCTTAATATTTCTGAAGTATTATATGGGTTTGCATTATAAGTTACAGTTGGAGCATTATATGTACCATCTTTATGATCAGGTCTTGCTGTTCTAAATGTTATTAATTTATCAGATCCAACAAATCCTTCTACAGTTTCTCCAACAGAAAATGTACCAGATACCATTGAAACTTCAATAAGTTTAGGTACAACATCTATACCTCCGATTCCATCCATGAATGGGTAGAATCTTGAAACAGGTCTTAAACCACCAGCTTGGAACTGAACGTTTCTTGAACGCATGAAGGTATCTGGTTCTGCACTAATGAATACCTCTTCAAGGAATGTTCTTGCAACATTTCCTGTTCTGTTTACAGTTCCACCAGGTAAAATTACGGTTCTAGTCCAATTATCTGTTGCAGGAGTCATAACGACTCTTCCAACAAATTCAACCATATTAAATGGGTTAACATTCTCTGATCTAGATGCTAATGGTTGTTCTAACCAATTTGTTTCATCATATCTTAGTGTAATTAGATCTCCAGTTTTTTGTACATTAGTATCAAGTAAAGTTAAATCTTCGCTAAGATCAGCACTCTCCGTATTAACATTAGCTGCAAATGCAGGTTCTAACTCTAATGAATAAACATCAATAGGTGTAAGTAATTCTTTATTTCTTCCATCTACAGATGCTTTTGCATCAAAGTTTCTGATTTGCATTCTACGATTATCTGCAAAATCATCAACAAAGAATCCAGACTTAAATCTGTTTAATCCTTGAGCATCCTGAACTTGTAAAGTAGATGTATTTAATTCAAGTAAACTTAATGAAGTTACAGTTTCTAGTGTATCAATTCTATCTTCTAATACACCAATATCTTTCATAGTAAATCTCTTGTTATCAATAACACTTACTTCAGCATCATCAGGATGGAAAAGATATGGTGGAAACTTGATAACCGCCAATGTCATAGAATCATTGATACTTGATGGTTCTTTTGGATTTTCAGCAGATGTTCCTTTAACAACAGAAATATTTCCTTCAACATCTAAAATAATTTTATCAATTCTTCCTAAGTAATATTCAACACCTAATACTGAACTTTCATTTGGTGCAGAAACTAATGTTGTATTTACACTAGATGATCCAAATGTACGACTTGCAAAATCAAAAGGAGATGCACTAGGAGCTGCAGTACTAAAATCAGCAACTCTTGGTCTGAAATCAAGAATATCAGTTAGTCTAGTACCATCCACTAATGATGGTACATCTTTACTATATCTTTCCTTAGAATAAGAATTAACAGTATAGAAATCTCCATTATCATTAGCAGGAACTACATACCTATCGCAAATTACTAACAGTTTTCTAGTGGGTGAAACTGCTTGATTATTCCTTACAAGTTTTGAGTAATCATAGTATTGCTCTTTCTGTCCACTATCAAGAGTAAATCTATCTGTAACATCAAGGTAACTACCTTGAGTCTTAGATTGAACTGAAGTTATAATCTGAGATTCTTCAAAAGTAACAGTTTCTCCAACTTGGAAGTTATTAGCATTTAAAGGAATATATCCAATCTCAGTAGTAGAAGGTCTAGTTACTACTTGTGCTACAGCATTACTCTTCTTACCAATTATTTTTTCTCCAACAATAGCATTTACATTTAAACCTAAACCACTAACGAATTGAAGTGTATTTAAAGTTGGAGTTTGTTTGTTTAAAGATTCATATACTTTATGAACTTTAACAACATCAGGTGTGTTCAAGGATATTTCTCTATCTTCTACTCTTAAACCATAATAGAAAGTAGTTGATAATCCAGTTACTGCTGTACTAATTCCAGAAACGGACTTATCTATAACAATTTGATGACTTCTATCATATATTTTTTGCTTACTCTTTATACCTTGTCTTTTAATTGTATTAGTTACAGTTACGTTACTTTGACTTGGTGTAAGACCAGAGAAAGTAATTGTAGTTCCGTTTGAACCAAAACTAATTTGTGAAGAATTTAATGGTTCAAATGTACCATCAGTGTATGCAATACTGTAAGATTTATTTTCAAATGGTTCAAAGAAAGCACTTGAAAAACCTATATTAGCAGTATTTAAACTTAATACACCTGTTCCACTCGTAGATTTACCTGTTTCTTGATGTACGATTGTAAGTGTAGAATCACTTAGATCTACAGAAGCAACATTTGGAGAGGATAATTTAGAATATAAGAAAGCATCTTTCTCATTTCTAATTTTTGGTTCTCCTACTGCGAAGGTAGTTGTAACAGTATCAATACCAACAACACCACCATCATTAACTCCAGTTACTGTAGCCACACCAGTTAGAGTTAAGAATTGTAGATCTGTTGATACGGATGATACTCTAGCAAATGTTTCTGTTGTAAATCCATCTCTCTGATAGCGAATTATGCTATTAGTTGATATTCCACTAAAGGTTTGTCCTGCACAAGAAGCAATTCCTGTTGGTGAAATGGTAATTTTATCAGTAATTTTAAAGTTTCTTGGAGATACACTCTCAAGAACTGTATCTGCTGAGAAATCAGTGGTTATACCTCCTACACTTGAGAAAGTTTGGTATACTGATTTAACATCTTTTGTATTTTTTGCATCAATAGCAGTAATTGAACGAACATATTCTGTTCCTTCGTTAAGAGAAATTTGTTCTCCAACAATAAATTGTCCAGAAGTTTGAGTTAATGTTATTTCTAAGCTAGATGCACCAGGAGAAGTAACAACAAAACCTGTAGCACCACTACTTAAACCTTTTATGTAAGTTGAAGCAGGACAGTATCCAGATGAAACTGCAGCACTTAAAGTTAAAGTCGTATATGTTTGAACATCAAATAAGTAAAGATCAAATTGGGAACTATTATCAGTATATGAAACGTCTGCTAATGAAAAATTATAAACTCTTGCTTGTCCTATAGTTACACCATTTGCACCACCACTAGTGCTTTTTCTACGACTTTGTAAGGTTACTACATTATTAGTATTATTAATTCCTACAAATGGAACACCTTGAACATTATTAACTTTTAGTAAGTTACCCATTTTAAATGGGATAGATGCTCCTTGAAGTGTGGTCGTATCTCTAGGTTTATCTACATCTAAAATTGTTGTTCCTGCAAAATCAACATCATAACCTCTAACATATGCTGTTCCTGAAGAAACTCTAACACAAGCTAAGTCTTCGCTAGGATCATTAAGTTGCTCTGTTTTTTGCTCTTCAGTGAATATTCCATTATTTGATATCTTATCATTTAAACATTCTTCAACATCAATTGTAAAATCAGTTACTGTATAATCCCCAGACTCGTCGAAAGTTCTCTTTGCAAAGTAATCTCTAATTACAGAATATGTTGTTTTATCTTGTAATTTCTTTATCTCTCCATTAACTATTCTTATTAACTCTACAAAATTCTTATCATCAAAATCAGTTATTGCTTTTTTACCTAATTTTGCAGTTAATTTTAATCTATCTGCACCTGGTGCAGCGAAGTTAGAAAATCCTCTAGCGTTATCATATAAACTAGATTCATCTCCTGCAGAAACTAGTTCCTCATTTACAACTAATCCAACTCTATATGATGAATCGTTTTTATATGGATCAAGTATGATAGTATCTGTTTGAACACTAGCAAATACACCACGAATGAAATATATTCCATTAGATACATGCACTGCCGATGAAGTTGCTGTAGCATTTAAATCAAGAACAGAAGCAAAACTATCTCCTGCATTAATTGTAGTATTTCCGTAAGTTACTGCGTCTTCAGCAATTAGAGTTTCTCCATCTGAGAAAGGTCTAAATTGAAAATCTCTATTAGAATTGAGATATTTTACGTAAAGTGTTGGAAATTCTATACCATCAGTTGGTGGAAATACAACTTTTTGAATAGTTCCTGTTACACCAGATGTTCCACCAGATATTTTTTTACCTATAAAATTATTCAAATATATGTTCAAATCTAATCCAAAATGTGTTGGATTTATTTTTACTGCCTCAAAAAACCTATCATATGTAACTCCACCAGGAATTACCATAGATCCTTCTTTGAATATATGGCTACCAAATGATTCAATCTGACTTTGCAGTATTGATTGTAAAGTCGTTAATTCTCTTGCTTGGATAGGATATCCAGGTTTAAACAGAACTCGATAAAAGTTATTCGCCTTATCGAAATCATCATAATATGGATTTATATTTAAATTGGTCTTTTGTGGCATCTTCTTAGAACTCTAGAATAATCTTAATGTCTTCTTTTTGCCTTGCATCTCTAGTAACTAATGGTCTATTATCCAAATAAATTACATCACCCGACGTTTTATTTATCTCAGGTTCGGCAAGTCCCTTTGTAAATTGAATCCCAAGGTTAATATTTTTATTACCTTCTGGGTTTGTAGTGATTCCAGTAAATCCATTATCTATTTTTCCAGAAAATCCATTACTCGTAAAGATTTTTGGACCATCTGAATCAAAATTAAATCTTCTACCCTCACTAGTTACACCAATATAATCTTGTTGATTAAATTCTGTTGGGTGGTAATTTTGAGATCTGTCTTGGAAAAACTTAATAACTTTTGTAGTTTTATCATATGATGCAACGTATCCTTCGGCAGTAACATCATCGCCATCTACAGTAATACTTTGAGTTATTTTGTTACCAACAGTTAGAAAATTTTCTCCACTGATAGTTCCATCATCTAATAATTTAATAGCATTTGTGCCACTAAATTGATTATCATTAAAAACATTAGTAGAACTTCCCCTTAAAGGATTCTTAACTACTGCAATTTGTGCAAATTTGGTATCTGTTGGGAAATCCTTATCAGAATCATCAAATCTTGCATACAATAACACTCTATCAGTGCCTAATTCTTTATAAAGATCATGTCCATGACCCTTAGATGGTGGGATAATTGGTATTAACTTTGCGGGATTAGATATACTACCACTTGGTTGCACTGTTCCCAAATCAACCATTGCATAAGTATAACCTTTACCTCCAGAAGAAATAACTGCATCTGTTATTCTACCGAGACTATCAACAGTTATAACTGCTTTAGCACCTGTACCATCTCCAACGATGGGAACTTCTCCTCCTGCATAGTTTGCACCAGGATCCTCAATATAGATGTGTTTTATCTGGTTTTCATTTGCATCCGAATCACCATTCTCTCTAACTGCTTGAATTTGAGAGTCTGTTGATGTTGCCCAATCGTTTGGAACAGAAATATATTCTGTAGAATCAAATTTAATTATATCGCTTGGTGCAACAGTAAACAAATATTTCCAAACATACCCATCTCCACTCTCTCCTGCTTTAGATGGTTCTAAATCAGTGAAAAATGGTTCATCTTCTGAACCTTTACCAGTTGTATTGATGCCAGAAGAACCATTGTTAATACAAACATAGACTCTGAAATCGCTATTCATCACATAATATTTTGCATCATAAAGTCTTGTTGAAGAAGTTTCTGGAGATTTATTTTCAGAACTATAATCATGTCTGAATATTTCGTACGTGGTTCCACGTTTCCAATCAACTCTTCTTATTAGTCTTCTAATATTAGAAGTAGTTAGTTTTTTACCAAATAGAATAGTATCTTGTGCGTGGTTAATATAATTAAAATTATCTGTAGGATCAGGTGTTGCACTATCCCAGTTTCCATCTCTACCAAAACCAACTGCAGCAGCTGGATTTGCTAGACCCACGGTAATATAATATGAGTTACTGGTATTACCTACCGACTCAATAAAATTGTTCGCGTTTAATATTCTAAATTGGTCAGTAATTATTGCCGACATTGTTTGACAGTTTTCTTTCTATTTATTACATTAATCTGGGAGAGTTTTTCTGATCGCTCCATTATCCCTCAAACCATAACCTCTTCTTTGTATTAGAGGGTATGTTGAAAGACCTGAAGTAACCGTTCTACCAGAGATTCCTATTGCAATTGGTTCAGTGTCTCTTACAAAATTAGTAAGTCTTCCCCAAGAATAGTATCCGTTAGGATTATATATCGAAGTTCCAAGTGTCTGTATACCAGTTGTTATAGTATCAGACTTAATATTACATACAATTTCTTGTGCAACAGGAATTTGATGAACTCGATAAATGTTATCAACAAACTCTGTTCCTACTCCGATAATATCATTATCATGTGTGTATATTGAAGTAACACCACTTCCAACTGTGGTATCAGTAACAACAATATGATAACCAACTTGTAAATCAGTAGTATTATCGGTAAAGAATTTGATTGCTAAATCGGTTCCAATACCCGCAACTGTTGAAATACCAGTTATGATTCCAGTGTTACCTTGAACATTTTGAATGTTTGTTACTGCCTCTTTTATTAGTCTTGGTTGAGGTATGATGATTTGTGGAGGCACAGGTACATTAAGTGAATTAGTGTATCCAAGACCTACATTAGTAACACTTATTGATGCAACTGATCCATTTGTGATGGTAGCAGTTCCTGTTGCTGTTGTACCAATACCAACTCCAATAAATTTAGGAGAAGAGAATTTAACATCAACAGTTGCTGTTGTGTATCCAGTACCCACATTTGTTATATCAATTGTCGAGGTATCAACCCTTCCAAGGGCATCAACTCCTACAGTTGCTGCAGCAGAAACGACATTAATATCATCCAATACAACAGCATCAACGTATGCGGTTACTACACTAGACTCATTTTCTTCATAATTAAAGAATTGTCCATTATCAAGAAGAATATCAGTATCTCCAATATTAACATCTCTGATAATTCTTGAAGTTGGGAATATCATTCCCTCAATAGAATCTCTTGATTTAGAAATTTTTCTTCCATTTACAAAGAGATCTCTCTTTTGTTTAGTCCAATTGACATTTCTATCATTAGTCTCATCAATTCCAACATCGCTATAGATATTAGTTTCAATTCTATCCGATGATACTATATCATAAACTATTCTACCTTCTGATTGATTTACAGAGGTTTCAATTCCAGCTGCTTTTCTAACTGATAAAGTATCTCCAACTTTAACACTTTCAGCAATATCTGTTTCTACACTATCAATACCCCTTGTTCCATTATAGAAGAATATAGAAACTTTATCTTCTTTTTTAAGTGGTTCAAGGAATTGTATTGAAGATCCACCATCAAAGATATATGCTTTTGATGGTTCTTGTAGAACTCCATTGATAAAGACAATTAATACAGAATCAATATCAATTAGTTTTGAATCATTATCATTTGTATCTAATTGGAAACTAACTAACTCAGCATTATAGAAAAGTGGGAATACTGTTCTAACATCATCCTGAAGAACATCAATAGGATCAATGAAGTCTAATTGACCAAATTGCCAAGAAGCAAATTTGTCAGAGAATACTTCAACAACTTCCAACTCAAATGGTTTTAATGGTTTTTTCAATCCTTTTGCTGTTACCAATCCAACAGGTGCAAACACATCTCCAAGTTGGAATGCATATCCTGCACCTTTGATTGAGAAATCAGAAACTTCAAAGAACTTAGCAGGAGCAAATGATTTCTTGGATGTTACTGTACCAAAACCAATAGCACTAGTAACAATACCAACGAATGAATTAATTGCTGATCTTACATTAGCACAACCATTAGGATCTGTGTTATATCCAACAGCAGGATCTGCTGTAATTGTTAAATCAAATACTTGATCTCTTGTTGTATAATCAGATTTAGCAATCGCTACATTATTGATAACTTTACCTGCTAAATCGCGAGCAGCGTGGAATACAAATATAGATTCTTGTTCCTCTCCTGCAACATGAGCACCAGTAATATAAAGATTAGCAGCATTCCATGTTTCATCATTACCTCCAAATCTTAAGTTAAACGCAACTGCTTCAAGAACATCAATAACATCATCCTTACAATTCTGACTTCCACCAGGAACACTGAATGAAGGATAGACATCTAACATTTCTCCAACAGAAATATCAGCAATAAATTCTTTATTTGCTTCTATTAAATCAGCAGCATCTGCAAATCTATTTGCAAATATTGGGGCAGAATTAGGTCCTAACTTAAGATTAATTAATTCGTTTATTCCAGTTACAGTTGTTGCTCCAATACCTCTTCTACTTACACCTTTAATATCTAAGTCTGTGTATGTTGGTTCATCAACTAACACATCTGGATTAACATATCCAGTACCACCATCTACGATAGTAAATTTAAGTTGACCACCTGTTCCATTTACAGATGTTCCTGCATTAACTGTAATTGTTTCAGTTGTTGTTGCACCTATACCTAAAACTGCTCTGTGTATTGGATCTGTTGCTCTTGGATATGAATGGAATGTTGCATGATTATCTTGTGCACAAGTAAAGGTTAAACTTCTTGTATGAATACCAATTGAACCATTCGGACCATCAGTTCTAATATTACCAGGTTGTGCACCCACAAATGTATGTGTGGATGTGTCTGATGATGTACCTACATCTACAGTAAATGTGTCTGCATCAACTTTAGTTATTGCTAACCATCTACCACTAGCAGGATCATCCTCTCTTGGGTAATAATGTTCAGATATATTATTATCTTTTGCACATGTAAATGTAAATGAGTTATTTGCAAGTTGAACTCTTTCTCCAGTTACCATACCATGAGGAGTGCTTGTATTTACTGTTAATACTCCTGTAGAGGGGTTGAAAGAGGCACTACTGGTTGTTAATATACCCGCAGCTGTAAATCCATGTCCTGCACCAAGATTCAATACAAGATCACCTGTGGACGGTTCGTAAGATGCTGTGGATATTGATACACTAGAATTTACACTTGCACCAACATTAATAGTAAATGCAGTTGATGAAGTTACAGTAACTGCGGTTGTTACTCCTGCAATTGGATCATGAGGACGAGGATAAGCATGAACAGTGGCAAAATGATCTCTTGCACATTTAAAGTTAATACTACCTTCATCAAGAGTAATAGTATCGCTAGTGCTCATTCCGTGTGCGGAACTAAATGATAATGTTAATACCCCAGATATTGGATCGTAAGATGCACCATTAGGTGTTTTTTGATTACCTACCTCTGAACCACTTTGAACGTTTACAGCACCTGTGGATGCAGAATCAAAGGTATGTAAGTATTGTCCACCATAATAAATGTTATTTGCTGTACTGTACCAGAACTTATGTTCATTAGTAAGAACTTCTGCAGTTATATTTGCGGTGTCTCCTGTATGTCCTAACTCAAATACGCTAACACCGACTGCAACTCTTCCATTATAACCTGATCCAAATGCTCTAGAAGTAGAATTATAGTAAGGATATAGTGTTCCAAATCCAACATAAGTTTGATCTACTGTACTAATTCCTACTTTTACTTTAACTCTAGTTGTATCAACTATCTGAGTAATTGGGAATATATTTCCAAGAGATGAATTACCATAAGTTATGATACCTACTGCACTAGTAAATTTCAAATCTGTTAAATAAACATCTTCATTCTGAGCATTAAGATTATGAGCACTTGATGTAGTTACATCTAATATTCCAGTTTGATAATTAAATGAAGCAGTGCTTATGCTGTATCCAGGTGTGGTGTAAGTTGGAATACCAATTATTCCTGAAATAGAACCACCTGCACCGATAACAGGTAATATGTCAGCACCTAATAAAGGAGCAAATCCTAAACCAGTTGTAGATCCAAGAGAAATTATTAATCCACCTTTAGGGAAAGCATTCTGATTAGGATCTTCTAGAGAAACCACAGGAGTTCCATCAGTAGATGTTATACCTGTGAACACAATTTCAGAATCTGATCCAGATTCTTTATAGAAGAAATTATTTCCTGCGTTATTATCTGTTGTTGGAGTTTGGAATATTCCATTTATTAATACTAAACCACTTCCAGTTTCTATACCAGTTGTACTAACTCCTGAATTTCTAACTGTAAATGTTTGAGCGATACCTGTAAATTGATTAGAAACATCATCATATATCAAGTTGCTTGTATAATCTTTTCTCAAGAACACTCTTCCATTGAAATCAGAGAATCCTTTGGGAAGATTACTTTCGTTAAGGGTTACTAAACCACTTCCTTTTGGTGGATCAGTAAAGAATATATTTTGTCCAGAGAAATTATATGAACCTCTATAAACTCTTGCTGCTGTTCCATCGGTATGTAAAGTTGCTGCAGTACCAACATAACCTCTTACAACCTCAACAAGTCTTACATCGCCATTGCTTATTGGTCCTACTGATGTTGTTCCTAAACCAACACCACCAACTTTCATATATTCATCATCAATTTTTAATATGTCTCCATTGCGTATAGAAGAAATACCAGTCATTGAGAACACAGTTGATGCTGTTCCTATTTGTCCACCATTCGCTTCTAAATCATAAACAATTGGAGTATATGCAATTGGAGATTGTATTACATCATCAATAGCAATTATTGCTTTCTCCAACTTCTTAACCATTTCAAATGAATGCTTATTACCAGTTCCTTCATCTGTAAAGGTTACTGCAATTCCTGCAGCTGCATATTCGGGTCTTGTGGCAATTTTGAATTTTTCGTTATTAGTTCTAATTGCATAAACTTGATATGGAAGTTTATTAGTTACAACACCAACAGAGTCAGCAGTTACTCCAATACCAATAGATGTAGATGTAAGTCCTGCTACTGATGATCCTGCTCTATAAATTAATTCTTCTCCAGTTTCAAAGAAATGGTTAGTTATTGAAAATTCACCAGTTGTTTTATTTAAAATTGCAGTATCTGCAGGATCCCAGAATTTTTGGAATATAGGAGTGTCCTGATAATCCATTCTAAAGGATGTTTTATTGATTCTAGAACTATTGGTCGCATCAAATAAACCAATACCAAATTCTTGTGTTTTTATAGAACCATAGTTAATATTTTGATATAGATTTTCTGTTTCTACTTCTTGGTATAAAACTTCATTAAATGATTTAATAGTAACAATACCAGTTACAGAAGAATCTGGATAAAACTTAACTGCAACATTTGATCCATCAATAGCAGCACCAAATGTTCCTATTCCAGTTGTGCTTCCTACAGATAAGAAAGGATATTGTGTTGAATAAGTATCTGTGCTATCAGGACTTAATGTTAATATTTGATGTAATGCATATGTTGAACCATAACTTACACTAACTAAAGACTTGATAGAATTAGTTAATGTCGCATCTGCACTAAAGATTGTAGTTTCTCCAGTTCCAACAGTAGAATTACCTGAGAAATATGCACTTCTTTCATTACCATCTGCTTGAGAAGTTCCTATCTTAAATCTTAAAGCACCATCAGAATTAGATGTAGAACCAAATCCAACAGCATTTGCTCTAACAGTTACTGGAACAGTAAGTGGGTTTGTATATGATAATGTAAGTTTTCCATTTGCTACGGAAGCATCAAAGTTTGAGAAATCATTACCACTAAATCCTTGAGCTGAATCAGAATCAAAATAGTAATCACTTACGTAAGTATCTGTGCCATCATGATGAATGTATAATTCTGTATAATTTTGAGTAAATAAATCATTTGCATTTAAATGCAAATGAACATGCATAGCATCAAAGTTATCTGAATCATATTCAAGTATTGTATTTGTAGATCCAACTCCTACAATAGCATTTGTAGATTGATTCTTAATTAAACCAATAGATGTAGATGCTAATCCAACTACGTTACCATTAAAGGTATCTTTGATGAATTTAACATCATAATCAATATTAAACACATCATTAGGTGTAAATCTTAAAGATAAAACGTCAAACTCATCAACAATTCCTGTTAACTCAGCAAATTCAATTTCAGTATAACCATATTCATTAGTTGTTGTGTTTGCTACACCTGTAGTGGATAAGTATCCTTTTCTTAAAGTAAATACTGATTCAAATTGTGGATCATGAAGCATAATTATTTCATAAACCGCATTTTGTAAATTATCAGTGCTTCTAACTTGAACCAAATATCTTGCAAAATCTTTTCCAGACTCATCTAAATCTATAAATGTATCATTTACATTTTCTTTATTTGTAAATTGCTTACTTACATCATCAATTACAAGAACTCTATTTGTTTTACATATAACACTATCAACAAAACTCTTAAATCTAAATTCAAGGAATTTAGAAGAATTTCTACCTTCTATTATCTGAGTATCAGCATCTCTAGCTTGAGCAAATCCAAAAATTGTATCAACTCTGGATTCATTTATTAAATCAAAATATGTTAAAGATTCTACAGTTGTTAATCCAATACCAACTGAAGTATTAGTTGCTAATCCAACATCAACAAAGTTTTTTAAACCAGTTGTATGAACTAAACGATTAATTACATCTATTGAATCTTTATATTGAATAGGACTTTTAACAGAATATGATAAATTCTGATAATAATCATTATCAGGAAGAACTTGAATGTCATTATTGAGCACCCCTGTATTTTTCTTCCAACCTCTATTTGATCTTACAGAGAAATCAATATCAAATTTAGCATCACTCTTAATAATATTTGATATTGTTCCAGTTGAACCTGATTGAACTCCTCTAAGTACATCTCCAGATTTTATTTTGAATTTACCAGATGTTTTAATATAATCAGGTAAAACTGTAGTTACGTTTAAATCTGTTAGTTCGTCATTGACGATTAACTGTTCTCCAGAAACATATTTACTTTTTCCTTGTGTAACTTTAAACACAGGATAATCAGACCTTTTAATTATAGATGCAAATGATCCCTGAGTTGTATCTGCTAAACCTGGATTCGTAGTTAAACCTGCCACACTAAACTTAAGTTTTGCAGGAATTAAATTTTCATAAGATATTACTTCAAAGAATCTAAATCCATAATCTTCAGAGTTAAATCCACTACCACCTATTCCATTCTTAGTAATTCCTTCTACAAATATTTGTTCCCCAACACTAAAGATAGAAGTACTAAATCCAAGTAAAGGTGTAGATAAGAAACAAGTAACTATACCACTAGTTGAAGTTTGCATAGTGGATATGCCAACACCGTTACTGTTATTAACAGTGAATAAATTCTTACTATTAAAATTAAGTCCTGTTGGTTGCTCAAAGATGTTAACAGAAGAAACTGAACTGGACTGAACCTCGGTTGTTAATATTCCATCATCAATTCTTTCTCCTGTAATTGAATCTACAATAACAACATCGGGTGGTGTTGTGTAATTATCTCCACCATTAACAATCTGTACATCTGTTATTGTTAAATTAGATCTTAGTTCAAGTGTGGATGGTATATTTGCTTCGGGTCTAAGTGTTTTATCTGTATTATATTCAAATGCTTGATCAATAACTCTTATTTCTTTTATATTTCCTACTGTTGGAGATTGAGCAAATAGTATAGCATCACTACCATTTAATGTTGTAATACTTGCAATACCAGGTAATTGTTTATAATCATTACCTTGTGATACTATTTTAATTTTAGAAATAGGACCAGAAGCATTCTTAGAATCAGTGCTATATTTCATAGTCCTGATATTATCTGGTGTATAGAGACTTAACTCAGGATCTTTAAGTAAAGATATAACAAATGATGTGCTAGCTACACCAACAACAGAATATGTGCCATCATACTTACTATTATCAAATGTGATTTGATTATAATCAATAACTGTTGAATCTGCTGTGGATATAAATCCACCTCTTTCTACATTATAGAATAATGGTTGTGTAGGATCTGGTACAACATCAATTAAAGAATCTGTATAAGTTAAAGTAAATGAAGCAGTTGATGTTACACCAACAGTTCCAACTCCTGAAGTTGAGAATGTTGTCGTGTTTGCAACAGATACAAATTGATTTTCAAATGTCTGATCAGTGTATAAGTTAAACTTAAATCCTTGTAAAGTAGGATCTGATAAATCGAATACAACATTATTTCCTCTAGTTGGGAATAATCTTGGGTTAATCGCAGAAAACTCCTGCTCTGCTCCACCTGTGGATCCTATCGAAACAATCTTAGGAGGAGATGCTACAGAATCTTCATATGTAAGTGCTAGTTTAAATCTATTTTTATCAATCTTATAAACATAAAATAAACCAGGTTCTAATCCAGTTGCTACCTCATCTGTAGCATTATAATAAATTTTTTCTCCAGTTATAAACGGATGATTATTAAGAGTTATAATATTGTCTAAAGTATCAATTGCGGTTGAAGTAAATCCAATAGGATCAATAACAAGTTTTTCTATATCAAAATTATATTTAACTCTTACTTTAGTAGATGTTCCTATTCCAACAGATCTACTTGGTACAACATTTAATGTTATATTATCATTTGGTTGTAAATTGTGTGCGGTTGATACAGCAATTACTGCATCATTTTTCTGAACAACGCATATAATTTTATTCTTAGTTGGTTCTAAAGAATATTCATAATTATCGGAACCATTATTGAAGAAGAATAGACCATTTGTAGATGTGGTTAAACCAACTTGAGTTACAATACCAATAAAGTCTGATGATTTGTTAATAACAAAAAGATTTTGATCTGTATCTCCAATATCAAATGTTGCAGAAGATTCAGTGTTTGCTACAGAAATAGAATTACCACCCGCGTTCTTCCTTAATATTACTCTTTCTCCAGTACGGAAAGGATGATTTGGTAAGTAGATACTCTGATTAGGAATTGATATATCGTAGTTTCTATCTCCTAAAGGATATTCTACTGTATTTTCAATACCTGCAGTAGATCCAACACCAACAGATTCAGTTGGATTAAAGAATACTTTTTCATTTAATGATGATTCAAAGAAAGGAGATTCTACTGGAATTTCAAATGAATTTGGAAAAACAAATCCTCTAGTAGTGGTTGTATGTGCTGTGCCTGTAACACCTCTCTTTGCCCTAATTATACCCCTCTCATTGAATATATTCAATACTGATAATACTTCTGTTCCAATACCGATTGTAGATCCAATTGATAATGAATTAGGTATACTAGAAACATAAATGTCTGTCATAATACCAGAAGTACCATTAGCAGGTATTTCTTGATATATGTTAAAGTTTTCTGTAGATATCGCAACTGTCCTTAATCCTGCAATTTGGTCTACAAATGTTGATAAACCACTTATTGAAATTACATCATTAGTATTAAAAGTATGGAAAGGATCAATTTTAACTGTTATCTTATTGTTACTCCAAAGTAAAGTACAATTTGTAAATTCTGAAACAGAAGATGCAATAGAAGTTATTGTTGCACCTTCTACTTGAGAAATTATTGCACTTGCACCACCACCATTAGTTCCCTCATTATCAAAGGTAATTACATCATCTACTTTATAGTTAACTCCTGCATTTCTAATATCTACACCCGTAATAGATCCTTTAGTGGTAGATTCAACTACTGATTCTTGACTGAAGAAACTTTGAGATTCAATAATATAATCATTCCTAGATCCAGTTATACCTAACTGATGTGGGAAAGTGTTTCTAACTAAGTCTGATTCATTTAAATCAAAACTTTGATCCTTATCATCTAATTGATTTAATGATCTAAATCTCTTACCTACAAAGTAAGGGAATTTTGGAGTAAAAGTTCCATCAGTTGTTATACCTGCAAAATATGCATAAGTTCCATTTGGATATTCTGGAGTTTTACAGAATCTTGTGTTATGAACATCTAAATCTCCAGTAGCATCATATGTAAAATCTTCAATAAAGAATCCATCAACAAATCCCTGTGGACGATCTACAATAACAGAAGTATCTAATTTATAACCTGTTTTTAAAGGTCTTACACCCGATGTAGTATCAAGAGGATCACTAAATCCAAAAGGTCCGTAAATTGGATGTCCATCATAAGCATATCCAATTATTGGAGAGTGAGTTGTTCCTGTATCATTAAATTCTCCAGATGCTATTTCATTTGAATAAGATAAATTAACATATTCTAATCCTTTCTTAAGAGTAGGATACAAATATTCAGATCCATGTCTTTGAGCATCATTTAAGGTTAAAGATCTAACATTACTGGATAATATCGCATTTTTACCAGCTGATGTAACACTAATACTGGTTTTTGCTTGTGTGTAATTTGTTCCTTCAGATATTACAACTGCTTGAATGAGTTGACCATTTTTAATGATAGGACGAACAACTGCACCACTACCATCGCCAGTTATTGTTACTTCAGGAACAGAGAAATATTCAGATCCTCTTGATCTAACATCAACTCTAATAAGTTTACCACCAACCACAACAGGATATAATGATGCACCTTTACCATTTTTAATACTTACACCAGGTGATTTTTCAAAATTTAAAGTCGTGCTACCGTAACCAGTTCCAGTTTCATAAAGATAAGCATCAATGATATTACCTCTAACATAAGGTGTTGCTGTGATAACCCCTGTACCCGCTGCACCGAATGAAACGTTAATATTTAACTTTATATCTGGATACTTAAATTGATGGAATCCAGACCCTTCAGAGTCCAATTTAACGTAAAGTCTACTATCAAAATTATCTCTAATAGTTCCACCAATACCTGCATCAGCAACCCTAAACTGATCTTTACTCTTTTCAAAGATATAATATTGATTAGTGGTAACTAATCCAGATATAACAGTTCCTGTATTTTGATACTCAACTAAATCTCCCTCTTTAAATCCATGATTTTTAAAGTTAACAAGATGATCTATGGTGGAAATACCAACTGGTTTAACGTTTAATTCTCTATTTTGATAATTAGAACCACCTTCAATAACTCTAACTGATTTTAGAGTCTTTTTACCATTAAATGTTCTAAATCTATGAATACCAGAATTAGAAGTAGTGGTAAATCCAATTGTATTAATTCCTGCTCTGAAATCATTTTCAGAAAAATATAATCTAATTGTTTGTGCATTTACAAATTCTGCAATATATCTTGTATTTTCTACTAAAAATCTATTCTGGTCTGCATTAGAAGCAGCAAAAGTTCCAATACCTAATGCAGGATTACCATTTGTTCTATATACAACTTCTTCTCCATCAGCAAAGTTATGATCTCCTAAAAATGTGATAGTTTCTGCAGATTCTCCTATACCACCACCAAATGTTAATAATCTAGCATCAAAACTAGCACTTAAGAATGATTGTTCAACAACTGGTTCTAAAGCAACTCCGTCACCAGGTCCTCCACCAGTTATACTAAGAGAAATAACTTTATCTAATTCTTTTGTTTGAGGATCTACTAAAATTTTCTCAACAGATCCACTAAGAACAGGTCTTACAAGTGCTGTTGTTCCTGATCCAGTATTAGCAACTTCAATAACTGGTGGATTTATTACATCATATCCAGTTCCTGAGTTTACTACGTTTACAGATGTTAAGGGACCTGAATAAATTTTATCTTGAGATTTATAGTTTTTAATTTCAACACCATTTATCATCATACCAACAGTTTCTGTGGTAGTGTCTAATCCATCATTTTCTCTGGGTATCAATGGAAACTTTCTAAGAAGTTTTTGTGGTTCAATTTGTTTTTGATAAACAGATCTTAAGGTAAAAGTATGTTTACCTCCAACTCCTACAATTAAAGGTTCAAATTCAAGATTTAAATCTCCCTGAATGAAGGAATTAGATGCATACAGTTTAATTTGTTGTTTATTAGGTAATACTCTAACATAATATGATTTACCTGTATCTAATCCTGTGATTGCTGTGCTCTCTGGTTCATAAACAACTTCATCTCCAGTTAAAAAAGGAACTTCCGTAGGGAAGTTAATAATAGAATATGCTAATTCCCCTACATCTGTTTGTAAAGCATTACTTTCAGTGTTTCCTGCACCAATAAATGTTATAGCAGTTCCAACCACTATAGATGGTGTTGAAGGTACAGTGTCTTGTCTAAATGTATAAGATGGAAGAGAGTTAGATGCGACATACATGAACTCTTCGCCATAAAATCCAAAATCAAGATCTTCGCTATAAACGTTCTGTACGTCCGCAAATAAGTCTGAATATTGTAGAGGTACAAATTTACTTGTAGTCTTCTTTGGCACCCTTCTAATCGAATGTGGGATGCTTGTATCAGTGCTAAATCCAGTATAATCTAATGTTACTTGTTTATCATTAAAATCAATAGCAGTAACTTTAGCATTTGTTAATTTTACTTCTTTAGTGCTATCGTTTATAATATCAACACGGTCATTTATTTTTAAACTTGCCTTATCAATTGAAGATTTTAAAGTAAACTGTTTTGCTCCAGTATCAATACCAGAACATTCATAACTAGAACTTGTATTGTAAATCCATGAATTAGCAAATCTTTGTTTATCTGTACTTTCTAAGGATGATGGATTAGTAATAACATCTCCTAATTCTTTAATTGTTATTTTTTCATTGACTAATGCGAGTCCCGCATCTTTTGCAAGGTTTATATCTGATATTATCGATGCTACTCTTAAATTAACTGGTTTTGTAAAATCTCCATTTTCATAACCAAAAATAATTTTATCAGATCTAATATCATCAGTTGCTGAAATATCACTATCAATACCAGAACAGTTTAAAAATTGATTTAATGTTTTGTCAGTGTATGTTATGGTGTTAATACCACTATTAATAGTTCCAGTTGCAGGGAATCCTACAGTAGAATCAACAGTAATTACTGAAGAACCAGCTGAAACATTAGTTAAAGATCTTGTATTTGGAGTTACTTCAAAATCCCCTTCAATAATATCTTTATTACTATATCCAATAAAAAGTGCTAACTTATAATATGTTTTATTGTTTCTAGTTAATATTTCAATTTCAGATACTGCTGCCTTTGTTCTTGGATTAGATTTACTATAAATTGTCTGTCCTACTAACTTATTAACATCTCCCGATAATTTTTCTACTAAAACTATTTCTCTTCTAATATATTCTGCATCTGAAGGTTTTAACAAAAATTGTTCTAGGTCAATGACAGAAGGAGAAACACCAAATAGAACTTTGTAGAGTATTCTAAATGATTCTTCTGTACCTTTTGCTTGATAAAAGGATCTCGCTTCTTTGATAAAATTACCCGCATCTAATTCAGGTACGAAACCAACATCCTCTAAACCAGGTGTATAGGAATATTTTATTTTCTTATAAAATTCTTTTAAAAATAAAGAACTTAAATTTTGTACTGGAGATTCGTTATTATGATTTGCACTAACCGATGTATCAAATACTAATTCTTCTGAATCGCTAATACTATGATAAGAGGTTATTCCACTAAAACCACGCACACATCCCGTAAAAGTATTTGTAGTTAAACCAGTATATGTAATTATTTCATCATCTATCTTAAGAAGACCATACTCATTAGGAAATCCTCTTGTACTTTTAACACTTATAACACTATCTGTTGAATTTGCGTCTGCAGTAAGAGAGGTAACACCTACAATAACTTGTGGTGTTAATTGATCAAGACTTAAATATTGATCAAGATTATCGACAAGATCAACAGGACCTCCCTGATACTCCTGTGAACGGTAGTATTGTTGAAAGAAGTCTACTGTCTTGGGACTTTGATCTAAAATATATTCGGGTAATTGTCCCTCTATCAGTTGGTGAACCTTTACTCTCGATTCGATACCAGTTTGTATCATATTTTATCCTCTTGTTAGCTCTCCATTGCTATAACTAGATGTTACCTTAAATCCAACTCCTGAAATCTTCTCACCTGAAGATATAGTGTCTTTAATCATATTTATCGTACTTTTTGAAACATCAAACTCAAGATATAGGTCTTTTAATCCAACTACATCATTAGATTCTGGGAATGCCTGAACTTCAATTATGTCGTCTGCTAAAACAGTATCAGTTATCAAAACTGTAGTTAAAATAACTTCACCTTTAACATAATCTACAAGACCTGCAGATTTTATAACAACTCTATTTTCTCCAGTTTCCTGAATTGGTTTAACTATTGAAAGAACACCTGTTCTTCCGTCTGAATTAGGAATATCTGTCAAATAAACTATGTCTGGTTCATTAATAATTCTGAATCCAGTACTTTTTATATTAAATCCACCTGAATTAACATGAAATCTGTTTCCGAAGCATAATTCATACTGTGCTTCTTGATTTACAAGAGCTCTCATGTTTCTTCTAATCCTAACTCTTGTAATATTAGAAGTTATAGCACGATCTACATCATCAATTACGTTTAGAACCTTACTATACTTAAATCTTCCACCAAATTTACTTAAATCAACAGAATTTGAGTAAGATTGAAGTGAATTTGAAACATTAGTTTTCAAATTATCAACGTTTGTAATCTGAGATGAGTTAAAATATACTGAAGAATCAACTTCGACATAAAGAATCTTAATATCAACAAGTTTTTGGTTAATTCCTGTTAATGCATAACTCTTCAATTTACTTAAAATAAAGTCTTTATCAAAATCTGATACAAAATCGCCATTTTTTGGTTTGATACTGATTCTAACAGTACCAAATTCTGGTGGATCTAACTCTTCACCACCAACAACTGATATAGATTCAGTGTTTGGGTATATGTTTTGTATAATTGCTTCATAATCTCTTGCTGTAACTGCTCTAAATTGTGCAGCATACAGTCTTGGAGCAAAATATTTGACTGATTCTATAGGTTCTATGTCCGTTCCACTTGTACTTTTGGTAACTGTGGTTAAATTTACTGACTGAACAGTAACAGGATTATTCAAACTGTTTATAAATGTACCTGCAAATGAGAAATTTTCAGCTCCATTACCTAACTCTCCATCTGTAACAATGTAAGTTACTGTAATTTCTGTTCCATTCTCTAATTTTTTACCAAAAATACCATCTCCAAAGAGTAATTCATACTTTTCATCCTGTACTTCTTGTATTAAGTATATCTCTGAGTCTGAATCAACACCAATAATGTTATCAACTAATGAATATTCTCTTCCAGTACCAGATTCTCCATCAAATTTTACCTTAACAACTATAGTTTGTATGTCTATAAATGGGTTATCAAGTAAAAAACGTTGATCTAAACTACCATCAACCGTAAATTTCTTCTTTAAGAGTGCTCCTTGATAGATTAGAACAGGATCTTCGAGTGTACCAAAACTTGCTTTACCATCTACTACTGCTGTGGTAATAGGTTCTGGTATAGAAAATATGTAAGAACTATCATCTGTAGCACCTACACATACAGGTCCTCTTGCTTCAAGTGTAAGTGTTGCTAAACTTGATGAACATTCTACGTCTAATCTTATACTTGCCCTTGAACAAGTCCTAGAACGAGGCACATATCCAATTCCTCTTGCTAAAGATACTACATTTTCCCTTAAAGTCGCAGAATCTAAGAAAGATTCATTAACAACCATGTTTGCATTAAAGGAGTTAATGTAAGTATTGTATGCTAAAGTGTTTAAAATAACCGAAAAATTGGATCCTTCAAAGTCAAAATCAGTAAAAGTAGAATTTGCTCTCAAATAATCTTTTAACTGTGTTTTGATTTGATCAAAATCTAAGTTTGTAAATTTAGTAAAAGGCATATTATCTTGTTGCTTCTAATAGGAATGTATAATCTTGTGTTGGTGCAGATTCTCCGACTAAACTAAAGTTTACATTTACCTCAAATTGGTTTTCATCTGGATCTGCATCCACTCTTACTCTCAAGTCGGAGATTCTTGGTTCAAAATTAAGTATTGCTTCTGTAATTTCACGTTCAATTACTGATGCTGTAGCAAAATCAACAAAATCAAATAAAGATCTACGAACATTTGATCCGAAGAGACTATCAAAAAATCTTTCTCCACGAATAGTTTGTACGATATTACTTACAGATTTACGTATACACGCAGTATTCCTCAACATAGGTATATCTTTTGTAACAGGATGTGGTTCAAAAGACAGACTTATATCTCTAAATTCTCGTGATCTTAATTGGGATGCCATTTATACAATACTTCTTCATTGTATTTAGCATGTTTTTTACAATAAGTTACAAGGATAATGAATATTTGGTTGTTCCCACCAAAAATGGAGGTCAAATTGGTCGCTATCGTAGTGTAAAGACACTAAATTGCACTTAAAACGACTATGTTGACTCTCACAAAGTGCTACAGCATAGATTTCAGCACCTGATGCCCTTGTCATTACGTTACATAAATCCATCAAATTATCTCCCCACACTACACCCGATTGAACTAATACAAATTTATCCCATCTTCTCTGCCATTTCATAAAATTCTGTGTAAATTCAGTTAAATACTCTCTTTTGTCCTCATCTGGGTATGGAACATTAACTGATTCTATATTAAATATCTCTTTTTCCATAGAAAGACTATGAGAGAGGATTTGTGTTGCAATTCCTGAGTAATCAGGAGCAATTGACAGGAAACAAGTGTCTTTTGGATGAATTGGCAACTCTGCCATCTTCATTTTATACGCTAATTCCTGTATTAATGCTCTCTCTTTGTCTTCTGATATGAAAAGTAGGTTTTTCATCCTAATTCTGGGTGATCAACGTAATTTATACCATTAGAAGTGTCTAATTCGATGTCAATATTGCCTGTTTTTGTCTCTTTTGCTGTTTTCCAGAAATAATTTTCATCATTTCCGAGTCCATCTCTATCATGACCGTTCTCAACCTGATAATATACGGTAGAAACCTTAAAATCGGGTGTTTTTGGCACTTCTGGAGTTA
>Ga0310343_10000224_pt1 | contig 26492 bp, 23 predicted proteins | sample HC15DNA2025_MG_FD_203519 | JGI IMG/M metagenome (GOLD analysis project Ga0310343, IMG submission 203519) | Marine microbial communities from station ALOHA, North Pacific Subtropical Gyre - HC15-DNA-20-25_MG | ecosystem: Environmental > Aquatic > Marine > Oceanic | place: Pacific Ocean: North...
TCTTTACGCATATCTTCTCTACCTTGCTCAATCGCATCAAACTGCTCTATTCTTCTGAGCCTGTAGGCTAAAATTTGAGCTATCCTCTTTAAAAAGTTCTGTGAAATTTCAGGGTGATCAATAGATAACTTATCAAAAGAATCTCTTGAAATCCTAAATAGGGAGCATTCAGTTCTTGCAATCACTCTCGCAGTACGAGGGTTGGAGTCTAAAAATGCTATTTCACCAATAATAGACCCCGGTTTAATCCAAGCAACTGTAATCCATAAATCATTAACCTTTATTTCAACTAATGCCTCGCCTTGAACAAGTAAATCTAAGTTAGTAGAAATCTCTCCATAATCAACGATAATTTGATCTGATGAGACTATTACTTCGTTTCCATAATCATTGAGAGAATCAATTAAATTTCCCATTTCAGTAACTGAAAATATAGGCTCATCCAGTGAATTTTGCATTTCCACTCATTTTCACCTATTGGGCTGAGGATTGATTATATAAATTGACGCAATGATCCAAAAATGCTACACCTACGCTAGGCTGCAAATTTTCAGAAATTTGGATACCCAATGACTCAGCAACTACTTGCAATTCTTTTTCTAATTGATTTAAAGGTATATCTAATTCATTAGAAATTTCATTTAAATCCATACCATTACAATTTAACGCTATGATTTCCAATTGTTGATCAGTGAAATTACTACTAGATGAATCTGAATGACGATTATAATATCCAATCAATTTTTCGACTAAAACTTTATCTAAAACAAAATATCTTTGCTGAACCAAATTTACAGTCCGAATCAGCTCTCCAATATCATCTAGTGAGCTTTTTAAAACATATGCTTTTGCAATAGGATCATCACCAATCAAATCTTGAATATATGTCCAGTCATCATAAGCAGAAACTATCACTATTCCAATTTCTGGAGATTGGCTTCTGATCAATTTACTTGCAGAAATACCATCTAGTTTAGGCATTCGTACATCTAAGACAGCAACATCTATTTCATGTTCAGAAATTGCTTCCACAGCTTGTAAACCGTCTTCTACAACTGAAGATACATCAAAATTGATAGATAAAACTCTTTTATATAAAGATCTTATGGGTTCCGAATCATCGGCTATTAAAATTTTTGACATAAACCTTACTTTTTAGAGAGTAATTCATATACTTCTAATAATTCTTGCTTCAGTTGTTCGATAGTGACTGTACCATGTTTATCTAATAGCTGTCCCACTTGAGGACGTACTTCAATTTTATCGGCAAACAGATCATCCATCTCACTTGAATCTTCATCCATAATTTCTGAAACTTGAATTTCTTCAAATTCTTCATCAGAGTCTTCTTCTGAATCTGATTCTTCATCAGATGAGACTGATACTGTTTTAAGATTTTTAGGTTTTTCAAAATTTGGAGTAACTGATGTCGCAGTAGATTCGTTACTGAGATCTTCAGCATCGATAATATTAATATCAGAATCTGAGTCTATATCTGCAGATTCAGATTGATCACCTTCATCAACTTTCAATACAGGTTCAAATACATCTTCATAAATTTCAGGATCTAATTCACTCAAATCCCAAAGAGCTTCGGTATTGTTAGATGGATCTGTATCGTCAAAATTTTCTTCAATTATTTCAGAATCCAATCCATCCAAATCGGGAGTGTCTTCTTTTTTGCCTCCGGTAATACCACTATCTATCTTCTTCATTACGTCGCCAAATTTATCGTAAATAGTTCTTCTTACATCCATTTATTTTTATCTCCTACTATACTGACAACAATGCTTTTGTAATTGGAGGAACAATTAATAATACTATTCCAGAACAAAGCGATGTGGAAGATAAATAGGAAATTATTCTTAAATTATTTCCACCTTCTGAAAATTTTGGTGCCAACGAATTCGCTATGGTAAGTATAGCGACTGCAAAAATAATTGTATATTGTAACGAGCCCATATTAGTCATCTGAAATACATCTAAACCTGATGACAGATCTTGTGTCTGAGGTATATTTAAACCCGGAGGAGCAGTTAAACCGGTTGGAGCCTCAAATTCTGCAGTCACCATAGTACTTTCACCAGAAACCACTTCATTTAATTTAGAATTGAAATTGATAATAATTTCTAAAACAAAAACTAAAATAAATGCCATTACCAAATTCATAGTAAGAGTAAGAAATGAAAAAGTAGATGATGTTAATTTCCGTTTAGCTCTTAGTTCTGTAATATTTTGAGCATAATCAGAGCAAATTTCTCCAATTTGAGCTGGATCACAACCTACTTCTACTCCATCAACAAACATACCAGTTGTTCTTGCAGCTAGCTCACTGCCAGTTTCTCGATTAAAAGTTTCCCATGATTCTGTAGAAGGTAAACCAGACTCTAATCTAGTTCTCAATCTTTCTAGAGGTAATCTCAAATGTTGATATGAAGCTGAATCTATTCTTCTCAAAGACTCAGTTAAGGTAACTCCTGCAGAACCCGCAATACTTCCAATTGCTCTTAAAAACATTGGTAATTCTTCATCGATTTTATTGACTCGAGTAGCATCTCGAGAAGCTAAATATCCTGAAGGAAGTAAAGCAATTCCTAACAAGATAAAGACTGCAGATGAGGATCTAACAGGACTAATATCGTTAGAAGTAAGTACAAAAAATAACAACATGCCTACTGCAAAAGCTGCAGGACCTAAAATCAATGCTAAAAATCTAGAAATTTTTCTATCTCTTGTAGCTCCAGAAACTGGGTCATAAGTAAATCTTTCATAAGGTGCTACTTTATAAATAAGATATACTCCGACTGAAGTAACTCCAGTTAATGTAAATAACATCAAATATATAAAAGATTCACTGGTAGATCCCAATAAACTTGAAACCTGAGAAACAACCATAATCAGAGTAACAGCTACTAACACAGCAGCATATGCATCTGTCCATTTCCTTAAATTTTCAACATTTCTTTCATAATCATTCCTATAATGTTCACCTTCTGATCTGGTTTCAGATAAAACAAAATCAGACTCAGAACTGCCAGAGGAAATGGATGCCGAAAATCTCAGCAACAAACTTTTAATTCTTGGAGCTTTTGCTTTTTGTGCTACAGCTTGGAATGCTCGCGTATACTCAACACCCATAGACCTAGCCATTAAATTGATATATTCAAAGAAAACTGCTGTAACAAATTTTTGTCTTCCACAATATTCCAATAATCTATCTCTACCTACACCACCTCTTGCTAATATAGACATGTAAGTTAATTGTGAAAAAAGATCAAATCCAATTACTTGGTTATCAGAAGAGACCTTCTCTATTTGCCTGGGCGAGGATGTTGTGGAGTTCATAAAAGTTTGTATTATCCCGTTCTGCTAATCGTTTTAAAATTTCTGCTCTACGATCTAATTCCTCATAAATTTTCCTATATTCTAAAGGTGGAAGACCTCTTCTAGAAGCCACCACCTGTTCTAATAAATAAGTATTCATGTAACCAGGAAATTCATGTTCATCAGTAGCTGGATTCCATTTAAACACTTCAATAAATCCAAAAGAATTAGATTCTGGATCATATTCTACTATTTCATTAATGCTTAAACATCTTCTAGCAGGAGTCCCGTCAGGTAACCTTACAGCACTCATAATGATTACCATATTGAGGTTATCAACGTAAGTTTTTGGAACATTAATTGGATTACCGGTTAATCTTTGAATCAATTTTTCCACAGATGAAGCGTGGAATGTAGCCATACAGGCATGGCCTGTTTGCATAGCCTGAAAAGCAATAGCGCCCTCTGCACCTCTAATTTCTCCAATAACTATTTCTTCAGGTCTTTGTCTCAAAGCAGCAACAAGTAAATCAAACATTGTAACTGAACCACTATTATCCCCACCACCACGTACAACTTCTCTAATCCAATTTTGGTGGGGAACTTGCAATTCAGGAGTATCTTCAATACTTACGATTTTTGCATTAGGAGGAATAAACGTACTAATAGCATTTAAAATAGTAGTTTTACCTGATGCTGTCTCTCCTGAAACAAAAGTGTTCATTCCTTCTGATAGCATTAATGAAATATAAGCTGCCATCTCAAATGTCATAGACTTAAAATTAATTAAATCTAATATACTAAATGGAGTTGCACTGAATTTCCTGATAGTGTAATTACTACCGCGCTTAGAGACATCCCCACCATAAACAATATTTATTCTAGAACCATCAGGAAGAGTTGCGTCAACAATTGGATCTCGTAGTGTTACAGGTCTTCCTATTTTTTCAGACAATTGAATGACGTATTGATCCAATTTTTCAGTGTCAGTAAATTCCACACTAGCTTTTAATCCACCAAAAGTTTTGTGTTCAATGTACAGAGGACCAACACCACTACAACTAATATCTTCTATATAAGGATCTTCAACCAAAGGATCCATGATACCCATCCCAACTTTTTCTCTCTTCATCAAGTAGCGTAGTCCTTGAAATTGATCATCAGAAATATCTAGTATATTTTGAATTTTTTTTGAATTATTTTTTGATCTACCACAAATTTCATCTACTGCAGTCATAATCACATCTAATCGAGCATCTTTATCAGGTGCTTCACGTAATTCATCGATATAATCCATTAATTGAACATCAACTTCTTTAACTATATCCTCAACTCCAGGAACCAATGAAGGCTCTACAGCCAAGTAGTAGTCTCTAGTATCATCTGGGTCATGAATCACATGAATAAATACTCCTCCACCTACTGGATAAAGTAAATTTCTTTTATCTTGTGAATCAGCTGATTTATTAACAAAACTTTTAAACTCAGGAATACCAATTTCATCAATTGGTAATTCGGAAACATATGCTCCTAAATGCCTATATTGTTCAGCTTGCTCTTTAAATTCTTTAGGTAATTTTTGAATGATTTTTTCGTCCAATTCAAAATTAGGTGAAATCCCATTTGAAACGTTGTCTAAATAACCTTTAATGCCTTCACGAGCAACTTGATTGGATCCAGAAAAAGGCAAAGTGGAATTTTTAGATTTTTGTGAACCCATTTGAACAACAACTTTAAAGCTGTCTAATCCAAATTTCATATTAAGCCTTAGCCCTAGAAACCGGAACAATTCGTATTCCCATAGCAGGTTCAACTTCAAATCCCATAATATTTCCAGTTTTATTATCTGCACCACGAATCTTTGCAACTTCCATAGTCTTAATAAGATTTGTACCAGAAGAAGTCACTTGTAATCTCAAATAAGCATCACATATAGATCTAACTCTTAAAAGAAAATCTTCATCAAAAGCATTTTCATGAACTGTGCAAGCAATGACCTGACCTTTTTCACAAACATCTTTTAAACCATTAAAAAAATCTTGAATTTTTTCACCCCCTGCCCTAGACACAAATGTAGTCAAAGAATCAATCACTATCATTTTTGAAGAATGTTGTTGTTGTATGTGATGAGATAATTGATCGAAAAATAAATCAGGATCCTCGTTTTCAGCAGAAGAAGTAATAGGAAAAACTTGCAAGTCATTCATGAGAAAATAATCAGTTACTTCTTGACCCAAACTTTCCATCTGTCTTAAAAATGCATGAACATTTTGTTCAGTAGTATAAATAGTTGCTGGATTACCATCTCTTAAAGTACCCCAAATTAATTGCTGAGCAAAGGTACTTTTACCTGATGCATCTTGACCTTCAATTAACATAACTGTTTTAAGTGGAATACCTCCACCTAAACGTCTGTCAATTTCTACACTACCAGTACTGATTACTTGTGAAGATTGAGTTGTCATTTTATGTTCCTGATAACTTTATTTAGTTAATTGTTACACAAAGAGTCAAAATTTTCTGTAGTTTTCAACCCATTTGGCCAAATTAAAATTAATGTACCTGATTCTTGATTGTAATTATTTAACTTTGTTGAAAGCTGCAAAACCTCTGATGAATTAAAAATACTAGGCTCGTAAACATCATTAGGTTCTTGAGTGCCATTAATACTTATAGTTTCTGGAAGTGTGATTACCCATTCATTATTTCCCAGTATATTGGAATCAGATCGTGTTAATTTAGTCATTATTTCAGGTTGATTAGCAGGTCTAAGTTGTACAAAAACATCTACATTATCCAAAAAGTATGGAGATTCAACTGGAAATGATGATTGTCCCAAATTCTTTAAACGAAATTTATCCACACATTGAACAGTTGACAAATCAACTGCATCACCAAAATCTAAAGTAATAGAATATTTCCCTCTTTGGGTACCAACGGGATCAAATCTGTCTCCATAATACCAAACTTTTAAATGGTGTTTATTATTAAGATCAGAAGTTGTTGTTGTTGTAAATGAAATTGAACCTGCACTATCATTCACATCTTCAAAATTATCGTCGGGCCCCATGTTAGTTTCAGTAACAGGAGAACCAACATGGTAATAATCAAAAGATAATTGATTCAGAGAAGTTCTATTCATTGTAGACACAATATTTCTAAAGTAATCTATATCAAAACTTGAGGCATTAGGCCCATCAAACCAATAACAATCCCATTTGTTGCCAGGTTCAATTTGGCCTTTTCTCATTATTCCTGTATAAAGTGGTTTACAGCCTTGAGCATCGACTTCGTTATAACTGGATAAAGTTGTAATTTCAGAAGACAATTCAAATGCAGAATCTAATTTTTCTGATCTATATTCAGCAGCATTACGATTCGCTTCAGCTAATAAATTCATTCCAATCTGATTAGATCTAAACATAACTATAACTGATGTTAGTAGAACAGAAATGATTAATAATGCAGAAATGCTTGAACCCATTTAGGTCACCAAGATCTATTGATCAAACTTAAATTGATAATCTGATTGAATTCCGTTAGATGTCGCAAAACGTAAAAAATAAATTTTAGGTTTAATCAATGCGCTAGCATTATTAAGTTTAATTGAAATTTCAACAGTCTCACCTTGAGTCCAAGGACCTGTTTTAGCTGTACTCCAGTTATTGTCTGCAAGATTCCCAGTAGAATCATAGGATAAAACATAAAATTGAGTCTGATCATTAGATCCAATAAAAATATCGGATAAACTCAATTGAGTAATATTTGCTCCACCTATGTTTTTAACCCAAGCATTTACCGTTGTAGAATTCGTTGAGTGTACAGTTACAATTTCTACATCGGTAGAAATTCTTACTGATAAATCTTTTTGAGATTCAACAATTGATCTACTACTACTCCCAACAATAGGTGTAAGCGTAGTAGTAACTAATGCAGCAGCAGTAACTCCAGCAATAACCAATAAGGCAGTAACAATCACTTTATCCATGATTTACTCCTGATATTAAGCAGAGTCTATAGAAATACAAACTAACTTATGTAGTTCTGATACCACCTCAGAATAAGCAGATGGAGACATAGGGTCGTCTGAAGAATACATCTCATCTAACATAGACATATTCTTCAAAATAAATTTTGCCATTAATGGACTAATCATTCCTGAATTCTCATAGGCTTCCAAAATAGGAAATAATCTAGCAGCAGTTAGTCCTTTTTCTTTAGAGTTCCCCATCCATCCCAATAAGTCATTTAATGTGCCTTTATTGTTCTGGTCAGCAGACATATCTAACCCCGAATCATTACCAAAGTATGGTTGAGGTTTTCCTGCTGGGGCAGGCATTGGAGAAGAAGTAGATACAGGTGAGGCAGCTGCGGCGGCCTGAACGATTTGAGGTGCAGAAATCACATCAGATTTCCTTAACCAAATATCTCTCATATCTATCAGAATCTGTCTAATTTCAGATTTTAATAAATTAACTTCACCCTCTAGAGCTTCTACTCTTTGTTGTAATTGTGAATTCGAGGTAGTCATTTATCACCTATTATTCTAAGTTCATCACGCGCATTAACTCTGGAGGTGTCTTTCTAGACAAAATTAATGATCCACCTTGCTGTGGAATAATTTCAAGTCTAAAAATCATATTAGGACCTAATAAAGTTGCACCACCAGCTTGAGTATCATTCAATACCACTCTAATTTCAGCGACATCACCTTGTTGTAACAATTCTGGAGTATTGGCAGTAGTTTCAACAACTTTAGTAACAGTTACAGTGCTCAAAATACCGTCAGCTGCAGCTCTTCCAGCTATCTCAGCATTAGAAGAATCTCTCTGATTATCATCGGAATAAATCAAAGCAATTTTATCTCTAGCAATAGATGTACCCGTAGATCCACTAGCTGTAGTAATCTGAAAAGTTAATGCTTCTACACGAGTACAAGCACCTTGAGCATTCTGCGCACATTCAGCAATCAGCCCGCCTTTAGGTGCAAAAGTAGAGCTAGCTTCAGCTATTCCAGCTTGTGCAGTAGTTTTTGCTTTCTCTGTACTAAACAAACCAGTTGTCATAACTGTAAAAGCGAATACAGCAGCAACAACGATAAATGCGATCAAAATAATCGCAGTTTCAAGACCAGTAATTCCTCTTTGATCTTTCCAAAGTCCATTCATTCTATTCAACATATTTTTCATGTCTAATTATTCCTTATAAATAACTAAATCAATTTTTTCCAATTTTTCAATCTACATTCTAACAGTACTACAAAGAAGATTGTAAGTATTGTTAAATTTATTCTACAAATTGAAGAATGTATGCAGGCCAATAATTCTCAACTATCGCACCTATAATCACGATCACAAAAGCGATTATAGCTAGAACTAATACGGCATTTAAAACTTTATACAATCTAGGGTTTTTAAAACCGTATATTGTTACCCCTCGTGATAAAAATATACCAGCTAAAGAACCTACTATATAAGCTAATCCTTCTAGAATAATGTGAGGAATCAAGGCTACAAAAGCATAAAAAATATACATTGTAGGGTCAGCAGCAGATTCCAAACCAACTTTAGTTAGAAGCACTAAAGTAATACTCCATCTCCCCGCATTCCAACCTAAAGCTAGACTAGCTCCCAAACTTCTAAACATAAATGAAAACCAAAAAAACAATATCAAAATAGCGGTATTGTTAAAGAAAAATTGCCAACCATGGCCGGCAAATCTGTCTCCTGTTAAGACAAATTGCTCACTGGGATATGCAGCTCCAACAAATGTAAATCTCTCAACAAGAATGTCTCTCTCGATAATTGATGCCAATATAGCCCAAACTACCAGCATACTGACTAAAATCACCGTTCCAGAAACAATACTTTTCCTGTTTGCAGTCCATCCACCCACCCCTTGATCCCAAATTCTCTCACGATTAATTCTTAAAATTTGATTTACTCTAGGCACTATTGCAGCGGTGGCAATCGCTAATGATGCTAAACCCGCTTCACTCATTGGGATAATAATGGTTGTAACAACAACACCAATAAAAACTGCCAACGCAGCTTCAATACCTATCAATAGATTCCATCTAAAATCAGATTCGACCTTAATATGATCGAGTGTTGCTCCTATAACAGAACCTGGCTCTTCAGAAGACCTGATATTTGCAAACATGTTCATTAATGTCTACTCCCAGAAAATTTTCCAATATTATTTCCGACATATTACATAATAAACATCTTTTTTTCACCCTATATTTTTTTAAAAATCACTATGTTTTTTGTATTTAAAATAATTTCCCAATCCCAAATTTCTTCAATAAATTTCATTGTTTCTGGAGAATAAAAAGCTATATGAGTTGGATCTAATTTGTAATACCAATCCCAAAATTCAATTTCTTCATAAAAAATAGATGTCATAATACCCAAAACCCCATTTGGTTTAAGTAATTTGTTCAATCTATCGAATTCAAATCTAATATTTTCAAAATGTTCTACTGTTTCAGAACAAAGTACAAAATCATAATTTTCTTCTAATACAATTTCATCATTAGCAAAAAATTTATCAAACACATTGACTTTTATTCCCTCTTCTTGAAACATCAAAGATAAAGTCGGCTCTGGGCCAGATCCGAAATCTAATCCAACTGAATCAAATTTTATTAATGGATCTATTTGCTTTTTAAGTCTATTTAAAAATTTCCTGTAATTGGGATCGTATGGCAAATTTTCATGTTCTAAATAACGTTTTTTTTGATCTTCTTCATTTAAATGGAATTCAGGAGGCACAAAAACTAGATCACAAATTTCACATTTTAAATAATCTCGAAGAAGATTTTTCCTGTCACTCTCAAAAAACAAATCTAATTTTGCAGACAAACAAAGAGGACATTGATTCAAATTATTCTCCTGTTTTAGAAAACACGTACAGATGACCTCTTAAATTTAACAGAAAAATCATCATTGATTAAATGGCGGATTCACACATAAAGTTATAAAATGATTTTGGTGAAAATTATCACAAATTTACAAATTTGGAGTCAAATAGATTGGTTGCTTCTGTCCCGGCGTATAAATCCATATTCATTAGCGATACTCATTTAGGTTCTAGGGGTGCTCAAGCACACCACTTAAACAATTTTCTACAAAAATACAATAGCGAAAATTTATTTTTAGTTGGCGATATTGTCGATGGCTGGAGATTAGAAAAAAAATTCTTTTGGCCCGAACAACACACTAAAGTTCTTGAACAAATAAATAAAAAGGCATTATCAGGAACACATGTTCATTATCTTATAGGAAATCATGACGAATCAGTAAAAAACTTTTCTGATCGTGGGTTAAACATAGCAGAATTAGATGCTCTTGCAGAAAATGTGACTTTTGAAACACAGATAGATTACATTGGAATCGATGGGAAAAAATATTTAGTGTGCCATGGAGACATGTTCGATACTCTAATGGACTCAAACACTGGAAGATGGGTAATGTTTTTAGGAACCGCATCTTATGATCTTTTACTCTACGTAAACACTTCAGTAAATTTCATCACCCGTAAACTAAATCTTCCATACATAAATATTACGGGTTTTGCCAAAAGAAGAGCAAAAGCTGCTTGTAATTTATTACTGAAATTTGAAGGTATATTGAGTAACCATGCAAGCGAAAAAAAATATGATGGGGTAATATGTGGACACATCCATACACCCGAAATAAAAAATATTAGCGGTACCGTTTACATGAACAGTGGTGACTGGGTGGAAAACTGTAGCGCTTTACTTGAACATCATGACGGGAGCTGGGAAATTTTAAATTGGCGAGAATCACATAGTAAAACCAAAACTAGCACTCATAACTGAAGCTTGGCACCCACAAATTAATGGGGTTGTTACAACTTTAACTAGCATTATTCCTCATGTTGAGGCTCATGGAATAGATGTAGAAGTTGTTGATCCTTCTATGTTCAGGTCGTTAAATCTACCCGGATATAATGAAATTGATCTTTCGTTTCCAATCAATTCAATTGGGAAAAAATTATCTTCAATTGATCCTACGTATTTTCACATCGCAACAGAAGGACCTATGGGAATAGCTGCTAGAAGATGGATCAAAAAAAATGGGTATGCATTCACGACTAGTTATCATACTAATCTTCCTGAATATTCAAAAATGTTATACAAAATCCCAGAATCTTGGATTTGGAATTACGTTAGATGGTTTCACTCACCTTCACATCAAGTATTGGTACCTACCCCAACTGTAATAAATACATTAGATTCTAAGGGATTCCAAAATCTTAAACTTTGGTCTAGAGGCATTGATCCTTCACTGTTTCCACAACCAAATGCAGACTTAATTTCTAAAAACAACCCAGAGGCTAAAGCGCTACTGTATGTAGGAAGAGTAAGCAAAGAAAAAAATATTGAGACTTTATGTAAACTATCAAAAAACCCTGATTTTGAAGTTTGGATAGTAGGTGATGGCCCTTATAAGCCAACTCTAGAAAAAAAATATTCTTCTTCAGGAGTTAGATTTTTTGGAGCTATCAAACATGATAAATTGGCTCCTTACTTTCAATCAGCTGATGTCTTCGTATTCCCTAGTAAAACCGATACTTTTGGAATAGTAATGATAGAAAGTATGGCTTGTGGAACTCCAGTTGCTGCATATCCTGTTCAAGGTCCGATAGATGTGGTCGAACATAGAGTTTCAGGTTTTTTGGATGAAGATCTAGAAATCGCAATACTAGAAGCACTAAAACTTTCTACAGAATCAGTTGAAAGTTACGGGCGAAATTTCACTTGGGAAAAATGTGCAAAAACATTTATTGAAACTCTTGTACCAAAAGAAATTAACCTCGAGGATTCACAATGAAAATAAGTGTAATAGGAATGGGTTATGCAGGAGCAGTAACCTCCGCATGTTTAGCAGAATTAGGCCATGATGTTACAGGCTATGATATTGATCATCATAGAATTAACTCTTTAAATTCATTTAACCCACAAATCTTTGAACCTGGGTTAGAAAAACTAATTGAAAAAAACTGCGAAATTAAACGACTGAAATTTCAACATGTCGATGATTCTGATCTTGATCTCGGAGAAATAACTATTATCACAGTGGGCACTCCGTCTGATCCAAACGGGTCTCCTAATTTAGAGTACATTTGGAAATCCGTTGAATGGGCTACAGAACATTTGCAACAAAACTCCATACTTTTAATGAGAAGTACAGTTCAACCAGGCACTGGAGATCTAATTTCTACCAGATTTTGTGAGAACAAAAATATCAATTACATTTCATGTCCTGAATTTTTAAAGGAAGGCGAAGCTGTTAGTGATTTTTTTACTCCTGACAGAATTATCATTGGAGGAAACAATTCTGATGCTATAGAAAAAGTAGTTGATCTTCATTCGGGAATTAGTTCCCCAATTATTAAAACAAAAATCATAGCTGCAGAAATGATTAAATTCGCAAGCAATGCTTTCTTAGCTACTAAGATTTCATTTATTAATGAAATGGCCAACTTTTGTGAAGCATGGGGAGCAGACGTTGATGATGTAAAAGAAGGATTGGGATTGGACCATAGAATTGGAAAATCATTTTTAAATGCTGGAGTGGGTTTCGGGGGTTCTTGTCTTCCAAAAGAAACAAGAGCTTTTACTTCTTTAGCTTCAAATTATGGAATCAAATCTAATCTATTAGAATCTGTACTTGAAGTGAATGAATATCAGTCTCAAATTCCTTTCAGAATAATTAAAGATGTGTTTGCAGATATGAACAATGTAAAAGTTGGAATATTGGGAATGTCATTTAAGCCAAATACAGATGATATTAGAGAATCCCCGTCTATTAAAATCGCCCAAACTTTGTCAAAACTGGGATGCCAAGTTTCGTGTTTTGATCCCGTATCAAATCAAAAAAGTGAAGAAAAATTAGGATCTTCAGTTAAATTTGAAACATCTATTGAAAATTTAACTACAAACAAAAATATAATTTTGTTAATGACTCCATGGGAAATAATATTAAATTCAGATTGGCATCAAATATTTAAATCTATGATTGATCCTAAAATTTTATTTGACGGAAGAAATTCTTTGGATCCAACAACCATGAAAAATATGGGATTCAATTACATTGGGGTTGGTCGAGGAATTTCATCTTCGCATCTTGACCATTTAAGTTGGTGACCCCAGCGGGATTCGAACCCGCGATTTCCGCCTTGAGAGGGCAGCGTCCTGGACCGCTAGACGATGGGGCCTAAATTTTTAATTGGCTGGGGATATAGGATTCGAACCTATGCTTACAGAGTCAGAGTCTGTCGTCCTACCACTAGACGAATCCCCACAGTTAAATAGATTTTATCACTAACCCACACACTGTCTTCAATTTGCTTGCTCTAATATGATCAAAATCATAAAATCAACGAATCACATCATATGAAGAGGCAAGTATGTATACATTAGATCTTTCGGGTAAAAAAGCTGTAGTGTTTGGTATTGCTAACCAAAGAAGTATTGCTTGGGCAATTTCAAAGCGACTAAACGAAGCTGGCGCTACAATAATTTCAGCATACCAAAACGAAAGAGTAAAAGACTCTGTCACGAAGTTAACTTCAGAATTATCTGATGTCACTTTAATTGAATGTGATGTAAGTAAAGAAGAAAACGTTGCAAAATGCTTTGAAGAAATTCAAAAAATTCACGGGAACATAGATATTTTGGTTCATTCTATTGCTTTTGCTCAAAAAGAAGACCTAGGTGGCAGGTTTGTTGATACCGACAGGTCAGGTTTTCAAATAGCTTTGGATATCAGCGCATACTCACTAATATCAATTACTCGACATGCTTCAAAAATGATGAATCCAAAAGGAACAATTATCACGATGTCTTTTATGGCAGCAGAAAAAGTTTTCCCAGGATATAACGTAATGAGTACTGCAAAAGCTGCACTAGAAAACGAGGTTAGACAAATTGCAAATGACTTAGGTCCAGATAACATTCGAATTAATGCTATTTCTGCAGGCCCATTAGACACACTCTCTTCTAGAGTAATTAGCGGATATAGAGATATGAAATCTGCTCATTCTGAAAGGGCTCCATTGAGAAGAAACATTACTCATGATGAAGTTGCTACTACAGCTTTATATCTATGTAGTGAGATGTCTAGCGGAGTAACTGGAGAAGTGATTCACGTTGATACTGGCTATCATGTAATGGGAATTTAGCTTAATTATCAGGAATAATCCTACCTCTAATAGAAGTCATTTTGTATCCTGAAATAATTACCAATACCAATCCAATAGCTGAATTAATTATTAGAGCATTAGATGTACTAAACATTTCAGATGACAAACCTAAAATTATTGAGCCAACAGGAGCAGCACCTATACATAGTGTTACAAGCCCCATACATCTTCCTCTAAACTCTTTTTTAGAAACTAATAAAACAATTACAGATTGCATAGTACCAAACCCTGAAGTCCCCAAACCTAAAGCAAACAGCAAAATCATAGATATGAAATAAATATCTGAAATACCAAATAATAATAGCCCTGATAAAGATAGAATAGATCCATACAGATAATATCTGCCGTGAAATTCCATTTTAGATTTAGATGCTAATGCAGTCGATCCAATTAATGCACCAAAACCATCGCTAGCCATTAATATTCCCATTAACAATGGCCCCACAGACAATACTTCTTTTGAAATGATTGAAACCATTTGCATGTATGGAAAAAGTAATAAGTTCATGAAAAATGTAATTACTAACACAGCGAAAATAGTTTGATTATTTAAAGCATACTTAAACGCATCGCCTAGTTCTATAAAAAAGAATTTAATCGCACTTAACACTGAAAAATGATTCTTATTTCTCTGATCAAAATCATCCTGATTCATATTTACTTGAAAAATAGAAACTGTACCTACAAAAATTATGACTGACATAAAAACATAAGTACCTAGCACGCCTGTAAATGCAATTAAAGCGCCAGCTGTAGCTGGACCAATCATTTTACTAGTGTGCATTCCTACTGCATCCAATGAAATACCATTAGTAATTCTATCTGGACCTAAAATATCCATTACTAAGGCTCTTCTTGATGGCATATCCAGTGCCCAGCTCACTCCTGGAACAAATATCGCAACATAAACATGCCAAAGTTGTAATAAGTCAAACAAAAGCAAAAAAGTCATCACCGCAGCACCAGAAAAGGTGATAATTTGACTGATAATTATTAATACTTTTTTATTTAAAAAATCTGCAATTACTCCTCCAAACAAACCGAAAAACATTAATGGAGCAAGTCCGAAAAATCCAATCAAACTAACCATAAAAGCTGATTCAGTCTGATCAAAAACAAACCACGACAATGTCGTCATTTGCATCCACCTAGAAATATATAAAGATATATTTGAAGCCCAACAAAACCTGAAGTTTCGATTTGTAAAAGCAGAAAAAGTACTCATCATTAACCTGACGCTTGAATTCAGGAATAGTATTTCATGTATGTTGTTTTTACAACTTATTCATACATTGAATCTAAACAAAATCACATCACCATCTTGGACAATATAATCTTTTCCTTCAACTCTCATTCTCCCTGCTTCACGAGATTTATGCTCTCCCTGAAATTCGACATAGTCCTCATAAGATATTACCTCAGCACGAATAAAACCTTTTTCAAAGTCTGTATGAATCTCCCTAGCTGCTCTAGGAGCTGTAGAATTTCTAGGTATAGTCCAAGCTCTGGATTCTTTGGCACCAGATGTAAAATATGTCATGAGCCCTAATAGATCATAACCAGCCTGAATCACACGAACTAAACCAGGTTCATCTAACCCTAAATCCTCCAAGAGTTCAGATTGATCTTCTTTATCTAATTGAGATAATTCTGATTCTATAGAAGCAGAAATAATTACAGATTTTGCACCTTCTGATTTTGCAAGTTGAAAAACTTTTTCAGAAAATTTATTGCCAGAAGCTGCAGAAGACTCATCTACATTACATACATATAAAACTGGTTTTGAAGTCAAAAGTTGTAGTGAATTAATTAGATGACAATCCGATTCATTAAATTTTATAGATCTAATAGGATTTCCATTTTGTAAGGTTTCTAAACAAAGTTTAATCAATTTAAGTAAGTCCTTTGATTCAGAATCATTACTTTTAGATTTTTTTTCTAATGCAGGAAGACGTTTTTCAAGATTTTCTAAATCTGACAACATCAATTCAGTTTCAACTGTTTCAGCATCACTAATGGGATCAACATTTCCATCTACATGAATAATGTTTGGATCTTCAAAACATCTTAAAACATAGGCGATAGCATCCATTTCACGAATATTTGCTAAAAACTGATTACCTAACCCCTCGCCTTTAGAGGCACCTTTCACTAATCCCGCAATATCTACAAAAGTCATTCTCGTAGGCACAACATTCTGAGAATTAGAGATTATAGAAAGATTATTCAAACGAGAATCAGGAATTGCTACTTCACCTACATTAGGCTCTATAGTACAAAAAGGATAGTTTTCAGCTTGAGCAACAGCAGTGCTAGTTAGGGCATTAAAAAGGGTGGATTTTCCTACATTAGGAAGTCCTACTATCCCACATTTAAAACCCATAAAAATACTCCAAAAACAGATTTAAATCAGTGGAAGTTATGAAAAAAAGATACGGGTGACTCAAACGAGCCACCCATTCTATTTAGCTACTTTTACCAATCCTAAACACATTGGTATCACAATCGCTCTTAGAACAAGTACCTTTGGTTGCAGGTCTGCCATTTTTCAAAGTAACCTGTTCAGGATTATCGATAGTCACTTTTTCTCGACATTTAACGCAATAGGCTTCCATTTTATATACTCCTTGCGACATTTATTAGGAACAACTTCAGTTAATCTAAAGTATATTACCCATACCTTAATTATTTATGCAAGTGTTTTTTTAGCTTTTTTTAAAAAAACCAAACTAATTTACTACTATTTATTGTATTTTGAACTCAAACATCAACCACTATATATAGTTGTATCGCATCATTGATTACCCGATACAAGCAACAAATAATTAACTTCAAAGAAATATTAAGTTAACAAGTAACTAATATTATGTAATTACTCCTTTTTGTCTGTCTAGAAATTGCTAGGTATTTCTAGGCAGACATCTTGAAACATAACTGTTACATGTAGTTTACAAAATTTTAACAATAATCCATTTTTCATAAATAGAATGATTTTGATCTAAATTATTCAATAAAGGAGATTAAAATGGATTCTGGACATACCGCGTGGATGCTAACCGCATCTGCATTAGTGTTTTTTATGACCCCCGGATTAGCCTTTTTTTACGGGGGATTAGTTAGAGCAAAAAGTCTAGTCAACACAATAATGCTTAGTTTTATGACGATAGGAGTCGTAAGTATAGTATGGACTTTATGGGGATATTCTTTAGCCTACGGAAACGGTGAATTAATAGAAAACTTCATCGGAGACTTTTCATTGTTAGGGCTAGACGGTGTTGCAATGATGTCGGGAGAAGAAGATGCAATCAGTCCTTTATATGACGTTCTATTTCAAATGATGTTTGCAATTATCACCCCCGCTCTTATTACTGGAGCATTTGTAGAGAGATTTAAATTTTCAACATACTTAATATTTACAGTAATTTGGATTACGGTAGTTTACGCGCCTGTTGCACACTGGGTATGGGGTGGCGGATGGATTGGAGACGCTGGAGCATTAGATTTTGCCGGGGGTACAGTTATACACATCAATGCAGGAGCTGCAGCAGTTGCCGCTGCATTATTGGTAGGTAAAAGAGCTAATCCTGGATTGCAACCAAACAATGTGCCTTTTGTAGTTTTGGGAGCTTCAATTCTTTGGTTTGGATGGTTTGGATTTAACGGAGGATCTGCTTTAGCTGCTGACGATTTTGCAGTAAACGCAATGCTAGTCACTCAAATTGCTGCTGGTACTGCCGCTACTACTTGGGGGTTAATAGGATTATTTGCCACAAAAAAAATTAGTGCAGTTGGAGTTGCCACTGGAGCAGTTGCAGGGTTAGTGGCTATCACTCCTGCGGCAGGAGCAGTAAATGCATTAGGCGCTATAGCTATAGGATTAGGAGCTGGGTCAATTTGTTATTTCGCAGTTGAATTAATTCATAGAACTAACCTAGATGATGCTCTAGATGTTTTTGCAGTACATGGAATCGGAGGGATTTGGGGCTGTATTGCAACCGGAATTTTTGCAGTAGAAAGTATTGCTGGTGTCAAAGGATTAATTTCAGGTAGTTTCGATCAAGTTTGGATCCAAATTTATACTGCAGGAGGAACTTTAGCCTACTCATTCATTCTATCTTTTGCAATCTTATTTGTATTAGATAAAATACCGGGACTTGGACTTAGAGTATCTGAGTCTGCAGAAAGCCAAGGATTAGACTTAGCTGAACATGGCGAACAAGCAGTAGTAAATGATGGAGCAAATTAAATTAATTTCCTAACGGGAGGAAAAAATGCTAAAAATTGAAGCAATTTTCAGACCAGAACGAGTTAATGCAGTTACTGATGCATTAACAAGTGTGGGCGTAACAGGATTCCATTACCAAAATATTACCGGACAAGGTCAGCAACAAGGAGTAGAGGTAATAACTGGCAGAGGTAGCCAAACTGCTACCAGAGCTTCTGTATCAAAAACTCTCCTAGTTACTATAGTTTCGGATGACAAAAAGGACGAAGTGGTAAATGCAATTATAGAATCAACACGTAGTGGAGATATCGGTGACGGTAAAATATTTATTAGTGAAATTGCAGATATTATCCGAGTGAGAACAGGAGAAACAGGAGAAGAAGCAATTTAGTTCTTTCCCTAGAAGTTTTAGGTAAATAGGGAGTCGCAAAAGCTTCCTATTTACCTAACCAAACCCACTATATGTAACATATTTGTAACATATTTATAACATTTCCAATCTTTTCAAACATAGAATCATTTGAAAATTCGATGCCATTTAAATAATGGGCATAAGGAGTTAAAAATGGATTCTGGACATACCGCATGGATGTTAACAGCATCAGCACTAGTTTTTTTTATGACCCCTGGACTAGCGTTTTTTTACGGGGGATTAGTTAGAGCAAAAAGCTTAGTGAATACAATCATGTTGAGCTTTATGACGATTTGTGTAGTCACTATAGTATGGACTTTATGGGGATATTCCTTAGCATACGGTCCAAATGTAGGTGGAGACCCAATCATTCAAGGTCTTATAGGCAATTTTAGTGCCTTAGGATTAGACGGAGTCAGATGGGACCCAATAGACTCAAGCGGTTCTTTCGGAGGTGGCGGAGTTGATGTTCTATTTCAAATGATGTTTGCAATTATCACTCCCGCATTAATAACCGGAGCATTTGTGGAGCGATTCAAATTTTCTACATATTTAATATTTACTATTATTTGGATCACAGTAGTATATGCCCCTGTTGCTCACTGGGTTTGGGGTGGAGGATGGATTGGAGCTGACGGAGCAGGAGCTTTAGATTTTGCTGGGGGAATAGTGATACACATTACTGCAGGATCTGCTGCTGTAGCAGCAGCATTATTAGTTGGTAAAAGGGCAAACCCTGGCTTACAACCTAACAATGTTCCATATGTCCTATTAGGAGCAGCTATTCTTTGGTTTGGATGGTTTGGTTTTAATGGTGGATCAGCTTTATTAGCTGATGGATATGCAGTTAATGCCATGCTAGTAACTCAGATTTCTGCCGCCACAGCAGCAACAACTTGGGGATTAATAGGGCTATTTACAACAGGCAAAATTAGTGGAGTGGGTGTTGCCACAGGTGCAATTGCCGGATTAGCTGCTGTGACGCCAGCTGCTGGTTCAGTCAATCCATTAGGAGCTTTAGCTATAGGATTAGGTGCAGGGGCAATTTGTTATTATGCAGTTGAATTAATCCATAGAACTAATTTAGATGATGCTTTAGACGTTTTTGCAGTTCATGGAATTGGAGGGCTTTGGGGATGTATTGCAGCTGGAATTTTTGCAGTAGAAAGCATTGCAGGCGTCAAAGGTTTAATTCAAGGTAGCTTTGATCAAGTTTGGATTCAAGCTTATACATCAATAGCTGTATTAATTTATACATTTGTCATCTCCTATGTGATTCTATTCGTCCTAGACAAAATACCCGGTTTAGGATTACGAGTCTCTGAAACTAATGAGAACCAAGGATTAGATCTAGCTGAGCATGGAGAACAAGCAGAAGTTAACGATGGTGCAAATTAAAAACCAGATATGATATAAAAATAGGAAGTGCTGAGTCACTTCCTATTTTTGAGTTAAGTAAAATATAGACGAGACTTAAATTCATGCCTACTAACGTACCACCTCAATATAGAGACGCAGAACAAAGATTCAGAGATGCTGTAACTATTCAATCAAAAATTGCAGCTCTTCAAGAAATGCTCCAAATCATGCCCAAGCATAAGGGAACAGATCACCTTAAAGCTCAACTTAGATCTAGATTATCTAAATTAATGACAGAACTTGACACCTCATCTAGTTCAGGAAAAGGGTCCAAAACTGAACCTTTTTCATTACCTAAAGAGGGTGCGGGCAGATGCACTCTAATTGGTCCTACTAATGTAGGGAAATCATTGCTTTTATCTTCTTCAACTGGTGCTAAAAGCAAAGTTGGATCATATGCATTAAGTACTCAAGAACCTATTCCTGGAATGTTTCCTTTCGAAGATATTTATATTCAGATGGTAGATACTCCTCCAATTACAAACAGATCAACTCAAAGTAGGTTATATGGGCTTCTAAGAACCACAGACATTTTTATATTTGTAGCTGATTTAACAAACCAAGCTGTAGAAAACACTAATGAATCATTCTCTGAATTAAAAGAGTGGGGATTCAAACTGATAGAAAAAAATAGTGATTTACAAGAACGTGATTTTTTTACTATGAAACCCACAATTATTGCCTGTAACAAAGCTGACATACCTGGAGCTTTAGACAATTATGAAATGATGGAAAATGCATTTGGGCAAAGCTTTCCTTTGGTTCTTACAAGCGCCGAAGAAGAAGTTGGAATTGAAGAATTAGGCATAGAAATATTCAACTCACTAAAAATCATTCGTGTTTACACAAAATCTCCGAGAGAAAAACTAGATACTTTTGAGAAAAAAAACCCAATTGTTTTACCCATAGGGAGTACAGTTGAAGAAGCAGCTCTTCAAGTTCATAAAGATCTGAATAAAAGTTTTAAATACGCCGTGCTATGGGGATCATCTGGAAAATTTAGTGGTCAAAGAGTTGGCAGAAGTCATGAATTGTCAGACGGTGACATCATCGAAATTCATATATAAAACTAAATTCCGCCTAAAGCCTTGACTATTTTACCTGGTGACATTGGCAACTCATTCATTCTAATGCCAACAGCATCATTAATAGCGTTAGCTATAGCAGCCATTGGTGGAATCAAACAAGCTTCACCAACTCCTCTTACTCCAAACGGATGACCTGGATTAGCTACTTCCACTAATACCGTATCTATCATTGGCAAATCCAAAGATACCGGCATTCTGTAATCTAAAAATGAGGAATTAAGCATATCTCCACTTTCATTAAAAAAATATTCTTCATTAAGAGCCCAACCTATTCCTTGTACAGCCCCACCCTGTAATTGTCCCTCAACATAACTGGGATGAATTGCCTTGCCTACATCTTGAATTGAAGTATATCGTAAAATTTCCACCTTCCCAGTTTCTGAGTCAACTTCTACATCCACTATATGAATAGCAAAAGCATTGCCAACACCTCCGGGGTTCACTGTAGCCCTACCTACTATTGGGCCACCTGTCCCATTAAGTTTTGCTGCAAGTTCTCTAAATTCAAATTTCAATTCAGGGTCACTAACATGTTTAATTTTAGATTTATCATATTCAACATCATTTACGTCAACGTCCCAAATTTTTGCTGCCCTTTCTTTCATTTGAATTTTAATATCTTCTGCAGCCTCAACCGAAGCAATTCCTGTTTTAAAAGTAACACTACTGCCTCCAGCTCCAGAGCTATAACCAATAGAATCTGTACTAGCTATAGATGGTTGAACATCTTCAGATTTAAGACCCAATACATCCGCTACTTGCATCGCCATAGCTGCACGACTTCCACCAATATCTGGAGATCCTTCAACTAAAGCAACTGTTCCATCAGCATTGACACTCACAATAGCAGTAGCTGGTCCAGTAAAATTAAACCATGCTCCTGCAGCAATTCCTCTTCCTTGGTTTTTATGCTTTAAGGGGGCCGAATAATGAGGATGATTTTTTGCAGCATCCAAAGTCTCCATATATCCAATTTTTCTGTAAACTGGGCCATTTGCTGGTTGCCTAGTCCCTTCTTTAGCACCATTGATTCTACGAAATTCAATTGGATCGATATTTAATTGTTTAGCGATTTCATCAACTACAGTTTCCATTGCAAATGCAGCAGAAGGGGAACCCGGTGCTCGATAAGCTGAAGATTTTTGTACGTTAGTAACTACATCCCAGCCTTCGACAACAGCATTAGGAATCACATATGGACCCAACATAGTTCTACTACCTCCAGCAACTGGAGAGCCTGGAAAAGCTCCTGCATCAAACATTAATTTTGCTTTTACAGCTGTCAATTTACCATCTTTATTTGCAGATAATTTAATATCAATTTTGGTAGCAGCAGTTGGTCCAGTCCCTTTAAAAACTTCAGATCTTGTCATAGTAATTTTTACTGGATGGCCAGACTTTTTAGATAGTACGGCAGCGACAGGTTCCAAATAAACTCCACCCTGCCCTTTACCTCCAAATCCACCACCGATCTCTAATGGGTTCACAGTCACGCTACCTACAGGAACATCTAAAATAGCGGCAACATGATCCCTGAAAGCAAAAACTTGCTGTGTACTGCACCATACATTAATTCGATCATTCTCATCCCAAAAAGCAGTTGTAGCTTGAGGTTCTATGTAGCCTTGGTGAACAGCTTTAGTACTAAAACTTCTCTCAACAACTACATCTGAGTCTTTGAACGCTTTTTCTACATCACCTTCAGTTGAAACAATTTTCATGGCCAAATTAGTAGAAGGAATATTTGGCTCATCTCCCCACCCTCCCACACGAAATAAAACACTTGATTGGGTTAAAAGCCTATCGTGCAAAACAGGAGCCCCATCTCTGATTGCTTCATCAATGTTTAAAACGGGCTCTAACACATCGTATTTAACCTCTATGAGATCTAGAGCTTCTTCTGCTTCATGAGAAGTAAGAGCTGCAATTGCTGCAACAGCATGTCCTTTATACAACACCTTCTCTCTAGCCAAAACATTTCTACTGTAAAAACCATAATTCACTGCAGCTCCTTCTTCTAAATCAGCTATCTCAGCAGAGACATCAGGAAGATCGTCAGCCGTAATTACTGCTTTTACGCCTGGTAGAGCTAAAGCTTTTGAACAATCTATTGACAGAATTCGAGCATGAGCATGAGGACTTCTTAATACTTTTCCTATCAACAAACCATTAGGAAACGAATCTGCGCTATAACGAGCTCTTCCAGTTACTTTATCTACTCCGTCGTGCCTTACAGGTCTTGTACCAACCACATCGAACTTTTCTCCAACTATTACCATATTAGGTTCATATGTAGTCATGAAGTACTCCTTATACCTTTTTAAAAATCTACGGACAATCTAACATATTTTTTTTATGCAATAAATAAATATATTGAATCTACAAAAATTTCCATACAAGTGATTTCACTCTTTTATTCAAATTATTACAAAAATAACATAAACAGATCATAATATTTTAAAATTTAGGTATAAAACATATTTCCAACCTGATAACGGTTTTAATATAATTTAATGACATTTAATTAAGGTATCTGAAATGCTTGAAAACATTGGCAAGTATGAAATCAGAGAAAAAATTGGGGAGGGTGGACAGGCTTCAGTATACATAGGACATGACACTGTTCTAGATAGTCGCGTTGCTATCAAAATTATCAACCCAAACTCGCAAAATAATGACCAAACCGTTAAAACCCAACAATACGAGAATTTAAAAACTCAAGTATTAGGCTTTACTCAATCTAGCAACAATGCACTTGACGAAGAATTAAAAAATGAAGCTAGTACAGCTAGAAATCTCACTCACCCCAATATCACGACAATATATGATTTTGTAATTCAAGATAATTATGCATGTATTGTTATGGAATATATTCCAAATAGCTTGGATAAAGAAATTTCTCAAACTACAAAATTAGATCCCGTAGTTTCTACAAAAATTATTATTCAAGTTTGCAAAGCCTTATTTCATGCTCATGAAAATGGGTTCATACACAAAGATATCAAACCTCAAAATATTCTATTAACCGATGAGGGGATACCCAAAGTAACAGATTTCGGAATTTCTAATACTCAAGACACTGGAATTGGAACACCCTCATACATGTCTCCAGAACAAATCCAAGGAAATATACAACCAGATTCTAGAAGTGATATTTATGCATTAGGCATAACCCTTTATGAAATGCTAACAGGCGAAAAACCTTTCCTAGGCAATAAAGATGAACTTTTTATTCAGCATATAGATAAAAACATTTCTGACGCTTCCAAATTTGCGGAAATTCCTGACAATCTTCAAAAAATAATCAAAAAATGTGTAGCAAAAGATCCAAATGATAGGTACCAAAGCACACTAGAAATAGTTTCTGAATTAGAAAATGGAGAAGAAAAACCTGCTAAAAAATCTTCTAAAAAATATTTGAACTATATTACTGCCATAGGTGCCATTATTCTTTTGGGGACCACTATCACAGTTTCATTGACTAGAGACAACATCACAGGTTTAGCTTTTGGAATAAACGATGAAACTCAATCTGTTCAAAACTCATTAGTAGAAGTACCTGAATCAGATCTTAAGGAAATACCTAATCAATTAAATCTATCTACCAATGACACAATTAAATCACAAATGATTCCATTTCAACTGAAAGGAAATTCTTTAGTAGCTTTACCTAAAATCGACAATAGTTTTGCAAAAGCCTCAAAAATTTCAATCAACTCAAATGGAAATCCTGTATCAGACCAATCATTAATCACATTAACTGACCTAGAGACTTCAGAAGTCCCTGCACTTCCAACTTCATCCATATTTATAAAAAGTATGGATATATCTTTAGAAACCACAATCGATAGTAGTTCTATACCCGGCATCATAGAGTTTTATATTTCTAGAGAATGGTTAGACTCTCAAAATATTTCTGAATCAGAAATATTTTTATATAGGTTCAACATTAAATGGGAAAAACTCAATACAAAATATATTAACGATATAGTTGATCAAGAAAAATTCTTTGCTGTTTTTGCTGCAGACACCCCTGGGTTTTCAATTTTCAGTATTGGGATAGAAAAGAATCAAGAAATAAAAATAGAAAATAAAATTAATACACCTACCCCTGAAACAATCAACCCTTCAGAAATAGAGCCTACAAGTGCATCGACTCCAAATATTATTGATAGTTCTACTCCTACCCCAACACAACTAGAAAACATTCCCTATGCAATTCCAACTCAAGTACCCACTCAAACACCACCAACACCAACACCATCACCATCCTCAACACCTAGTCCCACATCTACGCCAACGCCAACCCCTGCGCCAATTGTTAAACCCTGCCGTGATGATAACGATAATCAAAAGGTTGTTTTAGATTATGAACATCGAGGAATAATTGATTGTATTAAAGATAAAGATGTGTGGATTTTAGATGTAGAAGATAGCCTTTTTAACAAAACTGTAAGTATTTCTGTAATAAGCAACAGCTCAGACATGTATTTAGAACTCACAACTCCAAGTAATTCTGTGATGGAAGATGATGATGGAGGAACAGGTTCAAATCCATTATTACCCTTCATACCATTAAATCAAAAAGGAAAGTATGAAATCAAAATAACTCCATTAGATAACAATGTAGGTAGATATACACTAATAGTTAAAGAGTTATCATCTACAATCGTAACTCCTACTCCCAGCCCTACTGCTACACCTACTCCTATTGTGACTCCTACTCCCAGCCCTACTGCTACACCTACTCCTATTGTGACTCCTACTCCCAGCCCTACTGCTACACCTA
>Ga0310343_10000225_pt1 | contig 26441 bp, 18 predicted proteins | sample HC15DNA2025_MG_FD_203519 | JGI IMG/M metagenome (GOLD analysis project Ga0310343, IMG submission 203519) | Marine microbial communities from station ALOHA, North Pacific Subtropical Gyre - HC15-DNA-20-25_MG | ecosystem: Environmental > Aquatic > Marine > Oceanic | place: Pacific Ocean: North...
TGACGCTTTCCGGCTTAAGCCTTGGAAACAGCTCCGACAGTTCCTTGTTTTCCGGGTCGAGGACAACTTGGGTTTTACCTTCGCGGTCCCTTAGGTCGAGAAAGAACACGCCTCCGTGGTCGCGCAGCGAGTCGATCCAGCCGATCAGGATGGCGGGGGATCCGGCGTTTTCCTTTCGAAGTTGATTGCAGTGGTGGCTTCGTTTCATGCCTTTGATAAAAAAGGGGATACCATACTTGAATGGAACCGTTAAGGCAAGCGGGATGAGCGTGGAAGCCCGGGCCGAGAATTTTTATACTCGCCTTCGCGACGCGAAGCGACTTTGGGTATGCATTCGATATGAATGATCGTTACGTAGTCATCATGGCAGGCGGTAGGGGGGAACGCTTCTGGCCCCAGAGCCGGCTGAAGCGTCCCAAGCACCTCCTCCCCATCGTGGGTGACTCGCCCATGCTCTCCCAGACGGTCGCCCGCCTGCATGGCCTCGTTCCCCCGGAAAGGGTTTTCGTCATTACCAACGCGGAGCAAAGGGAAGCCGTTCTGGAAAGTTGTCCGGCCCTGCTGCCCGAGAGGGTCATCGGCGAACCCGAAGGCCGCGACACGGCGGCGGCGGTGGGCCTTGCCGCCCTGTTGGTCGAGGAGGAGGCGGGGGATGCGGCTTTTGCCTTGTTGCCGGCGGATCACGTCATCGAGGATGGCGAGGGCTTTCGATCGGTTCTAGGCAGCGCTTTCGAGGCCGCCGAGGGGGGCGGAAACTTGGTGACTATCGGGATCAGGCCAACTTTTCCTTCCACCGGCTACGGGTATCTTTGCCGTGGTAAGGATCTTGAGGGAGCCGCCGGGCGACCCGTTTCCCAAGTGGAGCGCTTCGTAGAAAAACCGAATCTTCAAAAGGCCGAGGAATACCTCGACGCGGGCAATTATTTTTGGAATGCGGGCATGTTCGTCTGGAGACCTTCGGTCATCCTTTCCTCCATCCGTGAACATGCGCCGTCCCTCTCTTCCGGGCTCGATGAATTGAGGGAGAGATGGAAGTCGCATGGCCGACTGGAGGAAGCCATGTCGTCGGTTTACCCTTCCCTTGATAGAATCTCCATCGACTTCGCGGTCATGGAAAAGGCAGAGGGAGTAGTTATGCTGGAATCGGCTTTCGACTGGGACGACGTCGGGGAGTGGCCCGCTATTGCCCGCCATTACCCGTCGGACCCGGAAGGCAACGTGTTCAAGGGCTCCGGCGTAGGAGTAGACTCCAACGGAAACCTCGCTTTTTCGGAGGATGGGCATTGCATTGCCCTGCTGGGAGTCAAGGATTTGATCGTGGTCCAGTCGGGCGATGCGACCTTGGTTTGCCACAAGGAGCATGCCCAGCAGGTCAAGGATCTTGCCCGCCGGGTTGCCGAGGCTCATCCCGAACTGGGCTGAGAAAGGTGGCGGTATACCTTGGGATCGACTACGGGACCAAGCGGATGGGCTTGGCCTGGGCCGATGAGCTGCGGATCGCTCTTCCCCTCGGGATGGTGTCAGGGACTGATTCCGCGCAATGCCTCGACGACCTGGCTGAGGTCGTGAGGGAAAGGTCCGTTACGGAGTTTGTGATCGGCTATCCTCTGCACATGGATGGCGAAGTGGGAAAGAGGGCTAGGGAGGTCGATGAGTTCTCGAAAAAGCTGAGTGAGAAGTTCGGCTTGCCCGTACGAAAGGTCGACGAGAGGCTCACCACTCTGGCCGCCGAGGAAGCCCTCGCCCGTTCGGCCAAGGGGGCGGTCGAAAAGGATGGGAAGGTCGACGCGGTTGCAGCGAGCCTTATTCTACAGGACTTTCTCGAAGGAGGGAAAGTGATCGAATGACGTCAAGGTGGCGATGCGTCTGCGCCTATGATGGGACGAGTTTTGCCGGTTGGCAAAAACAGCCCTCGGGAGGGGCGGTGCAGGATGGGATCGAGGATGCCCTCGGGAAAATCTTTCAATCCCCCGTTCGTACCATTGGGGCTGGCCGGACGGACGCAGGTGTCCACGCCAAGGGGCAGGTCTTTCATTTTGATGCAGACTGGAGTCACGGCCCGGAAAAGATGCTTCAAGCCATGAGGGTTTCCTTTCCCGAAGGCATTAGCCCCCGTGCCCTAAAACCGGTCGGTCCCCGCTTTCATGCGCTTCTCTCGGCCAAGGGGAAGCGCTACGTCTACCGGGCGGTGGAAGGCTGGGCCATGCCCGAGGAAAACCGCTTCGTCCTTTCCCTGAAGAACCGCAGTCCCGATCTTGCCCGCATGCAGGAGGCTTCCCGATACCTGGTCGGAACCCATGACTTCTCCTCCTTTTGCGCCTCGCGGGGAAACGATGCGGAGGAAAGCGCCGTCCGCTCGGTGTGGAAGATCGCAATTACTCGTCGGGGTCGAAGCCTCAAGATAGAGGTCGAAGGAGGAGGCTTTCTCTATAAGATGGTGAGGAGCATGGCGGGTGCCTTGCTCGACGTCGGCATGGGCAAGATTCAACCGCTTGAACTCAAGCGTACTCTCGAGCGCAGGAAGCGGACCGAAAAGGTGGTCAGCGCCCCTGCCAAGGGTCTTTGCCTGGAGAAGGTTTTCTACCGGACGCCATCGAGGAAATAAGGTGATGGGGAAACCTTGGATATCCGGATGGCTCAACCTGATGGGCGACTTTCTTTTTCCTGGGAACTGTCCGGTTTGCGGAGACGCCCCCTTCGCGGATCCGGGATCATATGCCTGCAGGGAGTGCATGGACCGGATTGCATGGATTCGTGGAAACGGATGCAGGATCTGTGGTCTTCCGATGTGGGGCATGGGATTTGGTGGGTTGACTTGTCGGGCTTGCCGGGAGGATCCACCGGTCTTCCAGTCGGGCCGTTGCCTTTTCCTTCTCGATGAGACCGGAAAGAAAGTAATTCATGAAATCAAGTACCATGGCGTGCGTCCGGTTTTACGGGACTTGCCCCATTGGCTGGAGAGGAGCCCGGGGACGCTGGAGTTTCTGGATGGGTGCGATTTGGTTCCGGTTCCTCTTCACCGCAAGAGGCTCAGGGCAAGGGGCTTCAACCAGAGCGTCTGGATTGCTCATGCCTTGAGCGAAGCGGCCGGAGGCAAGCCGAGGGTTCGCGAGGCACTGCGAAGGATAAGCGATACCCCCACCCAAACCAGCCTTGATCGGGAAACGAGGAAAGCGAACGTCAAAGATGCCTTTGCCCTGTGCCCCCGTAGTCCCATTGATGAGCAGAGCCCCATCGTTCTCGTGGACGACGTCTATACAACTGGAGCGACTCTTGACTCCTGTGCCCGGGTTTTAGTAGAAGGGGGCTGTCGGGTGGTGAAATTCCTTGCCCTCGGCCGTGGATAAACGATTTTCAACTCATGGCCTTGTTCAGTAAACCGAAATATTCCAAGGTAAACGTCAAGTCCCGAGAAGGGGTACCCAAGGGCGTTTTCACAAAGTGTCCCGAGACCGGAGAAATGGTCTTTGCCAAGGAATTGAAGAACAACCTCATGGTGGTACCCAAGAGCGGTTACCATTTTCCTCTTTCCGCTCCCGAGCGCATCGCCTCGCTGGCGGACGAGGGGAGCTTCGTGGAGCACGATTCCGAGTTACAGTCTACCGACCCGCTCGACTTCAAGGGCCTTGCTTCCTACAAGGAGAAGCTTGATCAGAACAAGGAGAAGTGCGGGCTGACCGATGCCGTCGTTTCCGGCGTGGCCAAGATGGGCGGGAGATGGGTCAGTCTCGCCGTTATGGATTTTCGGTTCCTCGGAGGGAGCATGGGTTCCGTGGTAGGGGAGAAAATTACCCGGGCGATTGAGCGTGGACTGGAAAACTCCATCCCCGTCATCATCGTTTCAGCCTCCGGAGGAGCGCGCATGTACGAGGGTATTCTCAGCCTGATGCAAATGGCCAAGACAAGCGCCGCCTTGGCCAAGCTTTCGGCCAAGGGCATCCCTTATTTTTCAGTGCTAACCAACCCGACCATGGCTGGGGTGATGGCCAGTTACGCGTCTCTTGGAGACGTTATCCTTGCCGAGCCCAAGGCCCTGATCGGTTTCGCCGGGAGGCGGGTGATTAAGGAAACCACCCATGCCGATTTGCCGGAAGGTTTCCAGACTTCGGAGTTTCTTCTCGAGCATGGGCTGATCGACCAGATCGTTCCTCGTCAGGAAATGCGGGATCGATTGATCACCCTCATGGATCATCTCGGGCATGCCCTTGAGCCGAAAGATCCCCCTCCTCCCGGCAAAGCCAAGGCACCGGCCAAGAGTAGAAAGCCGACCAAGGCGAAAGCGTCGCCTGCCAGGCCCCGCAAGAAGGCTTCCTTCGCCAAGACGGGAGGGTAGCCCGGTCGGCTGACTAAGCCGAAGCTTTAGTGAAGGATACCTTGGACTACCTTTATTCCCTGCGTAACCAGGGTTCTTCCTTTGGGTTAGAGCGCATGTCCGCCTTCGCTTCTGTGCTGGGCAGGCCCGACGAATCCTATCCCGTTGTGCATGTGGCGGGAACCAACGGCAAGGGATCCGTCTGTTCCATGCTCGATTCACTCTATCGGGCCAACGGCTATAAGGTCGGCCTTTTCACTTCTCCTCATTTGGTGGAACTGGGGGAACGCGTGAGGGTAAACGGGAAACCGATCTCTCCGGGAGAGATTAAATCGATGACGGTGGACCTTAGGAGCATGGCTGCTTGTCTTGAGAAAAAGAATCCCGGACTTCACCCTACTTTTTTCGAATTCATGACGGCCATGGCCTTCGTCAAGTTCAAGGAAGCGGAAGTTGACTTGGCCATTGTGGAGACGGGGTTGGGGGGGCGCCTTGATTCGACCAACATAGTTATTCCCGAATTATCCGTTATCACCACGATTTCGCGTGATCATTGCTCAATTCTAGGTCATGAAATCGAACAAATAGCGAGGGAAAAAGCGGGGATCGTCAAACCGGGCAAGCCGGTTCTCACGGGCTGGCTCGAACCTGTCGCCAATCAGGTCGTGGAGCAAGTTGCGCGGGAACTCGAAGCCCCATTCGAGACTATGGCGTCATCCGGACTTCGTGAAGATGAACTCCCGAAGACCAATCTGCATGGGGCATACCAGCGCAGAAACGCGGCCATGGCCGAACGGGCGGCGGGCCTCTTGTCGTCTGCATTTCCCATCGAGCCGAAGAAAACCGCCCGGGGGCTTGGTCAAGTTCGCCTCGAGGGGAGGTGGCAGGTAATACCCGGTCCACCAAGAATCATTCTGGATGCTTGTCACAACGCGGAAGGAGCTCGAGCTCTTAAGGGAAACCTCGCTACCCTTGATCGAAAGGTTGAAGTCTGGTTCGGCTCCCTCGGCGAGGATAGGGCGGGAGAGGTTCTGGAGGAGATACTTCCCTTCGCCCATTCCTTGAGACTTTTTCAGCCCCGCCAGCCACGAGCCTGTTCCCTTGATGCTCTCCTGGAAATGATTCCGCAGGACTTTCGAGGAACCGTCTCGAAGGGAGAAGCTGGAAAAGTGTCCGAATACCTGGCTTCCGAAGGTGACGACCGAATCATCCTGGTGACGGGTTCACTGTATTTGATTGGAGAAATTCTTGGGTTTGTTAAGAACTCCAGAGAAGGCTGGGGGGACGAACTTCAGGATATTACGTAACGATTGGGTTAAGAGGGGGCCTCTTTTCCTTAAGCCCGTTTCTCAAAACCTAAAGTATCACCAAGGAAAACTTTGTCCGTTCGATAGCGTTGATTAATATTATAGTGCTATTATACTGTTATAAATGCCAATAAAAGCTGTCTTGGGATTTTGTTTTTTTGATCTTTTGGGACGATGTGAACAAGTGTCTGAAAAACCGCTCATAACTTTGAACAACTTTGGCTTGGAAAAGAACCGGTTTGTGGGTTCAATACTCACTATGCCGAAGACTTTGAAAGATTTTATCTTATCTTGTGAGAATTGAAGGAAAACTTATTCACACACCTATATGTGGGGGCACTAAACCCCTTTTTGCCCTACATATTGTGTCGGGGAAGATAAAAAAATGTATGGTTTTTCATTTTTTTCTTTTCTTTTCTTGGGCAATTGGCAAAGTCTGGTTATGACTGGCGTGAAACAAAGAACAAATTGTCTTCGTTTCCTCCGGTACCTACGAAACCACTTCAATCTTTAAACAAAACAACGACAAAAAAAACGCGGGAAATAGACAAACTGATGGAAAAAACATACAAAATTGGTGACAAAACGTTCGTTCTGGATGAGGAAAAGGCGGTCCGTGCCTACCAGGAGAAGCAGGTGATAAATGGGAGGCAGTCAGAGGCCTTCAACCTGCTTCCACTGAAATACCAGTGGGCTTACGACTTGTATCGTAAAATGAAGGCCAACCACTGGGAGCCCGAGGACGTTCCCATGGGCAAGGACATCGAGCAGTGGAAGAACACGGTCGAGCTAAGCGACGGCGAGCGATGGATCATCATGATGGGAATCGGTTATTTCTCCGCAGCCGAAGGCATCGTGGGCGATAACATTCAGCATGTGGTCAGAGAGTTGGTTACGGCGCCCGAGCTCAAGTTGGTCTTGGGCCGGCATGCCCATGAGGAGAACATTCATGCCGACAGCCTTCTCTATATGATCAGTTCGCTGGGGATCAACCCGCACGAGTGCGAGGCCATGTTCGAACAGATCGAGACCATCCATCGCAAGAACGAATTCGTGACCCGTGTTTCCAAGAACTTGAGGAGGGATCTTGATCTTACGCAAACCGTTAACAAGCAGGAGTTAGCAAAGAATATATTTGTTTTCGGCCAGTGCATGGAAGGCACCCAGTTCTACGGTCTGTTCGGCATGATCCTGAGCTTGGCCCGCCAGAACAAGTTTCCCGGTATAGGTCAAATGTTCCGCTATACGCTGAGGGACGAGTCCAACCATATCGAGCTCTTCCGCAATCTATTCCGGGTCCTGATAGAGGAAAACCCAGATATTTGGACCGACGAATTCAAGGAAAACCTCTATGCCCTCATGAAGGAGGCGGTTCAGTTGGAGAAGGAATTCATCCGAGATTGCCTGCCCGTCAATGCCGTCGGGCTGAGTGCTGATGAATTCTGTCACTACATCGACTACATTTCGGACCGTAGGCTCAATGGCATTGGCCTCGAGGTGCTTCATCCCGGCTTGGAGAATCCGTTCCCCTGGCTGGCCGAGACTATTGACGTAAAGAAGGAGCAGAACTTCTTCGAGGGCCGGGTGACCGAGTATCAAAAGTCATCTTCGTTGGCCGAGGTGTCGGACGACGAGCTTTAAGCCCGTCGGTTGTTTCCAAGGGTGTTTATTTAATTTTGAATGGGAGTGTGATTTTTATGCGTAATACGATTTTCGAGGAAGACAGGTTGTTGGCCAAGGCGGCGGGTACGCCGAGCGAGAACAAGCCTCGCTTTGACTGGGCCGAAGCATTGGGAGACAATCGCTTCGAAATTCCGAAGGTGCGCATTACCGACGGCGCGGGTGATCGTGATTTCCACATCGCCGAGGTGGCCGAGGTCATCGGGGAGGCATTGACCAACCTGATGATTTCAAGGGAAGAAAACGAAATATATACCCAACAGAACCGGGAGCTCGTGGTGGAGTCTGCCCGGATCGTCGCCGACCGCTTGATCGAGCGGATGGCTGAAGAGGATGAAGGCGGAGCCCCCCGCCTCTCCTTTGACGAGTTGTATCGCCTGATCGAGAAGGCTCTCGTCGAAAACGATGCCTACGACGTGGCCAAGAGCCTCGTCATTTCCCGTTCCAATGATGGAAACGGCAGGCACGTGGAAACCGAAGAGTTCGAGGAGGAAACCGGGCAAATCCGCCTCATCCGCAGAAGCGGGCAGGTCGTACCGTGGAATTCCTCTAAGATCGAGGTTGCGGTGCGGAAGGCCTTTCTGTCCCTCCAGCTCGATTCCGAGCCGGCGGTCGAACTGGCCAAGCAGGTGACGCGAGAGGCTATCTCGACGGGCCAGGCTTTCATCAACATTGAGGACGTTCAGGACCTGGTCCAGAACGAGCTCATGAGGCAAGGCCACTACAAGGTGGCCGAATCCTACATCCTCTACCGAGCGCGACGCCGCATTGAGCGTGAGTCCGGGACGGATGATGATGAGGTCAAGCAGGACTCCATGATCGTGGTCCAGAAGAAGGACGGAAGCACCTTCTTCTGGGATGGGATCGATCTCAAGAAGAGAATATCCTTCGCTTCCATCGGTCTTGATCTCTGCATGACCTCGGAGCAGATCGAGGAGGCTCTGCGTCGCTCCGTTTTTTCCGAGATCAGCGAGGATGATTTGCGAAAGACCATCATCCTCAACGCCAAGACGTTGATCGAGAGGGACGGGGATTTCGCCAAGTTCGCCGCCCGCATTCTTCTTACCTACGTCTACGAGGAGGTACTCGGTTGGGATATCGCGGTCAACAGCATCGATGAACTCAAGACCTTCCATGCAAACGGCCTCAAGCAATACCTCAAGCACGGGGTGGAGATCAAGAGGCTGGACGAGAAGCTCCTCAAGCTGGACGTCGGCAAGTTGGCCGATGCCCTCGATCCCTCGGCCGACTTGGATTTCGATTACCTTGGAATTCAGACTCTTTTCGACCGTTACCTGGTAGTGGACAAGACGATAGACGATCCCAAGCGCATCGAGACCCCCCAACTGTTCTGGATGCGTGTAGCGATGGGCGTCTTCGCCCATGAGAAAAATCCCGAAGATCGTATCATCTCCCTCTACAACCTCTACAAGAGCCGTCGCTTCTGCTCCTCCACGCCGACGCTCTTCAACTCGGGAACCCCGCATTCCCAGCTTTCCTCCTGCTACCTCTACAAGGTGGACGATACCATTGAGTCCATCATGTACCGAGGTATTGCGGAAAACGCCTTTCTGTCGAAGTGGGCCGGAGGCCTTGGCGGGAGCTGGACTTCGGTTCGCGGTACGGGTAGCTACATCGCGGGCACCAATGGTGAGAGCCAAGGGGTCATTCCCTTCCTCAAGATGCACAACGACCAGCTTTGCGCCGTCAACCAAGGGGGCAAGAGAAAGGGCTCGGGCTGCGCTTACTTGGAGTCCTGGCACTGCGACGTTCTCGAGTTTCTCGAGCTACGCAAGAACACGGGAGACGATCGCCGTCGTACCCACGACATGAATACCGCCAACTGGATTCCCGACCTCTTCATGAAACGAATGGAGGCCCGCCAGAACTGGACCCTTTTCCGAAGCAACGAGGTTCCCGAGTTGCATGATCTCTACGGACGGGCTTTCGAGGAAAAGTACGTCGAGTACGAGGCCAAGGTGGAGAAAGGGGAAGTGTGGGGGCATACCATGCCCGCTCTGGACCTCTGGAAGCAGATGCTGAAGATGCTTTTCGAGACCGGTCATCCCTGGATTACCTTCAAGGACACCTGCAACGTCCGAAGCCCTCAGGACCATACGGGAGTCATTCACAGTTCGAACCTATGTACCGAGATCACCCTCAACACTGGGGCGGACGAGACCGCGGTCTGCAACCTCGGTTCGGTCGTTCTCGACTCCCACCTAAAGGCCGATGGCTCGATCGATCACGACAAGCTTCGCGAGACCATCCGCATCGCGGTGCGCGCCCTCGACAACGTCATCGACGTCAATTTCTACCCCACCGAGGCGGCCAAGACCTCCAACATGCGCCACCGCCCGGTGGGTCTCGGGGTCATGGGTTTGCAGAACTCCCTTTTCGTCAAGGACATATCTTTCTGTTCCGAGGAGGCGGTCGAATTCAACGACGAGTTCATGGAGGCGATTTGCTACTATGCCTACGAGGCTTCCAGCGACTTGGCCGGGGAGCGGGGGGCCTATTCCAGTTACAAGGGCTCGAAATGGGACCGCGGTATTCTTCCCCAAGATTCGCTCGAGCTTCTCGAGAAGGAGCGGGGCAATGCGGTCGAGGTGCCCAAGGAAGGAAAGATGGACTGGTCTGTGGTGCGCGAAAAGATTGCCAAGAACGGCATGCGCAACAGCAACGTCATTGCCATCGCCCCCACTGCGACCATTTCCAACATCATGGGCTCTTCCCCCTGCATCGAGCCCACCTACAAGAACCTTTTCGTGAAGAGCAACCTCTCGGGCGACTTCATGGTGCTTAACCGATTTCTGGTCAATGACTTGAAGAAGGAAGGCCTCTGGAACAAGGAGGTTTCCGACCAGCTCAAGTATTTCGACGGCGAACTCTCCGACATCCCCGGCATTCCGGACTGGATCAAGAATAAGTACCTCACCGCCTTCGACGTTTCCTACGAGTTCGTCATCGCCGCCGCCGCCCGTCGCCAGAAGTGGATCGATCAGTCCCAGTCCGTCAACCTTTTCCTCGGTCAGCCTGACCTCAAGGCCCTTTCGCACATGTACCGAGCGGCTTGGAGGCAGGGTCTGAAGACCACTTACTACCTTCGTACCCTGGGTGCCTCCAACATCGAGAAAGCGACCGTGGACCTCAAGCAGGGCAAGCCCCTCGGCGAGGTCTCGGACGAGCCCTCGGCCAAGAAGGAATACACGGAGGCGGAGAAAAAGGCCTGCAGCATAGAGGCCATGATGAACGGCGAGGAGTGCGAAGCCTGCCAGTAGGGCGGACTTGAAGGTAACCGACCGTCTTTTCGCGTTCCTGGGTAAGGAACCCACCCTTGGTGAAAATGCCTTTGTTGCTCCCACGGCTACGGTCGTGGGAGACGTAAGGCTTGGCGACGGGGCAAGCGTGTGGTACGGCGCCGTTCTGAGGGGAGACATCAACTTTATTTCCATCGGGGAAGGATCGAACCTGCAGGACGGCGTAATCGGTCACCTTGCGGATGATTTTCCTCTCGAGATAGGCCAGTACGTGACCATCGGTCACGCCGCCGTGATTCATGCCTGCGCGATTGGCGACGAGTGCCTCATCGGAATGAACGCGACCATCCTCGACGGAGCCGTCATCGGTAGTCAGTCCATCGTGGCTGCCGGGTCAGTGGTTCCGGAAGGCATGCAGATTCCCGACGGATCCCTTGTGGCCGGCGTCCCCGCCACCATCCGCAAGCCCCTTTCGACTGACCGGCGCGAAGAGATCCGGACCTGGGCCGAGAAGTACCTCGAGGTGGCCAAGGCGCACCGGGAACGCCTCCGTAGTTAGGAGCCCGCTTCCTGCGACCCTTCCATCCCGTGCTCCTGATAGAATTCCTCCGCCACGGAGGCGAGGGAGGGGAGGGGATGAGACCCCGCGGTCGATTCCGCGCAGCAGCAAAGGTAGGCAAGAATCGATTCCTCGCCGGCTTCCCTGGCGTCCTGGTGCAAAAGTTTTTTCAGGCGAGTGCGAGCCTCCGCCCACTCGTCCTCCCCAAAGGGATGATCGAGCATGGCGGATTCCCATGCCGTTGCTTCCTCGGGGCTCGTTTCGGACAACCAGCTGCGCATTTTCCGACCTTATCCTCGACCCGGTTTGCAGGCAATTTCATTTAAGCATGCAAATTTGAAAAATATTTCGCTTGGACAATGGGATCGGATTTGCCAAGAAAGGAGGCATCACATCTTATAGCCTATATGTCTGACTCGCCCAACGGACCCTCCAAGGAAAACCCCTATCATTCAACGCCCCTGGTCAATCGCCTGATGACCGAAGGCTCCGATAAGGAGACCCGCCATTTCGAACTCTGCCTTAAGGACAGCGGTATCGACTACCTCCCCGGCGATTCCCTCGGCGTCCATCCCGTCAATTGTCCGGAGGCCGTTTCCGATCTTCTCGGCGCCACTGGTTACTCCGGTTCCGAGGAAATTGATCTTGGAGAGGAAACTCTCCGCCTCCAGGATGCCCTGTCCCGTCGCCTCGCCTGTACCGTCCTGAGCCGGATGCAGGTCAAGAAGTTCAACGAGATCGCACAGGTCCCCAAGCTCGAGGACCTCCTCAAGTCGGAGAACAAGGAGGCACTCGCCGACTACCTTTGGGGGCGCGAGCTGATCGATCTCTTTCTCGAGTTCCCCCAGCAAGGTCTGGAGGCCGCCGATTTCGCCGGTCTGTTGCGTCCCCTTGCCCCCCGGCTCTATTCCATTGCATCCAGTTTGAGTGCCCACCCCAACGAGGTCCACCTGACCGTGGCCATCGTGCGCTACGAGTCCCACGGCCGCAAGCGCCAGGGCGTCTGCTCGTCCTTTCTGGCCGACCGCGTCGTGGATTCCGTTCCCTGCTACATGCACGCGAACAAGAACTTCAAGCTTCCCGAGGATCCGGACACGCCCATCATCATGGTCGGCCCGGGCACCGGGATCGCACCCTTCCGGGCCTTTATCGAGGAGCGTATCGCCACCGGGGCCAAGGGAAGAAATTGGCTTTTCTTCGGCGACCGTACTCAAGCCCACGACTACCTCTATGGCGAGGAGTGGGAAGGCTACCGAAAGGACGGTATTCTCAGCGAGCTCGACCTGGCATGGTCCCGTGATCAGGACGAAAAGGTATACGTCCAGCACAAGATGCTCGAGCGCGGGGCGGAGCTTTGGTCCTGGTTGCAGGAGGGGGCTGTCTTCTACGTTTGCGGGGATGCTTTCCGCATGGCCAAGGACGTCGATCAGGCTCTGCGCGAGATTGCTTCCGGGGAGGGCAATCTGGACGAGGAGGAAGCGACTAAGTGGGTTCGTTCCCTGCAAAGGGAAAAGCGCTACCTCAAGGACGTCTACTGAGTCGGTCTGGCAATTCGAAAATTGATCGGATGAGTCTTGCTCCTAGGTGATAATTAATTATCAATAAGCCCGTGTTCCCTTATACTTTTTTCTTACGCTGGTTAACGATAGTGATCGTATTGATCACGGGCTCTTTTTTGTACGGAGATGCCGACGCTTTGGATCCTATGGAGGTTTCCGCTCTACGTCTAGAAACTGCCTCCAAGAAGTTACCTGCGCGAATTCAGGTGATTGATCAAACCGAGATTGAAAAGTCGGGTGCTTTTGATCTAGTTGAATTACTGAGAAGAGAAGCAAACCTCCAAGTGCGTTCAACCTCCGGAAATTCAGCAAGATCCACTGTTTCCATGGGAGGTTATGGAGAAAATGGAGCCCTTCGTACTTTGGTTCTATTAGATGGGCATCGATTAAATTCGATCGATATGTCCGCAATCAACTGGTATTCCATACCTCTCGCACTAGTCGAGTCGATCGAGGTGATTCGCGGTGGGCAGTCTGGTACCTTTGGCAATCATGCAGTTGGCGGAGTAATCAAGATAAATACCAAGCTGCCCGAGGAAAACCCATTCGGTTCCCTGGAAGCCAGTGCAGGAAGTTTTGACGCCTTCAATGCGAGAGGTGCCTATTCCCAAAGGATTGGAGAAATCGGACTTACGATTTTTGGGGAGCGGGCAGAGTCAGATGGATACCGGGTTAACGGGGATCACATGGCGGATACAGGAGGAGTGAGACTGGACTGGGGAGGCGAATCCGATATCAAGGGTTACTTGTCCTGGAGTTTGTCGAATACCGATTTTGGTTTCCCGGGAGATTTGAATGCCAGTGCTTTGCTTGCCGACAGGAGGCAAACCACCGATCCCAATGACCGAGGAGAGGAAAAGTCTTCCTATGGACGGGCAGGACTGAGCTACGAGATCAACGATGAATGGTCTTTGGAAAATAGATTGGGATATCAGGATCGTGAAGTAAGCGTTACTATGCCAAGTCAGTTTTGGGTTGCAGATAAAGTTTATGAAACTTTTTCCTACAGCCCAGCCTTGCATTACGATTCAAACAAAGCTGTTTGGATGTTTGGACTGGATTTCTCCAAGGACGTTTTGGAGGAAAAAACGAATTGGGGTAATAGAGATTATGAAAGGAAAACTTTGGCCTTTTTTACCTCGACCGGATTACCAATTTCAGACCAATGGAATTGGCACGCTAACTTCAGGGTGGAGAGGGCAGAAAACTCTGGAGTTTACGGAGGCACCCAGTTGAATGAAGCAAACAAGGACGAATGGGCAGGAGGGGTTGGTCTGATTCGTGAACTTGGAGAGGAGAATCGAGTCTACGGGACCATTCGCCGGTTTTATCGATATCCGGCAACGGATGAATATATGGATTTCAGTACTCCGGCAATTAATCAAAGTCTAGAGCCCGAAAATGGCTACGAAGTCGAACTTGGAGGGGATTGGAGCATGGACCAGGTTTTCTTAAGCGGACGAATCTTTCGGCAATGGATGAAGGATGAAATTGTTTATGACCCCCTCGTAGGTTTATGGGGCGCCAATGTAAATTTACCGAAAAATCGTCGTCTGGGTTTGGATCTCTCCATGGATTGGGACATGACCGATTCGATCCGTTCAGGCGTAAGCTATGAGTACGTCAAAGCCACTTTCGAAGAAGGCAACTATTCAGGATCAAAAGTTCCCTTGGTTCCCGAAGGGTTACTAAGGTTGTTTCTGGAATTTCATCCCGTTGATTCATTATTGTTAAGTTTCGGAGGCTCCTACGTGGGGGAAAGCTTTCGCGGAAGTGATTTTTCAAATGCCCAGACCAAAATGGAAGATTATTGGCTATATGATCTGAGCATAAATTATGAATTTTCGGAAAGCGCCACTCTTTTTGGTGGCGTGGAGAACTTATTGGATGAAGAGTACTTATCTACCGCTTTTGGAACCGGTTTGTATCCCGGAGAGGGCAGAAAGGTGAGAGTAGGGGCACGCTTCTCGTTCTAAGCCTGCTTTTGTGATTCGCACTCGGGGCAGGTTCCATAGAGCATGACCTCGAATCCTTGTACTTCAAAGCCTCTCGGGGCCTTGGCGGGAGGAGTATCTTCGGTGGTGTCCTCCAAGGCGAATAATTTATCACAGGCTCGGCAGGCGAAATGGACCTTGTCCTTACCGTCCGCCCACTCGTACCGATGGGGTTGTCCGGGGTAATCGACCCCAACCACCTGCTGGCTCTGACCAAGGTCCTTGAGATGGCGGTAGGTGGTGGCGATTCCGATGCGGGGGCTCCGGCGACTGGCTCGGCGATGAATTTCCATGGGGGTGAGGGGGCGCCCGGCGGAGCGGATGACCTCGAGAATGACTTCCCCCTGCCGGGTTTTTCTCTTCATTACGGGTAGGCGACCGGTGGCTTGCCGGCGCGCAGGGAAGACTCCGTCCGTTTGCCGAGGGCTTGGACCTCCTCCCTGATTTGAGCGAAGTGGGCCTTTTCCATACGGTCGATGAAGAGGATTCCGTCCAGGTGGTCGACCTCATGCTGGATGCAGCGAGCGAGCAAACCATCGCACTCGAGGACGTGCGGGGCGCCGTCTAGGTCTTGGTACTCGACTCGGATTCGTTCCGGTCGGGCCACGTCCCCCCGGATCTCGGGGAAGGATAGGCAACCTTCCTCGTAGTAGAACTCGTCCCCGGGAAGAAACTCGATTTTCGGGTTGGCCATGGGCATGGGCATGAGGAGGGCAGGGGAGAGGGGCTTGCCGTCCAGAATACAAGCTATCGGGTAGTCGGGGTGATCGGGAACCTCGAGGACGCACAGGCGGAGGGCTTCGCCCACTTGCTGGGCGGCCAGTCCGATGCCGTCGGCCCGGCGCATAGCGGCGATCATTTCGTCGACCAACCCGGCGAGCTCGGGGGAGAAGTCGGTGACGGCTTTTCCCTTCCTGTGGAGGATGCTTTCCCCGTATTGCGTGATACGCATGGTCATGAGTGTGGATGAATTTCAACCAATGTCCGGCATTGGCCGAAAATGGGAATGATGAATGCTCTAAACTACGATGTATCGAACGTGAACAAAAATCGTTTGCAAAGGCGGTACGATTCAACGAAAAGGAGAGCAGATTGCTTAAGGTGAGTTCAATTAACAGGGGTCGGGTCGGGAGTTTTTTCTTTCTTCCGTTCTTCGTGGTCTTCGGGATTCTGGGGATTGCTTCCCCAGTCTATTTCGGAACCGTCTCCGAGGACACTCTGCGGGACGTTGGGGAAAAGAGCAAAACCATCGATGAGGAAACGCTCCGTCAGCTTCGCCAGAACAACTTGGGCCCGGCTGAGATGTTGCTGCCGCTGACTTCCCTTTCCAAGCGCAAGAAGTTTGAAACCGAAATTCAGGAAAAAAAGAAACAACACCCGGAGCTTGCGATTTCCGGTGGTGGGAGCATTTTCGACATGCTCACTTTTAACGACTACTTTGGCGGCTTGGATCGCTTCAACTTGGGTCGCGGACGATTCGAGGCTTTTTTCGTCTACAACCGGGCCACCACGCGGGGAGACCTCTGGGAAAGGCTCAAGGGCAACAGCTCGAACGACAACGTTCAGGAGATCCTGAGGAGCATCCCAACCGAGGGCCGGCCCGGCAACTTCTGGACACCCTTGCTGTCCGACCCCATGGTATCCGCTTTTCCGGGAGTAAAGGTTGCCGTTCTTGAAGGTTTCTCCTTCTTTCCCGACCGCAGGGTCGTTCTTTCGGTCGGAGTGCGTACGGCGGCCGAGATGGATGGTAATGCGACGGAGGCGGAGATACGCGATGCCTGCCTGAGCGATGCCAAGGCTGGATTCGCCCGCTACGTCGGCAAGGCCGAGACCTTTCTGGTGACGAAAAAGGGTTCGGAATCGGAGGTGGTCAAGTCGGACCACAACCGTTCCCTCCGAAACCTCAAGACCGAGGGCTATTCCATCCGGGCCGCTACCCTCAAGATGGGAAAGACCGGGGATGGGGGGTATTCCGTCATCATTGGGGGAGTGATCGGGGACGATGGAAAACTGGAAAACCATGGGCGCTGGCTCCCTTACCCGATGTTGGTTCCCATGATGGTGGGGACCGCGATGTCCGTAGAGAAAGATTACTATTCTTCCGATGCCGCCTTTGACATAGGCCGGCTTTCCCAGCAGATGCTGCAGGGGGATCTTGCCTCCAAGGAGCGGATCAGGTCCTTTTACTGGGCGGCTCACCAGTTGGCCAGGAAAATGAATTTCATGCAGATGGCGGAGTTGACCCGAAGCTGTTCGGACCTACAGGCCGTTTTCGACTTGTCGGCTCTAGTCCGGCTGCGCAATGCTCCTCTCTCCGAGGCGATAGGGAAAATCAAGTCCCATCAGCGCAGGACGGTCCTGCTCCCCCCCGAGCAGCGTGAGCTCGAGCGGGAGATAATGGTTGGGCTTGAGAACAACCGGACAAGAGCGGAAAAGAAATTCGAGGAGGATATGCGCATCATCTACGCGGCAACCCTCCTATCGGAGGATCCATCCGGGTTGCGTGGATTCGTGGAGAGCTATCCCGTTTATTCCAAGGATGGCGACAAGAATGCCACGGACGCGGCGCTCGGGGACGTCAAGCTGGCCATGGAGTACGGAAGTGGAGCTCTCAAGCACCTGCTTGCCCGCAAAAAGCCCATCCACCGAAAAGGACCGGTTCTCAAATTGGCTTCCCCCGTCTTTCCTCTTCTTGGAGGAAATTTCCTGACCACTCTTTCCCATACCAGTCGATCCCTTGCTCTCTTCCTCAAGCTCACCCTCTTGGGCTCCGCCTTCTTCGCCCTGATCATTTTTCTGGCAAAGGTCATGCCGCCGCCGGAATTCAAGCGGGCCGAAGGTCACTTTTTACTGCGTTGGATCAGGAGGTTCCTCCTTGCTTCCTTGTGTGGATTGATCACCGTTCTTGCCCTTGAGCCGACCCTCCTGCAGACCCCGCGGGAACAGGTTTCGGTAGCCGGTTTTGATTTTGCGCTTGCGAATCTCCTTGCCTACGCCAATGACCAAACTCAGATGGATGATGAAATAACAATTGTAACGGCGATCGTAGCAGGTGGGTTCCTGCTTGTTCAGATCGTCATATTCGTGATATGTCTCTCTCGGATTTCCCAGGTGAAGAACGAAGAGGTTAAGGCCGGGCTCAAGCTTAAGCTCCTCGACAACGAGGAGAACCTTTTTGACTTGGGCCTCTACGTGGGGCTTGGCGGGACCGTGCTTTCCCTGATCCTGCTGCTGGTTCTGCAGGTTAAGCAGGATGCCCTTATCGGGGCCTATACTTCTACCCTATTCGGCATCCTGTTCGTCGCCGCCCTCAAGATATTCATCGTCCGGCCTTACCGGAACCACCTTCTGGTTCAGCAGGCCGACGAGAAGAGGTATGAATCGTAGCCTTCTGCTCGTAGTCTGCGACTTTCTTCTCCTTAGCATTCTTGCTCTGGCGCGCTTCGACGTGCCCAAGGACGCGGAATGGGTCAAGGGAGACAAGAAGCTTGTGGACAAGGAAGTCGTGGCGAGAATCTCCGACGGCGAGAGCTATGACGACGTGGTGGCCGAGCTGGAGGCCACCAACGAGACCCTGCTGGAGAACTTGAGCAGCGACAAGGATGACCTGGTCAAACAGAAGGAAGATCTGGAAGAGCAAATCGCCCAGCGTAGGCGTGAGCTGGCCGAGAAGGAGGAACAGCTTGCCTCGCGTGATGCAACCATTGCCCAGAACGAGGCCGACATTCAGACCGCCAAGGAGGAGTCCGAGAAACTGGAGGCTCAACGCCGAGAGATTGAGAAGAAGCGTGAGGAGCTCCTCCAGAACAACGCCGCCTCCCAAAAGGAGTTGGAGCTCTTGGCCAAGAACCTTGCGGATGCCAAGAAGCGTTCCGACGAACTGGCCGCCCTCAAGGAGCAGAAGGAGCGCGAGACCGAGTCCATGAAGGTGCAGTTGGCCGCTACCCAGGAAAAGGCCAAGGCCGAAGAACAGCGGGCCGCCGAGGCCAAGGCTCTCCTTATCGAGGAAAAGAAGAGATCCGATGCCCTCGTGGCATCCACGACCAAGATCGACGAAAAAATCGACAACCTGAACCAAGGTTTGCAGGGCGTGGGGCAGGACCTCAAGCAAGTTGGGGAAGGCTTGGCCGGTGTAGGGGACAAGATTGCCTCCGTTACCGATGAGGTTTCCAGCGTTAGGCAGGACGTGACAAGCGTCAGGGAGGACGTCACGAAGGTCGGGGAGGAAGTACAGGGAGTCAGGGAAACGGTTTCCGACGTCAGTGAGGAGGTTGCCGGTGTCGGGTCCAAGGTGGAGACCATCCAGCAGGATGTGGCCGAGACTGCGGCCGAACAACAGGAGAACTTTCGCAAGCTTTCGGAGAGGCAGACCAAGTCGGTCAACGAGATTTACTCCAAGTACCATGAGAACAGGATTAAGCTCAACTTCAGCTTTTCCTACCTCGGGGGTTTTCTCGGCTCGGAAAAGAAGGAAAATTTCAGCATGGACTCGATCATCATGGTCGACGGTTCCTTCGCTTATTCCCTTGTTCACGCCAAGGAAAGCCCTTTCCGGTTGCACCCGCAGACCCGCAAACTGATCTCCGTTTCCGGCGAGATCACAAGCCCGAAGCTCAAGGCTCCGATTCAAGTTAAGGAGATCGCATTTATGGACGATCCGCGAATCCTCATCGTTCCCCTCTACGTCAACCCGGTCGACTTGAGGAAATCTTCCACCATCGAGCTTTTCCAGTCCCCCGGGAACCCCTATCTCTTTTCGGAGGCGGTGGTGGTGGATGCCAAGGAGCAGAGGTTCGGGCAAACCGACTTTGTGCGTGATGCGCGCGATGCCCGATACATTAAGGTTAGTCACACGAGGTTCGCTTTCGTGACCGGGGCCTTTGATCCCGGGAAGGGAGACTTGGTCTTTTCCCAGAAGGGCGAGGTGCTCGGGATCATGGTCAATCGGGATTACGCCTTTCACGTCAAGAACCTGGGAGCCCGGATCCACGGTGGTTCGAGGACGTCCTTGGGGGGAACCTTCGACGCGTCCAAGACCAACCAGCTCACCGTCTCCCTGAAGAAAAAATTATTTGGCTTGAATGACAAATTCAGGTAGGGGTTGAGGGTTTCATCCCATACCTCTTGAAACGTGCCTGAAAACCCTGATAAAGAAGCACGGTCTGGCTCGGAAGATACCGAAGGTAAGCCGGTCCGTAAGTCCGGTTTGGTCGGCGCCATCCTAGAGCGGGGGTTTCTCTCCCGTCGCATCGAGTTACCCAAGGACCGTTCGCACTGGCTGGTTACGCTCCTTTTCATTCTATTGGCCTATGGGCTGAGCGTTCACGTTCGCTATACCTGGATAGACTTCGCGCAGGCAAGCTACGTAACGCAGTCCGGCGAAGAAAAGTTCTTCCGGCCGCAGATGGTGAGGGATGGGGTGGCTTTGCCCAATACGCACGACAGTTTCTACTTCGGCAGCATCCTGCAGAAAGCCCTCTACGACAAGCATCGGGAAAACCATCTCATCCCGAGCGTATTTACCAACGGGATGATTACCTATCTTCCCTATCTTTTGCTCAAGACCTTTCCAGATCGCTGGACGATCGAGGAGCTCCTTCTTAAATTGCCGGTCTGGGTGGCAGGTCTGGTATGCATTCCCATCGTCCTCATCGGCCGACTTTACGGGAGCTCACTGTGGGGCTTTTTCGCCGCATGTCTTGCGGGAGTCGCTCATAGCTACTACAACCGTACCTTGGCCGGCTACTACGACACGGATATGTTTTCCATTACGGTTCCGGCGTTCGCGTTATGTTTTCTGCTCACCGCCTCCCGTCGGGAATCGGTTGGTTATCTGGCTGTTGGAGCCCTCGCCTTGTACATGGGGAGATTCTTCTACGGCTCCACCCAAGCCATCACCTGCGCACTCTGCCTTTCCTTCATAGGTTACCGTTTGATCCTCTTTCTCCTGGAATGGCTTTTTCTCTCGGAGGACGATGGCTTGAGCCCGGTTCAGCGAGCCCTTTCCCATCCCTCCACAAGGTTTACTTGCCTGAGCATGCTTTTCATTGGCTGGGCCCTGTATGCCGAATCCTGGTCGAGCGGAAAGGTAATCGAGGATAATTTGGGAAGGTTTTGGTTGGGGTTGTTCGTTTTGGTTCTCCTTTACGGTATGGCTAAATTGAAGCTGTCCAAAAGAGACGACGAACCTTCGCCCCGAAAATCAGTCAATGATCCTAAGGAATCCGATTCCGACCCGGAGGAGGTGAATAAAAGAGGCCCTTTGCGCTCAACTTTCCCTCTTCTTCCCACCTCGGTTCTCGCGGGTCTGGCTGCCCTTATCCTGGGCGCGGTTGGTTTCGGGGTTTTTCCCTTGACGGACGTGGGCCCGTACTCCGGAACCTGGGCCAAGCTTACGGGTAAGCTCCAGAGTTACTCGAGCGCCCGGGCGGCCGGAGCCACCATATCCGGCTCCACTGGCTACACCCTTAATTTCCTAGACGTTAAGAGCACCATTCGCGAAGCCGGCTCGCTGGATCAGAACAGTCAGAGAATCAATAACATACGGATGCGCAAACGCATTCTCGAGGACCTGCCCCTATGGCGGGGTGAATGGTCCGGTTCGGAAGAGGCTCCTAAATTGGCGACCGTACCAGAAGGCAAAAAGTACCGCTGGTTCAACCCTTTCGAGAAAGGGTATCCCAAGTACGCCGGCGATCTCAGTCTCAAGACGGCCTTGCTCGCCTTTGTCGGATACCTGCTCTTGTGTCTTCGCTACTGGGAATTTTGCCTAGGGGCGCCCTTTTGGGGCATAGCCTTCAACTGCTTTTCCCACTTTGTGGATCGCCCTTTGGGCCTGCGCTTTACCGTGCACGTAGGGAACGTAGCCTCCATCGGCCTGGTTTTCCTTCTCTTGGTGCTTGCCTGGGCTCTCTTTCGCTGGATTTCCTTCCGTTTGAGTAAAAGCAAGGATGTCGGCAGGGCCTGGAGATTCGGTTCATGGGGTACGGTGGCTATCTTGGTCATCCTATTCGCTTTGCCCAACGTCGATCATGCAAAGGGCTATTATTCCCACGTCGTATACCCGGTGAATACGATTAAGGTGCTGGAGGAGCTTAACGAGGCTTCCGCCCCCGATGATTTCGTAGTCACTTGGTGGGATTACGGTTCGGGGTGTTGGTTTTACGGGGATACGCGTACCTTTACCTCCCCCGCTCACCAGACTTTCGACAACTACCTGACCTCGGAAATTCTCCGTTCCACTTCCCAGCATAGGGCGGCGAATCTATCGCGACTAAAGGCGGAGACTTTCGTACGCCTCCAGAAAGAACGGGATTCGGGGAAGATGGTCTACGATACTGCCGTTCAGGAAATCTTCAAGGATGGCTCCTCCGATCTCGCTTTTTACCAAGGGCTTCTTGCGGATATGGATGACGCCAATGCCTCCTTGCCAACAAAATCGAGGGACGTATTCCTTTTCATGCCCTACGAGATATTGAGGATTTTTCCTACTATTCTGAGCTTCAGCTCAAGAAACCTCTACTTTCCCTCCACCAACTCCACTAAGGGAAAGGATCCTCCGATGGCCATTCTTCGAAATGGAAAGCGGCAGGGCAGCTCGGTCGTCTTTGATGGGGGATATCGTCTGGACCGCAGAGGAACCTTGAGAAAGGACGGAGACAAGGGCGGTGTGATTACCTATGGTGATTTCATGGAGGTTGTTGGCGACGGCAAGCCCGCCCTCCGCGTAAAGGGCATTGAGGTTGACGGACTGAACATTCCGTCCAGTCCAAACCGAGGAGGTCTGAGGACGCTCATCTTCATTCGAGAATCTTCGGATCTCGTGATTTTATCTCCGGCTACCTACAAGTCCACTTTCGCAAAACGCTTTTTTCTTGAAAGTTTTGATGCGCAATCTTTTGCGCACCCTCTCTTCTCCACGGCGGCCCAACCCCGAAGCGCTCCCTTTATGGTCAAGGCGGACGGTGTACAGGTTATGAATGCTGGGAAGGAAATCGTGCTGAGAATGCGTGGGGGCTACACCATAGAGGCGGATCTTGCCTCAAGGCTTGCCAAGTTGCCTGGTTCCAAGGATCCGGTGCCCTTTTCCTTTCATCGTCGCCTGCACGACCCTCTTTCCGGGAATTTGAACAAGTTGCCCAGTGTCGTGACCCCGCAAGCCCGTTTCCATCTAATCCAGTCGAACCTACCCTCCTTCCGTGGTCAACCCATGCACCAGGTGAATGCTCAGGCTCTTTCCGTTGACCGAATAGCGGCCATGTATGGCCTTTCAGCCCAGAGCCTGGGCTCTTTTCTCGGTGTCGAGGAAAACCATCAGTTCGAGGAGGGGCAAAAGATCAAGATTCCCTCCAAGGGATACGATCTTTTCCAGTCTTGGTTCTTCATGGATAACGAAGCTTTTGAAAGCCTCCTCATTCAAGGCTTTCTGATGGAGGATCTGGACCCATCCCTATTCGAGAAGATCACGGCTTCTCCATGGGGCAAAGTCTACAAAGTTATGAAGTAATTGCCGGCAGGGTTGGCAGAGGCTTTGCTCGCTGCTCAATGCCTCTCCCAATAGTGCAATTATATCCTTGCTAAGCGTGCGTACATTCAACATTTTATTAACTTAATCAGTATACCATTTACGATCATGAAGAAACTCGTTTCCCTAGTCCTATTTTCATTTTTGTTCACCCATTTCCTTTTCTCGCAGAATGAAGCCAAGGAAATTGCCGATCCTAAGGGGGCAATCATTATAGCCGACATCAAGGGTGACGTCACCGTCGTCAACAACGCTACCGGACAGCCTTTGGCCAAAGAGGCGGTTCAAGCCGGCAAGATTCTCTTCGATGGGCATACCGTAAAGACCGTGGGCAAGGATTCCAAGGTCGTCTTGCTTCTCTCCAACGGTACGGTCACCACGCTCAAGGCCGACTCCACCCTCAACATCAAGAAGTTTACCCAAGCCAAATTCGAGGCAGCCGGCGCCAAGCTTTCCCAGCTCGAGGGAGAGCCCAGTTCCTCCGATACTCTCATTGACCTGCAGATCGGCGACATGGTCGTCGACATCAAGAAACTCGACAAGCAGTCGAACTTCAACATCTCTTCCCCCGTTGGGACCGCTGGTATTCGCGGAACGCGGGTAGGGATGAACATCCAGCAGGCTCCCGGAGGTGGTTTTACGAGTAAGGTCACCGTACCGGAGGGTACTATTGCCTTTACCCCTCCTCCTCCTCCTCCTCCTCCCCCCGGGGCTCCTCCTCCTCCTCCCCCTGAACCGGTAATCGTACCGGCCGGCCAAGCAGTAACACCTCAAGTTACGGCTACTGGAACCGTAGCCGCTCCCGTTGTAGCTGCACCGGCTCCCCCCGCCGACTTGGCTGCGGTCAATGCCGATTTGGACGTTGCTGTTGCCGGTACAGCCGAAATTACCGTGGCCGAAGTAGCGACAGCCGTTGAAACGGTGGCGGAAGTCGCTCCGCCACCCGATGCTCCCCCTCCAGCCGAGCCCGAGGAGCCAACCGAGCCAGATGAGCCCACTGAGCCCACTGAGCCCACCGAACCGGATGAGCCCACCGAGCCGGAGCCCACCGAGCCGGAGCCCACCGAGCCGACCGAGCCGACCGAGCCGGAGCCAACCGAGCCAACCGAACCTGCTCCGACCGAGCCGACCGAGCCGACCGAGCCTGCTCCCACCGAGCCGACCGAGCCTGCTCCGACCGAGCCAACCGAACCTGCTCCTCCTCCCCCAGGTGAACCCACCGAGCCAGCACCGCCGCCTCCGGGTGAACCCACTGCCCCTCCAGCTGAGCCTGGCGCCCCTCCTCCTGCCGAACCGGTCGCCCCTCCTCCTGGACCAGCACCAGATGCTCCCCCGCCCCCGCCACCACCAGTTGAGGCTCCTCCGGTAGACCAGACTGCATTGATGGAGTCAAATCCGGTTATAAAGGCCACTCAGAAGGGAATTAAGGTTGATCGACCTGAAGATGCTGCTCTTGCAAGCGCGTTCGTGGAGAAAGGTACCGTCAGTGCGGAAGCCCTTGGTGGTGATGCCGCAATGGAAGGTTTCCTTGGCATATTCGACCTCGAAGAGGGGTCGGTTTCCAAGATGAGAAAGGACATGAAGGCAGCCGGAATCGATCAAGCCGAAATTGAGAAGATGACGAATATTTCAATTGGCGGTTCCATGGATGAGCTCCTCGCTGCGGACAAACTCATGTCCGAGACCCAAAAGGGCCTTGAAAGCGGAGAGTTCAGTGCGGCAGACGTTACGGGTTTCGTTCAGAACATCGACAAGGTTGCCGAGACCTTTGCCAAGGCTACCGCTACTGGCTCCACCATGGACACCAGTTTCCAGAAAAACCTTATTAAGAATGCGGAGAAGGCCGATGAGATTGCCAATGTCGACTTCACTGATCCCAAGGCCTTGCTGTTGGTCGATCTCAAGGCCCAGTTCCCTGAGTATGGAAGCATCATCGACGCGAACAAGGAGAATGCCCAGCAGATTCTGGAGCTTGCCAGAATGGTGGATACCGCCAAGGCGACGGACATCTTCAAGCCAGGCGTCCTAGAAGTCTTCCTTGACCCTGCCAATGAAATAATGGGGAGTCAGCTTGACGACGGATTTGCCAATATACTGGTCAGTGACCCGGACTTCTTTAAGTCGGTCATGCCTGTGCTGAAGGCTAATCCGCAGTTGCCCTCCCAGTTGTTCGAGGAGCTCAATAAGCTCAACTTGAGCTCTTCCGAATTGACCACGGTGCTAGCTGATATCCAAAAAGGACCACAGGCAACTCCTCCGGGCAGTCCCCCTAGCCAAGTTGCCCAGCTTTCTCTTCAAGGAGAGGCTGGCATGCTTGGTCTGCTGGATAACTATTCCTTAATGAACGGAGTCTTGGATCCCACTTTGTTCGTGGCTTCGCAGCAAGTTCTTGCCAGCGTCTTCTTTACGGAGGCGAACGATGCCTATACCGCCCTAGAATCCTTGGATAAAGCTGATATTCATGGGCATTCCTCTGATGGTCCAGAACATGACGAGCTGATACTTGGCGGTAGGCAAATTACTATTGGTTCCGGCAATTATCCCTTGTCATCTGCCGGTGAAGCAGACTTTCTCGTGGCATCGACGGACAAGCTTACCTTGACTGGCAATGTTGTCTTCAGCCCATCATCAACGGCTTCCGACTTGATTCTCATGTCGGCGGGAACCTTGGACTTGTCCGGAGCCAGTTCCGTCTTCTTTGGTGGGGAGGAGCTGGGAATCGGTTCTTTCAATCAGCTCGACGTCAAGAACGTGAGCCTGAGCGCCGGTGAAATATCCCTCCGCTCGCTTGATAGCATCGTTATCGACAACGTCGAAATGCAGACTACGGGCAAGGGTGCCGACTTCATCCATCTCCTTGCCGCCAATGAGCTGCAAGTTAATAACCTTCGCTTCTCCGAATCCGTCAAGCAGGTTGCAATGGAGGCCATGACCATAAACCTGAGCAACGTCACTTTCCCTTCTGCCTCCTCGGTAAGCTTGAAGAGCCTATACGGTGGGATTGACGGCAAGTACCCGAACTTCAATACTATCATGTATGGCCGAGTGAACTTTATTCAGCAGGTGAAGTCCGGCGCCCACTTGATTATGGATCGGGCTGCCTTTGATGCTCACGGCGCTAACATAACGATTGGTACAAGCAACTAAACTGTAAACACACGGCATGCCCATAGCGAATTCCGAGGGGGACCTAGGTGCGTGCAATTATTCCTTCTTAAGACAGAGGCGAATTCAATTATACTTGAT
>Ga0310343_10000227_pt1 | contig 26393 bp, 26 predicted proteins | sample HC15DNA2025_MG_FD_203519 | JGI IMG/M metagenome (GOLD analysis project Ga0310343, IMG submission 203519) | Marine microbial communities from station ALOHA, North Pacific Subtropical Gyre - HC15-DNA-20-25_MG | ecosystem: Environmental > Aquatic > Marine > Oceanic | place: Pacific Ocean: North...
TTACACACGTTTTGCACACTAAATAAATCTGAAACATTCAACAATTTTGAATTACGTTTATTTGCGATATCTTTAATTACTTCAGTAGCCTTATCAAATCGTTGAGGGGATAAAACGACAGGAATCCTTGATTTAATAATTCCTCCCTTTTCAAAAGCAATTTCCTCAATTGTTTCTCCTAAAATTTTTGTATGATCCAAGCTAATTGATGTAATCACACTAACTTTAGGAAGTAATACATTAGTAGCATCTAATCTTCCTCCTAACCCTGTCTCAACCACTTGAAAATCAGCATCACATTTTTCAAAATAATAAAAACTAGCTGCAATCATAAATTCGAACCATGTTAACTCTCCATAACAACTTGCTCTGTTATGGCTCTCAACTTTTGGCCATAATTCATTAACCAAATCGATAAAATCATTTTGATCAATAGGGCTATAACCTATTCTTATTCTTTCAGTAACACTATGAAGATGTGGAGAAGTAATCAAACCTACTTTATATCCACTTTGGCTCAAAACTGAAGAGATCATAGAGCAAACACTTCCTTTTCCTTTAGTACCTGCAACATGAATTGCAGGAATTTTTAAATGTGGATTGGAAAGTTGATCTAAAAATTCTGAAATTCGTTGTAAATGAAACGTAGAATGCATTGGTAAGTTCTGATTTCTTTCAAAATCAACCAAAGTAAAAGTTTTGTTTACTGCATCAATAAAATTCATGTAATTAAATAATATTTGAAATTATTGGTTCTAAAATTGAGTCTGAACCGGGAAATTAGATGACTCATCAAATTCAGAAATTATTGAATCAAATGGAGAAATTATTTGTTTATTTGAGTCAATTGACTTTGTTGCAGATTCTGGATCAAAATCAGATTTTTGTTCTGGTTTTTTAACCTGACCATCCACCAATAAAGAATTGATTTTTGAAATTAAAACAGAAATTTTTTCAACAGTCTCTGAAGGAATTAAATCCTGCCAAACTTGAAAGTTTTCCAACAAATATGAGGCTGGAATATACCTGTCAAAAATACCATCACAAATATTATTTCTTTCAAAATACAATGAAATTCTTTCTACTATTCTAGGATTACTATCTGTAATAAGTTTCATAGTGAGAGGTTCATTTAATTGATTTCCATATGCCTGATTCACTAAATCTAAATAAAGATTTGGTGGAAATAAATCTTCTATATCAGCATCTCGTACTCTAGTAACTTCTACCCATTTTATAGGATTTTCAGAAAATGATTTAGTAGATTGGTTAATAGCATCAATTTTTTGTCTGTTGGTAGGAGTAATATCCATCATCACAGCTACACTGACATAATTTTCACCCAAAAGTGAAACAAATGTAGATAAGTTATCAGTTCCACCAATTGGAATAATCACCCATCTAGGATCAATTCTAATATCAAAATCTCTAGAAACTAAATTGCCCATTACCTGTAAATATATTAGATCAGATGGATTATTCACCATCAAACAATGAGGTGCCATAAATAAGGTTTGAGCCATCTGATAACCAAGAGCCATCTGTAGAGGAAAAACTGTTTCACGGTCATTGTTACTAGCATCTTGACTGATTACAGTTCCTTTACCATCCATATCTTGAACAGTACGAACTCGTTGTAATTTTTGTAAATCAACCATAAATGGAGAATGCGTTGAATAAATTACTTGGCACCTTGGAGCAAGCCTCTCATCCATAAATCTCAAAAAATCTTTTTGCGCCATAGCGTGCAATGCAGTTCCAGGTTCATCTAACAAAATAACCAAATCACTAGATTCTGTTTCTTCTAAGTGAGAAAAATACGCTAGAAAAGAAAAAAACCAAACAAAACCTTTAGATCTCTCATCAAAAGATACAGTAACCCTATGTCTAGAATTTTCTATTCTTACATGTAATATCTTTCCTTCATTTAATGGTGCTGGATCTCTAGGATCTGCTTGAGAAACATCAAATTCAACTTTCAATTGCCTGTTTTGATGCCAATATTCAAAGATTTCGTCAGTAATATTTATGGAAGCTGACTCTAATTCAACCTTAATATCTTCATATCCTAAATCTTGTTGAAGATCTTCTAAAGAAACACCCGATAAAGTTAAAAGTGATAGAAATGTGCGGTCCGCATCATCCAAAGGACCTTGAGTATTTAAACGATCCTGAAGATCATTGATAGATAGTTTACCTCTCATAATGCTATAGTTATCAAAATAAACAAATTTAGGTAACCATTTTTCTAAAAACTCATCTTGAATTTGCTTGCAAATCAGTTCAATCTCTGATGATGACTGTTGAGGCTGATTAATTACTGCAGAAGAAATCTGAATTTCCCAAGAACGTTCATTTTTATAATTCATACCAACAATTACAGTATCTTCACTAAGAATCCCTTTGCCGAAAAAAGTTTCGATTTCACTAAATTCTTCCGGAGACAATTGAAATTCTGCTTGAACAACTGTACAAGGATTTTCTTCGTGAATCTTTTTATATTTAATATATCCTTTTCTAGGGTAATCACGGATGCTAAATTGATCTTCAACTCCAGCAATAGAATTTATCTTTCTTAGAGCCTGAAGAAAAGCTGTTTTTCCCGATTCATTCTTACCTACCAATGCCGTTACATCTTCTAAATTCACCCAAGATGAATCATCTATACTTCTATAGTTAGTTACTCGTGCACGAGTCAGCTTCATACTACCCCCAGAAAATTGAAAAATCTAATTGGTTTATTAAAATCTGACAATAAACAATTCATGTAGTGACAATCAAGGAGTTTTTAGCTATAAGTTTTTTAAGATTTTATGTCTGTTAAATTTGACTGTACCCACTTCCAATTCTTCCTCCTGTTACTCCTGTACCTTTAGGGTCAGATAACAATCCATATTCACTTAAAATTTGTTGAGTGTATGTAACTCTTCCTGAAATTTGATCTACAGGTTCAGTAGCTAATAACAGAGCAGCGTCAGCCATCAATTGGGGGTCTTCACTTTTAGGGTCATCAAGTCCTGTCACAAGATTATGAAACACAGTACCGGGGGTCGGAACTACTTGAGAAGGAGCCAAACTAGTTACTGAAATACCAAACTCAAAGACCTCTTGTGCTAATCCTTGAGTGAAACGTTCTAGGGCAGCCTTTTCTGCTCCATAACAAGTACCACCTGAATTTGATGGAACATTCTCATAAGGGCCTCTTCCTGGTCCTATTGCTGCACCAGAAGAAATATTAACTATACTTCCAGATTTTTTTGGGATCATATGATTAACTGCTAACTGACTCAAAATAAAAGGAGCATGTAAATTAACTGCCCACGACCTCATCCATCTGTTGATTTGATAATCTTTAATAGGAACAAAATATGTTAATGCTGCATTATTCACCATCACATCAACATCACCATATAAATCTAAAGTCTCTTGAAATAATCTTTCGCAATCTTCAGGCAAAGAAATATTTGCTGTGATAGCAACAGCTTCTCCTCCAAATGCTTTGATATCAGAAACAGTCTTCTCTAAAGACCCTTCTAATGGATGATCACCTTCCTTCAGAGTTCTAGCAGCACAAACCACTTTACCTCCTTCTTTCGCAAATAAATTTGCTATTTCAGCGCCTATTCCTCTACTAGCTCCAGTAACAATCACCACTTTATTATCTAATTTACCCATATTTCACCTCTTTAATTTGACAGTATTTTAAATACTCAACTTAACTGACACAACTAAGAATATTTGAAGAATATTTTTACCAAAACTATAATTTCCCTTTATGAATTTTATTAAATAAGGATACAAAATGATCATTCAACCAGTGATTCTTACTGGTGGTTCTGGCAAAAGACTTTGGCCATTATCAACATCTGATATTCCAAAACCTTTCATTTCTTTTGACCAAAAAAATTCATTATTTCAAAAAACTCTTTCAAGAGTAGAACAATTAAGCAATTCTATTCATGATCTAAATAATCCAATCATTGTTTGTAATCAAAAACATGAGTCATTAGTAATTAATCAAACTGAAAAAATTAATGCTGAAATTGCATCAATGATCTTAGAGCCTAAAATCAAAAATACTGCTCCTGCTTTAACTTTAGCCGCCCTTTTAATCAAAAAACGTTTTGGGGATGGAATCATGATCTCTATACATTCTGATCAATGGATATCAAATAACGATGATTTTTCTGAAAAAATATCTGATGGAATAAAAATTGCATCAAACGAAAAAATTGTTTTAATTGGTGTTGATCCAACCGAACCCAATACTGAATACGGATATCTCAATATTACAAAAGTAAAGTCATTAAAAAATGAATTTCAAGTTAAAAGTTTTATAGAAAAACCCTCAATTGAGGATGCAGAGAAAATGATCATTAGCAAAAATTACTTATGGAATTCAGGCAATTTTATTCTCAAATCTAGCTTGTGGCTTAGATTAATGGATAAATTTGAACCAAAAATTCTAAAACATTGCGAAAATGCTATGAGAAATTCAAACATAAACTCTAAAATAATTAATTTAGATATATCTCATTTCTCAAAAATAGAACCAATTTCTATTGATTATGCTGTTCTAGAAAAAATGAGATCAACAGATGAATACAAATCCAAATTATCTGCCGTTAAATTAAATTCAAAATGGACTGATCTAGGAGAATGGTATTCAATTTGGAAATTTTTTAATTCAAGAGACAAAAACAACAATTTTTTTCAAGGAGAAATTGATTACACAAATGTTAAAAATTCTTTACTGATTTCCAAAAAAAATTCGATCACAGCAAAAAACATTTCAGATATTTTTTTAATAGAAAATAATGGAAAAATCTTAATTAAATCCAATCATAAGGCTAGAAAATTTGATAAACCTTGGGGATTTTATGAAATTTTAAGTGAGACTCAGGGACAAAAAATCAAAAAACTTACTATTTTTGGTGGAGAATGTACATCACTTCAAAAACATAAATTCCGATCAGAGCACTGGATTATTACTCAAGGAGTAGCTAAAGTTACCGTAGAAGAGGATACATTCGAATTAAGCCAAAACTCGTCAATATTCATTCCAAAAGGAACCAAACATAGAATAGAGAACCATAATCAAGAAAATTTATGTCTCCTAGAAATACAAACTGGGGTATATTTAGAAGAAGATGACATCATCAGATTCGACGATAAATATGCTAGATAAATTCTAGAAAAATAATGGAGGACCAATGACCGAATACGCAGAAAAAGTAATTACTGCTCAGCCAATGCCAAACAAAATTCTGCTTGGACCTGGACCTAGTATGGCTCATCCGAGAGTTTTACAAGCAATGATGCAAAGTATGATCGGATATTTAGATCCAGATTTTATAGAAGTTTTGGATGAAATTTCAGGACACTTAAAGAATGTATACAAAACTAAACAGTCAACTTTAGCTATACCTGGAACAGGATCAGCTGGAATGGAAGCAGGACTATCAAGCTTACTAGAGCCAGGTGACAAAGTAATTATGTGTATTTACGGTTTTTTCTGTGAACGTATGGTTGAAATGGGAGAAAGAATAGGTGCTGAAGTAATTCCAATCAGAGCTGAATGGGGCGCTCCTTTTCCAGAAGAACTTCTTGAAAAAGAAATTAAAAAACACTCTGACATAAAACTTGTAACTGCAATTCATGGAGAAACATCTACCGGAATTGCTCAACCACTTGAAGGAATTTCAAACATTACTAAACAATATGATGCTTTATTTATGGTTGATGCCGTCACAACTTTTTCAGGAAGAAATATTGAAATAGACAATTGGAATATTGATTACTCTTATTCAGCTTCTCAAAAATGCTTGGGTGCACCTCCCGGATTATCCCCAGCTGTAGTAAGTGATAGAGCGTTAGAAACAATACGAAATAGAAAAACGAAACCTGTCTCTTGGTATCTTGATTTAGAACTTTTATGCAAATACTGGGGAGAAGAAAGGGTCTACCATCATACAGCTCCAGTTTCAATGCTTTATGGAATTAATGAATCATTAAGAATTGTCATGGAAGAAGGATTAGAAACTAGATTCGAAAGGCATAGAATCAATGCTGAAGCATTACATGCTGGACTACAAGCAATTGGATTAAATGCTGTTGCACCTGAAGGTAGCAGGTTAGAACAAATTACTCCAGTATGGATCCCAGAAGGGGTAGATGACATGGAAGTTAGAAATATGCTTCTAAATGAATTTTCTATCGAGTTAGGTAGAGGATTAGGTGATTTTTCAGGAAAAGTTTGGAGAGTTGGGTTGATGGGAGAATCTAGCAAACAAGAATACGTCCTAACGTTTTTATCAGCTATTGAAAGCATCTTATCTAGGGTAGGTTACGAAGTTGCTCAGGGAGCTGCTGTTGCTGAAGCAACAAAAATTTATAACACCTACCCCGGAAAGAAAAAATCATGAGGAGATTTGAAAATAAAGTTGCAATAGTTACTGGTGGCGGTGACGGAATTGGATACGGAATATCTGAAAGATTATCCCATGAAGGTGCTAACGTAATGGTCGTAGACTTTAATGCAGAAATCGCATCCCAATCAGTTAGTGAGCTAGATTCAAAAAATTCAGGTTCAGTCAAATTAACAGTAGGTGATGTATCTAATCCTCAAACGTCAATTGACGCGGTAAAGAACACGTTAGATTCTTGGGGTAAAGTAGATATATTAGTTAACAATGCCGGTATAGGCGGCATTAACGGAAACATTTGGGAATTGGATGTTAAGGAATTAGATCGAGTTTACCAAATCAACTTAAGAGGAGTATTTTTATTCTGTCAGGCAGTCATACCACACATGGTTGATAACAACTTTGGCAGAATAGTTAATATGGCATCAACCGCAGGAAAAGAAGGGAATCCTAGAATGGTGCCATATTCAAGTACAAAAGCTGCTGTAATTGCATTAACAAAATCGGTAGGAAAAGAGTTGGCTAATACAAACGTACTTGTAAATTGTGTAACACCTGCAGTTGTCCAAACAAAATTATTAGAAGAGTTTACTCCTGAACAAATCAAATATATGACAGACAAAATTCCAATGGGAAGAACAGGTGAAATTAAAGAAATTGCTGCTCTAGTGTCTTGGTTGTGCTCAGAAGAATGTTCTTTTAGTACTGGTGCTGCATATGATGCAAGTGGTGGTAGAGCTACATATTAGGGGGTTTCTACTGAAATAGTAGTTCCAACTTTTACAGATCCTCCGTTCTGAACAAAAGCTAACAATCCCCTTCTACCATCTATAGCATTTCGAAGACCAGGTCTTATTCCATCTATAAAAGCACAAGGATCACAAATTCCTGTAATCTCTAAAATCACTCCGGATTCAAACTTCACCATATCGCCTTCATGAATTTCAGAAAAATCTAACCCTTCAACAGTTACATTCTCACGAATTTGCCCTGCGAACAGGTCAAATTCTTCCAAAGTTTCCAAATCCATCAATAAAATTTGTCTTTTAGGAATTGAAGATACTGATGCAGTAGATGAATATTTCATCTGAGATGGAGCTTTTCGATGTCTGTCACCTTCTATACCCTCGTAAGTAATAAAATTAGCATCTTCTACCTCTAACATAGGAGCACGTTTTCCGACATTTATTCTCATTGAAACCACCTTGCCCGTTTGCATTTTCAACTCCTTTGTGAATTTTTGAGTCATTCTACAAAAAATGAATGTATAATCCCAACCCACTCGTAAAAACGTCAAGGAAATAAATATGAATTCTCAAGCAATTTTAGGTGAAGGAAATTATAAATACGAAATTGTTGAAAATTGGGAAATTTTACCTGATAAGTACAAGTGGCCCGAAACAGCAAGTGTAATAACCGATGATCAAGATAATGTATACGTATTTAATCGTGGCACTCACCCTATGATTGTGTTTGATTCTGATGGTAATTTTATAAAATCATGGGGTGAAGATATATTCTTAAGACCTCATGGTTTAAGCCAAGGACCCGACAATACAATTTTTTGTAGCGATGACGGGGATCATTCAGTAAGACAATGTGATCTAGACGGAAATATAATTATGACTATAGGTAATCCGGGCAATGCCTCAAAACCATTCAGTGGAGAACCTTTCAATCGATGCACACACACAGCTGTAGATTTTAAAACAGGCAACATATTTATTTCAGATGGGTATCAAAATTCAAAAATCCACAAATACGATCCAAACGGAAAATTAATTAAATCTTGGGGTTCTCCCGGAGTAGATGAGGGTGAATTCAATATTGTCCATAATTTAGCACTTGATTCTAAAGGTTATCTTTATGTTTGTGATAGGGAAAATCATAGAATCCAAATTTTCGATTTAAATGGTAATTTTCAAACTCAATGGACAAATGTACATAGACCCTGTGCAATTTATATTGATTCTAATGATGTCATATACGTTGCAGAATTAGGATGGGCAACAAAAATCAACAGAGAAATGCCAAATATTGGGCCCAGAATATCAATTTTTAACTCGAGCGGGAAATTACTACAAAGGCTTGGAAATCAAGGTTATGGTACCAATTTAGGTCAATTTACAGCCCCACACGGGCTATGTTTAGATTCAAAATTAAATATGTACGTTGCAGAAGTATCAAAAACCAACATCAGCCATATCGAAACTCCACCAGATTTTCCAAGAAGCTTCCAAAAACTTACGAAACTATAGAAGATTAATTAAGATAATGCTAATCTTCGCAAACATGAAAAGATAAAAGGTGGTCACAATGGCAACATCACACGCTAATTCAGTAGTAGAAAAAATGAATCAAGCTGGTTTGGAATTTTTGAATAGTTTATCTGAAGATCAAAAAACCAAAGCCTGCTTCCACTACATGGATGGTGAAAGATTGTTTTGGTATTACCCTCCAATTAATAGACATGGAATTTCTTTAAGAGATTTGGATGACAACCAAAGAAAACTAGCTCTTAAATTAATGTCTACGGGTCTTACTGAACGATCTTACAAACAAGCTTTACAAATTATTGACCTAGAATCAGTATTAGGACCTATTGAAAAAGAAAATGCTAATGGTGGGCCAACTTGGTTTGATAGAAATCCTGAACTTTATTATTTTCGGATTTTTGGAACTCCTGGACAAAAAGACCCATGGGGATGGAGCGCTGAAGGACATCATGTTTCATTACACTATAGCATTTTAGGAGATCAAGTCATTTCTATGACTCCATTTTTCTTTGGAGCAAATCCCGCTGAAGTCAGACAGGGACCTAAAAATGGATTGCGAATCCTAAGTGACAGAGAAGATATTGCGTACGATTTGATGAATAATTTTGACGATGGTCAAATCAAAAAAGCAATAATTTATGATAAAGCACCATGGGACATCCTTACATATAACAGTTCTAAAGCATCTCTCCCTGCAGAAGAAGGAATACCTATTAGTAAAATGAATGGAACCCAAAGGAATATAATCGAATCTCTTATATCTGAATACATCAACCAAGTCCCTGAACAACTCGCAGAACGCAAATTTAAAGAACTAAGAGAATTTGGATTAGATAAAGTTTATTTTGCTTGGGCAGGCCCCACCAAAATTGGAGAAGAACATTATTACAGAATTCATGGTGGAAATTTTGTAGTTGAATTTGATAACAGACAGAATGGAGCTAACCATATCCATTCAGTGTGGAGAGATGTAGACAATGACTTCGCAGAAGATGTGATGCGAAAACATCTTTTAGAGTATCACGTCCTCTAAAAATTTTATCTGTTCGGGCAACGGTTCTACCCGAACAGATAAAATTTTATACCTGCCTAAATTCCCCTTCTACAGTATTATCATCATCTGAATCAGAAGTAGGATCTTCCTGTTGTGATGATTCATCAGTTGAAGCTTCTGGATTACTATAAATTTCTTGCCCAACCTGCTGAATAGCAGAATTTAAATTTTGTAATGAAGCTTCTATAGATGCTGGATCATCAGATTCTAATGCTGTAGATAATTCAGTAATCTTTCCTTGAATCTCTTCCTTGATATCATCAGAAATTTTGTCTTCATTATCTTTCAACATCGTTTCGGCAGCAAAAATTGTTCCTTGAGCATTATTTTTCAATTCAACGCTTTCACGCTTTTTTTGATCTTCATCTGCATGTAATTCTGCATCATTAATCATTTGGTCAATTTCATCTTGAGAAAGTCCTGAACTAGCAGTAATAGTAATACTTTGCTCTTTATTAGTTCCTTTATCTTTAGCAGATACATTAAGTATTCCATTAGCATCTATATCAAATGTCACTTCGATTTGAGGAATCCCACGAGCCGCAGGTAAAATACCATCTAGATTAAATCTACCAATAGTTTTATTTTCTGATGCCATAGGCCTTTCACCTTGTAAGACATGAACTTCAACTGAAGGCTGATTATCAGATGCAGTTGTAAATGTTTCAGTTTTAGAAGTTGGAATCGTTGTATTTCTTTGAATTAACGGTGTTGTAACACCTCCAAGAGTTTCTATACCCAAAGTCAAAGGAGTAACATCCAACAACAAAATATCCTGAACATCTCCTTGTAGTACCCCAGCCTGCACGGCCGCACCCACAGCTACAACTTCATCAGGATTCACACCTTGATGGGATTCTTTACCAAAAAAATCAGATACAGCTTTTTGGACTGCAGGCATTCTAGTCATCCCACCAACCAATATCACTTCATTGATCTGAGAAACATTTACGCCTGCATCTTCGATAGCTTTTTTACAGGGTTCAATGGAGTTTTGAATCAAATTCCCCACAAGTTGCTCCATGGTAGCTCTATCCAAAGTTTCAACTAGATGTTTTGGACCAGAAGCATCAGCTGTAATAAACGGCAAATTAATTTCAGTTTGCATCAAAGTAGACAGTTCGATTTTTGCTCGCTCAGCAGATTCTCGCAACCTTTGTAGGGCCATCCGGTCTGCAGTCAAGTCAATTCCTTGATCTTGTTTAAATTTTTCACAAATCCAATCAATAATTACTTGATCAAAATCATCACCACCTAGGTGGGTATCTCCATTAGTAGCCTTGACTTCAAAAACACCGTCACCCATTTGAAGAATAGTTATATCAAATGTTCCACCACCTAAGTCGTAAACCGCTATGGTTTGTTCTTTATTATTATCTAACCCATATGCTAAAGCAGCAGCAGTAGGCTCATTAATAATTCGCATCACTTCTAATCCAGCAATTTTTCCAGCGTCTCTAGTAGCATTTCTTTGACTGTCATTAAAATAAGCAGGAACTGTAATCACAGCTTGAGTAATAGATTCTCCCAATTTAGCTTCGGCATCTTGCTTCATTTTTTGAAGAACCATCGCAGCAATTTCTGGAGGAGCAAAAGTTTGATCTCCCATTGCTACATGAGCATCACCATTAGTATGAGCAACTACAGAATAAGGAACTAAATCTATATTTCTACTTACTGATTGATCAGTATGTTTCATTCCCATAAATCTTTTAGCAGAGAAAACTGTATTTTCAGGATTAGTTACAGCCTGGCGTTTGGCTGTAGTTCCTACGTATCTTTCATTCGATCTTGGATTAATTCCAACAACTGATGGTGTAGTTCTATTTCCTTCTGCATTTTCAATTACTCTGGGCTCACCAGCTTCAATAATTGCCATACATGAATTTGTGGTACCTAAATCAATACCGAGAATTTTCGGCATTTTATTCCTCCTGTTCTTGTTCTGTTTTTATTTCTGGTTTTTTAGCCACCACAACTCTTGCAGGTCGAAGTAGCTTGTCATCAATTTGATATCCTTCTTGAATAATAGAAATGATTGTTCCCTCTTCATTAGTTTCATCATCTTCATACATCAATGCTTCATGAAAATTAGGATCAAATTCCTTTCCAAGAGATTCGATTTTTTTGACTCCTTCAATATCTAAAAAATTCTCAAAATTTCTTAATACTAACTTCACTCCATCTGACCATTGGGCGTCAGAATCTGCTGGAATACTTTCAACTGCTCTTGATAAATCATCAGCTACAGAAATCACTCTATGAAAAATAGATATTTTGAGATTTCTTCTTGTCTCCTCTAATTCTTGAGATGCTCGAGTACGATAATTCACTAAATCAGCTTGTGCTCGTTGAGCTATAGATTTGTAGTTATCTCTATCTTTTAAAGCTTCCTCAAGAGGATCAACAGATTCGTTAGTTTCATTCTGAAGATTTTCTTCTACTATTTCGCTTTCTTCAGATTCATTTTTTATTTCATTTTCTTCAGACACATCAACTCCACTAATTACCTTTTAAAATTTCAAACATATCTTCAAGGCATTCCTCTAAGTATTTTTTCAAGTCACTTGGTTCAGCCTGATCTAGACCAGAACGCATTTTCAAAACTTGATTAAACATATTGAGAGAAAGTTCTACTCCAGCCATATTCAAACCTAAATCTCCTACCAAATGCTTAATTAGGCGAAGACGAACTATATCTTCTTCAGAGTAAAGTCTTAACATTCCAACAGTTCGAGAAGGGCTTACCAGACCAACCCTCTCATACTTCCTCAAAGTCTGAGGATGCATTTCTAACAATCTAGCAGCAACGCTAATTACGTATAAACCATCAGGATTAGCATAAACCTCTGTTACTCTTGTAGGAACATTAACTCTGATCACTCTTTTAAAATTTTGATTCAAAAATATTTCCTTTCAATATGAATAAATGATATAAGTTGATTCGATGCGTGTCAACTTTAATAATACTCTTAGACACTATGTTGATCGATCACTTATCAATCAATATAGTGGACAAAAATAAAATGGAGATAGATATGGCTCAAACACCAGGAACTGAAATCATTGAACTAGCTTCAGGAATCTATGCAAGGTTACATGAAAACCTTACAAATGCTGGAATTTTAATTGGCGACCACGGAGTAATGATCATTGATTCGCTCAGAGTCCCCTCCTTTGCTAGAGACCTTTATGAAGACGTGAAATCAATTACTGACAAGCCCATACAATACGTAATAGATACACACTCACATTGGGATCATTCTTGGGGCAATGAAGTTTTTCCTGAAGCGACAATTATTGGACATCAGAATTGTTACGACGAAATGCTGGATGTAGAAGCACAAGAAAAATGGTTAAACAAAATTGTAAATGCAAATGATCCTTGGTCTGAAGAAGCCAAAACAGTTCAAATAACTCCTCCAAACTTAACATTTGATAACAAAATGAGTCTTTATTTTGGTGGTCGTCAAATAGATTTAATGTACCTAGGCAAAGCTCATACAAGTGGAGACATATTCATAAATATTCCTTCAGAATACTTGTTATTTACAGGTGACGTTGCCCAAAACAAAGGAGTACCTTACATGGGAGACGGATATCCCGTTGAATGGCCAGAAACTGATGCCAGAATTCTAGAAATAGGTGCAGATGTATATATGGGTGGACATGGAAATATTGGAGATAGAGAAAGTCTAAAAATTGATAAAAATTTCATAGATGTCCTTGTAAGTGAGTTCAGAAATAAAATCTCAGACGGGCAAGATATACAAACAGCATCTAACTCTGTTTATGAATATTTAAAAAAAGATTTTGGAGACTGGAGATCTTTCGACAAATTAGAAGATTCAATGGGTTATATATACACAAAAATTAAAAATAATATGTAATTTTTCATATTCAGGTGGAATCACTGTATCTTCATACAAAACAAAGCAGTATTATATACGTATAAAAATTTATTTAGCTCATATGAGGTTATCTGATGAAAAGCATTAAATACTTATTAGTTTTTGCAGCAATTAGTGTTTCAGCAATATCGTCTGTAGCGTGCGGCTCAGCAATCGGACTTGCTACTGGTGCAGGCGAAGTAATTACTAATGAAGATGAACTCCAATCAATTCTTATTGAAATAGACCAAAGACACATAGAAGAAGTTCAGAATTTACATCAAGAGATGAACGAAGCTAGAGATGTAATTGCTCAAATGCTTGATAGATTAAGCGGTATAAACCCTGACTCCATGATGACTGACAGCACATCTACCACAGGCATTATCTTACAAGACGAATCACCAATGATCGTTCACCCTCAATTTTCAGAAGTGATGGATATTGGTCAAGCCTACCTGTCTGGATTAGATCAAAACGAATCACAGCAAACTTTCTCTGAAGAAACTAATGCATTAAAAGACAGAGTAATGCAAATATTAATGGAACCTAAGGAAACTGAACTTGAAAGAATTCAGAGATTAGAAATAGAAGGCCTTAACGCTGAATTAGCTCTTCTAGACCAACATATTCAAGAGTTATATCAAGAAATTGATGAGATGCATTTCGATTCTGATATGGATGAATTTGAAAAAGACGAACTTAAAAATCTTGGTGATGAATCAGAAAAAATGATTAAAGTCATGCAACAAATTATCGGTGCAGACCCCAAAGCTTTAAGTACAGCTCTTCAGGCTGATACAAAAGAAGCTAGAGAAGCTAGAAATCAAATTATCTTAGCTAACGACAAAGTATTAGATCCGAATTTTAAACATGCAGTTGAAGATTTTGTATATGACAAAAACATCGATAAAGAAGATGCGATACAACTCTCAAAAACAATTACTCAATCATCAGGAGAAACAGTAGCAGGAGTATCTGCTTCTAATGCTGCTGAAAACTGTATAGAGTCTGGGAAATCAAAAATTGCTTGTAAAGCTCAAGCTGAAAACGAATATAGGGCAGCTGGAATTAGAAACGAAAATGCTATAGCTCAACAAATCGTTATTGACGCTGCTGCAGACACAACACTCGACAAATTAAAAGAATGTGTGTCTTTAGCTCAAAAAGACCCTGCACGAGTGAATTCTGCAACTGCAGAATGTAATGCTCGTGCAAAAAAAACATTCAAAGATCTAAGCCCAGTCGAAATAGAAGAGCCTAAGCTAGATCGAATTATTAAATCAACTACAGCAGCAGTAGTTAAAGCTGATAAAGAATTTGAATCAGCCTGGAAAAATGATGTAGACAAAAATGCGATTACGTCATGTAGAGATGCAGCAGACACATCCACAGCATGTAAAGATGGAGCAAGAGACATTTTTGTAAAAGATGCTGCTAAAGATTCAATGGTTAGAGAAGTTACAGGCGGTACAGACTTCTCTAATATAAAGAAAGATGCCAACAAAAATAGGGTAGGAGATCTCATTAGAGAATGTATGAAAGCAAACGGCTTTGACCCTGATTCTAGAGACAAGTGTACGGATGAAGCTTACGATGAATTTTCTGTAATAGAACCATCTTTTATAGATCCACCTACTAGGGATATGGAAAGACCTTCAGATAACTATGACGATAAAAAGGTTGAAGCTCAACAATCAGTTGCAGATATCGTTCAAGAAATGAGAGAAGGAAAAATTACTGAAAAACAATTTAACGATAAGCTAGATAAAGCTACTAGAAGATAAAAAATTGTAACTAAAAAGCCCCGAATTAGATCGGGGCTTTTTTTATATATCAGAATCAAACCTTTGTTCCTTAAGAGGATCCCCTTCCATATGATAACCTCTCATCTCCCAAAAACCCGGAGCATCTTCCTCCATAAACTCTATCCCATTCACCCATTTAGCACTCTTCCATGCATATCTTTTAGGAACAATCAGCCTTAATGGGGCTCCATGATCAGGAGTTAACTTTTCTCCATTATGTTTGGTCGCAAAAATCACATCATCATCTAATAAAACATCTAAAGACACATTTGTCGTATAGCCTCCATAACAATGAATCATTGCAAATTTAGCCTCTTGCGAAATTTGAATCTGATTAAACAAAGTTTTAAAAGGAATTCCTGACCATGTATTATTTAAATTACTCCACTGGGTAACACAATGAAATTCAGAAGACAAAGTGATTTCGCCTAAACCTAAAAATGTTTGATAATCAAACTCCATTCTTTTTGAAACAGATCCGGTTACTGAAAACTTCCAATCTGTTAGATCAATTGAAGGAGTACTCCCAAAGGTTAAAACGGGAAATTTATCGGTAACTACTTGACCAGGAGGCGCATTCTCATCATTTTTTCTAGAAAAGTTTTTACTACTTATTCTTGTCATATTGATTCCTTTTATTAATGATTGCATATAATAACTTAATTAATTTAGTGAGGCGAAATTCTGAAACCTGATTTAGTAATTTTTGATTGTGATGGAGTATTAGTAGATAGCGAGCCTATTTCTAACCAAGTTTTGTCAGAATTATTAACAGAAATAGGGCTACCTACAACATATGAAAAATCGCTTGAATTATTTTTAGGAAAATCTTGGGAAGATAGTCTAAAAACTATTGAAAATCTTCTTGGTAATAAACCACCAGAAAATCTTTTTGATGAGTATATCAATAGAATGTTCAAACTATTTGAAACTGACCTAAAAGCTGTAGATGGAATTTCAAAAGTACTGAATAACTTAAATTTTCCAAAATGTGTTGCATCAAGCGGACCTTATGAAAAAATATATAAAACACTGGGAATTACAGAACTCATATCTTTTTTTGAAGGGAATATTTTTAGTGCAGTAGATGTTAAAAATGGCAAGCCTTCTCCAGATTTGTTTTTATATGCTGCTAATAAAATGAACTCTAAACCTGAAAATTCTTTAGTTATAGAGGATTCTCCTGCAGGAATAAAAGCCGCATTAATAGCAAATATGAAAGTGCTAGCATTCGATCAATTTGGGTATAATCATCTAATCCCATCAAATAGAGGAAAAAGTTTTTCATCAATGAACGACCTAATTAAAATTATTGATGATTTGTAAAAAACCATGAGTAAAACATCTGAAATAAAAGAAATTCTAGAAGGGTCCTATGACCTTCATGTCTACGCTGGTCCTGATACTCAAGAAAGAAGAATGGATGCTTTAGAAACTGTGAAATATGCTTACGAATCACAAATGGGAGGATTTGTACTCAAGTCTCATGAATATTCGACTGCTCCCATAGCAAATCTTTTAGATAACATTTACCCAGGAATCAATGTAATAGGATCACTATCTCTTAATTACGCAGTGGGAGGGATCAATCCTAAAGCAGTAGAAACATCCGCAAAACTTGGAGCAAAAGTAATTTGGATGCCTACACTCTCATCTCATCACCAGATTCAAAAATTTTCTGACTCAATAGGCTTAAAAATTGTCGATAACAATGATCAACTAACTAAAGAAACGATTGAAGTTCTTGAAATCATAGCTGAATACGATATCTTGCTAGCTTCAGGTAATTTATCTCCAATAGAAGTAAATAAATTGTTTAAAGAGGCAAAAAAACGTGGAGTAAATAAAATGATAGCTAGTAATGCCCATAGAATCATGTCTTTAGATGACCAAAAATCATTGACTGAACTTGGAGTAGTTATTGAATATTCATTTCAAGAATGCATGCCTAATAAAAACACTCTTTCAATTGAGGAATTATCAAAAAATTTGAATCAATTAGGAACACAAAATTGTGTGATTACTACCAACTTTGGACAATGGATGAACCCTACACCTGCCGAAGGAATTAGAATGGCCATAAGTTTACTTTTAGAAGAAGGTATGAAAGCTCACAAAATTTCACAAGTAGTCAAAGAAAACCCTAAAAAATTACTGGGTATCTAATTTAGATTCTTCTTCCATAGCGACATATTTTGAAGGACATTTTACTATCACATTATGACTTGTAAATCTGTCAGATGGATCATGAGACCCTTCCAATATTATTTCGGAATGTTCATTAAAAAATAAATCTGGAATGATTCCGTCATGTTGAGCTATAAGTACATTCTCACCGTCAGTTAATTCAAAAAATGCTAAAGTAGAACCTTGATCTCTATTAAATGAATCTGGGACTAATTTGCCACTTACCCGAACCATACGACCAGGTAATGTTGCAGGCTCTTCCTGGATCTCACTAACTGTGTAGTAATAAACCATAGCACTTTGAAAAGTAATCACTGCAAAATAAATCAAAGCGCCAATCAAAACTATGGATGCTAAAAAGATCCTGATTTTATTCCTATTTAAAAAATGGGGTTGTTGAGTGTCCGTAAACCGTTCCATAAACTATTCTTTCTTATCTAATTCTTCTTTCAGAAAATCTACTTCTTTTTTCATTTCTTTAATTCTTCTAGTCAAAAAAAATGTATAACCAAAGAAAAAAATCCAAATCACAAAAAACACAGCAAAAAGATAATTTAGCCCTGAATTTGTATCATTTGAAGAGTGTCCATCTGCAGATACTATTTGAAAAGGAAAAAGTATATAAAGCCCTAGTAAAACAGAAAAAAACGCAACCAACCTAAACAAAAAATTATTATAAATTAACGGAAACATACTGATGTACCTCATCTAATTTGTCTTCAACTCTTCTAAAATTAAACCGCTCAACCATTAAATATATATAAAAAACAGTGAAAGTGACGATTGCAACAAATAAAGTAATTAACATTCTTGAATCTAAACTCATTTCTTGTTCAGCAAGGGGACCTATATTCAAGGGAGGATGAGCAGATCTCCACCAAACAGATGCTAAGTAAATAATCGGAGCGTCAATTGCTCCTAATAAAGCTACAGCAGAAGCATACATGCGCCCTGTAGGTCCTTGAGAAAATGTCCTTACCATTAAATAACCGACATAAATGAACCATAAAATTAGAGTTGTTGTTAATTTGGGATCCCAAGTCCACCATACTCCCCAAGCTGGCTTAGCCCAAATCGCACCAGTTAAAAGAATCAAAGTAGCAAAAATTATTCCTAATTCTGCTGCAGAATAGGCAATAGCGTCCCAAAAATTATTTCTCGTAATCAAGTGCACAACACTAGCAACACCAACAACTACAATCGACACCATTCCAACCCATCCAATTGGAACATGGACATAAAATATACGCTGAGAAATACCTAATGTTCTTTCTGTGGGAACCCACATAAAAATCAAGTAAATCAACACTAATGTCGAAACAAAGCTTAATAAAAATAATGCAGATCTAATCAATATTTCCCTCTAGAGTCACAATAATATCATTGTATCATTGTGACTCTAACCACACACTAACTAGTTACTGCACCTTCAGAAGCGGAGGAGACCAATTTAGCATATTTTGCTAAAACCCCTCTTTCATAATTTGGCTTCCTAGGAACCCATGCATCTTTTCTTTTCTTCATCTCTTCATCTGAAATATTTACGTTCAGTTGTCGAGTTTCAATATCTAAAGTGATGATATCTCCGAAATTAACTAAACCAATAGGACCTCCAACAGCTGCTTCAGGAGCTACGTGTCCTATCGAACCTCCTCTTGTTGCACCTGAAAACCTTCCATCTGTAATTAATATAGTCGAGTCTCCTAAACCTGCGCCCATTATGGCTCCAGTTACTGCTAGCATTTCTTGCATTCCGGGACCACCTTTGGGTCCTTCATATCTGATTACAACAACATCTCCGTGTTCAATCTCACCATTTTTAATTGCCTCAAATGCAGGTCTTTCACCATCAAATACTTTGGCAGGGCCTTCATGTTTTTTAATACTAGTACCTGCTACTTTGATAACTGCTCCATCGGGAGCTAAATTACCTTTCAAAATGGCTAATCCTCCAGTGGTACTTTTTGCATTAGGAATTGAGAATATAACTCTCTCATCAGGTAAAGTCTCAACTGTCTCAAGATTTTCTTCAATAGACTTTCCATTAATTGTCATAGCATCCCCATGTAACAATCCACCTCGGAGCAGTTCTTTCATTACTACCTGTACTCCACCTGAACGATCAACATCAGACATGACATATTTACCGCCAGGTCTCAAGTCAGTTAAATATGGAGTTTCTCTACTAAATTTATCAAAATCATCAATAGTTAATTCAACTTCTGCCTCTCTAGCTATAGCCAACAAATGCAAAACTGCATTTGTAGATCCTCCCATTGCTAAGACTAACCTAAGAGCATTTTCAAATGCATCTCTAGTCATAATATCTCTTGGCTTGATTCCTTTCTCCAACATCGTGTACATATGTTTACCAGCTTCATGAGCAACAGCCAAATTCCTATCGTCAACTGCAGGTATAGATGAAGCACCAGGTAAAGACATTCCCATAGCTTCAATGGCAGAAGCCATAGTGTTAGCAGTAAACATCCCGGAACAGGCACCTTCTCCAGGACATGCTACACGCTCCATATTAATCAATTCATCATACGTAATTTGTTTTTTTGAATATGCCCCAACTGCTTCAAACATATCTTGAATATTGATATCTCTATCCAAATATTTACCAGGTAAAATCGCACCACCATAAACAAAAATAGATGGAATGTTCAACCGAGCCATAGACATCATTGCCCCAGGCATATTTTTATCACAAGCAGCCACAACAACTAAACCGTCCATCCCCTCTGTAAAACAAACGGTTTCAATCGAATCTGCAATCACTTCCCTGCTTACCAAAGAACCTTTCATTCCTTCTGTACCCATAGAAATCCCGTCGCTAATTGTGATTGTTCCAAACATAAAAGGAACAGACTTAGCATCCCACAAGCCTTCTTTAACCTTATCTGCTATACGAGTCAAGTGAACATTACATGGGGTTACATCACTAGCTAAGTTAGATACAGCTACAAAAGGTTTTTCCATATCATCATCACTTAAGCCTACAGCTCGCAACATAGATCTTGCAGGAGCTCGATCAGGACCTAAACTAACAATCCCTGATTTATGTTTCAATAATGATAGATCTTTAGCATTTGTGGACATTATTTTCCTCTCTACGTAAATAAAATTGATTCTAATTTAAAAAGCATGAAGATTATATATTGAAACAGCCTCAAGATATCAAATCAATGGCGATTTTGAGGGAACACCATTTCTTCTAGGGAATCTTGCGGGAGTATCTTCAATTTTTTCTATTACCACTATAAAACCAGGATAGTTTTCAATAACCTCTGAAGGGTCAACAATTTTTGAAATCCTACCTCCCAGCTCAAACAAAGCTTTTGAAGATTTTTGAATTTCTTGATCTACTGTTTTTCCCTTCATAGCAAATGCATACCCACCTTTTTTAACAAATGGAAGCATCAATTCTAAAAGAGTAGGTAATTCAGCCACAGCCCTAGCAGTAACAAAATCAAACTGAGATCTAAATTGAGGGTTATGCGCAAAATCTTCAGCACGACCATGATGTGCGCAAGTATCTTTAAGCTCTAATTCTGTTGACACTTTATTAATAAATATTGTTTTTTTCCTAGTGGCATCAATCATTTGTACTTTTAGGTGGGGGTTTAAAAATTTGATAGGAATACCAGGTATTCCTGCACCTGAACCAATATCTAAAACACTACCTTTTGAAAAATCACTAGAAAAAACAAGATTTAGGCAAGCTGAATCCAATATATGCCTAAACAAAAAATCATCCCATTCAACAATAGAAGTTAAATTAAACAATTTATTTTCTTTAATTAACAATTCAAAAAAACGAACAATTGAATTCAATTGAAATTGTGTAGGCTTAATTCCCAATTTTAAAAGATTGGGTAAAAAATCCCCAAAATAGTAACTTTTATTTATATCAAAATCACTCATCTAGAAGAATTTTAACAAAATGATATAAAATTGTTCATAATCTTGTCATAAACGATATACAATCACGTTAATGTTTGTGTTAGGGTATAAACGCATGTAGCTCTAACAGCACATGCATAAAAATTAGCGGTCAAGGAGGCAACAAGTCGCTATGTTCAGATTCAAGACTATAGCCATATTTGCTCTTACTATATTCTCATTTGCAATATCATTTGGAACAATTGTCGAAGCAAATGATCCAACTGTCTACGGCACAGTTACATTTGCAGATGATGCCGGACACAATGACTCAGCTGTCATTTCAATTTCTGGAATTGCAGCTGGTACTTACTCAGCTTCATTAGTGTCATCAGATGGAAAGAGTTCATTTAAACTTTCCGATTTGGATGTAGATATTGCAACCTTACAAGGAGTAGTTCAAACTACCGGATCAATAGATTTTACGTTTGATTCCTCAAGCTCCGGATATACAGGAGCAGATTTACTATCTTCATATAGTAGATTCCTACTAGAAAATTCAGAGAACACTTACAGTGCTTCTAACAATGTTAGTACTACATCTTCTATATCAACATTAGTAGCGTCATTGAGCTCTGCTAAAGCAAGTGCAAATGCACTTAAAAATGATCTAGAGTCAGCAAGCGCAGCTTCCACATTAGAAGATATTCAATCATCAGTTACTGATTCCGGATCAGAAATCAATAACTTAAAAGCTGCTATTTCCGATGTTTCTGCCGCTAGCGCAGAAGTAAAAAGTGCAGACGAAAGTTTGGACTTATCAGGAGTAGAAGCCATAATCAATAACATCAACACTTGGATAGCTTCTATAGAAGCTAACAACACCGCCGTATCCGGAACATCCTCCATAACTGTTGCACAAACATATGTAGGAAGTGCCACTGGAGGATCTGTAGCTGATTCTCATGCAATTATTAACGGTCTCCCAGACAAATTTGAATATGATTCAGATGGTAATCGAGTTGAACTGCCTGGTGCTGGTGGTATCCACAAAGGTATCGCTGCTGCACAAGGGCTAGCAAGCCTATCAGTTATTGAAGGAGAATTACCTGCATCTGAAGGATCTTCAGCTCAGATTGATGGAAAAAATGTTAACACTTCAGTGTTAGGACTAGGCCTACCAAGTGTTGGAGATAAATTTGTAACATTAACTATGCAATTATCTCTAATATTTGGAACCTTGTTAATATTGACTAGTGGCGGCATGATTCTTCTCAAAAAGAAATAAACCGCTAACTAAATAAAAAAAGGGCTTCTATTCTAGAAGCCCTTTTTTTATTGCATTTACAAATCAGCCAAAAAACTTAATTTAATATCTCCAATAAATAATTTATTCTCGATTTTCAATAATGGCCGTCTAATTAATCTGGGTTCATCAAGCATTAAATCAATAACATTTTCTCTAGAAAGACTAGTTGCTTGAATTTGCAACTTCTTAAATGAGGGACTTTTGATCGATAAGAAATCAGATAAATTATGATTTACAAACAAATCACTTAATTCTTTTCTTGTAAAAGGATTTAAAAAAAAATCTCTTTCTAATAAACTCAAATTTTGCTGTAAAAGAGCCTCTTTCACTTTTTTACATGTACTTCATTTATTCCAATAGAAAAATTCTATCCTAATCAATTCATCACTCGAATGGAATTATCTATAGCTTTAACAACATTCAAGTTTCTTATCTCCCCTAAAGCATCTTGTATGGATCGTTCAAGAGCCTCATGAGTCATTATAACCAGTTCAGCTAAGCCATCATATGAACTTTTTTGAATAAATGAAGCTATACTAATTTGATGATTAGCAAGAATAGTCGAGATTTGAGATAAAACGCCTGGCTGATCATTAGCTGAGACTCTAATATAATATTTCGTTACTAAATCAGAAATTTCAACAATCGATGATTTTTCAGAAATATTCATATAATCCAAAACAACAAAACCTGATGATATATTACGAGAAATATCAATTACATCTGCCAAAACTGCACTTGCCGTAGGTAAAGAACCAGCACCTGCACCATGAAAAAGAACATTACCAATCAAGTCAGTTTCAATTTGCACAGAATTAAGAACCCCATTTACATTAGCTAGCATTTCATTCTTTGAAATCAAAGTAGGATGAACTCTTGCAGAAACTTGATCATCTTTAAATTCAGAAAACGCTATAAGTTTAATTTCGTACCCCAATTCTTTAGCTATTTGAAAATCTTTAGCAGATATATTTGTAATACCTTCACAATAAACATCTGAATCCTTAACAAATGATTTATAGCTAAGTGAAGACAAAATTGCCAACTTATATGCAGCATCTACACCTTCTACATCATTGGTGGGATCTGATTCAGCATATCCTAATTTTTGTGCATCTTTAAGTACTTCAAAATAATCAGCATTTTCTGTAGACATACGTGACAAAATATAATTAGTAGTGCCATTAATGATTGCTTTGATAGAAGTAATATTATTTGCAGAAAAATCTCTAATTACAGGAGAAATAATAGGGGTTCCTCCAGCTACACTAGCCTCAAACAATATTCTTACATTATTTTCTGTAGCAATAGAGATTAATTCGGGACCATGCTTTGCGATCAATTCTTTGTTAGCAGTAACAACATGTTTCTGATTATTCAAAGCTTGAATAATAAAGGTTTTTGCAGGCTCTACCCCACCTATTACTTCAATCACTACATCAGTACTGTCATCATTGATAATTTCTTCAAATGTATCTACAAATAAATCAGGTGAAAGTTGAAAGTCTCTTTTCTTGGTTTTATTTCTTACCATTACATGATTTAAAACAAGTTTTGAACCAACAGCTTCGGTAAAAATGTCTTCTTTTGAAATTAATTGTTTTGCAACTCCAGAACCTACTACTCCCAATCCTATTAAAGAAATACCAATCTCATTTTTCATTTTAGCTACCACTTGAAATAAATTGTTGTAATGGATCCGGATTAGGCGTAGGAGTGGGAGAACGATCATTTAATCTTAATTGGTCTCCTACCCAGGCATATACATCTGAATTAAATTCAGCAAAAATATCATGTCGACTTCGTTCTTTATTAACCCATTTTTGCAAAGCATTAGTTTTGAGTTTTTCTCTCATTGATTCATCTAATTCAGCAGCAGTTTCTTTATCAGAAACCATAAAAAATATCATTGTAGATGGATTATCTTTATTTTTAATTGGGGGACTTAACTCGCCAACATCTAAATCAAAAAAATCTCTCTCATACTCTATTACCCCTCTAGGAATCCATCCCATATCTCCACCTTGCCTGATTATCACGGGAGCATCCTCTGAAAATTCTCGTGCTATATATTTAAATGCTTCTTCATAGTCTTCAGAGGTAACAGCATTTTTTACAGCATCATTGTAATTTGTTTGCATAATCTCATATTCGCCTGAGAGCGGAATGACCATTCTAAACAAATGGACTTGTTCAGCTACATAAGGGACAGTTTCACCAGACCATTGTTTCATCTTTTCTCGCAATAAAGCTTTACGAAGTTGTTCTTTGTGAGATTCTTCGTCTACTTGAACTTGATTTAAATATCTCAAATATCTTTCTCGGGTTTCTAATTGAATCTGTTGTTCCGTTTTTCCAGAATTTTGATCCTCAGTAGATTTCATCACATATTCAATAATGTTATCAATTTCAGAGTTAGTCACACCAATTCCATATAATGGTGCTGATTGAGAAATGATTTCATTCTCAACTATTTTTTGTAAGGTATCAAAAATAGTTGAGCCTTGATCAACATTAGGACCTAAAAATATTTCAGTGGTCTTATTGACTCTAACAGTTTCTACTAAATCACCTCTAGTATATTTAACATCATTGATGCTAACTACTAAATGCCTAGGGGGTAAAACAAAAACAAGGACAAATCCCACCAATATAATTATCAAAATTATGGAACAAGAAAATCCTAAAGACAAAAAAACAAGTCTATTCTTCTTTTTTAAATTAGGATCTTGGATAGTAGCATGGCGACTATCATTAGATATAGTTTTAGAATTCACAGATGTTAATTTAGCCAATTATCCACCCAATGTAAAATTTGAAATTAACGCCTGAAATTAATGGGATTAACTCCCTTGTGGGCAGGACTATATGGGATAAGTCCGACTTGCCTAGCTCTTTTGACAGCTCTAGCTAAAGTTCTTTGACACTTTGCACACATGCCACTTTTTCTACGAGCCTCAATCATGTATCTATCGGATAAAAATTTCTTTAGGTAATCTACATCTTTATAATCTAATTCTGTTTTTTTATCCGCACATGGCTGACAAACTTTTCTTCTACTGTAAAAACGTTTTTGGCCAGTTCTCTTTGGGGCTGGTGATGTCATTTTATCTCCAAATTAATATTTAAATGTTTATTTTACCAAGGCAAATCATCATTTGCAGGTTCATCAGGTGCTTCAGAAGAAAATGGAGCAAAGCTATCATTACTTTCAAAATTAGAAGCATTACCTCTACTATCTAAAAATGTTAAATTAGCTGCATTTACTTCCAAAGAAACTCTAGTTTGTCCATCATTACCTACATAAGTTCTACTAGAAAGACGCCCTTCAACATAAACCTTACTACCTTTCTGCAAGTAATTATTGCAAGTTTCAGCCAATCTATTCCAAGCGCTAACTCTAAACCATTCAGTTTCTTCTCTGTTTTCACCATCAGACGTTGTGTATCTTCTATTCGTAGCAAGACTAAAAGAAGTAACAGGAGCCCCTTTTGGGGTATAGCGCATCTCCGGGTCTGACCCTAAGTTACCTATAATAATGATCTTATTCATAGTCATC
>Ga0310343_10000228_pt1 | contig 26324 bp, 22 predicted proteins | sample HC15DNA2025_MG_FD_203519 | JGI IMG/M metagenome (GOLD analysis project Ga0310343, IMG submission 203519) | Marine microbial communities from station ALOHA, North Pacific Subtropical Gyre - HC15-DNA-20-25_MG | ecosystem: Environmental > Aquatic > Marine > Oceanic | place: Pacific Ocean: North...
AATATCAATCCATTCACCAGCTTCTAATTTTGCCTGAAGAATCCAAATCGCAGGAAGTGTTTTTTCTTCTCTAATTGTCCTTAATGCTTGAATCTCTCCTTTTTTGAAAGTTTTTTCAGCAATTCCTACCTTGAATTGTAATCCCTCATCATCTGCAAACATATGTATGTCACTAGAAATACATGATTTTGCCGAAAAAGTTCCATCATCTGATAAATCAGATAGGTCAATTGATGTGGATTGTAGCCATCCCATGAAAAGCCGAGTCATAGGAGATATATGACTATGTACTTTTTAATCAAGATATTTTTGATTATTTTTGATTATTTTAAACCACCATCTACTGCAATGATTTGTCCCGTGATATATTTAGGACCATTCGCTAGAAATAATGCGGTTTCTGCGATTTCATTTACTGTACCCTCCCGCTCCATAGGAATTTGATTTAGAATTATTTCCTTATCTTCATCTTCTATCCATTCAGGAAACATTATTGCACCCGGAGCAATGCCATTAACTCGTATTTTTGGGGCTAATTCATATGACAGGCTCAGTGTCAAATTATACAAAGAAGCTTTACTAGCACAATAATTTGTATAATTTTCCCAAGGATATTGATAAGAAGTATCAACCATATTAATTACACAACCATCCACGGACTTTAATGACTCCAATAGTCCTTGAGTTAAGAAATAAGGCGCCTTTGAATTTATGCCATGCATCGAATCCCACATCTCTGTAGTAACTTTTGAAAATTCTACCTTTTCATATTTTGATGCTGAATTAATTAAAACATCAAGTCCGCCACGTTTTTTTACTAACTCAGAATTAATAACATCAGATACAAAAATATCTAATTCTGTTGTCAAATCTGCTTTGATCATTAGTGCGTTAGCACCTAGTTGTTTAATTTTTTTAACAATATTTTCTGCCTCACCTTTTGAATTGTTATAATGTATTATCACATCATAGCCAGATTCAGCAAATTTTAACGCTGTTGCCGCACCTAGACGTTTCGCAGAACCAGTAATTAATACAAGTTTTTTAGATTTAGAATTGTTAGCATAACTTTCCTCTGACATATTAATGCCTAACACACTATACGTTTGAAGGTTCGTTATCCAATTTTTATACAACAAACAAACACTTTTTGAAACACCCGATATAGGGTCTACTGAATAGGATGACCAAACAACGTCTACCAGTTTTGCAAGATTCCGATGGAACTGTTAAAAACAAGTCTAAAAAAAGGTTACCCGCATGGTTTAATATCAAATTACCCAATGCAACACAACAAGCAAAATTCAATGAAACTAAAGCCTCGGTCAAAGATAACAAATTACACACCGTTTGTGAAGAAGCAAAATGCCCCAATATTCATGATTGTTGGTCCAGCGGAGATGCCACTTTCATGATTGCAGGGAAAGAATGTACAAGAGGTTGTAAATTTTGTGCTGTCGGAACTATATCTAAACCACCACCATTGGATGAAGAAGAACCAAAAAATTTAGCAGACGCGGTAGAATCAATGAATTTAAGGCATGCAGTAATAACAGTAGTTAATCGTGATGATCTGTCGGATAGTGGAGCTGCTCATTACAGCAAATGTATAGACGAAGTTCACAAAAGACAGCCGAATCTGACCCTTGAACTACTCTGTTCAGATTTAGCTGGAGATTTAGATGCTCTTAAATTACTTCTAGAAAATAGCCCTCTTTCTGTTTTTGCACATAATGTAGAATGTGTGCCCAGACTAGATAAAAAAGTCAGAGATCCAAGAGCGTCTTTCGAACAATCTCTTCTAATTTTAAAACAAGCAAAGAAGATAAGACCAGACATCATTACAAAAACATCACTAATGGTTGGTGTCGGTGAAAGTAATGATGAAATCATAATGGCAATGGATTTAATCCGAGAAGCAAATGTTGATTTAATTACCATAGGGCAATACTTAGCACCATCTAAAAAACATTTGAAAGTAGATAGATTTCCAGAACCTCACCTTTATGATGAATGGGCTGAAGTAGCTATTGAAAAAGGGTTTTCAGGTGTTGCATCTGGTCCATTCGTAAGATCTTCTTTCAAAGCAGGATTATTGTTGAGAAAAACCCTAGATCCAAATAATAATGAAGTTCTACCTGGAGCTTATGTTAAGGTTTCAGATAAAATTTTTGAGAACCGACATCACTTAAGTCCTGTAGCGGGTGAGGCCAACCAATGAGAATGGAGGAATAAAAATGAGCGAAAAGAAAAATTCCGAAAATCCATTCAGAGTGGGTACTCCTCCAGCGAGACCTGGAGAAAATCCAATCTTCAATAAATGGAGTTTCCAACCCGAAGATTTAAAGAAATTAGACCCATTAAATTGCACTACAAAAGACTCTGAACCTCATGCATTTGGACTACTTCGCGTATTAAATGATAATTATGAGGCTAAAGGAGAGTGGGATCCAGAACTTGATGCTGACACCTTAAGATTGGGATTAGAGCATATGATGAGATTAAGGATTTTTGACGATAGAATGATGAAAATGCAAAGAACAGGAAAACTTTCTTTTTACATGAGATCACTCGGAGAAGAAGCAATTGCAATTGCACAAACTATGGCTCTTGAAGATCAAGATTGGATTTTTCCCTCATACAGGCAACCTGGAGCTCAATTTGTTAGAGGAAGAGATATGGTTTCAATGATTTGTCACTGTATAGGAAATGAGTTAGATAATGTTAAAGGAAGACAAATGCCAGTTCATTACACATACAAAGAAGGTCGCTTCATATCAATCTCAAGTCCTGTTGGCACACAATTTAGTCAAGCTGTGGGTGTTGCGATGGCAAGTTCATACAAGGGTGTTGATGAAGTTACAATTACTTGGCTAGGAGACGGAACCAGTGCACAGGGAGATTATCACTATGGGCTGAATTTTGCTAGCGCATTCAAACCTCCAATTATCCTTAACGTGGTTAATAATCAATGGGCAATTTCTACACATAAAAATCTAGCAACAGGAGGCGTCAATTTCGCATCCAGAGGTCTTTCCTACGACATCCCTTGTTTTAGAGTCGATGGCAATGATTTCTTAGCCCTATACTCAATAACGAAATGGGCAGCCAAAAGAGCTAGAGCAGGTTTAGGACCTACCCATATTGAAATCTATACATATCGTGCTGGTGCACATAGTTCTTCTGACGATCCTTCAAGATATCGTCCTGAAAATGAAGCTGAATTTTGGCCAGGAGGTGACCCAGTAAATCGTTTGAAAATGCACTTAATTAAAATCGGCGAATGGGATGAAAAAAGGGATAATGAACTCAAAGAAAAAATTGATTCAGAAGTCATGTCTGCCTACAAAGAAGCTGTAAAGTATGGAGATCTTGCTAACGGTCCATTCCCGCCAGCTTCAACAATTTTTAGCGATGTTTATGAAGAAATACCATGGCATATACAAGAACAAAGAGAGGAATTAGGGAAGTGATATTATGGTAGAAATGAATATGATTCAAGCATTAAATTCAGCACTAGACATCCAATTAAAAAATGATGATAGTGTAATTATTTTTGGAGAAGATGTCGGTTTCTTTGGTGGAGTTTTTCGTGTTACTGACACACTACAACAAAAATATGGTAAACACCGTGTATTTGATTCTCCTCTAGCAGAGGGAGGAATTGCTGCAACAGCGTTTGGCATGGGAATAAATGGACTTAGGCCAGTAGTTGAAATTCAATTTGCAGATTATATCTTCCCAGCATACGATCAAATCGTAAATGAAATTGCTAAAATTAGATACCGAAGTGGAGGCGAATTTACAACACCAATTACATTTAGGACACCGGCAGGAGGAGGTATAAAAGGTGGAAATCACCACTCACAATCCCCAGAAGCACAATTTACACATACACCTGGAATTAAGGTGGTTTATTGCTCGACTCCAAATAATGCAAAAGGGTTACTTACAGCAGCAATAGAGTCAAATGATCCTGTAATTTTCTTTGAACCAAAGAGGTGCTACAGAGGACCATTTTATGGAGACCCTCACAATGTACCTACATGGAAAGGTCATGAAAAAGCAGAAGTCCCTGAGGACTATTACAAAATAGAATTAGAAAAAGCAGAAATTGTACAAGAAGGTACAGATTGTACAGTAATTGCATGGGGAGCAATGTTACATGTAGCAGAAGCAGGAATCAAAGAAAGTGGGGTTTCTTGTGAATTAATAGATTTACAAACATTAATACCATTCGACAAAGAAACTCTTGTAAATTCTGTAAAAAAAACTGGAAGATGTGTAATTGTGCATGAGGCTCCAAAAACAAGTGGTTTTGGAGCCGAACTATCTGCATCCATCCAAGAAAATTGTTTCTATTCACTAGAATCACCAATTATTAGAGTTACTGGGTGGGATACACCATTCCCCCATTCCACAGAATGGGATTATCTGCCCAATCCAGAAAGAATAGCAACAGCAATAAAGAAAACACAGGAGGAATGATACATGGGAGAAATTGAATTTAGATTACCAGATATTGGTGAAGGAGTAGTTGAAGGTGAAATCGTCATTTGGCACGTGAAAGAAGGTGACGTAGTAAAAGAAGATGACCCCATTTTAGATGTTATGACGGATAAAGCAACGGTAACAATTCCAAGCCCTACCGATGGAAAAATAAAAACAATTCAAGGCAAGGCTGGAGAAATGCTTAAAGTAGGTCAAGTTTGCATTGTATTTGAAGTAGAAGGCGGCCATTCTATAGATAATTCTGAAGAAAAAATTGAAGAAGTAATTGAACAAAAAGAACAACCGAAAGAAATCAAAAAAGAACCTATTTCTACCAATAAGCCCGCTCCACAAATACGTAAGAAAGGAGAACGAGTTATGGCAAGCCCAGCAGTTCGTAAAAAAGCTAGAGAAAAAGGAATTGATTTAGCATCCATAAATGGTAGTGGCCCTGGAGGAAGAATTACTCACTTGGATCTTGATTCATGGAAAGATGCTGGATCACCAGTAGCTGCAGCAGGAATAACTAGAACTGCATTGTCAGGAACAAAAGAAATTCCAGTAATTGGCCTAAGAAGAAAAATTGCTGAACAAATGAGTAAATCATATTCAAACATAGCTCATTTCTCTTATTTTGAAGAAGTAGATGTCACAAATTTAGAAGAATTAAGAGCATATTTAAATAAAAATCGTTCTGAAAGTCAACCAAAATTAACATATTTACCATTCATTATGCAAGCACTGGTAAAAGCTCTTTCCGAGCATCCACAATGTAATGCACACTACATGGATGAAGAAGAAAAAGTAATACAATTTGAAGCAATTAATCTAGGAATTGCAACACAAACTGACAAAGGCTTATTTGTTCCTGTTGTGAAAAATGTAGAAGCACAAGACATATGGGAATCTGCAAATGAGATGATTAGAGTTTCAAGTGCCGCAAGAGATGGAAAAGCCACCATGAATGATTTACAAGGATCAACTTTTACAATTACTAGCCTAGGGAAGATGGGAGGATTGGGTGCAACACCAATAATCAATCATCCAGAAGTAGGAATTCTTGGAGTGCATAATGCAAAAGAAACACCAGTAGTTATTGACGGAAGAATTGAAATTAGAAGAATTATGAGATTAAGTTCTAGTTGGGATCATAGAGTTGTTGACGGTTGGGATGGTGCCATGTTAGTTCAAACTCTGAAGAATTTACTGGAACACCCAGCTACAATTTTCATGTGAGGTTTCAACATGGAAACAAAAAGATGTAAAGTATTGGTAATTGGAGCTGGACCTGGAGGTTATGTTGCAGCAATTAGATCAGGACAACTAGGAATGGATACAATAATTGTAGAAGGTGAAAGAGCAGGCGGTACTTGCTTAATTAGGGGTTGCATACCCTCAAAAGCAATCATACATGCAGCACATAAATTCCATTCATTAGAAAAACATTTGACTGAAAAAGGACACATGGGCATTACTCTACCAAGTCCTGCAGAATTAAATTTAGTTAATCTTATTTCATGGAAAGAAGAAATAGTTGATAAATTAAACAAAGGAGTAGAAGGTTTATTGAAAGCCGCCAAAGTAAATCTTGTTTCGGGATGGGCAAAATTTATCGACGCTAAAACGTGCATAGTTTCAAATTCTAACGGCGAAATCAGAATAGAGGCTGAGCATGTCATATTAGCTAATGGCTCAGTACCAATTGAATTACCATTTATGCCATTTAATGAAAATGTGATTTCAAGTAGAGAGGCTTTAGAATTACAAGATTTACCAAAACACCTAGTTGTGGTTGGCGGAGGATACATTGGATTAGAGTTAGGAATCGCTTACAAAATGTTAGGTTCAGAAGTAACAATCATTGAAGCAACGGATAGTGTTCTACCAATATTTGATAAAGAACTCAGAAGACCTGTAGAATTATACTTGAAGAAAAATAAAGTAACAGTACATACAAACTCATTTGCCAAAGGAGTAGAGAATACAAAAACAGGAATCAAAATAAATTATACTGATTCAAATGGTGACTTAAAATCACTAGATGCGGATAAAGTTTTAGTTACTGTCGGTAGAAAACCTAGATCAAAAGATTCAGGAATAGAAAAAATGGGAGTGAAAATGAACGATCAAGGTTTTATTATTGTAGATAATAAATGTGCAACAAATATGCGCAATGTATGGGCAATTGGAGACATTTCCGATAGTGGAGAAATGCTAGCGCATGTTGCATCCAATCAAGGAGAGATGGTTGCTGAAATTATTGCGGGACACATTAGAGAATATGACCCTGTATCTGTTCCTGCAATCGTATTTACGGAGCCCGAAATCATTTCTGTGGGCATGTCACCTGAAGAAGGGAAAGAATACTGTGAAAAATTAAATACAACATTACTTACTGGGAAATTCCCTCTTGCTGCCAATGGGAGATCTTTGACAATGGAAGCGGAAAAAACCGGAGGATTTGTTAGAGTGATTGCTAGAGAAGACAATCATCAAATTCTTGGAATTCAAGCTGTAGGAAGTTCCGTGAGTGAATTATCTGGAGAATTTTCACTGGCCCTTGAAATGGGAGCACTGTTGGAAGATATAGCAGGAACCATACACGCTCATCCAACTATGTCTGAAGCATTCCATGAAGCAGTTCTTGCCACATTAGGTCATGCAATTCATATTTCATGAGGAAAAATCATGCGAAGTATAGAACTCATACAATTTTCGTGTGAGGATCATGAAAAAATTGACATTATAATGAAAGAAATGCAAAAGTTAAGAATAAATGATAATATTAAAGATACTTTAATCTTTGTTGAACACCCAGAAATTGTCACCATAGGGCCAAAAGCAAAAAAAGAAAATATACTACCTCCAGAAGATTACCCAAGAAAATTTGTAGATCGAGGTGGAGGGCTGACATGGCATGGCCCTGGGCAATTAGTCATTTATCCAATCTTTAAATGGGATTTAAAGGATGAAAAAAATATAAAAAAAATCATTAATAAATTAGAAGGATGGGTAATAAATACGTTTTCAGATTTAGGAATTGATGGGAAAAGAGATCAAAGAATGAGAGGAGTTTGGATAAATAATAAAAAAATTGTAAGCATTGGACTTTCATTTCTGAAATGGGTTTCAAGACATGGGCTGTCAATAAATTACAACACTCCAAGAGGGAGAGTGGAAATATTAGAAGGATGCGGATTAGAAGCTGGCATTACCTCAAGTCTTAATCAAATGGGTCACCTAATAAATAGACAAGATTTAGAAAAGAATTTGATCAATAATATTAATTTACTAAACAGAAGTTTGGATAAATAACTGTTTTTTAATGCAATAATTCCAAAAAAATAATCCAAAAAAGAAGCTAATTAAATGTGCCATCGAAATATAATTAGTAATTCCGTTAACAAAAACATTCCAAATTTCGAATATAATTACAATAACTGGAATTAACCATTTCTTTCTTGAATAATTAGACAAACCACCAAGAAGACCGAACATTCCAACAGAACCCCCAATAAATCCCCTGTTAAGAGCACTAGCGAAAAATTCCGAATCAGAATTAAAATAATAACCAATATTCATGAATAGCCCCATAATTATACAAGTGACTGAAATACAAGAAAAAAATAGAATAAATGTACTTTTTGAATTAGTCCATGCTTCAAAAGATTGTCCAAAGACAATAAAACCATACAAAACTAATTTTAAATGTGGTAAATCATTATGAAAATAAGGGGATGTGAAAAATGAAATAAAATACTCATGTGGTCTAGAAAATAATTTATTTGGCCAAATTGAGCTAGAACATGCTAATTGTTCAATGAATGAATCACATCGATGACCACCCCAATGACCAAACCCAAGAAAATATGCAATAGAAAACACAATTAACAAATAAGAACATGAGAATAGTCTCGATTTAATTATTTCATATGGACGAAGAAATTTTCTATTATAATCGAAAAATGGTAATATAAAAGGGAATAAAGGTTTTTTACTCATATTGTTACCCAATCTAAATTTCAATTATTTTTCACTTTTCCTCGATTTAACAATAAAAGTCACATAAATTATACCTAAAATACCTACAAATAAAATTGTGGCTGATCCATATCCAGGATCACCTAGTCGAAATACAACAATAGCAGAAACGATAGACATTAAAGAAATTAATGATGCTATAATATATTTAGAATGTTTTGGAATTGTTTTTCCTGTGGAATAATATTCTAATATTGCGGAGCCAAAGAATCTGTTTGTTAAAGACCATCTAAATAATCTCTCACTTGAAAGAGAAAATAGAAATGCTGCAGGAACCGCCCAAGATACTGTTGGCCAACCAGGAATAAAAATACCAATTATTGCGAAAAAAGTCATAATTAATCCTAAAAAAACATATACTTTTCTTTTGAAAGGACTAGAAGTATGCAAATACTGACTAACAATATCATCTACTTTTGACATGAATATACCTCAGATTCTTTCTATAAGAACTGCGATTCCTTGACCCCCACCTATGCAAGCGGTTGCGATTCCATATTTTCCATTGGAACGCTTAAGTTCATGACTTAATGTCAAAATTAACCTTGTACCTGTCGCTGCTAATGGATGACCTAATCCTACAGCTCCACCATTAACATTCACTTTTTCAACATCTAGATTCAATTCTTTTATACAAGCTACAGCCTGACCTGCGAATGCCTCATTAATTTCCCATCTATCAATATCGTCAACAGTTAAGTTCGCTTTTTCCAAAGCCTTCAAACTACTTGGAACAGGTCCGAAGGCCATTATTGCTGGATCTAAACCAACTATACCCCATGATAAGATTCTTGCAAGAGGTGTATCTCCATCTTTCAACGCTCTTTTCTTTGATTTTAGAATTACTGCGGCAGCACCATCAACAACTCCTGATGCATTACCAGCTGTTACTAAAGAATCTGGACCAAAATGAGTCTTTAATTCTGATAAAGATTCCTTACTAGTACCTCTGACGAAATGATCTTCATGAGTTAAATCTATAATTCCGTTTGATGTTTCCACAGGAACAATCTCCTCAGAAAATACACCTCCATCAATACTTTCTTCTGTTCTTTTATGACTAAGTGATGCAAAAACATCTGCTTCTTCCCGAGTCACACCTACTCTTTTGCATAATTCATCACTTGTTTGAGCCATAAACATGTTACAGGTCCCGTCTATTAAATTTGTGAAGAAATAATCTTCCATATCAACGTCTATTTCTGTACCTGATTTGGGCGGTCTTCCTAATTTATACGTATCTCTTTTACCTCTCAATACATGTGGAGCTTGACTTAAATTTTCCATACCTCCAGCCACAACTACCTCTGCTTCTCCGAGCATTATCATTTGTGATCCTGAAACTATAGATTGTGCACCACTACCGCATAATCTGTTTAAGGTCAACATAGGGACCTCTTGAGGAATACCCGCATTTAATCCTGCATGTCTTGCCCCAAAAATAGCTTGACCTGAGGTTTGTAGAGCATGACCCATTACTACGTGATCTACTTTCGAAGGGTCCGTTCCTGTTTTTTCTAATGCACCTTTTATTGCAATAGTTCCAAGTTCTTCTGCAGAAATTGAAGAAAGTCGTCCACCAGACTCTCCATCTCCTCTTTTTCCACCTAACCATTCACAAAAAGGAGTTCTAGCCCCCCCAATAATGACAACTTCATTATCCTCCATGAGTTACCCACAGAGATTAAGCATAAGAGTTTAGTTAATTTTCTTAATTCACAGGGCCCCTAGAATACCAATTATTGAAGCCGCAACCCAAGCTCCAGACATACTTCCTAAATTACCCAATGCCGTCACTAACAATACTTTTCCAGCAGGATTTGTCCAATAGGATTTCCAATCTTCTAATTTCAAAAAATTAGTCAAATCCTCTGTAGTAGGTTCGTCAACTTTCATTTGAACATAACCTGCAAACCATCCAGCGGCCAAGAATGGATTCAAAGAAGTAATTGGAGAGGCTATGGCTGCAGTAATTACTGAAAAAATATGCCCCCTAGCCAGTATTACAGCAATTGCTGCACAAATTGAATTTGCAAGAGCCCAAGTTGTCAAAATTTCTGTAAATTCACCAATGTCATTATCTAAACCAGATTTAACTACGAAACCAAATAAAATCAATGGAATTAACCAAGGTAAAACTTTTTGAAATACTGTTTTTTTAGGGATTTCTGAAAGAGTTTTTATACGATTATTATTTGGTTTTTTCAACTCATTTAGATGAGATTTTACTCCTGTTAAATGACCTGCACCAATTACAGCTAAAACTTTACCTGAATCACTATTTTGCAATATTTTATGTGCAAGGAATTCATCTCTTTCATCTACTAATACGGATCCAGCACCTGGCGCAACTTCCCTTAATTCGTCAATCATCATAGTCATTAAATCCTTATTTTCTAAGATTTCTTTAATATCAAACTCATCCGCACTGTCTTCTTCCCCGACCAAAGACCAAAGTAAACCAAGTTTTTCTCTAAATTTCATTTTTTTCCAAGCACGTCTCAAAGTTATTTGAATATCTCGATCAATTAATGCAACTTGTTTGTCTTTTTCCTTAGCCAAAGAAATAGCTTCAATTAATTCAGCCCCAGGTTGTAAATCCTCAGTAATACCTAGTTTTCTTTGTTCAGATGCCAACATACTTTGAGCAATAATTAACGGGGCTTTTCCTTCTTTGATGACTTTAAGTAAACTTTCTTTATCCAGACGTCTATTTTCTGAAAGTGCCTTAAATCTACTTTCACATAACTCAACAGCAACGATATCGGGATTCCATTGCTCGATTTCTGATTTAACTAATTCCACAGACTCTTTACTAACATGAGCAGTCCCCACCAATCTTATATTATCATCTATAGAAATTACTAGAGTACTATTCGAGTCCATATTTACACCTAACCATTAATTAGTGAACTTAATACATTCGAAAGATCAATATGTTCTTTGACGTCATGAACTCTTAAGATATCTATTCCATTTATTTGTGCATAAGCAGAAGCACCCAAAGTACCTGCCAATCTATCTGATGCACTTCTACGATTCGTAATTTCACCAATCATTGATTTTCTACTAACTCCATTTAGAACACTAAATGTATCTCTTCTCAATTTTTCTGTTCCTCTGAGAAGTTCTAAATTATGTTCTAATAATTTGCCAAAACCTATTCCAGGGTCTAAAATAATCAACTCCTGCGGAAATCCTCTTTTAATTAATTCATCTGCCTTTGAGAACAAATAATTAGATACTTCCCCAAGACAATCATCATAGTCAGGCGATACTTGCATATCTTCAGGATTATTTTGCATATGCATAATACAAACTGGTATTCTTTCTGATAAAATTAATTTGAACATCTCAGGGTCCCTTAAGCCAGATACATCATTTATCATCAAAGCACCTGCATTTATAGCTTCCTTGGCGACTTCCGGTTTTTTAGTATCGACTGAAATTAGTATATTTGGGATTAAGGATTTTATTTTTTTAATTATTGGAATTACGCGTTTTAATTCTTTTTCCGAAGTAATCTCTTTAGAACCAGGCCTGGTTGATTCACCCCCAATATCAATCCAATCGACGCCTAAATCCCACATATCAAGTGCAGCTTTAATCGCTTGTTCCTGATTATACCTAGAATCTTCATAAAAAGAATCATTTGTCACATTTACAATCCCCATAACTTTTGGTCGACCTAGTGCATCCTTACGAATAAAACTAGCAAGTTCTTCGACAGAAGGCCGGACAGCCTTAGAAGGTTCAGAACTCGCCATGTAACGGCGCTACGCTTGCGAGTCTTTATCAGTTAGCAAAATAGCGCGTGTTTAATGGATGAGCAATTGAATAGCATTTCTGGAATTGAAAATTCATCTGAAAATTCTAATTCACACGATGGCGGTGGTATCGATCCTTGGCAATTAGCAGATGCAATATTAGAAAGGATGGATGTTACCGATAGCCAAACAATTGATCAAATGATACATAAAAGAGCTGTTTTATCTGGGACAATTATTGGAGGGCTTCTATTATTTTGGTGGCTTGTTTTTGTAAAATTTGATTCAGCGACATTTAATGAGCCTGAATTGATACTACAACTGAATTATGAGGTGATTTCGGCTTTACTCCCATTCTTAGTTTTTGCTGGTTCTGTTCTGAATATGATGAGTAGAGAATTAGGACGACCAGGGCCTGGCACTATTGCTGGATTTTTGTTACTAATTTCAGTATATTTTGTAATCGAACCCTTTGGAATGTATTTGTTTAATCAAACTGATGCTGAAATGGGCACGGTAATCTGGCTATGCTCTAGATTAGCAATTATTGGAACAGGAGTTTATATTGGCTCAAAAATGCTAATGGAAGCTTTTCTTCTTTCTTGGGTCAAAAGATTTTTAGAAATGCATGAAGCTAGTATTTCTAAAGAAGATTCTACAAATCCTGAAGAAGTAGAAGCTGATACAGTCCCCACATAGCTAAAAAAGGTGATTTAATGCCAAATCATCCCGCACCAATTACCGTTATAAGGCTAGGATATAGAGTAGGAAGAGATCCAAGAATTAATACACACCTAGGACTTGTTTCAAGAGCATTAGGCGCAAATAAATTTCTAGTTTCAGGAGATAAAAATCACAAAATGTTTGAAACAATTAAACAAGTAACAAAGACCTTTGGCGGGGAATTTTCAACAAATCATTTAGATGCTCCACTTAAATGGATTAGAAAATATAAATCCGAACAAAAGGATGGAGGTGAAAATGCCACAGTAGTTCACTTAACAATGTATGGAGAAGACTATAGAAAAGTAATCAAGGAAATACCTAGAGATAAGCCTCTAGCTATAGTCGTAGGAGGGGCTAAAGTTCCTGCTTCAATCTATAGAATGGCCGACTATAATGTTTCTGTTGGCAATCAACCACATAGTGAAGTTGCAGCACTTGCATTATTCTTAGATAAATTACAAGATGGAAAGTCGGTTGATCGAAAGTTCTCAAACCCTAAGCTCGAGATTATACCTGATTTAGAAAGGAAAAATGTAATAGATCACGAAAAAAAAGAAGAAGAATAATCTAAAAATTATATATTTCTATCCTCAATCCTTATTGAGTCTATTCAACGACATGGGCTGATGTCGGCGTCTAAGCATAGGCCAGTAGGGTTTAGTCCGGGCCTTGGACAAAAGGGTGTAAAAAATCCAATTAGTTTCCAAGACGCCTCCGATAAGTTGGCAAATATAGCCAATAATAATGATTCTTTGCCAATTGCTGCGGATGGACCGGGAATTTTACTTTTGGCTGATGGAAGTAGATTTGAGGGAGAATTGTTTGGTTCAGAAGGTATTGCACAAGGTGAATTAGTATTTACTACTGGCATGGCTGGTTATCAAGAAAGTTTAACAGATCCTTCATTCGCAGGTCAGGTTTTAACGTTTACATATCCATTAATTGGAAACTATGGAATTCATGCATCATCATCAGAAAGCTCTTCTATTTGGCCAAGAGCATTAATTTGTAGAGAATTAATAATTCATCCAGACCATAGAGATTCAATAGGTAATGTTGATGAATTCTTAAGAACTCATGGAGTTCCTGGATTAAAAAAAGTAGATACTAGAGCGATAACTAAGAAAGTAAGAGAATATGGTACATTACTTTGCGTAATGGGACCTATGGAAAAAGAAGAAGAATTAATACAATTATTAGAAGAAATTGAAGATCCCTCGACAAATGATTTAATTGAAACTGTATGTATTTCTAAGCCAGTCATAGTTAATGAAGGTGCTTTAGATAATAATGGTGAAAAATTACCAAGACTAGGTGTTCTAGATTGTGGTATTAAGTACAACATAATTAATGAATTGTCAAAAAGATTTGAAGTATTATGGTGCCCACCAGACATTGAATTTGAAGATTTAATTCAAAAATGGAATATTTCCGCTCTTTTCTGTTCAAATGGCCCAGGAGACCCCGCTCAAGAAGGAAGAGCTACATTAGCAAGGAAGACATTAGCTAAAGGCGTTAAAGCAGGTATTCCAACCATGGGAATTTGCTTAGGACATCAATTACTTGGTTTGGCTGCGGGATTGGAGACATACAAGATGCTTTATGGCCATAGAGGTGCAAATCAACCTGTAATTGAAATCAATACAGGGAAAGTAAGTATTACTTCACAAAACCATGGATTTGCTGTTGCTGACCCCGAAAAAGGAAGATTAGCAGAACATCCATCTAAAGTAAATTCTGGGAGGAAAGAAAATCTTATTGGTTCGAAAGTAAAAGTATCTCATATTAATGCCAATGATAATACAGTAGAAGGATTAGAAGTAATCGGAAAACCAGCATTTAGTGTCCAATACCACCCAGAAGCATGTCCTGGGCCAAATGATGCATCAAAATTATTTGATCAATTTGAAGCAATAGTCAGGGGTGAAATTAATGCCAAGAAGAAATGATATCCAGAGAATACTATTACTTGGTAGCGGACCAATTCGAATTGGGCAAGCTGCAGAATTTGATTTTAGTGGTTCTCAGGCATGTAGGGCATTAAGAGAAGATGGTTTCGAAGTTATTTTAGTCAATTCCAACCCCGCAACAATCCAAAATGATCCAGAAATGGCAGATGTAGTCTACATTGAACCACTCCTTCCAGAGGTTGTTAAAAAGATCATTGAGATTGAAAAACCCGACGCATTACTAGCAGGAATGGGTGGACAAACCGCACTAAATATCGCCACGGAATTAGCAAACGACGGTGTTTTAGAAAAGTATAATGTAGAATTAATTGGTTCTGATTTAAATGCAATTGAAAAAGCAGAAGATAGAGCTTTATTCAAAGAGATATGTGAATCTATAGATTTACCAGTACCTAAAGCAATTGCTTGTAATTCAATAGAAGAAGTAATTCAAGCATCAGAAGAATTAGGAACTTGGCCATTATTAATTAGACCTGCTTTTACTTTAGGAGGACTTGGTGGAGGAACTGTAAATAACATTGGTGAATTAGTTGAAGTTTCATCATTAGGTTTACGAAATAGCAGAATCAACCAAGTATTAATCGAAGAATCAATATTAGGTTGGCAAGAACACGAATATGAAGTAATTAGAGATTCTAAAGACAATTGCATTATTGTATGTACTATGGAAAACTTAGATCCAATGGGAGTTCACACTGGAGAAAGTATAGTTGTGGCACCAGTCCAATCTTTATCAGATAGAGATCACCAATATCTAAGAGATTGTGCACTAAAATTAATCAGAGAGTTAAATATTTGTGGAGGTTGTAATGTTCAATTCGCTGTGAATCAAAAAAATGGTGAAATTAGAGTAATTGAGGTTAATCCAAGAGTAAGTAGATCTTCTGCATTAGCAAGTAAAGCAACGGGTTATCCAATTGCAAGAATGGCAGCAAAAATAGCAATTGGCTATTCTCTAGACGAATTACCAAATCCAATTACAGGCCATGGAACCACTGCAGCATTTGAACCAACTCTAGATTATTGTGTAGTTAAAATACCTCGTTGGCCCTTTGACAAATTTAGAACTGCAAATAGAACGCTTGGAACATCAATGAAATCCACAGGAGAAGTCATGGCAATTGGAAGGAATTTTCAAGAAGCATTTCTGAAAGCATGGGGTAGCCTAGAAACTGGAAACCCACATCCGAGACCACTTACTAAAGCTGATGAGTCAGAAGGAGAGGATATGGATTTAAGGGCGAGAGAGAAATTAGGTGAGGAGACCCTGATAAACTGGCTGGAAGTTGCAACAGATCGAAGACTTTCAGCCATTTTAGAAGCATTTAGAAGAGGTTGGAGTGTTGAAAAGATTCATGAACACACACAAATCACGAAATGGTTCCTTTACAGAATTGAAAAGATAATTGATATTGAAAATGAGATTAGTAATTCAGGTGACTCTCCCGATGAACTTAATGAAAAACAATTGAGAAAATGGAAGGGTTTTGGATTTAGTGACGCATATATTTCAGACGCACTATCTAATTTCTCTTCAAGTGGATGGAAGAATTTACCAGAAAGTCAAAATGAAATCGCTGTTATGAAACAACGTCACAAATTAGGTATCCATCCCAAATACCGAATGGTAGATTCATGTGCAGCAGAATTTGCTGCTTCGACACCTTATTATTATTCTACATACGAAGAAGGTCAAATAAATAATGAATATGGCATAGACAAATATGAATTAATGCCCGATTCTCCTAAAAGACAAGTTGTTATAGGAAGTGGACCAATAAGAATCGGGCAAGGCATTGAATTTGATTACGGGTGTGTACACGCAGTAAAATCAATTCGGGAGCATGGAGATGAAGCCATAATAATCAACAATAATCCCGAAACTGTTTCTACAGATTTTGATACATCCAACAGACTGTATTTCGAACCATTAAGTATTGAATTTGTGATAGAAATATTACTTAGAGAACGTGCTTATGGAATACTATTACAATTTGGTGGCCAAACTGCAATTAATCTAGCATTACCACTAGAAAAAAGAATGGAAATTCTAAAAAATGCAGGTTTAAGTTTAAATTTACTAGGAACAAGTATTGATGCTATAGATGAAGCGAGTGACAGAGAAAGATTTGAGGAATTCTCTAGAAAAAATGGTTTTAAAATGCCTCGAGGATTAACAGGAAAAACATCTAAAGAAGTTAGAAACGCAGTAGATAAAATTGGATTTCCAGTTTTAATTCGTCCATCATATGTATTGGGTGGAAGAGGTATGGAAGTACTTACTAATGATAAGCAACTTGATGCTTACCTTAGCGAAGCTTATATCACTCCTGAAAAACCAATATTAATTGACCAATATTTGTCACATGCCACTGAGCTTGATGTAGACGCCGTATCTGATGGAAAAGATGTTTTAGTTGGAGCAATAATGGAGCATCTAGAAGAAGCAGGAATACATTCAGGAGATTCTACGTGTTTTATACCCACTCAAAATATTTCTAAAGAGATATTAAAAAGGGTAGAAGAACAGACAAAAATCATTGGCATCGGATTAAATATAGTTGGATGTTTCAACATTCAATTTGCAATTCAAGATAAGGAGTTGTATGTTTTAGAAGTAAATCCAAGATCTAGCAGAACCGTACCTTTTGTCGCTAAAGCAACAGGAATACCCCTCGCAAAAATTTCTGCTAAGACAACATTAGGTGTTGAGATATCAGAACAACTAATTCCAGAACCAACCAAAGGACATGTTTGCGTTAAAGCACCAGTATTCCCATTCATAAAATTAGTAGGTTTAGATCCAGCACCTGGACCTGAAATGAAATCTACAGGAGAGGTCATGGGCAGTGACACTACTGCAGAAATGGCTTATTTTAAGGCTAGATTGGCTACTGAAATACCTGTGGCAACATCAGGAGGAGTGTACCTTACCGTGAGAGATGAAGACAAGCAAGCATTACTACCAATTGCTAGAAATCTTGAAAATATGGGGTTCGAATTATACGCAACTCCAGGAACTGCTGATATTTTAAGAAAAAATACAATTAATGTAAATACTGCATTTAGAATTTATGAAAAAGGTCATCCTGACGCATTAGATTTGATGCATCAAGGTAAAATTAAATTCATAATTAATGTACCCACAATTAGCGGTGGAGCCGTTAGAGATGGAAACATAATGCGTAGATTAGCAGTAGAGATGAACATACCATTCGTTACAACAATATCTGGTGCGAAAATGGAAGTTTCTGCCATGAAAGAAGCTAAGAAAGGAACTCTTAAACCTATAAAATTACAAGTAAACTATAATACGATAAATAAAAAATTAAAACAAAAAATTGGATTTGAAAGTTCCAAAGACTTAGGGCAGGCCTAGCAAGAATCGTAAGCTTCGATGATATATTTTGTTGTCGGAGAAGTCCAAGCTAATTCTGAGATACCTTCTTCTCCTGATTTAGAATACCCGAATACAACATCTTCGACTCTAACATTTCCATTAGATGACCTAGCTAGAATTGTTCTTCTCTTTAACGCCTTACCTGTTCCATGAGGATCATAAACAATATCTAATGCCTCGTTAAGGAACCATTCTGCTTTTTCTGATTTTTTACCATCAAATTTTTTGGATTTTTTTCCAGGACCGAATAAGGATTTTTTAGGTTTAGAGGAAGACTTGGGTTTTTCTTCAGTTTCATCATCATCATCTATATCTTCATCTTTACCCAAAATATTATCTTTTTCTACCTTTAATTCCTTCAAAAGTTCTTTTCTTATTTTTGTCTTTAGTGATTTTCTTAGTTTCTCTTCTATAGATTTTTTATCTGTATTTTCAAGTTTCTCTTTTAATTCCTCAATTTCTGCTTTTAGTTTTGAGTTTTCAATTTTGATATCTTCCATTTCATTAATATGAAAAGCACTAATTTTAACAATAGATGTTTCCATTGCGGCTTCTAACTGAATTCCAACTACGTCAGCTGATGCATCTCTCCATTTCCTCCATTGCATCATAGTGTAAGAGTGAATATCTGTTCCACATTTAGGACAAAAAGAACGTTTTGGGGGCTTTAAAACAGGTATTTCCTTAATCACCTCAGCATCAACTCCTTCAAATTCACCAGTAGAAATATCGTGAATATGTTTCGATGCTTCAATTCCTAAAGTCATTGACTCTCTGTAAGCTTTATCTGAAAAATTAATTTTTCCTGATTTAACTAGATTCCAAGCCTCTGTTGAACCAACTACGGAATTAACTGCATAATTCGATGCTGCACTATCTCCAAAATTCATTAAACCAACAGATACTTCTTGTTCATCATCTCTTTCTTCGAGATACGGAAGACCTTCATAAGATTCATCATCTTCTGCTGGTGCTGCAATACCTAATCTAATTGGGTTGGCACCTTCTTCGATTTGTGCCATTAAATTAAACTTTTCAGCCATAGAAATATCTTCTCTATTTTTTATAGCCTCTTTTAATTCTAGAAGATCATGTCCAGTTGAAGTTACAGGCCCTTCGCCATTCAAAAAACTATGACCGCATGCTAAGCAGAACTTCGCAACTGCGTCAACCTCGGCTTCACACTTAGGACAATACACCCCGCCCATAAACGCGCAAGAAATGTTATTGTTCTTCAATTATGATGCTAATAAATTAAAATAAATCACGTTTTGAAGACATTTATTATTTTGCGGCTTCTGAAATTAATTTACAAACTAGATCCTTATCTAATTCTTGCAATAATCTTGCTAGTTTAGGGCCTGATTTTTTTCCCAAGAAAATTGTATATAATAATTGAAAAATATCTTTTAAACTTAAATCTAATTCTTTAGCAGGTTCAGTGATTGCGATACTAATATTTTCATAATTCCAATCAATTATTCCTTCAATTTTTTGAAGTATTTCTAATAAGTAAACTTCATATTTAAAATCAAAATCACTCAGGGAATTCTTGTCTATTGATTGATTGATATTTATCTTTAAATCAGTTGGAAAATGTTCAGATTCAATCCAACACCTTATCTTTGAAAGTTTTTCCTTTAATTTTTCATTTTGTTTGGTTGATTTAATATATCCTGATTTTTCCAGTGCATTGAATACATCAGAATCATTTGCACGAATTTGAGCTAACATAGAAAGATGCCTAAAGGGCACTTTATATGACTCATCTATCTCAGAATCTGATGTGATTTGAGAATATATAACACTCCCTATAGCTTCTTCTTTCAATACACGTTGCCTCTTGGTTAATTCTTCCAAATTTACTCCTTTTGAATCTACTACTGATTGACAAACTCGTTCATATTCATCTGCTAAATTTAACAATAAATCCCCCGTATTAAATTCCAAATGCTTATTTGGCTTCGAACGAGCAATCAAGTATCTCAATATTTCAGAGGGGACTAATTCCAAAACATCCATTGGACCTATAGTTACTCCCGAAGAACTAGACATTGCACCCTCTCCCTTCAAAGAAATCCATTCATATGTTAAAGGAAATGGAGGTTCATGCCCAAACATTTCTGAAAATTTTCGTCCAGTTGAATAAGAACCACCAGAAGTGCCGTGATCTTTTCCAAATGGTTCACAAGTCACACCAATCCAACTCCATTTTGCAGGCCAATCAAGCCTCCAGGGTAATTTTCCTTCTCCTTTCCTAATATCATTTTTACCTGAATTACCCTTAGAATCAGACCAATAAATAAATGGCCATTCATAATTTGTAACTGTTAAGTCATCCATTGAACCAGAATCATCTATTGGATTATATGGAAACCAATCATCTGATAATTCTCTTCCAGAAACTGTTTCAATTATTTCTTTGATTTTATTGACATTTTCACAAGCTATCTTAGCTGCTTCAGAAAAATTTCCCTTTGAATAACTATTGTAGTTATCAATTATTCTTGGTTCAACTCCAATATTCTTCAAAGCATCTAAAAATGGATTCAAGAAAAAGTCGGAATATGAACCACCATTTGAATCTGGTTTACCATTTTTATCGGGAGCAGGAATACATGCCAACTGATGCCCTACATACATTTCATATTCTTCATCTAAAAAATTGTATACTTTTCTTAATGGGTCTGCAGAATCTACAACGAAAACAAATTCTGAATCTAAACCCAAACGAATACATGCCCTATGGATCATTTCCCCAGTCAAAATTTCTCTAAGGTGACCAATATGGAATTCACCACTAGGAGTAATTCCTGCCGCAATAATATGTTTATTGCCCCTTCGAGACAATTTTTGTGCGACTGCATCAGCCCAATGAATTCTTATCACCTACACCGTCACAGTTCTGATTAATCCCCTAAGAGGAACTCCTTCGATTTCATTAAGTTGTGTCTTATTAACTAGTACCAATGCCAATACAACATCTGCCCCCATTCTTTTCAATAATGAGATTGTATTTTTAATTGTACTACCTGTTGATAATACATCATCTACAACTACAACCCTTTTTCCACCTACTTGACCATATTTTGTAGATAAATGACCTCCACTTTCTCCTTTACTATCTCTGTGTATTGCAACATCTACGTTGAGCTGTGAAGCTATTTCATGAGCAAATAATATTCCATTAATACTAATTCCTACAATCGTATCTACAGATTCTACATCCCATTCCATCTCCTCTAAAACAACATCTGCGAAAATTGAGGAAAGCGCAGCTACTCTTGTAGGCCTAGCACCTATAGTCCTCCATCCAATTCTAATATCGATTGGTCTTTCCTTAGAAATATTTTCCTCCGAATTACTAGTTAGTAACCATAAAATGGTACTTTGAGAAAGTGATAATTCATCTGCAATTTGTTCGGTTGACAATCCCTCTTGCTTATATTTGGTAACTGTATTACGTAGTTCATCTATACTCAATACCATGGCTATCGTAAGGGGCTTAATACTCTTGGATATTAATACGTCGATTATAGTAGCATTAATGTTACACATTCCATCCGATGGGTAATGAGCGACTTTGATTATGAGGACTTATTGGATCGTGCTAGAACAAAAATCCCTGATAATATATCCAATAGAGAAAGGTGGACACTACCACCTCCTGACATTATGATAGAAGGTTCAAACACATATATCAGAAATTTTTCTGAAGTTGTTTCACATATGGATAGAGATTCCGTTCACGTATTCCAATATTTATTAAAAGAATTAGGAACAAGTGGAGCGATCGATGGACCTCGTGTACATTTTAAGGGAAGAATACCGCCTAAAAATATTAAACAAAAATTTGTAAATTATGTAAATACTTACATTAAGTGTTCTCAATGTAATGCCCCAGACACTAGTTTCATTAAAGAAGACCGCACTACACTATTAAAATGTCATGCATGTGGCGCTACAAGACCTGTTAAACTATGATTTAATTAGTGAAATCTAACAAAACCTTACCCTTATTCTTCCTATCATGGATGTGATAATGTGCTTTTGCAACATCCTCAAAATGAAATACACTATCTATTATGGGATCGATCTTCTTTTCGTTTAACATTAAAACCAATGCTTCTATCTCTTCCCTCATCAAATCCATATCCTTAATCGTACCCATATGTACACCAAAAATTGCTTTATTTTTACCGATCATATTCAAGGGAGAAAATTTTGGAGAGGTCAATAGCCTCAATAGTGCCGTAGGTTTGAATATTTTTGGACCACTTACAAAAGAAGAACCTCCAAATGCGTATAATTTACCACCAGATCTCAAAGATTTAAATGATTTTTTCAAATGTTTTCCTCCAACGGGATCTAATGCGTGATGAACCCCCGCACCATTTGTTTCTTTTTTCACAACCATCACAAAATCTTCTTTTTCCCTATCAATAAATCGAACCCCCATATTTTCAACAAAATCTTTTTTTGAGGGTGAAGCCACACCAAAAATTGTTCCCGCACCAAATGCTTTAGCAATTTGTATTGCCGCTGTTCCAACTCCTCCAGCCGCATGATGAATCAATACAACATCACCAGCCTTAATATTCCCTAATTCTACTAACATATGATAAGCAGTAAGATATGTTACTGGCATAGCCGCCGCTGATTCAAAAGAAATATCATCTCCAATTCTAACCACTTGTTTCACAGGCACATTGACCTCTTCTGAATAACCATTAATTCCCGTTAATGCTGCAACTCTCTGACCTTTTTCAAATTCTGTTACTCCTTCGCCGATTGAAGTTATAATTCCCGAAACCTCGTAACCTGGAGTAAATGGAATAGGAGGTGCTTGTTTCCCATAAATTCCCAATCTCATCATCAAATCTGCAAAATTTATTCCTGCAAAATGGACTCTGATTGTTACTTCTCCACGATTTGGTACTAATTTTTCTTCTTCCACTATTTTTAAAACGTTTGGAGGACCAGCCTTAGTTATCAAAACCTTACGCATATAAACATCTGAAAACATTTCACCTAATAATATTTCATAAAATTATAAATTTAGGTGAACCTAAAACCTAGGGAAAAACAAGGTTTTTTAGATTAAAGATTAGTCAAGGTTATTAGCGAGTTTGTTCGCACGTTGAATCCCAAGAAGTAAGTTGTCGGAGACGAGGTGATAAGAAATGGAGATTACAGAAGAAGAATTCAACCTGAGTGGCGAATTTATTGAACCAATGTTAAGGGATGATCCAGGCAGATTTGTATTATTTCCTATTGAACACAAAGAGATTTGGAACTTCTATAAACAACATGAAGCAGCATTTTGGACCGCTGAAGAAATCGATTTAGGTGAAGATGCAAAAGATTGGGAAAGTTTAACCGACAATGAAAGGCATTTCATTAAACACATACTTGCTTTCTTTGCAGCAAGTGATGGGATTGTTAATGAAAATTTAATTTATAATTTTGCAGCAGAAGTACAATATGCTGAAGCAAGATGTTTTTATGGATTCCAAATTATGATGGAAAATATTCACGCAGAAACATACTCATTGTTAATTGATAGTTACATCAAAGATGAAAATGAAAAAGATAGATTATTTAACGCAATAGATACAATCCCCGCGGTTAAAAAGAAGGCAGAGTGGGCGCTAAGATGGCTTGACCGTAAAAGAGCGACTTTTCCTGAAAGATTAATTGCATTTGCAGCTGTCGAGGGTATTTTCTTTTCGGGTGCTTTTTGCTCAATATTTTGGCTTAAGAAAAGAGGGTTAATGCCTGGGCTTACATTTTCTAATGAATTGATCTCTCGTGACGAGGGCTTACATTGTGATTTTGCGTGTTTGTTACACAGTCAATTAGAAAGGCCAACATCCGAAAGTAAAATACACAGAATTATTGCAGAAGCGGTAACGATTGAAAAAGAATTTATCACAGATGCATTACCTGTTTCTTTAATAGGAATGAATGCTGATTTAATGTCGCAATATCTTGAATTTGTAGCCGACAGACTACTGGTTGCATTAAACTGCACAAGACTGTATGATGCAACGAATCCATTCCCTTGGATGGAAATGATCAGTATGCAAGGAAAAACAAATTTCTTTGAGAAAAGAGTCGGAGAATATCAGAAGAGCGGAGTATTAAATTCCGGCGAAGCTTCTGCTTCACTCCAAACACGTTTTTCTATGGAAGAAGACTTCTAAACATAATGTTTCGAACGTATAGTTCTAATACCGTCCGCGTGCCCAAACAGATACTGCGCTGTCAGTACTAACAGAAGGTTGATGAAAATGGGGCTCCAAGTAATAAATAGATCAGGTGAAAGAGTAGATGTAAGATTCGATGCAATATTGGAGAAATTAACACAATTAGCAAATGGGTTAGATCAAGAATGGGTTGATGTAGCTCAAGTAGCAAAAATGGTAATTGAAGGATTATATGATGGAGTCACAACAAAGGAATTAGATGATTTAGCAGCAGAAACAAGCGCTAGTTTAGTCAGTAATCATCCTGATTATAGTAAATTGGCTGCAAGAATAGCGGTAGATAATTTACATAGAAGCACTAAAGATTGTTTCAGTGATTTAATTGAGGATTTATATGCATACATTGACCCCGAAACAAAAAAACATGCACCATTAATTGCAGATGATATTTTAGAAGCCATTAGAGAAAATAAAGAAATATTAGACAACCATATTGACTATTCTAGAGATTTTAATTACGATTATTTTGGATTTAAAACATTAGCTAGATCATACTTATTAAAATTAAATGGTCAAGTGGCCGAAAGACCACAACACATGCTAATGAGAGTAGCAATGGGGATCCACTCAAATGATATTGAAAAAGCATTAGAAACATACGATTTAATGAGTGAAGGTTGGTTTACTCATGCTACACCAACATTATTTAATGCAGGAACTACAAAACCACAGTTATCTAGTTGCTTCCTATTAACAATGCAGGATGATTCATTAGAGGGAATATATAACACACTACACCAATGTGCAAAAATATCAAAATCTGCTGGAGGAATTGGGCTTTCAGTTCATCCAATAAGATCCAAGGGCTCATACATTAAAGGGACAAATGGGACAAGTAATGGATTAGTGCCAATGCTACAAGTATTCAATGCAACCGCAAGGTATGTTGATCAAGGAGGAGGTAAAAGAAAGGGTTCTTGCGCGATTTATCTTGAACCATGGCATCCAGATATATACGAATGGTTGGATTTAAGAAAGAACCATGGAAAAGAAGAATTACGTGCAAGAGATTTATTCTATGCACTTTGGACTCCAGACCTATTCATGGAAAGAGTTGAAGCAAACGGAGAATGGAGTTTGTTCTGTCCAAACGAATGTGCTGGGTTACACGATGTATACGGTCAAGAATTTAATGAATTATACCATAAATATGAATCAGAAGGTTTAGCAAGAAGGACCGTAAAAGCTAGAGATTTATGGGAAGCAATTGTTTCAGCTCAAATTGAAACAGGAACTCCATATATGCTTTACAAAGATGCTGCGAATCAAAAATCAAATCAGAAGAATCTAGGAACCATAAGATCTTCAAACTTATGTACAGAAATAATAGAATATACAGCACCAGACGAAGTTGCTGTTTGTAATTTAGCAAGTATAGCTCTACCAAAATACGTTGATGTCGAAAATATGAAATTTGATCATCAAAAATTATTTGACGTTACATACAGAGTAGCATATAATCTCAATCGAGTCATAGATGTTAATTACTATCCTGTAGAAGAAGCAAGAAACTCAAATATGAGGCATAGACCTATAGGAATTGGAGTTCAGGGATTAGCAGATACATTCGCCATGTTAAAACACAATTTCGATAGTGATGAAGCAAAACAATTAAACAAGGATATTTTTGAAACAATCTATTTTGCAGCATTGACATGTT
>Ga0310343_10000229_pt1 | contig 26293 bp, 21 predicted proteins | sample HC15DNA2025_MG_FD_203519 | JGI IMG/M metagenome (GOLD analysis project Ga0310343, IMG submission 203519) | Marine microbial communities from station ALOHA, North Pacific Subtropical Gyre - HC15-DNA-20-25_MG | ecosystem: Environmental > Aquatic > Marine > Oceanic | place: Pacific Ocean: North...
ATCGCTGTTCCCTCTTCGGGCAGATCGATGAGCAATTCGCGGCCATGATCCTTCAACCTTGGGTCGTACTCATGGGAAAAGTCTCGGAGCAAGCTGAAAATATCAGCGTTGGACCAATGCAATGATGGAGACTCTCTCTCCAGCCGAGATAGACTCAGAAGATCGTTGATCAACATAGTGAGGCGTTCGGCATGACGATGGATCACATTGAGAAACCGCAGTTGATCTTCTTGCTCCATTTTGCCGTGATCGCCCACCAAGGTTTCGGTATAACCCTTGATAACCGAGACCGGTGTCTTGAGCTCATGAGAGGCGTTCGCAACGAAATGCCTCCGCATGTCCTCTAGCGCTTTAAGTCGCGTAATATCATGGAGGACAAAGAGATACCAAGGAGCCGCTACTTCCTCAGCAACTTCTAAGCGAGACGCGGAAATCTCCATCCATATTTCTTGTTTCTGCTCCGAAAAAACGATCTCCCGCCCTGCTGCCACGCCATCGCGCTTAACTTCGCGAATAAATTCCAGAAACTTCGAGCTGTGCAAGGCGCTTTCCACCCGTTTGCCAACGCTATCGCTCAAGACTTCGAAGTGATTGGTCAATGCACCGTTGACCAATAGAATGTAGTTGTCGCGGTCGATGATGAGTACGCCCTCCTGGATGCTTCCGAGCGTTGTCTCAATCTGCCTAAGCCGATCCGAGCTCTGCTTTTCCAATCTATTTATGTCCGCCAAGAGCGAGTTCAATTCCTCTAACAAATGGATCCAGTTCTCGTTGATCCCGCGAAACTTCTTGGAATGAGTCAGTATCGACGTCCGAGTTAATAGGGACTCCAATAACGAGCGAATCGCTCTCTTCTGATTGTAATATTTATTGGCGAAAATGAACGCAGCGAGGGCAGCTAAAGCGATAAAGAAATACGACATAATTGGCATCTAAGCCGCTAAGACCGGCTTTCACTCATCCGATACCCCACTCCTCTAATCGTCTCAAGCCCAGAACCCTCTCCACCTAGCTTTTCCCTAAGACGCCGCATGTGAGTGTCTACAGTCCTAGTATCCATGGCGTTCTCGTAATTCCAAACCTTTCGCAGAAGGGTTTCTCGAGTCTGTACTTTACCGCACTCCTGCATCAATAAGCGGAGCAAACGAAATTCCGTGGCAGTTAATTCTACAGTCTTATTAAGCACGCTTACGCTGTGATGCTCAACATCGAGATTGATGCCGTTTACCTGGAGCACCGCCTGATCGTCATCACCGTCCCCTACTCTTTTGAGAATCACTAAAACCCTCAACATCAATTCCTTAGGGCTAAATGGCTTGCAGACATAATCGTCAGCTCCGCTTTCGAAGCCTTCTATACGATCACCCTCTTCCGCCTTCGCACTGAGAAAGATTACAGGAATGCCTTTCAACGTGGGTTCCTGGCGGATCATACGACAAACCTGCAGTCCGCTCAGCTCGGGCATCATAATATCCAAAACAATCAAGTCGGGTTTGAAAGTCTTCGCTACTTCCAAGACTCGCTTCGGATCATTCACCGATTGAGGGACAAATCCATGCTTCTTTAAGCTGTAACTGAGGAGCTCCGTGACATCGACCTCGTCATCAACGATCAGTATCTTTTTCGGCTGTTTTGTCGCGACCATTCTAAATGACTAGTAATCGGCAAAATTTTTAGAATTTATGAGTCTGGCGCAACTGCTGAAGCGTTACAATTCGGTTACACCGATTCCCAAAAATCCGCAACGGAGAAACCCCTAATTTTTTGTGTAACTTTCTGTTATATAATAGTTTATGAATCTAAAAGTGCCACCAGGAGGATACTGATGTCCGTGGGATTCACTCCACTGACACGACTAGCCTGCCCCAAGTTGACTGGTCTCAACTCATTCAGCTTTATGGCGGACTCCTTCTTCAGGCCCTTCACGGTTAGGAAGTCAAACTGAGCGGGAACACGAACTGATTCAACGTTGCTCAGTTTTTCAATCTGCCGCAACTCACGCTGCAAGTAGCCATCATACTTGATCTCATACAATACTTGATCGAAGACCTCCTTTGGCAAACTCTCCAGTTCCTCAGGCAATGACAAATCAGGCTCATTTCTTCGAACCAAAGTGGCCCAGCTATGCTCACCCCGCCTATTTGATTCCATCCACTTCTTGGCCCAATCTATCCTCTCTTTTTTTTCCTTTATGAGCTCAAGCCGCTCAGTCGAGATCAACCCAAATCTGGCAGCATAATCCAGAAGCCTAAGTTCTGCACTCCCATGGTTGAAGAGCAACCTGTACTCAGCTCGGCTGGTGAACATCCTGTAGGGTTCCTGCGTGCCTTTCGTTACCAGATCATCGATCAATACTCCCGTATACCCATCGTATCGTTTCAAAATGAAGGGATCTTCACCCCTAACCTTCAAAACCGCATTGACCCCAGCGATCAGTCCCTGGCAAGCGGCTTCCTCGTAGCCAGAAGTTCCGTTGATCTGCCCAGCAAAAAATAGACCCTCAACCTTTTTGGACTCTAGATGCGAATAGAGTTGCGTGGGAGGAGCGAAATCATACTCTACGGCGTAGGCCGGTCGCAACAAATGGGCATTCTCCAGTCCCGGTATGGAAGCAATCATCTCGAGCTGAACAGCAAACGGCAAACTGGTCGAGAGACCATTTATATAGTACTCATTCGTATTCCTGCCTTCCGGCTCGAGGAAAAGCATGTGGCGCGGCCTGCCCTCGAACCGGACGAACTTATCTTCGATGCTAGGACAGTATCTTGGGCCCGTTCCGACGATTTCCCCACTATACATGGCTGAAAGGTTCAGATTCCGAGTGACGATTTCCGCCGTTTTTTCCGTGGTATAGGTTGTCCAACACGATACCGGATCCGTTCCAGGCGACCAACCGGCAAAGATCTCTCCGGATTGTTCCACGTGGAACATTTCCGAATCCTGGCGGGTGTCATGGAACGCGAAAAAAGTCGGGCTCTCGTCACCGCGTTGTTCGTCAAGACAACTGAAATCGATGGAACGACCGAGCAACCGAGGTGGCGTGCCCGTCTTAAGTCGCTCCAATTCGATGCCAGCATCTAAAAAACTTCCCGAAAGCGTCTTTGCGGAATAATCACCCATGCGACCACCTTCATTCTTGTTCTTACCAATGTGCATGAGCCCTCGCAGGAAAGTTCCGGTCGTGATGACTATAGTTTTCCCGAAAAAATCCACATCCAAGTTAGTCTTACATCCAACCACGGCGTTTCCCTTAAAAATCAGCCCAGCCACAGTGGCCTGAAAAACGTCCAAATTCTCCTGATGTTCGAGAACGTGCTTCATGCGCAATGCGTAGACCTTTTTGTCGCATTGGGCACGAGGGGATTGTACAGCTGGACCTTTAGAGGCGTTGAGCAGTCGAAACTGAATTCCAGAAACATCGGTATTGATCGCCATTTCGCCGCCGAGTGCATCAATCTCACGAACGATCTGGCCCTTCGCAACGCCGCCGATGGCTGGATTGCAGCTCATGGCCGCTATAGTATCAATGTTCCCGCTCAGCACTAAGGTACGAGCACCCATTCGGGAGGCAGCTAAAGCAGCCTCACAACCAGCATGACCCGCGCCGCAAACAATGACGTCATAATCCTTCCTTCGATCTTCCATCGATGCCGATAAAGGCGAGGAGAGTGGGGGATCTCAAGTGATAAAGTGGCCAGAATTAGCTCTAAATTGATAGGGATAGTAAACAGTTAGTAAAATAAGAGTATCCAGGCTTTCGACTAGTAGTGTTGATCGCAGTCATTCAACCGACTCGTCGATGCTCAAAAAACGCCCCAGATGTCCAACTTAACCTCTAAATACTATACAAAAAGATTGGGCTCGATTCCCCCGACTGCAGCCTACCCTTGATTCGATTGCGGCACAGGAAGCCCGCTTGCGAGCAAACCCTCGAAGGTCTATTCTGTTGAAACAATCGCTCGCAAGCTAGCTTCCTACATAAAAAACCGGCGTTTTTTAATCTAGTCGGTTCTCTCGTAAATTAACGGGATGAGAGCCTAGAAACCCCTGCTACGCAACTACTTGCCAATACAAAAAGTCGAAAACAGCTCCTCTAAAACGGTTTCGTTATCGATCTTTCCTAAAATAGACCCAATGGCGTCGAGAGCGCCTCTCATATCGCTCGCTATGAGTTCTATGGCATCATCAGATTCGAGCTTCGCTAAAGCAGATTCAAGACACGATTTTAACTCGCTCAGGGCTAAGCTGTGACGCGCATTAACGAGGATCAGATCATCTTCATCGGAGCTAAAGTGCGAATCTACTAAGTCAACAACCGCTGATCGCAATCGATCTATTCCTTCTCCCGTAAGAGCAGACAAATCTACTTTTCTAAAGTATTCGATGTCGCTTTCATTCAGCACATGCATTCCTAAATCGATTTTGTTCCGTATCAATAGACAATTAGCGGACGTCAATCTAGAGAGAATCGCATCTGGAAGACTAGGGGAGGGGGCCGCAGAATCTTCCACAACCATAAATATATCCGCTTCCTTAGCCAACTCTATGGTTTTTCTAATACCTTCCTGCTCAATGTCGTTCTGGGCAGTTCTCAAACCTGCCGTATCCAAGAGCTGTATACTATGAGGCCCAATAATCACTCTCTCACTTAGGAAGTCCCGCGTGGTACCGGGCTCTGTACTAACGATCGCCCGTTCAAATCCCAAGAGGGCATTCAGCAAAGAACTTTTTCCAACGTTAGGTACCCCCAGAATCAACGTCTTAACCCCATCCCTCAGAAATGCCGCGTACCGCCCGCTATCTATTAATCGGGAGCAGTAAGTCATAATTTCTTGGATACCATCAACATAAACTTTTTTTTCTTCGGGTGGAAGGTCTTCCTCCGGAAAATCGATGTAGGCCTCGATGGTAGCTATACTCGCTATGAGTTTTTGCCTGAGCGAATTCAGTTGCCGTCCGAAGGCACCTCGCAATTGGTTGTTGGCTGCCCGAATCGCCTTGTCGCTCCGGGCCTGGATGAGCTCCATCACCGCCTCCGCTTGGGTCAGGTCTATTCGACCATTCTCAAAAGCCCGGCGCGAAAACTCGCCTGACTCTGATTGTCGACATCCCCGGTCAATCAAGTCTTCCAGGACCCGAGTAGCAATTAGCGGATTTCCATGGCAAGAAATTTCGAGAACATCTTCTCCGGTGAAGGAATGCGGACCTTTGAAAAAACAATAGACTACATCGTCTAAGATTTCGCCAATAGAAGATCGATAGGCGCTGTAATAAGCATGGCGGGGAAGGATAGGGCCCTTATCTTGAAATATGGAACGGCACAGCGATTCGCACCCTGGACCAGTCGCACGCAGCATGGCTAAGGCACTCTCACCCTTGGGCGTCGCCACTGCCACTATCGTATCAGACTTATGCATACCAAAATATTCTAGCTTCCATCTTTTCTCTTAGAGCGATCTCTGACATAGCCGTCGAACTCGAAAAAGCACAAACAAAAAAAGGGCCGATCGCCCGGCCCTTTCCTAAAATGACTCTAAGCGAACTTCTAACTCGCCTCGGCCTCCTCTAACTCTTTGGTTTCTTCCGTTTCCGGATTAACTACTTGGATAATCGCTTCGGAAATCTTTCCGGTAACTTGTGGATTCTCGGCCAAAAATTGTTTCGCCGCTTCGCGCCCTTGGCCCACCAAGTCTCCTTCGTACGAAATCCACGCTCCTTTCTTTTCCAGAATCTTGTGCTGTATTCCCAGATCGACAATAGAGCCCATCCGGGAAATGCCCTCATTGTACATGATGTCGAACTCGCACTCCGTAAAAGGGGGAGCGACCTTATTCTTCACCACCTTAACGCGAGTACGATTCCCGATAACCACACCAGAAGTGTCCTTGATTTGTCCGATGCGACGAATGTCCATGCGAACCGAGGAAAAAAACTTCAAAGCCCGACCACCCGGGGTCGTTTCGGGACTGCCAAACATAACGCCAATCTTTTCCCGAATTTGATTCGTGAAGAGGCAAATGCACTTGGTCTTGTTCACGATACCAGTCAGTCGTCTCATCGCCTGGCTCATTAATCTTGCCTGTGAGCCTACGGTAGCATCGCCCATTTGGCCGTCCAGTTCCGCTCGGGAGACTAACGCCGCTACAGAGTCCACGATTATGACATCGATCGCATTCGATCGGATCAGCGTTTCCGCAATATTTAATGCATCCTCTCCGCTATCCGGCTGAGACACTAGCAGCTCGTCCACATTGACTCCCAGCTTGCGAGCATACTTGGGGTCCAAAGCGTGCTCGACATCCACAAAAGCAGCTATGCCACCTTGGCGTTGAGCTTCGGCAATAACACTTAAGCACAAGGTCGTCTTACCCGAGGACTCAGGACCATAGATCTCGCAAATTCGCCCCCGAGGCAAACCGCCAACACCCAATGCAAGGTCAACTGACAAGGACCCGGTCGAAATCGTCTCCACTTTCATATTCGATCCGCTGCCGAGCCGCATGATCGAACCCTCCCCAAATTGCTTGGTGATCGCGGAAATCGCCATTTCCACGTTCTTTTCTTTGTTATCGTTGGAGGGAAGGGGAGTCATTTTGCCTTTTGCCATTAGAATTGATCTCGTCTTTATCGTTATCGGTTTAGTTGCCTTAAAATCTGCCTACCCAAAAATCGCAGGGCAAGACTAAGCACCAAGAATGTTTTAAAGGATAGCCGCCTGTATCAGACATTTACTGTCACAGGCTATGAAAAACCACTCGAATTCCAATTTTACGTCTTTCTTAGCTAAGCCTGGCTTTCAATTGAAAGACGCCTGACTTCCCTTAATCCCTTACTCAAAATTCTTTAAATTTTACTCAACCCTCTTTGCTATAACAGGTTATGGGCCCCAACAACGCTTCGACATCGATATAGTCGCTTTCTAAAGCAACAACCGTCGCTCGCTCATTCAAATATTCTTGCCAGAGATCTGGCTCCACAGTTGAACATTACAGCTCCTAAACTTGTCGATAGGCACAAAACCTGCAATGATCGAGACACCATGAAGATAAAAGCATACTTGAAGCCGCAATGCGGATGGAGCATGGGCGTGAGGGCAATCATGTCTAAATACGAACTTGAGTACGACGACATCGACATCATCAACAGCCAAGAGAACTATGCCGAGATGGTAGCCAAGTCTGGGCAACCTCTTTCACCTTGCGTCGAAATAGATGGAATTATGCTCGCTGACGTAAGTGGCGAAGAAGTCGAAGCGTATATAATCAAGAATAACCTCGTAGCTCCAACAGAGAACGAGGCTGGCTCGCCCACCGATCGCGGATGCTCTGACGAAGAGCACGAGAAAATGCGGCAGGAGCAATCCCAACCGATTCGCTTCTTCTAGTCCGTCAGACCAACCGCGTCTGCGGGAATTGCGAAGGGGCCGGCTTCCAAACCGGCCCTAATGCTCTCTGTCGCCTGTTTGCCAAACCTTCCTGAAACTTTCCAACAGAATGAATTCCCTACAACCGTCACCTCTCTACAAACGCGAGTATGAACACGATGCCTGTGGTGTCGGGTTCCTCGCCAATATAAATGGCGAACGCAGCCATGGATTGCTCAAAAAGACTATCCAGGCGCTAAAGAACCTCGCTCACCGCGGAGCCATCGATGCAGACGCCATTACTGGTGATGGAGCCGGAATTCTAACTCAGATACCTTATCCGCTATTCCGGGAATTTCTGGAAGAGAAGGGTAAGCAACTGTACAAGGATGACGATCTCGGGGTTGGCGTCATTTTCCTTCCTCTAGACGACGAATATGCCCAATCGCACGCCAAGCAGATCGTAGAGACGGCGGTTAAAGATGAAGGACTCTCAGTTTTGGGCTGGCGGGAAGTTCCCGTGGACGATACCTGTTTGGGGCAAAAGGCCAAGGAAACCCAACCGAAAATCGTGCAGATCCTGACGGCCAAAACGGATGATCTCGACGCGTCCAGCTACGAGAGGAAACTTTTCCTGGCCCAAAAGTCCGCGGAGCAAAAAGCTCTCGAACACGGAATCGAAGAATTCTACATTTGCTCCTTTTCAAACCAGACCATCGTCTACAAAGGGATGCTTAATTCGCCGCAAATGCGTCCCTACTTCAAGGACCTCAAGAACGACAAATACGACACCGCATTCGCCATATTCCATCAACGCTATTCAACCAACACCTTTCCTTTCTGGCACCTAGCCCAGCCATTCCGGATGATGGCCCACAACGGTGAAATCAATACCATCCGAGGAAATCGGAACTTGATGCGAGCCCGCGAACGCTCAAATGTTCACGGGGTCTGGGAAGATCGATTCTCCGACCTACGTCCGATTATTCAGCCCGATCTTTCCGATTCCGCCAGCTTCGACAACGCTCTGCAACTCATCACACTCGGGGGACGCAGTGCCTTGCATTCCGCCATGATGATGATGCCGCCCGCTTGGGAAAATGACCAGCGGATCAGCGACGATCTGAAAGGATTCTACGAATACCATGCATGCATGCTCGAGCCTTGGGACGGACCCGCGGCAATCGCCTTCACAGACGGGCGCTACGTAGCCGCTTCCTTGGATCGAAACGGCCTCCGGCCAGCTCGCTACAAGATATATGATGACGGCACCGTTCTACTCGCTTCCGAATTGGGGCTCATTGACGAGACCGATCTCAAGACCGTGCGGTCTGGCCGACTCGGTCCCGGGAAAATGGTGACCGTCGACTTGCAAGAGAAACGCTTTCTCGACAACGAAGAAATAAAAAGCGCCATTTGCAAAGATTCGAAATTCAAAACCTGGTGCCAAGAGCATTTAACCGATCTTCATGAGATGGCGGAGGGTTCGAGCATTGCTCTTGCCAATCCCGAAGACGAAGAAGTCCGCCGCCAGCTCGCTTTCGGCTATGAGAAAGACGAGTTCGAAGTCATTCTAAAGCCCATGGCCCAAACGGGCATGGAAGCCAATGGCTCCATGGGCGATGACACGCCGCTGGCCTTCATTAGTCGCAAGCCGCGCCTGCTCTACACCTACTTTAAGCAGCTCTTCGCCCAAGTGACGAATCCGCCCATCGACTCGATTCGTGAACGGTCGGTCATGTCTATCAACATGTTTCTTGGCGGGCGCTTGGGCTTGTTCGAGGACATGCCGCAAAGCGCGGGCTTCGCTAAAATTGCCTCACCGATACTCTTCAATAGTGAAGTCGACACCTTGTTTAACGTGAAAGGCGTTAAAGACCGAGTGATCCGCCTAGATGTCACTTATGAAGCATCGGCTGGGGCGGAAGGCTTGGAGAAAGCGGTTAAAGACCTGATGGAACGAGCTCGGGCAACCGTTGAGGATAAATCGGCTAAAGTCTTGATTCTAACAGACCGCAACGTTAGCAAAAACCGCTTAGGTATCCCAATGCTACTGGCCACCGGAGCCGTTCACCAAAATCTAGTTAGAGCCGGTCTTCGGCTGAAGTGCGATATCGTCGCGGAAACGGGTGAAGCTCGTGATGTTCATCAAATCGCTTGCCTACTCGGGTTTGGTGCCAACGCCGTCAACCCGTATATCGCTTTGGCGATAATGAATCGCTTCGCGGAATCAGGCGAACTCGAGGACATAGACGCTAAACAAGCTTGCCAGAACTACCGGGCGGCAATCGAAAAAGGATTGCTCAAAATCATGGGCAAGATGGGTATCAGCACACTCTTTAGCTATTGCAGGGCTCAGATATTCGAGGCAATCGGGCTTTCGCAGAGCCTCGTGGACGAATGCTTTTTCGGGACGCCTACACCCATCGGCGGTATCGGGTATCGGGAAATAGGCGATGAGCTTCTCTCTCGCCACCAAATGGCCTATGCAGATGAAGATGTCGATTTCGCCAGTGGCGGGTACTACAAGGTCGTTCGTAAAGGTGGAGAATTCCACGCGTGGAATCCCAAAGTCGTGGGAGGGATGCACCGTTTCCTAAAACGCAGGAATCCCGAGGACTTCGACAAGTACAAGAGCGAATCTGACAATCACCAACCATACGCGATCAAGGATCTTCTGAAAATCGAATTTCCTAGCTCGATCGATATTACTCTGGGGCAAGTAGAACCGATCGAAGACATCCGACGTCGTTTTACGACCGCTGCTATGTCGCTCGGAGCGCTTTCACCCGAATGCCACGAGACCTTAGCAATTGCCATGAATCGAATCGGGGGGAAATCGAATTCAGGGGAGGGTGGAGAGGACCCTCGACGCTACTCGTTATTGGAAAATGGAGACAATGCCTCGTCCGCTATCAAGCAGGTTGCTTCAGGCCGATTCGGCGTAACTGCTGAATACCTCTCCTCCGCCAAGGAGATCGAGATCAAAATGGCCCAAGGGGCGAAGCCAGGGGAGGGCGGTCAATTGCCGGGCCACAAAGTATCTCCAATGATTGCTCGGCTTCGGTTCAGCGTGCCAGGAGTAACACTCATATCACCACCACCCCATCACGATATCTACTCAATCGAAGACCTCGCTCAGTTGATTTTCGACCTGAAAGAGGTCAATCCCCGAGCCAAAGTCTGCGTCAAATTGGTATCCAGTTCCGGTGTTGGTACGGTGGCCGCGGGAGTTGCCAAAGCTTACGCGGACGTTATACTCGTTTCCGGACACGATGGCGGAACTGGTGCATCTCCTCTATCCTCCATTAAGTATGCCGGATCATCCTGGGAAATCGGTCTGGCCGAAACGCACCAGGTTCTCATGATGAACGGGCTCCGTAACCGTGTTACGCTCAGGACCGATGGCGGAATGAAGACGGGTCGCGACATCATCATCGCCGCCATTCTCGGAGCCGAGGAATATAACTTTGGAACCGCAGCCATGATCGCGGCTAGCTGTGCGATGTTCCGTGTTTGCCATTTGAATACGTGCCCTGTTGGAGTAGCCACGCAACGGGAAGATTTGCGAGCCAAATACAAGGGAACTCCGGAAAACGTCATCACCTATTTCAACGCTGTCGCCGAAGATGTCAGAGCTTACCTAGCGAAACTCGGTTTTAGGAAAATGGACGACCTGATTGGCCGAGTCGACTTGCTCAAACAAGTCGACGATCCAGACAACGCGAAGACCCGCGTCGTAAACTTGAGCGGATTACTTCACGATCCTGATCCCACGGGCGATTCTCCACGGATTCATACGAGACCGCGCAATGAGCGACTTGGTTTCGAGGGAGGTCTGGATCAAACGATCATTCAGGAATCCAAAGATGTAATTGCTGGCAAAGTAGCGTCATTCCGCGGCAGATACAAAATCGGCAATACGGACCGCTGTATCGGGACGCATCTATCGGGCGAAGTCGCCTACATCCGCGGATCCAATCACCTTCCGCCGGCATCGATCGATTTGGAGCTCAAAGGAACGGCTGGTCAGAGCTTCGGAACATTCCTCTCGCCTGGCATCCGCATGCATCTTTTTGGCGAAGCCAATGATTATGTCGGTAAGGGCATGAGCGGGGGTGAAATCGTCATCCGCCCTCGGGAAAGTGAGACCTATGAATGGTCGAAAAACACGATCGCGGGAAACACCTGTCTCTACGGAGCAACTGGAGGACATCTTTTCGCCGCCGGCACCGCTGGCGAGCGTTTCGGTGTTCGTAACAGCGGGGCGGTTGCCGTCGTTGAAGGACTAGGGGATCATGGATGCGAATATATGACCGGAGGTCTCATCGTCAGCCTCGGAAAAACTGGCGGCAATTTCGGCGCCGGAATGAGTGGGGGCCTCGCTTTCATTTACGATGAAGATGGCCACTTCGATCAGCGATACAATCCAGCTATGGTAGATATCGAACGCCTTAGCGAGAGCGGCGAGGTCGACGCCCTAAAAAAGGTTATTTCGGCTCACGCGGATGCAACGACGAGTCCGCTAGGGAGAACGCTCTTAAAGGAGTGGGAGACCACCATAGCCAAGTTCTGGAAGGTCGTTCCCCATCCTTCGAGCCCTGAGACGGCTAAAAACGTTCTCAAGCTAGAATCTCTCAACATTCCCGCCAGAGCGTAGATTTAAGTTCGTAAAGAGTAGCACATGAAGGATGACTGTGCTACTTTTTATACAATTACGATCCCTCTGGCTCGAATAGACCCTCTCTATCGCTTGCGATTTGTATCCAAAAACTTCTGAAGGCGCTTAGCCGTTGTGCCACCGATCCCTTCAACGCTAACGAGGTCTTCGATACTAGCCTGACGAAGTCCGTCGATACTCTTAAAACGGGATAGTAGCCTGGATCGCTTTTCCGGCCCCAATCCAGGAAAGTCGTCCAGCAAGCTTTCCTTTAGCTTTTTGCTCCGGAGATCTGCATTATAGGTATTGGCAAATCGATGGGCCTCATCGCGAAGACGCTGCAATAATTGCAGTGTACTGCTTCGTGCATCGAGTAGCAATGGCTCCCTCTCGTCGGAAAAAATGATAATCTCCTTTTTTTTTGCCAGGCCAATTAAGGGTGGCACTTCAAGATCCTGTATCAGGAAAGCTTTGACCGCAGCAGCCACCTGACCCTTACCCCCATCGATCACCACAAGATCGGGGAATGGTTTTCCCTCCTGATCTAGTCTCCGGTATCGCCGCCCAACGACTTCTTCCATAGACCGAAAATCGTCGTTCCCTTCGAAGCTTCTAATCTTATAGCGGCGGTACTGCTGCTTGTTGGGAACACCATTTTCGAACCGAACCATCGAGGCGACAACGAAGGTACCGGATATATGGGAAATATCGAAGCATTCGATTACGAAAGGGCGCCTTGGCAGTCCCAGAACCTCCCCTAGCTGATCAAGCGTCCGAGATTTGTCTTCTTTTGGTAAAGACTGACGTTCGAACTTTCGGGTTTTTTTTAGAGATGCTTCCAAAGCGTATACTATATCCCGGTACTCCGCTGCTTTCTCGAAATGCTTTTTATCGGCAGCCGCGTTCATCTTCGACTTCAAATCCTCCAACCATTCTTTGGATTTTCCCTGGAGGAAATCGCAAGCCTTGTCTACACGATCTAAATACATCTCCTGAGAAACAATATTGTCGTGCCCATAGAGTTCAGATCGTACATCCTCGTAGAGCCGGAATCGGCCATCTTCGAGACGCTTGGGGTTGGAATCGCTCAGGAGGATGCCGAACTCCCGACGCATCTCGCCCAAGGTCTTGCGAATTTGATAGGCATGGGCGAAGGGACCGAAGTATCGAGCTCCATCTTCCTTCTTGAATCGAGCTAGGGTAAATCTAGGCAACTCTCGAGATCGGTCCAAACGGACGAGGAGGAAACGCTTATCGTCGGTAAAATCCGTATTGTATTTCGGCTTCCACTTTTTGATCAGCTGGCCTTCCAGAATCAAAGCCTCCGGTTCCGATTTCACTTCGATCGTCTCAAAGTCACGGATCATTTCAACCAGGGCTCGAATCTTAGGCTGCTGAGTAAAAGACCGGGAGGGCTGGAAATAGGTCGACACCCGCTTTTTCAGGTTCTTGGCTTTTCCAACGTAAATTACCGAGCCCAAACGGTCTTTCATCAGGTACACGCCTGGCTTGGACGGAAGTCGACGAACCTTTTCTTTCAATTTGCTCAAACCAAGCGTTGGCATTGCCTCCTTAGTATCTAGAACTAGTTCCTCTTGAGAAGTCTAAATCCGTTATCTAAGCCCAAACAACATGTCCAATAGAACTAAAACCTACATGCTTATTACGCTCGGAGAGGAGTTGCTACTTGGACTTACCCGGAATGGGCATCTCACCTACATCGGCAATCAGCTTCGTCAGCGAGGCATCACACTGCACAGCAATTATACGATTTCCGATGATAATCAGGATATCGATCAGCAGTTCGCGTTTTGCTGGGAACGATCGGACGTCCTAATCACCACGGGCGGTCTCGGTCCTACCGTGGATGACAGAACCAAAGAGGCGATTGCCGACGCTCTCGGAGAATCCCTCGTATTTGATGAATCCATCCTCGAGTCCATGGAGGAGCGGTTCCGTCAAATCGGCAAGCCAATGAGCGACAATAATCGCAAACAAGCCTACAGGCCCCAAAGCGCGATTGCTCTCGAAAATCCCAATGGTACGGCACCCGGACTTTGGCTGGAAAAGAGTGGTAAGATTCTCATCATGCTTCCTGGTCCGCCAAACGAGCTCCAACCAATGTTCGAGAATCAAGTCGTTCCTCGATTGGAAAAGCTCGGCTTAATCGACCAAGGGGAGAGCTATTTGCAAATACGCAGCATCGGAATAGGCGAATCGGCATTGGAGACAGAGCTTCAACCTCTATTTGACCAACACGAACAACTTGCCGTGGCCTATTGCGCTCACCAAGGCCAGGTCGATTGCCGCATCAGTTTTCCAGACAGCACTGGACGAGAAAAAGAGCTGCATCAAATCGGCGAGGAATGCCGACGCCTATTGGGAGCGGATTTTCTCGGCTACGGTCACGATTCATTACCGGAAATCGTCTTGAATTCCCTTAAATATCATAATGTTTCCCTCGCCTTGGCAGAAAGTTTCACAGGTGGGCAAATTGCCAATGCTATCACCGATATCCCCGGGGCTTCCAGCGTCTTCAATGGCTCCATTGTGTGCTACAGCGACGAAGTTAAAATCAATGTATTAGGCGTACCTAAAGAAATTATACGTAAAAACACAGCGGTTAGCGAACCCGTGGCCGAAGCTATGGCCCTTGGAGCGGCGAAAAGGCTGAACTCGGACTACGCTATCAGTGCCACAGGCTACGCAGGACCCAATCGAGGGACCGAGGAAACTCCATTGGGGACCGTTTTCTTGGGTCTTCATTCAGCGGGCGGCACTGAAGTACACCGCTATCGATGGAAAATCGGTCGCCTGGGGATCAAGCGCCGTGCCTTATACACCGCTTTGGATCTCCTCCGTAGAAAGCTTGTCGGCAATAAATAGATTTCGCTATTCGTTTTAACGACGCCAGGTCTCAATGACTAAACCCGTTATAGATAAGCTAGGACGCCCCATCAGGGATCTCCGCATTTCCCTCACCGACCAGTGCAATTTTCGTTGCAGCTACTGCATGCCAAAGGAGGTATTCGGTCCCGAATACGCATTTCTCCCTAAAAGAGAGCTACTCGACAATAAAGAAGTCCTATTGCTGGTACACTGTTTTACCCGGCTAGGCGTTGAAAAAGTTCGGCTTACCGGTGGCGAGCCGCTTCTAAGGAGAGATCTTGTGGATCTGGTTCATGCTATCAGCACAGTAAAGGGCGTACGCGACCTATCACTCACAACAAATGGCTCTTTGTTACCTCGCTACGCCCAAGACCTTAAAGACGCCGGTCTCAACCGAATCAATGTTAGCCTTGATAGCTTGGATAAAGATATTTTCCAAAAAATGGCGGGCGGAAGAGGGGATCCGAAATCTGTAATTGCTGGTATAGACGCTTCGCTTGAAGCAGGTCTTTCCATCAAGACAAATATGGTCGTAAGAAAGGGGGTAAACGTGAGCGAGATACTACCTATGGTCAGCTATTTCCGGGATCGCCGTATCACGCTGCGCTTCATAGAATACATGGATGTCGGAAACACCAATCAATGGAAGCTAAATGAAGTCTATCCGTCTAATAAAATATTGGATATAATAAGAGAACGTTACCAGTTCGCTCCAGTCGATCCCAATTATCGTGGAGAAGTCGCCACCCGTTATCGCTACACAGATATTCCCGTAGAATTCGGTTTGATCAATTCTATCACTAAACCGTTTTGCTCGGATTGCAATCGAGCCCGCTTATCAGCCGATGGCAAATTGTACAGCTGCCTTTTTGCCTCGAATGGCCATGATCTCAAGAATTTAGTCCGTTCTCGGATCGACAAAGCTGAAATTGTTAATGCAATATCCAAAATTTGGATAAATCGCCACGATCGGTACTCCGAGGAACGAGCCACCGGTACTCAAGATTCGAACAAGATCGAAATGTCCTACATTGGTGGTTGATGCGACCTGCGCCAGCCCAAAAGTCTGCCCAATTGGTTTCTTGGCGGGGCCCACCAAGCTGTCCTGCGAAACTCCCTCTAGCTCCTGCTTGTTATACCTAAATAATTGAGCAACCAGACCTCTTTCCATACCCGGTAGCGCCCCTCCCAAGTAATTCTCCCATTCTCCTCCTGCAAGTGGAGAGGAAACAGGAATCCTTCTTCTATATTTTTCCGCTCCAAAACTCCTTGCTGCTGATTGAGATCGTCTACTGGGTCAACCTCATAAACTTCTAAATTCAAACTTTGAATACGCTTCTCATGTAACCTGAAGAGGGATGTCACCGAACGTGTCCAAGGACGTCGAATAAGATTCCAATTATCTGGATAGAATCCGCCATAAGGCGTATGCATATTATCCGTTATCAGCCTTTTCCCATCGGCCGTCTCCGATGTGAACGATAGACTATAGTTTATTAATCCATTCGGCTGCGGGATAAACAGCACTTGGGCTCTTACTTTTCCACTTTTATCCTGATAGATTGAAGAACGAATATCGATACCATTGCCAATATCCGCAACTAAGGCCTGAAGCTTTCTAAATTCGTTTTCGCGAAGCCAGTCTCTAAGTTGTATCAGCTTTTTATGGGCAGGCCACTCCTCGCCAGATTTGTTATTTCTGAATCTGGGAAACAATGAAATGCTACTTTCGCTCATCGCGCTAATAGCCAACCAAGTGTACAGCGTTTCCAAAAGCAGCCAGAAAAGAAAGAAGATAACCGCTAGAGCCCAGAAGGGTCGATTAGCCCATTCCATCTTTTCTACAAGAAAAGCGAGACCTACGGAGACACAAAGCCAGCGTGACCAGCGATTCAAAATGCCAATCGTGAGAGAATTGACCTTACTGTTCACCACCCCCAATGATATGGATGCGACCACAAGTATCGACACCAATAATTGGTTATCTATTGAAACTAGATCGCTCAGATTCATTCAACCTACAGATACAGTCGCCTCTCAGGAACGACAATAGATTAAGTCCGCCTTACCTTTCAGCAAGTTCCGCCTATTATGTATAGCGAACCGGCATAATGACGCAAAGGAAACTCTCGAGCGTTTTAAAAACCCCAGGACTAACCTCGTCTTTCAACTCGAAGAATATTTCGTCTTTGGTCAGGGCTCTCAACGGATCCATGAGGAAGGCTGGATTGAAGGCGACCTGCAAATCTGGTCCGCTATAGTCAATGGCCAGCGATTCATGAGATTCGCCAAAATCCGGGCTCGAAGCACTCAGTTCCATCAGGTTGTTGCTGATCTGAATCTTTACCGAATTTGATTTGTCGGTAGCTACCAAAGCTGCCCGATGAATAGACTGTAGAAAGAGCTCGCGCTCAACCTTTATACGCTGGTGGGTCTCTTTCGGTATGACCTGCTGGTAATTCGGGTAATTCCCTTCGACCACCTTTGAAACTAAAAGAATATCGCCCACGAATCCGTCAGCTTCATCCTTTGTATGTATTTGGAAGGATACCCGGCGATCGTTGAAAGCTATCTTCAGCGTTTCCCCTTTGTCCAAGAGACGGGTCAGCTCAGAAACCGTCTTAGCCGGAAGAATAAGACTGCCTGACGAGCCTTCTCCCACTTCCATATCGTGGTCGATTTTCGCCAATCGACGCCCGTCGGTAGCCACCAAGCTAAATTTTCCTGAGCCATCGGCATCCTCAGCCTCTGAGAAAGTGAAATACACTCCATTGAGCATGTAGCGGGTTTCATCCGAAGACTGGGCATAGGAAACGCTCCGTAGCATTCCAGCCAAAGTTGATTGCTCGATCGTGAAAGACCGGTCATCCGCGAATTCGGGCAGAGCGGGGAACTCGTCACGGCTGATTCCCATGATCTTGAAGAGCGAGCCTCCAGAAGCTATTTTAACCTGATTGTTCGGCGAAGCCTCCACGCTGACGTCGCTGTTGGGCAACTCTTTAACGATCGTGGCTAATCGCTTGACTGGTAGCGTGATAGCCCCCACGTCTTCCACGCTTGCCTTGATACGAGCACAAATCCCCAAATCCAAATTGGTGGTGGTGACAGAAAGCGTTTCTCCCTCCGCTTCGATGAGCACGTTACTCAAGATCGGCATCGATGCCTTCGATCCAACTACATTGAGAACTTGCTGGAGACCATTGCTGAAATGATCGCGGTTTATTTTAAACTTCATTTGGGTGTAATAAGGATGATTTTCTAGTTACTTACAATCCGAATGAATAAGGATCTAATATCTTATTTAAATAACTCCTATTATTATGGCTTGTTAATATCACTAAAAACCTGTTGAAGTTCTTGATTATAAATGAGTTATAAACAATGAAAACTGTTTATTTAATCGGGAAATTCAGGGATTGCCCACCAAGATGTTAAAAAATTCTTTGAATTTTCGTTTTCTTACGAGGTTTTTCACGAGTTATTAGTGGATTTCTGTTTCGGTTTTGCAGGTCTAGATTGCCGCCGAATTCGCTGAAGCATCAATAGGTGCCGCACAACCCCAAAAATCAAGTAGCCGATGAATAGTAAAACGAGGGCGTACTGACGGTACATGAAGATAATCGCCCCGAACGCCAGGAGTAGGATAAAGGTGCGAAGCCTAACTTTGGTATTCCAGTCCACGCTCTTGAAACTCGGGTAGCGAATTGGGCTTACCATTAGGTAGGAAATAAAAAGCATCAGAAACGGTAGCCCTATCGCCCACCGCTGCATGTCGAGTTGATTGATTACTAGAACCAAGGTGGAGATTATACCGGCTGCTGCTGGAACGGGTAGTCCTATAAAGTCGCTGTTGGAGCGATCTATATTGGCAGGATAGATTAGCGGATGGGTGATTACATTGAAGCGAGCAAGCCGAACGCCAGCACAAAGGAGGTAGATGAAGCTGAGAAAGCCGCCAACATCTTTGAAGAAAAGACTCTCCTCTGGGCTGAGAATAAGGAAAAGCACCATCAGAGCTGGAGCAAGTCCGAATGAAACCATATCGACAATGGAGTCGAATTCTTTGCCGAAGAGTGATTCGCGTCCGCCGAGGCGAGCCACTCTTCCATCGAGGGAATCGCAGAGCATAGCACCCAAAATGAAGATAACGGCTGCCGTATAAAGTTGAGCGGGATTTTCGATCGGCTCGTCGAGCATCACATTGTAGCGTGCCTGAATGCACTTCATGATAGCCATGAAGCCACAAAAGAGATTCCCCGCAGTGAATAGGTTCGGTAGTAGGTAAATGCGGCTAGCTTGCGAGCTATCTATCCGGCTTTCGGATGATTCCGTCGATTCGTTAGGAGCAGTCAAATTAATCGGATCGCGTCAAAGTTTCCAGGTACTTCCAGAATGAGGAGTGTTGCTCGACGAGCTGTTCCTCGGAAATCGGGAGCTTCGTTCTGAAAACGAAGTCGGTCAATGTATTCTTGTGGAGAATGCAGGCCGTGTGCAGGGTAATCCCATCGCGCTCGAAATAGATGCGGTATTCTCCTGACCGCAGGCGATATATCGTTTTCTTGCCTCGGGAGAACCTACCTAGCGGCTCCTTTGGAACCGCTAGTTGCGATTCCGTCAGCTGGCTCAGCGGGCTGATCACCTCGAGTTGCTCTAGCGTACCGATCTTTTTGAGCTCAGCCAAGCTCTGGTCGCTGAACGTTACTTGAAACATTTTTCCCGCTGGGTTCCTTGATAGTTCTTTCTAGAAAAACGATTATATTACTCCTCTGTACGTTGGAGGCAATAATGTACTGAGGAAAGTTTGCCCCTGCGTGGAAGCTCTAGATGGGCTTTTTCCCGCGGGTCTATGCCATAATTACAATAGACTCGTTCCTAAGCTGTAACACAAATACCGCCTACAAAGGCTTACTAAGTCTTCCTTTGTAGCTTCGAGCGAGTTCGATATTTGCGTCCATAGCTCCCTCGGTATTTTGACTGCGCAGCAATGGTGTGTCAGCACCTCGATTAGATAGCATCTCCAGCACCTCCATTTGCAGAAGGTTTATCAGGAGGGCCCCTGCCATTGTTGATGTTGGACCAGCGGATTGCTCTTTCCCGGGCAGATCCACAATGGCGTCTCCCAAAACACCGCAATTGTCTAGCGTGTAGTCGGCAAATTCATAGAGTTTCTTTCCAGATGGATGCGTAGCCTTAACCTTTCGAGTCATTTCCATGGAAGTGATTGCGACTACCTTGAGGCCCTTGCCCTTGGCGTATTCGGCGATTTCTATCGGCGAGCAATTCTTACCGGAATTGGAGATGACAATTATAAATTCTCCCGATTTGAGATGATGATTCCGATCGTACCTTTTCGCTAGGGCCTGCCCGTATCCGTGCAAGTTCTCAACGAATCCGCCGGTTGTATCCAAAATGGCGCTAACACATACAAGCCCACCCGCTCGTCCAACCATTTCTCGGCCGATGATCTCCGAATGCCCGCTTCCGAACGTATGGATCACGCCGCCCGATTCAACGGAGTCCGCGATAAGAGGTGCGATCGTTTCAATCGTCGATTGATTCTGCAGGAAAACGCGGTTTAGCAAACCAAGGCTAGTCTTGAGATAGCTTTCTTTAAGCATGGAATTTTTGTTACTTTACGTTCGGCACACCTTAAACGCCCAAATAATATGATCCAAGATCATCCGTCAGAATCACAAGCACATTTGGCTTTCTCTGTGCAGAAAAACTGCCTCGAAAAAAGTGCACATACTCAAAAGAACTTAAACCCAATTTTCATTTAAGTTTTCTTTTACACTTCAGCTCCCTTTCTTTTTATATTTATAAATAGCTAATCCAACATCATCCTTGGAACGGGTCATCCACACCGTGAGAATTTGTCGGTGACGTTCAAGTTCATTGGTATACGCTGGGTTTCCCGCAATATTTTCGAGTTCGTCAGCGTTGAGCGATCTGAAACAGAGAATTCAGATTGCTCGGAGTTCGTTGTTGTGACCGGTAGGCGTGCACTCTCGCTTGGGTGGAACAACCTAATTGAAAACGACGTCAGTTTCGCAATCTTTTGGGCCCTCCAATTCGACTTTTCAAGAACGCGCTGGCGCAATAGCTCTTCGCACACCAAGCCCGTCGAGAGCGCCAGCTCTACACGGTTTCGTTTTATAAGGCACTCTCTAAATTAGCGATTCCCTCTCTATCCAGTCGAGGGCTCCATCCAAATTGTCGAAAGCTCCTTTCAATTGGGCTTCATAGGCCTTCGAAATAATTGGTTTGAACTGCGGTCCGGGCTCGAGTCCCCTTTCTATAAGGTGCCTTCCCATTAAAATTGGCTTGGGGGCCTCGTCTTTCACAGCCAATTCTCGAATCCGTTTCTTGAAGTAAACAAGACGCTTTTCTTGTTTTTCCGACAGAAGCGGAGGTCGACCATTGTGATCTGCCCACATAACGTAGTAAAGCTCGTTTGTCGTCGCAGGATGGATACGCTTTGATAGTCGTTTAATGCTCGCGTCGGATGGTTGAGAATCTATGAAAGAGCTTAGGAAGTGATGATTTACAACCAAAGCTCTAATCTTCTCTTTCAACGCTTTGGGTGCTCCAATCCGTGTCATCAGAGAATCCGAGAGCCAACCGCTTTCCTGATCATGACCCGGACTTGTCCAGCGTAGAGCGCCTTTGAACTCTACATACCTAGTGCGACGCGCTTTTCCAAGATCATGGCACAAGGCCGCCAGCATAAGTGTGGCTTTCGTGTCGGAGCCAAAGCTGGACCAATCTGGGTGACCAGCTAGGGCATCGATGCAGTGTAGTGTATGTGTAAATACATCGCCTTCCGGATGCCATTCTGGTTCTTGCGGTAGTCGGAGTAGGGCGTTGATTTCGGGAAAAAAGGAGATCCATCCGCTCGCTTTAAGGGCAACGAGCCCTTTAGATGGAGTGATCGATTGGCACGCCCACTTTTGCCATTCGCCCCAAATGCGTTCAGTAGCCACATAGGCGAACTCTCGCTTCATTTCCCGGCAAAGTTCAGCTGTCTCTGTGTTTAGAGAAAGACCGAAGCGCCCGGCGAATTGCATTGCACGTAAAGCCCGCAGGGGATCTTCCGAAAAGGCGCTGCCAACATGTCTGAGTTCCTTGCCCTTCAGGTCATCTAACCCTCCGAAATAATCTATGATTGTCTTCTCATAGGGATCGTATTGCAGGGCATTGATCGTAAAATCTCGTCGCTTGAGAGCTAACTTCGAATCGAGATTGGGATCGGTCTCTATGTCGAAGCCACGGTGTCCTTGTCCCGATTTTGTCTCTGTACGTGGAACAGAAAAGTCGTACTCGGCTCCTTTCGACCAAAACTTAACCACTGCAAACGACCTCCCGACGAGATCCGTTTTGCCGACCTTCGAGAGGATTGCGGCAATTTCATCGAGTTCTAACCCAAAGACCTCCACGTCGAAATCGGTGGGTGAAATCCCTTCGATGGCATCTCGCACACAACCCCCAACGAGAAAACAGCTTCCTCCACTTTGCTTTAGCAGGGCTAACGCTTCTCCCAGGGACTCCGGAATCGGAAGATCGAAATCGACACGCTCGAAATTATTAGACATTGGGAAGCTAAGAGGAAGGGATAAATTTCGTCCAAAGGGCTACGACCCAGCCGGTGATCAGGCACAATCCGCCAATCGGGGTTATGGGACCGAGCACGCCCCAACTTGTGAGTGCCAATCCGTAAAGAGATCCAGAGAAGAGGACCACTCCAGCAATCCAAAGGTTCATGACCAGGCTCAATCCTAGCGAAGGCTTCGTTCCAGCCATGGAGGCGAGGAAATAGATACAAACTGCATGAATCAAATGATAGAACACTGCATTTCGCCAAACTTCCACCATTCCAGCGGTTTCGAGACGACTCTCGAGCCCGTGTGCTCCGAAGGCCCCAAGGCCGATAGCGATGGTGGCCAGGGCTGCGCCAATACGTTGGTGAATGGTTATGAAGGTTGTCGTGGAGGTTTCCATTGATATCTTTCTAGTCTTTACGAAGATCTATACGGGTTTAACCACAATTTCAGCAACTCAGGAAGTTTGCTCTGGTCACAAATTTGCTTACAACAAAGATCATTGCCCTATGAAAGCCTTCCGCCGTTTACTCCTCACTATGCTGCTCTTCGTCTCCACCGCGATTAGCCTTGCCGAGGAGTATGCCATAAATGTGGATCTCACTTTCGATACGAAGTACGTTTTTTGAGGAACGCAGCTTGTGGATGATGTCTTTCATCCATCCGTCGAATTAGCTCGGGGCGATATTTATGCTAAGATCTGGGCGGCTTCCGTATACCTCTACCGTGACCTTGACTTGGGTGTGACTACCTCCGAGGGCTCGGCCCGCTACAGCTTGCCCGTGAGCGAGAAGACCTCGCTCGACTTGGGAGCCCACTTCGGACTCATAGATGGCGATGATTTCGGAAAGTACCTCTATTATGGGGTGGACGTAGTGGTCCCGATTCAGCTCAAGGAAAACGCGATTTTTTCCTTCGGATTCCATTACGATGATAGCGACGAGGGCTCGCCCACGCCCGATAGCTACTTCCATGGATCGACTTCAATAACGATTGGATTCTAGTAATCGGGCCGCCCACCTCGCTATTGAAATAGCACGGGTAACTGTGGTAGCGACCGATCTCCGACCGAGCACAAATGGCAAAATAGGTTTCCAGCCTGTGGTCTGAATACCTCGATAAAGGCAAGATGCCTGTTCCGGCTTTCAAAGTGGGCAATTAGAGATAGCCCGCGACCAAACTCACATAAGAAGCGAACCGACCTTCAAACGACACCCAAAAAAACTCTCAAAATCGTTGACATGCCTTTGCGAGAGCCTAGGAGTTTTCCTCTTTTTCTCGAAATCCGATGAAAACGTATCTTGCCAAGAAAGAAACCGTAAAACGTGACTGGGTCATCGTCGACGCGAAGGACCAGGTTCTCGGTCGACTAGCGGTCAAGATAGCCAATCTGCTAAGAGGACGGGACAAGCCGACTTACACGCCCCATGTTGACACGGGCAATTTCGTAGTCGTTATCAATGCCGACAAGATTGTCCTAACCGGTAAGAAGGAAGAGCAAAAGCAGTATATGTTCTATAGTGGTTACGTAGGTGGCGAAAAACACCTCAGCGTTTCTCAGATGCAAGCCCGCCAGCCGGATTTCGTTGTCAAGCACGCGGTTAAGGGGATGCTCCCAAAGAATCGTCTTGCCCGGAAGATGCTCACCAAGCTCAAGGTTTACGCAGGGGAAGAGCATCCTCATCAAGCTCAAGAGCCAAAAGCAGTAATCCTTTAATTTTACACAAGCTCTCGAGAAAATGGCAGAAACCAATAGCGTTTACCTTGGAACCGGACGTCGCAAGACTGCAGTCGCTCGTGTTCGGTTGATCAAAGGCAGCGGCAAGGTCAGCATCAATAACAAATCGGCTGACGAATTCTTTTCCCACGAGAACTTCTCGCGGTCCGCGCTTCTACCATTCGCTACTATCGAAGCGAAGGACAAGTTCGACGTGGAAGCTAAAGTTCATGGTGGCGGTGATAGCGGTCAGGCTGGTGCATTGGCACTCGGTATCGCCAGAGCGCTACTAAAGTTCGACGGCGAACTGCGAACGGCTTTGAAGCAAGCGGGCCACCTCACTCGAGACCCTCGAATGAAGGAACGTAAAAAATCGGGACAACCAGGAGCGCGCAAGAAATTCCAATTCTCCAAGCGTTAAGCTACTTTCAGAAAGAATTTTTTCCAAAAGGCCCTCTCTGGTTTATCAACCGTGGAGGGTCTTTTTATTTTCAACTAAACTCAGAATCATATGAACACAGCAATCGTAGGAGCATCAGGATACGGCGGGGAAGTCCTCGTCAAACTTCTAGCGGCTCATCCGAAAGCGAATCTCGTGGCCATCACCTCGAGAAGCGAAGCGGGTAAGCCGGTCAGTCAGGTCATGCCGCAGCTCCGAGGATCGCTAGACGGATTGGTGTTCGAGAAATCCGATCCTGAAGCGATCGCTGCGAGGGATGACATCGAATGCGTCTTTCTCGCCGTGCCCCACGGTGTGGCCGCGGAGTATGCTGGGCCGATTGCCCGCTCGGGTAAGCAGGTTATTGATTGTAGTGCGGACTTTCGGATATCAGACCCGGCGGTATATGAAGAGTACTATGGGCAACAGCATCCAGATACGGATGTTTTAAGCCAGGCTGTGTACGTCCTCCCGGAAATCGCCAAAGATGGCTGGGCGGATGCATCCGTTTTTGCCTGCCCGGGATGCTACCCAACGAGTATTCTGGTGCCTTTGTTCCCGCTCATCAGCGCAAAGATCATAGGAACTTCGGGGATAGTGGCTAATTCATTTAGCGGTGTGAGTGGAGCGGGTAAGCAACCGAGTGCAGCTTTCGCTTATTGCGAAGTTAATGAGAGCGCCAGGGCCTATGGGATTCCCAAGCATCGGCATCTTTCGGAAATCGAGGAGCAGCTTGGACAGGCGGGCCAGGGTGAGGTCGTTTTGCAGTTCAATCCTCACTTGGCACCCATGAACCGCGGAATTATCACCACGATTACGGTACCATCATCGGGAGCGTCGATTGAAGATCTCTACTATATTTGGGAGAATTGGTATGGTAAACGTCCATATGTACATATCCTGCCAATGGATACGCGGCCTGAATCCAAACATACGATCGACACCAATCGAATCGATATCTCGGCTGTAAAAGATGAGCGGACCGGGAATTTCGTTATCACCTCGGCTGAAGATAATTTGATGAAGGGTTTGGCCGGTCAAGCGATTCAAATCATGAATCTCTGGCAAGGATGGGACGAGACTGAGGGGTTGACGCATGCTTAAGACCCTAGAATTCAAAGCGGATACTGGAGGAGTTACGGAACCCAAAGGATTTTGCGCTGCGGCTGCCCATTCTGATATCAGAGACAAGCAAGATGGTCGTTTGGATACAGGGATTATCTATTCCGAAACGCCTTGCTCCGCCGAGGGCGTCTTCACCAAGAACGCTGTCAAGGCAGCTCCAGTTTTAGACTGCCAGCGAATTTTGGCTTCTGGTAGCGATATTCACGGAGTTATCGTTAATAGTGGAAATGCCAATGCTTGCACGGGGAAGCAAGGAATGGCGGATTCTCGCGAAATGCTTAGATTCGCGGAATCGTCTACTAGCAGTCCGGAGAACTCTTTCCTAGTTTGCTCGACGGGCAGAATAGGGGATTTGCTTCCGATGGATCGGTTAAAGCCTGGGATCGAAGAAGTTAGCGAAGCGGTTAGGCAAGGCGCGAATGAAGGAATCGAATTCGCGTCTAGCATCCTGACTTCCGACACTAGAACGAAAACCGCGACTGCCACCTTCGTGGTAGATGGA
>Ga0310343_10000230_pt1 | contig 26266 bp, 29 predicted proteins | sample HC15DNA2025_MG_FD_203519 | JGI IMG/M metagenome (GOLD analysis project Ga0310343, IMG submission 203519) | Marine microbial communities from station ALOHA, North Pacific Subtropical Gyre - HC15-DNA-20-25_MG | ecosystem: Environmental > Aquatic > Marine > Oceanic | place: Pacific Ocean: North...
CTCTTTTATCAGAGGATAAATCGGGATTTTCGGCCCTTCTTTTGGCCCAAGCAGATTTGAAGTCGTCATCAACATCAGAATCTTGGACATCTAGGTCTGGTTCTGATTCTTCCTCAATTGCTACATCCTGAGGTGGCGGAGGTGTTGGGAGAGGTGGAATTGTTAGTCCTGGTGGCGGAGGTGGAAGAGGAAAATCCTCCTTTGATTCATCTTCACCATCGGACAAGCGTACACCCCAACAGGTACATGTCTAATGAACCCACTATTCAACATTCTGTGGCTTAGAGTGTCTTTTCGTGTACTCAGGGACTAACTCGTTCCCCCCATCCCTTGAGACATAAGAATATGGCCATCGCTTCACTAACCTCAAAAATCTCACCATTAGAGCCGGAAACCTCTACTCCCTCTAAACTAGCTGTAACGTCATCTCTAAGCAATTTTATTCTGGTCGTTTCTACACCGGAAAAAGCAACGGTTTCTAATAACGGATTGAATGGATTAGAGCCATCTGGATCTAATCTATCATAGGGTACTTCCGTGACCCTTAGACCACATTTCCCGTGTAAACTACCTAAATGCCGTATTACTCTCTTTACATCAACTGTGACATTTTCATCGGTTTCTCCTGCAGTGCCTAAAACTACGGATTTGTCGAGTTTTACTAATTCCCAAAATAAACCAGTTTCCTTCCCAAAGACAGCCAAATTATGGTCTGAATTTAGTCTTTCTACACGTTCTTCCGACAAAACCGATTCCGCTAAAGTATTAATCCTGTTTTTACTAACTCCGCGTGCCCCTCTATGATTGTTATTAGGATTTAATAGCCCATGAAATTCATTTAGATATTGTTTGGAATCAGATGATTTTTCACCTATTGCTCTTAACTTATCTAACACACTTTGCGTCCCAATATCGATTCTGTCTCTCCACCCGCTGGCATTCCCTGACAATATTGTATTTACTTCCAAACCTTCGCCTCGAATATATGACACGATTTCTCTTCTAGCATTGGAATCTAATCCCATTAATGATGGGTCCCTAACATGAATATGAAACCCTCTATGTCCGGAAAATGTGAATTGGGCAAATTCCCTTTTCATGTTAAATTCTGGTTCTAAAAAGTCATTCCATAAACTCCAAGCTTGTTCTTGAATTAATGAAATCATAGAAGGGAAATCTGCATCGGAAACACCCGGCAAATGGTCGCCATCGAGATCAAAGATTAAATCAGCGCCTAACCAATCTTTGTCAATCATTTTTCTTTCGGACGGTTTTCGATAATATGCAGTGCTATGAAATGAGGAATGAGGCCCTTTTTGTTGTAGATACGACAGTAATGATTCATCTGAGGAAAATGCTCTATGGCGGTCAACTGGTTTATCTCCCCACTGAATGAACATCCATTCCCTATTTCGTAACCTAGGAGGGGTCCAAAGTTCGTTGGTAGATAAACTAGCATAATACCTGGAGAAGCGAAGCGCAAACCTACTCCATCCTCCGGACATAATAACTCGAAAACGAAGGCGGCTGATGAACTCAACGCAAAGATTCTGTCAATCTAGGTTCAGATCCTGTACTTCTTTACCTTCTGTAGACGGAGAAGCACCGGTCTTTTCTACATAGGCTTCCATGCACAAATATTCGCCATCCAAAACTATTGCCTCACCGAAAGTTAGCGCCTTTCCGGTTACGGCACAAACAGGCCCTAGTTGGCCAGATGCTGTAGAGAGTTTCGTAGGGTCAGGCACAACCTTGGGGAGTAGTGATTGCCTATTGATACTTACTTACAATCTGAATGGGGAATACAAGTGATTTTTTACTAGAGGGAGACGCCGCAAGACATGGATTCGAACGATATCCACATTAGAATAGGTCATTCTCCCGATCCGGATGATGCTTTCATGTTCCACGCACTCACAACAGGAGCAATTCAAACACCAGGAAGAAATTATGAACACGTGTTATTGGATATCCAAACACTCAATGAGAAAGCTCAAAATTGTGAATACGAAATATCCGCCGTTAGCATACATTCTTTTCCTAAGATTATCAAAGATTACGCCCTAATGAACTGTGGAGCCTCTATGGGGGAGGGATATGGCCCAATGTTAATTGGAAACAGCCAGTTGACTATAGAGGATGCAAAATCACGTACAATTGCTATTCCCGGTTTGGATACATCCGCATATTTGGCTTTGAGGCTCGCATGGGGAGACGTAGATGTTGAGGTATTACCATTCGACGAAATCTTACCATCCGTTGCCGAGGGTAAGTATGATGTTGGTTTAATTATCCATGAAGGGCAATTAACGTGGAAAGATGAAGGTGTTTGTCTCATACAGGATTTAGGTGTATGGTGGAATGAAAAAACAGGTTTACCATTACCATTGGGTGGTAATGTTGTACGCCGCGATTTAGGAGAGGAAATTTGCCATACATTAGCAATGGATGTGAAGAAATCAATTGAACACTCGTTACAAGATCCTGATACCGCTCTAGAATTCGCCAAGTTGTGGGGTAGGGGCATTGATGATGATACAAATAGAGAATTTGTCCAAATGTACGTCAATTCACGAACCCTCGATTATGGAGAAGATGGCCGTTCTGCAGTTCGGTTATTTTTGAAAGAGGGGCAGAAAATAGGTTTGGTCGATGAAAAATTAGATACCGATTCTATAGAATTTATTGGAGTCGAATAATATGAGCGAGAATATTCCAGAGCGATCAGAATTTGATTCGGTAGACCCAGCTCCACCTAGTAACGAACAAAGTGTCTCCGACTTGCGAAGAATACTTTGCGATGAAGAAGAAAAAATGTTTCAAAGGATGAGGGCCTTATTCGCTTTAAGGAATATTGGTGGAAAAGATTCCGTTGACGCCTTGGCAGCGGCTTATGAATCAAGATCCGCTTTATTGAAGCATGAGATTGCTTACGTCATGGGACAAATGCAAGACTCACATGCCGTCCCACACCTAATAGAACGGCTGGAAGATAAGGATGAAGACCTAATGGTCAGGCATGAAGCTGCTGAGGCGTTAGGCGCCATTGGTGACAGAACCGCTCTGGACGTATTAGAACGATTTGTTGATGATGAAGAAGTAGTTGTTGCCGAATCATGTGAAGTAGCACTTGACCTTTTAGAATGGGTGGCAAGTAAACGCTTAGATTACTCAGAGTGATCAAGATAATTTAGCCCAAATTGGGCTATCTTCCATCTTACAAACTTCTTTCAAGAATAATAACAATCCTTCGGTTGATTCAGCGTCAAGTGAATTTCTTACTTCATTGTGAAAATAATATTCCATCCTATCATTACTTATGCCCGTTTGATTAGAAGAATTTTCAACAACCTGTATTTTTTTTCGAGGGTTAGTATTGAACTCATGATAGTTATTCATTAAGTCATTATGGATTTTCGCTACTTGTTCTATTGGAGCATCTTTTCTACAAGCGAATACGCCGAAAACCATGGGTAGGCCTGTGACCTTAGTCCATTCCCCTCCCAAATCGAGTGAAACTAGTTCAGGATGTTCTGCTGCGGCTGAAAGAGCTCTGTCTCCTATTAGTAAAGCACCATCGCATATATCTAACATAGATTTCAAATCTGGTCCAGTTTCAACACATTTTGGATCTAATCCTCTATGCTTTAGCAACCATCTAAGAAGGACCTTGGATGTTGATGAATCAGATGGCAGTGCAATGTCTCTCATTTGATCTATATCTCTAGAACCAAAGAGAATTACAGAACCTACTGCGCCCATGGCGACAATCCCAAGGTCGGGCACTAACATGAGTTCATCTTGATGTTTGGCAAAATCAGCAGTTGGAATGGGAGCGGTCAAACAATCTTTACGTAGAACGTGCCCAGTTAGCCAGGCTGGTGGGGCCGACAAAATTGACCAACGTTCGTCTAGACCGAAAAACAATGGGTCGCAGTTAGTAAAAGCCACACGTCCAATAACACTGGTCCACGCCATGTCCTTCACCATCATGTTAGTACTGGTAAGGAATTATACTCATGTTTTTCCGGAATAATAATTTCGAATTTATTGTATATCGAATTTCTCCTCACTGGTAATTGGTTAGTGTCTTGGATTAACTTAACTAAATCATAAGCATCTGAATCTAATGGTGTTGTACTTCCTGCTGAATGCATAATTTCCTCATGACCCACTGTTCCATCAATATCATCTGCGCCAGCTACTAATGCCATTTGGGCTACGAAATCTCCAATATTCATCCGATAGGCCTTGATATGAGGTATGTTGTCCAACATTAATCTAGATATCGCTATTGTGCGGAGAATCTCATTTGATGTTGCTAATTGTGCTTCAGGAAGTCTGGTATAATCTGGCAAAAAAGGATAAGGTACAAAACACTGAAAACCATTAGTCTCATCTTGTAATTCTCTTAATAATTCAAGATGAGTAATTCTATCCTCAATTGATTCTACAGTTCCGAAAAGCATAGTACAATTGGTCGGAATTCCAAGTTTGTGAGCTTGGCGGTGTATTTCCAGATATTCCTCACTAGATTCTTTACCTCTACAAATTCTATCACGAATATTGTCTACTAAAATTTCGGCACCGCCACCAGGTATCGAATCTAATCCAGCGGATTGTAATTTTTTCAGAGTCTTAGAAATTGAAAGATTAGATCTTTTTGCGAGGTGTTTTATTTCTACAGCAGTAAGAGATTTAATGTGTATGTGGGGAAATTCCATTTTGGCGCTACTATACAATTTTTGATAATGCTCAATTGTCCAGGAAGGATGTAGGCCACCAACTGAATGAACTTCGTCTATTCTATCTGACAATGGCATAATTCGATGGAGATATTCCTCCACACTTAACTCGTAAGCTTCGGAATGTCTTGGCCCCTTCCTAAATGCACAAAACCTACAGGCTAAAACACAGATGTTTGTGGTATTGACATGTAGATTTTGGTTGAAAAAGATTTGATTATCGAACCTTGAAACCTTGACCATATTCGCTAACGAAAATATTGCATTGATATCTGGTTCATTGTATATTTTAAGGGCCAGTTGACCGTCGATTCTGCCATTATCAATTAACGAATTAAGGGCAGAAAGGAGTATTGGATTCGAAGAAACTGCGTTAGGAATAGGCATCAATCTGAGTACACTTTTCCAATCAATGTGGCCCCCGAGAGGTGCTGTGGTCTCAAGCATAGCCCTGCTCACAGAGTAATCGAAAATATCCCCCATATTCAATCCATCTATAATTTGATGAAAACTTGAGACTGGAAATCATCAAAGGCCCTTTGGATTAGCAACAACTGTGAAAGGAACTGAAGTATCTGTTCAAAGTTTAGAGAATGTGGCAAAAAATTGCCGGAGATCAATAGTTGACATGATACACAAAGCAGGCGCAGGACACCCAGGAGGGTCTTTGTCAGCAATCGATCTAATCGTGGGGCTATATGGTACTCAACTAAATGTGGATTCCAATAATCCAGATTCAAGCCAAAGAGACCGATTTATTATGAGTAAAGGTCATGCCTCACCAGCAGTATATGCTATTTTGAAAGAGCACGGTTTTCTCGAGCAATCAGACTTGGATGGCTTCAGAAGTTTAGGTTCGGTATGTCAAGGACATGTCGATATGAAATGGACGAATGGTGTAGACTTCTCAGCAGGTAGTTTAGGTATGGGATTATCCTTTGGAATAGGGACAGCATTTGCAGCAAAAATGGATGGTTTAGATTACCAAACTTGGGTAATGTTGGGTGATGGTGAAACTCAAGAGGGGCAGATATGGGAAGCATTCATGGCGGCTAGTTACCATAATTTAGACAATTTACACGTAATAATCGATAGAAACCGAATACAAAACGATGATTTCGTAAATGTCCAAATGGAGATTGGTGACGTTGCCAGTAAGGTAGAGGCATTTGGTTGGTCCGTAAAGGAAATCGACGGTCACGACATGGAAGCTGTTGTCGAAGCTCTGCAATGGTCAATGGATACACCAGGTCCATCCGCCGTAGTAGCCCACACCGTCAAAGGGAAAGGTGTATCTTTCATGGAAGATAATCCCTCATTCCATGGCAAAGCGCCTAATGATGCTGAACTAAAGATGGCAATGGAGGAGTTAGTATGAGCGCACCATCTACTGGCGGGGCCAGCCGTGACGGCTATGGAGCAGCACTACTCAACTTGGCAGATGACCCACGAGTTGTTGTGATTGAAGCAGACCTAGGGAAATCTACCAAATCTTGCCTCTTCCGTGAATTGTATCCAGAGCGGACAATTTCATTGGGAATTGCAGAACAAAATATGGTACTTGTAGCAGCAGGACTAGCATCGTGCGGGAAGGTTCCGTTTGCTAGTACATTTGCTATCTTTACAGAAAGGGCATTTGAACAAGTCAGAAATGGACTGGCTAGACCTGGTCTCGTGGCTCATATTTGTGGAAGTCATGGAGGCATTCACACTGGTACGGACGGTAGTAGTGCTCAATCTATCGAGGATTTAGCCCTCTACAGAACCATTCCAGGAATGACAGTTATGCATCCGAGTGATGATTTGTCGGCAACAAAATTGACCGAACAATTACTCAACCACCCGAATCCATCTTACACAAGAACTGCAAGGAACAAGACTCCTCGAATTTATGATGAGGACACTGTAAATTCCATACAAATTGGGAAGGGTTCTGTTCTCAAGGAAGGAAATGATGTTGCGATAATTGCAATCGGAGTAATGGTCCATAAAGCACTTGAAGCCGCGGAAAATTTACGCTCAGAGGGGATTAATGCGACGGTAGTGGATATGCATACAATCAAACCATTAGACACAGCATTATTGGATCAATTAGCCAATTCTGTTTCAGGAATAGTTACTGTTGAAGACCACTCAGTCATTGGTGGATTAGGATCTGCAGTAAGCGAATATCTTAGTGAAAATAACCCTACAATAATCCGAAAGATAGGTGTGGAAGATAGATTTGGTGAAAGTGGGGATAGTGAGGAGCTACTAAGTCTCGTAGGACTAACTGTCGAATCCATTGAAACCGCTGCTAGAGCAATGTTGTAGATTAGGAAATTTCGCCCACAATATTGGGTTGTATTCAATAATAATAGGTAATCGGGGTGGGATTGTGTCTTCTCTGGATGAGATCAAGAACCTTCTCGATGGAACACTCAATCCCGAGAGTTTAGAAGACAATCCAGAGCTATATGAGATGGCAGAGTCGATCTATGGAAGAGAAGTCTTGGAACAGATGGGAGTTGAGGCCCCAGAACGACCTTCTGAGTCAATAGTCCAGCCAAATGGAGATGCGAAGCATGAGGTCCAAATGCCAATTGTGCCTATTGCCCCACCAGAACCAATTCCAGAAACTCCGAAATCTAGAAGATGGGGTCTGTTTGTTTTTACTACCATTGCAATTTCACTAATCTTGACCAATTTAGTAGTAGGATATGGTTCCTTTATTCCACTCTGTGATGAGCCGGACAGTGAGACAAACTGTGAAGATAAATTAATCCTAAGTGAAATTGCAAATTACCAATCACCTAATTCCTGGACAGGAACGATGGAACTAGAAATTATTGAGATTGGAATCCTCGTGTTCCTGTTCGGAATTATGCTATTCTCACTACGTAAGAAGTAAGACTAGTACATCCTTGCCAAATGCTGTTTTCTTGTTGTCATTCTACCGGTGACTACGCAGGGCTTAGGCTCACTATACGAATCAATACAATCCCCTAAGAAAGTAAGTCCTGTTGCTTTTTCTAATATTTCAGCATCAGAATCGTTCCCATCAAAGGCTAATTGGTAGATTTTACCATCTTCAATGGGTTTTGTTAGTTTCCATCCATCTGAGGATTGTTCTATACCGGGGAAGTCTAGTACTAAATTTTCCATATACACTGCTGCCCGATTTCTAAGTTCAGATTCGGTGGAGTCTAGAGAGTCCGAAATTACGGTTAGTAAATCATTCACGTCATGGCTTGCTTTTCCGCCTGTTCTCATGGATAACACAAATTGACCTGATTTCAGGTCCCTAGGGCCTAATTCTAATCGAAGTGGAACGCCTTTTATTTCCCAATCGTAATGTTTTGCTCCAGGTCTTATATCTCTATCATCAACCTTTACTCTGTATCCAGCGGATTTGAGAGCGTCTGCTATTTTGTTGATAGAAGGTATTACATCATCATCGAGATGTTGAGCAACGGGCATTAGGACTATCTGAATAGGAGCAATCTTAGGGGGGAAAATTAGTCCTGCATCGTCGCCATGCATCCCTACAACTGCGCCCAACATTCTTTCTGACATTCCGAAAGTAGTCTGGTGACAAAACTGAGTTTGACCTTCTGCATCTTCGTATTTGAGATCAAACGCCTTAGCCCATTGATCCTTGTAATGATGATAGGTGCCAACCTGAAGCGTACGGCCGTTAGGCATTACTACATCTACAGCGTTAGAGAACCAAGCTCCAGGAAAAGTATCCCATACTGGTCTCTTGGAAACAATTGCTGGGAAACATAGGTCGTGAAGCAAATTTTGCACGATTACTGCGTCCTCCTCTATTTGGGCATCAGCACCTTCTTGATCCTTGTGAGCGGTATGGGCTTCAAAGAAATGAATTTCTCTAACTCGAATGAAAGACCTAGTTTGTTTAGTCTCATATCGGAAGGTGTTGACTATCTGAAATGTTTTCAGTGGTAGATCTCCATGGGACCTGACCCATAATGGAAACATAGTGTACATTGGAGTTTCGCTAGTCGGTCTGAGGAACATGGGTAATTCTAACTCATTTTCTCCAGCGTGTTTAACCCAATACACCTCTTTCTTGAATCCAGCTTCTTCTTCATCTAATCTCAATTCATCTGGATCAACACCTTCTTCTCTAGCCTTTTTTAACAATGAGACTAAGCGGTTTTCTTTCTCCAACAGATCTTCCGGAACGAGTAGTGGGAAGTTATACTCTTCGTGACCGGTACGATCCATCTCGGCACGAGTTAATCCATCAATTAGCATCATTGCCTTCCAACCATATGGCTTCCAGACATCCATACCTTTGATTGGATATCTTTTGTCAACAAGGTCTGCAATTTCGACGATTGCTGGATACCAGAGGTTGAAATCCTCCTTAGAGGGTATTCCCCTCTTGGCCTTGTCGGGACTCGCCATGATTGCTGTCGCCAGCAATAATCGCTTGAATGTGACGCTGAACGAGGAGTCAATTTGGCGAGATTATGCCTTGTATCGCTAGTACCAATGAAAAATCATCTTCTATTTCTTCGATTCTTCCATCATCGTGAACTATTCTGGCTCTTAATTTACTTGTGTCATTCATTTCTTCCATCAAATTTGCAACAACTGCGTTAACACCATATCGTTCAATTTGTGCCTCTGCCCTTTGAATCAGAGTGTCTATTTCTACATCTGATTCTAACTTGAATCCTATACGGATCGAATCCCCAACTAGACCCCTTAATTCTTCGATGTGTTTCCTTCCAGGGTTAAGATTTAGTTGCCAATTATCTTGACCGCTTGGTTTCTTACCTTGCTCTGCCTCTGTGAAATAATCCAAAACTGCTGCAGCATGAATCCATACGTCAGGTTTTGATTCAGTGGCTATTTCCTTGCATAATTTCAGCATACCATCGGGAGTTCCATCCCGAAACACGTTCGGAAGGGAAAATGAGGGATTAGCAGAGGTTTTTCCAGCTATGCAAATAACATTGTGACCAATACGATGGAGATATTCTGCAATAATCCAGCCTGTTCTACCTGATGATGCATTTTGAATGGCTCTAACAGCATCAATTGGCGCCCTATTTGCCCCCATTGTAATAGCAATTGATTTGGAGGATTGGGATCTATTTGCGATATGACAAACCTCAGCCACAATGGATATTGGATCTGGTTGTTTCAATTTTCCTTCCTCTACCTCGTTAATTATCACATGGCTACCTTCGTCATGTAATGCATCGAGAAGTTCGGAAGTTACCGGATCATCGAATAAGTCAGTGTGCATTGATGGGACAAAGCAAAGTTTCGATTTACGACCTCTACTTGCGGAGAGAGCCATCAATAGGGGTGAATCCATTATTCCGTGAAGATGCTTAGAAATCGTGTTCCTTGTAGCTGGTGCGATTAGAATCACATCAAATGCTTCCAATTGCGACATTTCGCTACTCCATCCTTGATGAACAATTGTGTCAGAGCCCCAACTTACTGCTAGAGGAGTGATTATCTTGGTTGCTTCTTCACTCATGATTACAGTAAGATTAGCCTGATGTCTGCGTAATTCTCTAGCTAGCCTAACGGATTCAACCGCCGCAATTCCTCCTGCTATTGCTAATAATACTCGTTTTCCGAGTAAGGCATCGCTATGAATTGCAACGCCGGTGTCCTTCGTCACAACTCTACGAGTAGTAGGTCATTCAAGAGTGCGTCGCCGACCGTTTGAGTCTTACATGACTATACATTCGATAGGTTGTGGACGATACTAGGGCAAATGAGTTGTTTCGTAGGTTGACTACTTTTGGCGTCTTAAATTTACTAATTCTTATACTAATTATTGCCTCGATTTCAACAAACAGTAATGGAATTTTTCTAGGGTTTATTATTGGCCTGGGTTTGCTTGTAGTATTTTACGGAACTACAGTAACTATTGGTTTCGCTAAGAAACGAAATCTTTACGACATTAGATATGCTAATTTGGAACAATTCCTTTCTACGGTTTTCTATATTGTAGGCTTAATCCAAACAATTGTTGGTTTTCTCGCGGTTGAGATTTTTCTCATTACCCAGGGACTATTGTTAATTTTACTTGGTAATTCTACACGCAAGCGTGTATCTACAATTAGGAATGCTCAATTTATGCAATGGTATAACCAACGACCTGACTCAGAGATAATACTGAGAGATGAGGAAGTATACGCTTCCTGTCCAAATTGTGATAGTCTATTGGCAGTTATTCCTAGTTTACTTACTAAAAAAGATCGTTGTCCTAATTGTGATGGATTACTAGTAAACTCGATTGAAGAAGAATAAGTCAATATCTCTCAAGTGCCGTAGCGATACCCATGCCTCCTCCAATACACATTGTGGCGATGGCTTTGTTCTTCCCTGTTCGTTGCAATAGTGAAGCCGCTTTACAAGTTATTCTGGCTCCAGAAGCCCCCAATGGGTGACCTAAGGATATGGCTCCACCATCTAGATTGACCTTCTCAATATCAATCCCTAATTCATCAATACACGCCAAACTCTGTGAGGAAAATGCCTCGTTCAATTCCCAAATATCAACATCGTTTGTAGTCCAACCTGCTCTTTCCATACACAATCGCGAAGCCGCGATTGGACCTAGACCCATTAGGTCGGGAGGGCAGCCGGTAACCGATGTAGATACGATTCTAGCTATTGGGGTAAGATTATTCTCGGTTGCGAATCGTTCGCTACAAACAATTGCAAATGTGACGCCATCCGTCAATGGCGAGGATGTAGCCGCAGTAACTGTTCCAGATTCTTTGAAAACTGGATTTAGTCCGGCCATTGATTGTAAATTACTAGTAGGTCTAATGCAACCGTCAGATTCCACTTCCTCGTCTCCTACAATAATCGGACAAATTTCAGAATCAAAAAGACCATTCTGTTGGGCGAAAGCAGATTTTTTATGTGATTTGAGGGCAAATTCTTCTTGTCGGACCCGATCAATTGAATATTTCTCGGCCACATTTTCGGCAGTTATTCCCATGTTGATATATGCTTCCGGAAAGCTTTCCTCTAATTTCGGGTGAGGAGACCAATTGAACCCTCTTCTTTTTACTCTGGACATCGATTCCATTCCTCCAACAAGAAAGCAATCCCCCCATCCAGCAGAAATCTTAGCTGAAGCCACGTGAATAGCTTCCATTGAAGAGCCACACAATCTATTGAATGTAGAACCCGGGACCGTGTTTGGTAGACCAGTTAGAAAACCAACTAATCTAGCAACGTTGTAGCCCTGTTCACCTTCTGGATATGCGCATCCCAGTAAAATATCCTCAATATGAGTCTCAAGGATATTATTCCTTGATAGTAAAGCTCTTGCTACTTGTCCAGCCATTTCATCAGGTCTCACATCCTTTAGTTCACCTTTGTGAGCCCTATGGAAGGGAGAACGCATCCAATCAACAATGACTACATCCACGATACTCGGTCTGGTATTCGCCCAATAACTATTGAGTAAGTAGCGTAAGTAATGTGGTTACTTGACCGGCGGGTTCTTCAAAGAAGCCAAAGTCGCGCGATTTAATGATACGAGAATGCCCACATCACGGATTTTATGCAGATGACCACCTCTGTCCTGCTTGTAATGCAGAAGGTAAATTCATCATGAGGACTGGTGAAAGAAATAGCCTTGCTAGAAGATTAGCGTTAGTTCTGAGGCATGCTCCTGAAAAGTTCAATCTAGAAATGGATATCAATGGATGGATTGACGTCAAAGACATTATTCATCAATTCAAAAAAGGTGGCAAGCGATTCCATTGGTTAAGGCCACATCATTTTAGAGCGATAGCGGAAACAGATCCAAAAGGAAGATATGAAATTCGAGGCAATACAATTCGTGCCACTTATGGTCACACGGTAGAAATCGAATTAGATTTACCTACTGATAATATCCCAGATTCACTATATTTTCCATGTGACCCTGAACAAGCAGAAAACTTGCTTGACGTAGGAATATCGCCAAGCGGGAGAGCACACGTACACCTTTCAGCAACTATTCGCAATGCTGCCGAAGCAGGCCATGTACACTTCAAATTACCAACGATATTAGAAGTCGATACTGCTCAAATGTATGCCGCAGGAGAAACTATTTGGCACGCTGGCATCACTGTTTACCTTGCTGAAAATGTACCTTCACAATATCTCTCAGTTGTGGACAATGACGACCCAGAATATGTGTTAGCTCGTGCACGTTGGGAAGAAGAAGAGTGACTTTACTGAAATTCGCCGCACAATGGACAGAATTCTAGATCTCCCGTTAAATCCGCCTCGCAGTTTTTGCATATTCCTGTGACTGAGCTTACAGATTTTACTTCGGATTCATTAACAGAACGAACAGGTTGATCACGAATTACAAATGGATTAGCTACGGATTGTTGCATATTTACCGCTTGTTTGTAATTAATACATTCTTGTATGGCATTTTGTATCCGATTAGAAGTTCGGTTCCTTTCATCATCAGACTCAATCTTTTCTGTATCTGCTAATCTACTCTGTAACCAGCGCTGGAATCTATCGAGTTCCCCATCGGCATTCATGTACCCCGCAATAAACGGTGAGCAATGAATCTGACTTATTCATAACGTCCCTCGTTTAGACGATTTACGGGATAACACAAAATGTCTTGCCCCGTGGGAAGAACCGGAAACTATGGCACATGTTCTAATGAAATTTGGTGGTGGCTTAATCACAACTAAGTCGAAGATGAAAACCATAGATGAAAGGGCTATAGCAAAACTCTCAGGACTAATTAAGCAATTATTGGATTTGGGTAATCGAGTTACCATAGTACATGGCGCAGGGTCGTTCGGCCATCTTAAAGCAAAAGAATGGAAAATTGCTGAAGGCGCCAAACCATCAATCCTAATGGAACAAAAACAGGCTGTAAAATCTATTCGAGCAGATATGTTAGAATTGAATCGTCTATTATGTGACTCATTAACAACCTTAGATGTTGATAGCCAAAGTTTTCCACCATCACAATGGGCAACGGAAGTTGGTCCTAATTTTTTAGGTGACTTGACTCCAATTGTAAATTGTGACGATAGTGTAGTTCCGATTACTTTCGGAGATGTAGTTGATTGTAGTGAACCACATTTATTCGGTATCTTATCTGGTGACGACTTGATGGTTAGACTTGGAAAAGAAATTCCCACCATCACTCATTGTATCTTCCTCTTAGGAGATACTGAAGGTTTACTCTCAGCACCACCCTCTGACCCAAACTCAGAACTAGTCCGTATTTGGAATTCAAAAATGCCAATATCTGGAGAACATGACAAACAACAAGATGTTACTGGAGGAATCTTCCTGAAATTAAATTCAGCATCTAAGATATCCAGGGTAGTGGAAAATGTATGGTTTATTGATGGGCGCAAACCAGAAAGAGTGCTGGAATTATTGAATTCTGGAAATACAAGAGGCACTCAGATAGTGCCTTGATGACCAATTATCCCCCTAGTGTTCCATTTCGATTATATGGTGGGTCCTTTTCAAAAGGAATGGTTGACATGGTAGAGCCTGCAACTCCCTTAGATGGACTAGACTCATCTCAAGCCGAGATGATGGAAGAATTGGTTCTCTGCTTGGACGCAGAAGATAATGTGATCGATGCTTCCAGTAAACTTGCTACCCATCATGGAGAAGGAATTCTTCACAGGGCTTTTAGTGTCCTAATTTTCGATAGTCAGGGAAGATTATTGGTGCAACAAAGATCTTCTGATAAAATCACATTTCCAGCCGTATGGGCCAACTCTTGTTGTAGCCATCCATTGGATATTGAAGGCGAAAATGACGAACCAATTGAGGGAGTGATAGAAGCTGCTAAGAGAAAATTGCAACAAGAGCTTGGAATTCCTAGAACCATTACTAACGATTGGGTGTTTCACCACATTGGTAAATTCGAATACAAATGTCGTTGGGACGCAGATTGGGTAGAGAATGAAATCGACCATGTCCTAATTGTTGAGGCTGATTGTGAAGTAAACTTCAACCGTAATGAAATCCAAGCCATTGAATGGGTCGATAATTCCTCTTTGAGTCAGATGATGGAAAGAAAAGGGAGATGGAAAAGTCAAATAATTGCACCTTGGTTTGAATCTATTTACCAAAATTTCCTATTTTCTGGTGATTTCAATATCGAAGAGGTTGTATCTAACCCGAAGTCTGACATAATAAGATGCGGAACTTTGTCAGTTAAACATCCAGAAAATTCCGCAAGCAACGTACTCGCGGCCTTGGGTGAACATAGAGATATTGTGGAAGAAATTATTCAACAAAACCTTTCGAAAATACAACAAGATCGTTTACGTGGTGCAATGTCCCACCTTTTTACTGGTGGAGGAAAACGATTGAGAGCGATAATGCCCAGACTCGTAGGAGACGCAGTAGGATACGGGCATGAAGGGCATTATACGCTAGGTGCGTGCATAGAAATCATTCACAACTTTACATTAGTCCATGATGATATTATGGACCAAGACCCTATTCGTAGGGGTCTAGATGCAGTACATGTTGCTTATGACGATGCTACTGCCATCAATGCAGGAGATGCAATGCTAGCACTCGGTTTTGAAATGCTAGCCGATAGCTCTCATATTCAAGACGGCCAACTCAGGGATGTAGTAAGCGCGATAGGAGAAATGGTTCGACATGTTGCAGAAGGTCAACAAGAAGACTTTGAATTTGAGGACAGAGTTTCTGTTTCTGAGGATGAATATATCTCGATGATAGCAGGAAAAACTAGTGCTATGTTCGAAACCTGTGCCGAGACAGGAGCTATTCTAGCAGGTGCGGATACAAATGCAGTCGCAAATATGGCGGATTGGGGTCTCAATCTCGGCTTATGTTTCCAAATTATGGATGATTATATCGATATGACTAGCGATACGGAAACTCTAGGTAAACCCGCGGGGAGCGATATCATTCAAGGAAAGAGGACTTTAATCGCCATTCATGCCTTAGAAAGTGGAGCCGATTTACCAACATTCCGGAAGTTGTTTGGAACCGAATCTACAGGCTCTGATGAACTTCCTGCCGCTGTCAAAGAATTGCGAGACAATGGATCGATTCAATATGCATTGGATAGGGCAATGGAGCATCACAGAATTGCACATAGATGTTTAGACAAATTAGAACAAACACCTGCCGTGAACCTACTCAGAGATATGACTGATTTCCAATTAGTAAGAATCAACTAATCAATCAGTATAGTTAACTTCAGTGGGAACTTCTGGTTTCAATCCCTTTCTTTCCCGAATTTCAGCTACGGTCTTCTCGAATAGAGATGGTGGTAGCATTTCGAAGCCAGCATTTTCTGTATTCCAAACGGCTCGTCCTTGACTTGCTGCGCGAATATCATTGGAGAAGCCAAAGGTTTCTGCTACTGGCATTTTACCAATAACGGATGCTGTTCCACCGTCAACTGGCATATCTTCAATGATTCCTCTTCGATTGGTGACTTCACGGGTAACCCCACCAATAACATCGTTTGGAGCATCAATACGAATATTTTGCATTGGTTCCTGGATAATTGGACGAGATCGGATAAGGGCTCCTTTACAGGCATTCCTAACAGCAGGTATAGTTTGTGCCGGACCTCGGTGAATTGCATCTTCGTGTAATTTTGCATCTACTAGTCGCATCATTATACCCATTATCGGTTCTTCAGCTACTGGACCCCTCTTGCAAACCTCATTGAATCCCTCAATGATTAGTTCTCGAGTCTCGTGTAGGTTCTGAATACCTTTTGTGTCATTGACTAATACATTAGTACCATGAATAGCGTAAATTTTCCTCATCAGGTTTTTGTCCAGACCATATTCTGCGAATTTATCACCAACTCCTTTGGCGTCTTTGTTCCTTACGGTTCCATCTCCAAATTCTCCTTCTCGGAGAGCTTGTACGACCTCTAATGGAAGGGGCTCCGCCTCTATGTAGAATCTATTGTGACGATTAGGAGACTTGCCTTCGAAGGCCTGGCCCTTATTGTTAGATTCTATTGACTCTCTGTAAACAACAATTGGTTCGCTGACATTTACTTTGATACCTTGTTCTTCCTCAAGCCTGTATACTGTAATTTCAAGGTGTAATTCACCCATACCAGCAAGCAGAGCTTCACCTGTCTCAGCGTTGGTAGATACTTGTAGGGAGGCATCCGATTTTGCCAAACCGCGTAGCGCATCGATAAATTTCGGTAGATCCTTCATTGCCTTAGGTTCCAAAGCAACAGTAACAACAGGCTCCGAATAATGTCGAATGGCTTCGAAAGGTTCTGCATCCTTATCCCGAGAAATGGTTACTCCGGCTGCAGCACTTCTGATGCCTGTAATTGCGGCTATATTTCCAGCAGTAACGGATGGTACCTGAATTCGGTCGCCACCAACCATCATTGCAACTTGCTGCACCCTTTCGGCCTTTGCAGCACCAATTGCCCAAAGTGACTCTCCATGTTTGATTTGACCTGAATAAACTCGACCTACTGCTACTTCACCAGCATGTGGGTCCATCCAAATTTTGGTAATCATAAGTGATAGAGGGCCCTCAGCGTCGCACTCCATCATTGCCTTACCCTCCGCAGTTTCTAGATCGCCTTGCCAAATATTCGGTATTCGATATTTCTGGGATATGAGCGGCGACGGTAGAGTTTCTACAGCCATATCCAATAGAACCTCGTGTACTGGTGCTTTCTTGGCCAGAGCTTTCTGATCATCTGCTGCACAATGTTCGAAAATATCTTTGAAATTTAGTCCGGATTTTTGCATGTAAGGGACTGACATACCCCAGTTATAGTACGCAGAACCGAACGCCACTGTTCCGTTCTGAACCGATACCTGCCAATCTTTTCTTACATCTTCAGGCGCAAATGTCTGTATCAGTTTGTTGACCTTAACGATAACTTTCTCAAATCTTGCCATCATCTCTGGCCCATCTATTTGCAATTCGTTGATTAAACGGTCTACCTTATTGATGAATAAAACAGGACGAACTTTTTCCTTTAATGCCTGACGAACTACTGTCTCGGTTTGAGGCATTGTTCCTTCTACGGCACAGGCTAAAATTATACAGCCATCAACCGCCCTCATAGCACGAGTTACATCTCCTCCAAAATCTACGTGTCCTGGTGTGTCTATGAGATTGATGAGGTAATCATCATCTCCAACTTTGTGAACCATTGATGCACTAGCCGCGTTGATTGTGATTCCGCGTGCGCTCTCTTGCTCGTCGAAATCCAAAACTCTTGACTTACCAGCCAAATCCTCAGACATCATGCCGGCTCCAGCAATCAAATTGTCCGAAAGAGTTGTTTTTCCATGATCGATGTGTGCTGCAATTGCTAGATTCCTAATTTTATCTCGCTGATTCATGACTTCAGTAGCCCTTGCGATGTTATCTTCCTTACGGCCCATTCTACCAACCTCTGGTTGGCCCGGCGACCTAACATCGGTTCATAAAGCCGATTGTATCACTACGTGATACAAGTGACGAAGTAGCCTGTGTTATGACTACCATCAACGAGCAGATGCAGCTATGCGCTCAATCTCATCCTTCTTTCCTACTGCGAATGAGGCAACGTCTCCTGCTGCTGCTTTGTTAAGTTCGGAAATGATTCCTTCAGTTAGAGTTCTTGTACTCTTTGCAGTTGCTGATGCACAACCCTTTGATAGATTACGTAGAGCTACATCCAATCTACGACTTGGGGAGGAATCTACCGCCTTAGGTTGACTAACGGCACCGAACTTTATCCTAGTAGTTTCTTCGCAAGGAGCAGCATTGACTATTGCATCAATGAAATGTTGTAGGGGATTCTCTCCGGTACGCTCGGCAATATTGTCAAGAGCTGCTTCAAAGGCTTTAGCACAGTGTTGTTTCTTTCCACTGAACTTGCCTGTTCGCATAAGATTGTTAATGAATCTTTCAATTACGGAGAGTTTGGATTTACCGAACCAAGCATTAGCGTGTCTTCCGCCACTGTGTGGCGTACCTATAGTTGTGAGATTGATGTAGGGAGCGAGACCAGGATCTCCACAAACCACTTGTTGTGCATCCCATTTATTGAAAACCATAGTCCCAATACCGGCGATTGGTTGAGCTTGTTGCGTCTCTTCCTCAGACATGATACTCACCTTACAGGCTTCTCCTTACGGCCACGAACCATCTCGTCTAATGACACACCATTGACCTTGATTACTTTGAATCGGACACCTGGTAGGTCACCATAAGATCGCCCCATTCTACCTCCGATTCCTTCTACGAGAACCTCGTCGTGCTCATCAATAAATGAAATCGCACCATCTCCTGGAGCAAAGGCTGTGAGTTTGTTACCAGTTCGAATTAATGAAATCTTAACCGCTTTACGTATACCTGAGTTAGGTTGTTTAGCTTCAATTCCAACCTTCTCAATTACTATTCCTTTGGCTTGAGTGGAGCCACGAAGTGGGTCGTGCTTGAGAACGCCACCTTGGCGCCTCTTTGTTTCACGGTTCTTGAATTTCCTTTCGTTCCAGCGGAACTTCTTACGATCCTTCTTCATCTTTGGTCCTGAGAATAAACCGCGACCCAAGTATAACACCTCAAAGGAACGCCCCGCCGACCTACCCCCCATATAAGAGCGTGACGGACTCACCAAAGGTGAGGGTACAAGTGGCCCAACTTCGCCAACATTGAAGCAGGAGTAACGTCGGGTTGGTCACATGGCCTTTAGGGACCTGTTGGCTGGAGCAACAGAAGTCAATGATGAAATTAGTGTAAATCACGATATGTTAACTCATTCCAGCAAGATGAATCACAAGGCTATTATTTTTAACAATGTTTCAGAAACTAACGGTCTAAGATCGGCAGTTAATGTTCTAGCAAGGGACCGTATTTGTGCGATTTTTGATATTAGTCCTGGAGAATTAATTGACATACTTGCTTGGGCAATGGCGAATCCCACAGAACCCGATATAGTTGATATTGAGGAAAGTCCGGTTTTCGAAAATACACAAGAAATTGTTGATTTGACTAAAATCCCAATCCCCTGGCATTACCCAGAGGACAGAGGTAGGTATCAATCAGCATCAGTGATTATAGCTGAATACGGGGGTATTAGGAATATGTCATTTCATAGACAATTTTTACGAGATAGGAATCATTGTGTTTCTAGATTTGTCCCAAGACACCTAAGGACTATGACCGACAAGGCAAGGGCCAATGGTGAAGAGATAAATATCGCAGTCGTAAATGGCCCTGATGCTACAGTCCTACTTGCGGCGGCAATGTCATTTACTCACGATTTAGACGAGTTAACGGTAGCTGCTGCATTACATCAAAAGTTGCATGGAAAGCCACTCGAATTGGTCACTCTGTCTAACGGCATTCAAGTTCCTGCGGACTCAGAATACGCCATGGAAGCCCGAATTACATTACAAGATGATGATGAAGGCCCGTATGTTGATATTACCGGTACTGTCGATGATATACGACAAGAACCAGTTATCGAATACGATGCTGTACACCACAGAGACAATGCTATTTTCCACGCTCTAATTCCCGCAGAAGTAGAACATCGAACTCTGATGGGTCTTCCTAGAGCCCCCACAATCAAAGCCGCAGTAAACGCCGTAGTCCCATGTACAGATGTCTACATGACTGATGGGGGGAGTGGTTGGCTGTCGGCAGTAGTTGCTATAGAACCTCAAAAGGAAAGTGATGGGGTTGCTGCTATACATGCCGCATTAGATGGACATCGATCGATGAAACAGGTCACAATTGTAGACACTGACATAGATTGTTCCAATCCAGTTAGAGTAGAATGGGCATTGATGACTCGCTGGCAACCAGATAAAGACACTATCATTCTATCAGGCCAAAAAGGGTCAAGTCTGGATCCATCAAGAGATGAAAACGGATTAACCAGTAAAATCGGAATAGATGCTACATTACCACCAGGCATCGATAGGAAACCGTATCAAAGCGTACTGTGAGGTGTCACCATGGCCACAACCGATCTCGGTTCTAGCCTACAACACCCGCGAAGGAGTTTAGGTAATCGCCATAGAAGTCAAGCTGAAAAATTTCTAAAATTATCTACCAATGATAAATCAAATATTTCTTGGGCAGAGCAAAGTGCTAGGCAAGCTGTTTTGCATGACTTCACACATCCAGAAAATTGGCGGATTTTGCTAACAATAAAATTGGAGTCAGAAGATTTTGCAGGAGCTCGAGCCGTTTTAGATGAATTATTTTTGATTCTTGGGAGGGATCCTGATTTACTTTCCCAGTTAGATGGGATCGAACTAAAACAATCTGCAATAAATCTACTTGAGGCCGCGTTATCTATCGACCCTCTCGACCCTGATAGTTGGTGGGAATTGACATCACAAGAAGGCGGAGTTGTGGAATTTTTGCAGCGAATAAGAAATCTCGATTTTACCGACCAAAGAGCCAATATTTTGTTTTCAAGACGGATGGAAAGATTACTTGCTGACGGGTATGAAGACGAATATCTAGAATTGACTAGAAAGTTACTTGCTCAAAGACCATCAAATCATGAGGCTTGGAAAAAAATGGGGCAATTACACGAAAGACGAAACGAGTTTGATCAAGCGTGGTTTTGCTATGACCAAGCACAGACCCACTCGACTAATTTGACAGCGAGGGACGATTTCAAAATTCGGATGGAGTCATTAATAGATGGAAAAGGAAAGATATCTTGGAAAACACCTGATATCGCTGACAGGGTTGAATTCCTGACTAGGATGCAGGTTTTAGCCAACCCAACGTTGGAAATTGCAAAAGATGATGATGAACAAGAAGTAGATGAATTATCCGAAATCGATTATGCCAGAAAATTATTCACCGAAGAAAGACTATCAGAGGCATTCTTCATTTGTAGGCGACTAGCAGCAGAAGGTGACTTGGAGGCGAGAACACTTGCAGAACAAATCCGTGAGGTGATGAACGGTGAGTGAAGAAGATCCTTGGGTTGTCGTTTGGGCTGTGCCAAAGGTGTCATTGGATATCCCATGTTGGTTAATGGTCAATCATATAGAACGAGGATGGGAGTTGCCTGGTGGAAAGGTTGACGATTCCGAATCTATTGATATATCTGCATTAAGAGAGTTATTTGAGGAAACTGGGTTACTTGGAACCGCTACTCATTTTGATGAAAATATCCTCTCTAATGGCACAGTTGTCAGGGTGGAAATTGATGAAGAACCCCAGCCCTATGGTTGGGAATCCGAGGATGAAAAGATTAGCGAAGTTGGTTGGTGTGTGGAAATTCCTGCAGAATTATATTGGGGGCAAAAAGAGATTCAACGTTTACTGGATTACGATTGGAGAGCTTCTAGTAGCCTAGCGTCCTGAATGTCTTTTGACTTCTCCAACAAGGAGTTCTTCCATTCTTGCTCACCAAGTATTTCTGCTGCGTCGAGAATTATTCCTAAATCAGTTCTTTCAGTGCCGCCAACATCCTCAGTCAATATTGAGAATATTGATTCCACAACATCCCGTACATCTTGTTCATTTGCAGGAACCCATGATGAACCGGGGACGGACCGAGGTTCTGCATTCTCTATTCTGTACAACATTCTTGGAGCGTCTTCTGTAACTTCTTCCAATGCTAAATCAAGCCATTCTAATGATACTACGACCGCCTCTGCTTCCATTTCTGCCTGTATGAAAATTGCTCTAGCAGTCCAAAGATGTCTCATAGCAGGATCTAAATCATCCATAGCAGTCAATATTCTGCCTACTTCTAAACGAGATAAGCCTCTGATTTCATCAGGGAATCCACTATCCTTAGTAATTTCAGCATGTATGGCCATAGCCATCATGATTTCTCCGTTATTACTATGCCAATTTGCCTGATTTAACATCGAGATTCCATGCAAAGCTGTATTTGGTGCAATCGCCTTCAAACGTTCAGAACACCAACGTAATTCTTGTCCTGAAGCATCGGAGCCATCAACAGCTAATAGCGCTCTTTCCATTCTAATTCGGACCTCACATTCTAAGTCACGTTCTTCTTTTGAACGCGAACGGAAAAGTAAATCTTCACTGATTATTACTGCTTTTGCTATATCTCCTTCGACTAACAAACTTTGCAGCCCCAATACATCTCTTTGTAATCGACTTAATCTCGAAAGTAGTTCGTCTGGGCCTTCTAATTGCTCGATTAACATGGATGATGATAATTGCAAAATTAGTTCATCTGGGATTTCGGAAACCTTAACTGAACCCGAATTCAAATCTGAGAGAATTTTTCTGATGTCCTTCATTGTATCAACTCCGATGATAGTGTGGCCAATAAAACGGACTTCAATTCTACTTCATCGGAAGTTCCGGACCAGCCAGCAGCACCAGCGTGGCCGCCCCCATCTCCCCCCAATCGGTGGACGATTTTTTTCATCAACTCACCTAGATGGATGCCCTGATTAGTTGCAGTTCTACTCGCCCTAGAACTTAACCTGAGGTCTGAAGAATTCTTTTTGAAAACAAAAGAGGCATGTGCTCCAGCTGCCAATAATGCATGTGCAACTAAACCCTCGTTAGTACCAGCTCGGGTAATTGAGACAATGAATTCTCCAACTTCGTGTGCGGTAGAACGAGAGACTGCTTTATGAATAGAAATGCGTTGTGAATGATTTAAATCTTCAGATTCTACTTTTTCTATTACATCTACAATATCCATTCCAGATGCTTTACAAATCTCGTCGACTCTTCTATGACAACCCGGTCTGCTATGTTTGAATCGACCAGTGTCAGAAATAATTGCGGCGAGGAGAAGAGTTCCTTGGTCGGGATTTATTTCAAGGCCTTCACTTTGGAACCAGTCCCAAACCATTTCTGCTGTAGAGGAATAATCCCCCTTTAATTCCAAGGCACCCTCAGGCCAATTATCAGATGCCGCCGAGTGATGATCAACGATACATAATGGGACATCTGGAAGTTTGAAGCCTATTTGGCTAGGAGAGGCGCAATCAACTACGATTATCCCAGCCAACTTTCGTGGCAAAGAAGGCCTATTTTGGTCGATTTGTTGGTATTCAACCACCATGCCATCGAGTATTTTTTGGGCTAAACTTCCAACATAAATACCACAGGCCTTAGCGTTCTTACCTATTGCAGATGCTAGGACAATTCCTGATGCAATTGTATCCATATCCCCATTTCTATGAGTTAGGACTGCAATTGGCCCAGTACGAGTATGGGATGATATCCAATCGCTCATTGCAGCGAAATTAATCGACATCAAATTTCACCACTCATTCGGGCGACTCAGATGCTTCATTATACTGTGCGATAAGTTCAGATTCCCTAGCACTGAGTGATTGTAAGTGAGACTCAATAGTTTCCTTGGAAGATTCTAGATCATTGGATAACGAATCTCTATCTTCTACCTCCAATAACACCCCTCCAAGAGCTCGATAAACGGCTTTTTCGGGTAATTGTTCTTTCAATGCCTCTATAGTAAGTGAAATTTCATTGAATTGACTAGTTAAAGATTGAATCTGTCCTCGTAAAAGTTGTAATTCCTGAACTAGGCTCTGAAGTTGCTGTTGATCCATGTTTTCTCAACCCTCTGATTTAGTCAACTGCTTTCAAGGCGTCGTAGGCAGCAGAAAGACCTCTCATTATTGTATTCCACCGGGCTCGCATATCAACAAATACCGGCTCACTTTCCTCCACTGTGATACAATTTTCACTTCTGAATACTTCCGCTTCGGTGGACAAGGCCGCCTCTAGCGAACTGGCGTAGCAGCTATTGATTTTCAATGTAAGTTTGAGTGAATCACTCTTCTTCATCGCTGACACTTTCTTCACCAGCTAATTTACGCTCGTAATCCAAGGCCGCCTGTTGAGCAATTACGGTCATATCGGTAGCAGTAGCACCTTCCATACCACGTCGGATTACTCGTGAGTTCGCATCTGTTGCTCGAGTGAATGGTTCCCAAACACCGCCTGAAAATGTGTAATCGCACTTATTACAATGCCAAATTCCAGCAGACTTCCTTCTAACCTTGATGTAATGACATTTAGGGCATGTATAGAGTTTTGATTTCTTCTTGAGTGCGGCCCCTGCCCTTCTTCGTACACTTACACCATAACGTGAACCATACTTCGCAGTAGCACCCAGTTTCTGAGTTCTCTTTGCCATTTCACTCACCTTCTAATTTTTCATTTACTAAATCCCGGAGTTCAGCACACCTTGAGCGAGCCTCATCCATTATATCAGCGAATTCGGCGGCCGTGAAGATTCCCTTTAGACCCTTCTGCAATGAATGAACATGATCATCATCACCCAGGGTGATGTGTATTCTTTCATCACCGCCTAATTCCTCCCTCTTGTCTGCGTCGTATACAAAACGACCGCCTACCTTGTGGTAAGAACACATTATCGGAGTCTTTGAGACATCGAGCGGCATATCTTCTCCAACCTCAAATCTCTCTGCTGGAACCGTAGCACTTCGTAGTGCTGCAATCGCAGCTAGCCCAAAAGCATCGAATAGATTTCCATCGTCTGATATAGCAAATACATCGAGGATGACTTGCCACGCTTTTTCTCCAGGGATAATACACAAATCTTCTGTGTTGATACATCCTGATTCGCGGATTCCACGATCTACAACTCTACCTAATTCGATAGATTCTGCACTAGGAGGTCCGGCTTCCCAATTGCGACCTGCAACTGGCCTTACTTCTGCACTGCACATCAAACCACCTTCGTTTGGGCGATCTGGATAAGGAGTCATAATTTGGAACTTAACTCCTGCTAAAACGATAGTATCTCCCATCCTAACTCTAGCGGACCCTTCTGCTCGCGGTAAGCAATTGATTTCAAGCTCCACATCGCGACCTTCGAATCGATCTCGGCCGTCATGCCTCTTATCTTCGGCAGCTAATTCTGCTAGGTGAGCACGTAACAAACTAGGGACTAATGGTATACTCATCACTCACCACCCCCTTTTAGTGCACGAACCATCTCTTCGTGAATCACTTTAGCAGCTTCCATGTTGTAATCCCAAGCCTCTTGGAATTGATCAGGAGATAGGTCTCCATCCATCTGAAGAAATACTAACTCACCAGTATTGGGTAGAATACCCATGGGAAGATCGGCTTCCCCGTAGTTATCTTCTTCCTTATTCAAGTCACAGACTACGATGTCGTGAACCTTACCACTCGCAACCGAGACTACCATGTCTGTCATAGGAATACCAGCATGAGCCAAGGCGACGGAGGCAGCTGTAATTCCAGCACACCTAGTACCTGCTTCAGCGCAAATAATTTCGATTTCAACACGTATCTTACTTCTAGGATATAACTCAGTCAAAACTACACTTTCAAGTGCCTCGGCGGTAACTTTGGAAATTTCTCTACTACGGCGGTTGAACCCTGGCCGAATCCTATCGGTAGTTGAGAAGGGTGCCATATTGTATCTAACGTCCAATACAGCCCTATCTTGCCTCTGAATCTTCCTTGGATGTGCTTCCATAGGGCCATAAACCGCTGCGATGCAGTCATTTAGACCCCAGCGAATT
>Ga0310343_10000232_pt1 | contig 26219 bp, 25 predicted proteins | sample HC15DNA2025_MG_FD_203519 | JGI IMG/M metagenome (GOLD analysis project Ga0310343, IMG submission 203519) | Marine microbial communities from station ALOHA, North Pacific Subtropical Gyre - HC15-DNA-20-25_MG | ecosystem: Environmental > Aquatic > Marine > Oceanic | place: Pacific Ocean: North...
CCCATTTTTTACCTGCCTTTTCTTTAACGATTCGACTTTTTCGAATCTACTGAAATTAAATCTAGTTGAAGTTTCAAATCTTGTCAAGCACCAAAAGAACACGAGCCGAACATTAGCTTTTTTTTATTGTTTTGTTTCCCTTACGCATAGGGCATAAATATCTTAAAGTCGTTTCAACGCATAGGAACTAATTTTAAATCAATGTGGGACGCATAGGGGCATATATACGCATACGAGGGCAAATCTAGATGTAAAGTTTAGATTTAGATTTCCCTATATACGAGTACGCATTATGCCTACGCATGTGTATGCGAGGGGGGATTTAACCTAGCTACCCCCTATATATAGTACGTAAGTAGAGAAAAATTATGTGGTAACTTGTCTAATTAGGTACTGTGGTGTAGCAGGTATATTACACGACAAGGAAGGTATAGTTGAGAACTACACCACCGTACACTATGTCCTACTTTAACAGTAAAGGGGACTAAACACAAGCGTTTAAAATTTTCTTTTAAATGTGTAGTGTTTGTCGTTTTGTGCGTGAGCGGACATATGCGTGCAATTTTTTTAAAAATTTAATAACCTTATTCCTTGGGTACTAGCCTTGTGGTAATCCCAGTCCTTATCCTTGATAAGTAGCTAGCTTTTAGCCGTCCGATAGCTCCTTTACCTGTAAATACCTTATTAAAAAATATTTGTAACTTTACTATAACAGTATGATATCTATATGCAAGAACTAGGTAGACAACTTGTTAGGAAGTGGTATGAGACTATAGTTGACACAGATGGCAACATCGTGTATGTCGTGCGTCCTGCTGGTAAAGAAGAAAAAGAAAAGGGTGCTGATTTTTTTATAGTATCTAATGAATTAGAATCTAAGTTTCTTAAAGTAAAAACAGATAAAGAAATAATAAAAACAAACCTAGTTTCTTTAGAACTATACAAAGAAAACGACCAACTAGAAATAGGCGAAGCCATGCAAACATTCCCAGATTACTTTTTCTACTGGATTTACCCAACCGCCGAGCTTCTTTACTGGAATCCTTCAGAGCTAAATCCCTACCTAATAAAACAGGTAATAGAAATAAAAAAATTTTTTTCACACACAATAAAGCTAGAGAAGAGCGAGTTGCTCGCAACAGGGCTGGTACGTACGCATACGATATCGGAAAATTTATTACAAGAAATCCTAAATAAAAAATATTAATATAAGCAAATGGGTAAGTTAATTGCAATTTGCAAAAGTTGCAGCAAACCACTTGAGATAACCAAGAAGCACAAGAAATGTGTTAATCTTGGTTGCATAAGATATAATGTAATTATTATAAGGAGATAACATGTACGGTAAAATGTATGGTAAGCCTAAGAAGAAAAAGGGCAAAAAAAAGAAAAAAAGAATGTAATGGCACACGAGACGCGTAAGAAGAATCTATTAAAGAAGCATGGACTATCAGGTGTTAACAAACCAAAACGCACACCAAAACATCCTAAAAAGTCGCATGTTGTTTTAGCTCAAGAAGGACATACTTTAAAGCTAATTAGGTTTGGACAACAAGGTGTCTCAGGTGCAGGCAAAAGTCCTAAGTCAGCTAAAGATAAAGCTAGAAGAAAATCTTTTAAGGCACGTCATGCTAAGAATATTAAAAAAGGAAAGATGTCTGCTGCCTATTGGGCAAACAAGACAAAATGGTAGAGGAGATATATTATGGCAAAAAAGAAACCAGCAAGAAAACCAATAAACGCAAAGACAAAAGCAACTTTGCAAAAGAAAGCTGCAAACTCTAAATATACTTATGGACAGCTTGCACAAGTATACAGAAGAGGACAAGGAGCATATTTATCATCAGGTAGTAAGTCAGCTTCCATGGCTGCTTGGGCTATGGGGAGAGTTAATAGTTTTATTAGGGGTGGTCATTCTCAAGATAATGACATAAAGAAAAAAGGTAAATCTAGTGCCAAAAAGAAAAAATAAATACGAAAAAGGTGTTCCTGCAAAATACCTTAAGAATAAAAAAAATCCTAAATCTAAAGTTGCTGCTGAAATAAAAAGAACAGCTAAAGCATATAAAGAAGGTAGATACATAGATTTGAAAGCTGTACAGAAATCAAGAGCAACAAGAAAGAAAAAAAGATAATGGAGGAAACAGAAATTGAATATTCAGGTAATCCTAATTGGGCAGGTGATGATTGATGGCTAAAACTGTAAGTTGGATGTGGAAGGGTAAAAGGTATTATGGTACGCTCATTAGAGAAACTAAAACACATAAGTTTGCTAGAACAAAAAACGGAAAGATAAAGAAAATTAAAAAATGAAAGTTAAAGGCGTAGATATATCAAAACTTACTAAGTCTCAACAAAAGGCTATGAAAAAACATTCCAAACATCATACAAAAAAACATATGCAATTTATGTATAACAGTATGAGAAGAGGAGCTAGTTTTAGCAAAGCACATGTAAATGCACAAAAGAAAGTAGGTAAATAATGCCAAAAAGTAATGGTAAATATTCTGACGCACAGAAAAAAATTGCACGAGTTGCTCCACCATTTGACAAAATAACTGGTGCTGATTTTAAAAAATTAAGACAAAGCGGTAAACGAAAAAAGAAAAGCTAATGGCTAATTTATTTAGTGAGCCTAAAGCACTTAAGAAATGGGCGATTGCATTAGCTAACGCTTGTGGTGGACAAGAAGTACAGCAATCAAGTATTAAATTAAATCAACATAATGTTGCAAAAGTAGATAAATTGTTAGAACAATTTGTTATAGATTACAACTTCAATATGCAAACTATGAATGAAGTAAGAGCAAAACAAGAAGAAGAATGAAAAAATCATATTGGATAAGATTTAAAAATAGTGATTTTAAAAAAGATAAAGAATTAGTTTACAAGATGTTAACTGATTTAAGAATAAAAGAAATGGATATTAATGCCTAATTTAGTTTGTGTATCTCCAGAATGCGACAATGCATTACCTAAAGGTAAAAGAAAGTATTGTTCTGATACTTGTAAATGGAGAGAACAAAAAAGAGTACATAGAAATGCAAAACAAAATAGAGAATACAAACCAGAAGTAAAAAAAGTAAATAAATCTAAAGTAGCTACAACAAGACGAGGTGCTTTGTATGACAAGTTTGTAGAAGAAGGTTATGCATTAGATTTAATGAACGGAACAATGAAGCGTAATGCAATAGCAGAATTACTAGGTTGTACTCCAGCACATATTTCTAGATTACTTGGTGCATATCAAGAAGATATAGAACAAGCAGCACAAACAAAAAATTGGAAAAAATCAGAAGCTACATTACAAGCAGAAAAAGATTTCCAAGATTTTAGAGATATGTATTTTCAAACAGAAAAAGGTGAGTTGTTTGAAACAGCAGACTTCCATAAAGTATGGATAGACTCAATTATAAAAGCTATAGAAACAGGTGGACAACAAATGATTTTATCTCCACCTAGACATGGCAAAACAGAATTACTTATACATTTTGTAGTTTGGCTTATATGTACTAATCCTAATATTAGAATTATGTGGGTTGGTGGTAATGAGGACATTGCAAAAAACTCTGTGTCATCAATTATGGATACATTAGATAACAATGACAAATTAAAAGAAGCATACTGTGGACCAGGTGGTAGTTTTAAACCAGCAAACAGAACTGGTAAATCTTGGTCACAAAATCAATTTTCTGTAGCAACAAGAACTATACCTGGTATTAAATCACCTACAATGATTGGTATAGGTAGAGGTGGTAAGATTCTATCAAGAGACTGTGACATAATTATTGCAGATGACATTGAGGACCACAGTTCTACAATGCAACCTAAGTCAAGAGAAAACACAAAACAATGGTGGACAACAACATTAGGTTCTAGAAAAGAAGAACATACAGCTATGGTCATTATTGGTTCAAGACAACATCCAGAAGATTTGTATTCATCACTTTTAAACAATACAGCTTGGGAAACAATAGTAGAAGAAGCACATGATAGCATGTGTGCAATACCAGAGTTTGATGAAGACAAACATACAGATTGTATGTTATGGAGTAGTTTTAGAACTTTTAAATGGTTGATGAACAGAAAGAACGATGCATTGACTACAGGCGGACTTAAAAATTTTGAAATGGTCTATTTAAATAAAGCAATAGCAGAAGGTCTTAATATATTTAATCCTGAGATAATAGAAGAATGTTATGACCCATCAATACCTCTTGGTTATATACCACAACATAGTTATCTAGTTGCAGGTTTAGACCCTGCTGCTACAGGATATCAAGCAGGTTTTTTATGGGCTGTAGAAACAGAAAGCGGTAAACCTAAGCTAACAATGGTTGATTTAGAAAATCATCAAGGTGGAGGTCTAGATGAGGCATTAGAGCTTATGAAGAAATGGTATGATAAATATAATTGTTATCATTGGGTTATAGAAGAGAATGGTTTTCAAAAAGCTATTAGACAAGATGAAAGAATTAAAAAGTTTGCAGCAACACAAGGTATAAAACTAGAAGGACACGAAACACATAAAAACAAATGGGACGAAAAATTTGGTGTTACATCATTAGCTCCTATGTTTCAAGAAGGTGTAATAACATTACCTTTTGGTGATGATGAAGGAATATCTAAATCTATACTATACACAAAGCAACTGACATATTTTGCGTCTAAAGGTCAAGGTAAAAGAGGTATGGCATCAGATGTTGTAATGGCATCATGGTTTCCTATGAAAACTGTTAGGACATTAACTAGACTCACATATGCTGATTTGTCCTATGATTACGCACCAAGCTATGATAATTATGATACTATGGATTGGAACGAGTTACCTTGGAGTTAAATAAGTGACACCAGAACAAATATTGGACAGAGCTGTATATCTTAGACATATGCACAGAGATGCATTACCTGATAGACATAGATTTAAAAGCATACTAAATGGTGGAGAAAAAGGCATAGCAGAACTTTTAGGTACAACAAAAGTAGATAGTGGTAACTTACCAGCACCTAATCTAATGTTATCTGCATTAGATAGATTAGCTCAAAAAATAGGTAAGACACCAACTACAGAAGTACAAATAACAAATGCTAGAGATAGTGGTCGTAATAAAGTTAAAAAAGAAAAACTTGAAAGAATAATTACATCTTACGACAATATGCAAAAACTAGAATTACAACTACCACAAGTAGCTAGATGGTTACCTGGTTATGGTTTTGCAGTATGGGTTATAACAACTAAGAAAGACACAAACGGAAATATATATCCTTGTGCAGAGTTAAGAAATCCTTATGACTGTTACCCTGGTTATTTTGGTAATATGCAAGAACCACAAGAACTTGTTATTGTTTCTAACATACCTCTAAAAGAATTAATTAAAATGTATCCTGAACTTAAATCATGGTACAACACACAAGACGAAGATAGAGAAAATAACCCAGCAGGCATATATGGACTTAATGATAACGATGGTAGTTGGGCTAACTCTGGTGAAGATGGCGATGTAATTATTGAATACATGAATCCTGAAGGTACTTATGTTGTACATCCAGCTTCTAAAAAGATTGTTGATTTTGTACCTAATCCTCTTAAATCAGGACCAGCATTTGTTGTTGCTAAAAGATTTAGTTTTGATAAATTACAAGGACAGTTTGACCAAGTTATAGGTTTAATGGCAGCTATGGCAAAAATAAACATTTTATCTGTTATAGCTATGGAAGATGCAGTTTTTACAGAAACAAACATTATTGGCGAAATAGAGTCAGGTAAGTATAGAAAAGGTAGACATTCTATAAATTACTTAGCTCCTGGTTCTCAAGTAGTAAAACCAATAACTAATTTGCCATATCAGTTGTTTGAATCTGTAGGAAGACTCGAAAGACAATTAAGAGTAGTAGCAGGTTATCCAGTTCAAGATGATGCAATATCTCCTAATTCTTTTGTAACAGGTAGAGGTCTAGAAGAACTAGAGTCTGGCGTAGGTCAGATGGTATCTGAATACCACACTATTTTAGAATATGCGTTACAAGAAGTAGATGCAAAGCGTCTTGAGCTAGATGAAATTTTGTTAGGTAACAAACGTAAACCTATGACAGGAACATACAAAGGAGCATCCTTTGCAGAGTTTTATACTCCAGATAGAGATATTGATAGTAACTATATGACTAAAAGAAAATATGGTGCTATGGCTTCTTTTGATGCACCTAATAAAATAATTACTGGTTTGCAATTATTACAAGCAGGAATTATAGACAAAGAGACAATGCAACAAGAAATGGATGGATTAGATAATATAGTTCAAATTAATGAAAGAATAACAAAACAAAAAACAGAAGAAATATTATTTCAGATGTTATTGCAACAATCACAACAAGGTGATACAAAAGCAATGATGGCTGTTGTAGAAATATATAATAATCCAAAAGCTATTGGTAGTACATTAGAAAAATTCTTTTCAGCAGTAGGTGAAGAACCATCTCCTGAAGAGCAAGCAATGTTGCAACAAGCACAACAAACACAAGCAGTACAACAAGGTGGTCCACCAAATCTACAAGCATTACTTGGTGGTGGATAATGGAAGGTGCAGAGTTTGAATTTGCTGAAATAGTAGCAAGGAACTTTCCAGAATACATACCTCCAATGGCAGAATATACAGTAGAAGAACGAATTGTTAATAGTATTACAATCGCTTACATACCAGGAGTTGGTAGATTAGATATGTTAATAATTCCTGATGAAGAAGGATTTTATGGGTAGAGGAGTTAAAGGTAAATATAAAGCTGAAAACTTTAAAGGTGAAGCTACAGAGTTAGCAGAATTAGAAAATGCAGCAATAATGGCTGGTGAAGATAATGCTGTTGTAGAAACAGAAGTTGCACCACAACCAATAGCACCAAATCCAGGTGCTATACAAGACGCAACAAGGTTTACAGATAGACCATTTGAATCGCAAGATACTTTATATCAAGAGCCTACATTAACAGGTATGGACCCTGATATGATATTGCAAGCTATGTATAGAGTCTTACCGAGTAAAGAAATAGCAGCTTTATTAAGATATAAATAGGAGGTCTAATGGCAGAAATTAGATGGTGGTGGCAACCTCCGTACACAGAAAATTTAGAAGAACAGGCACAGAAAGAAAGATTTGTACAAGCAAAACAAATAACAGATGCTTTAGAAGCAAATCCTGATATTGCAAATAATTTAAAGAATTTAATTACAGATAATTTTTATTTACCTAAAGATGTATTACTTGGTGCATCACTAATTGGTTTAACTGCTGAGTCTCCAGAGTTAGCACCATTAGTAACAAAATGGTTAGATGTTGAAAAGACTTGGTGGGATAGAACAAAAAATGCAGGTAAAGGTGCTATTAGAACTGCATTTGTCGCATTTGATTCTTTTCAAGATGAACTAATTAAAAAACCTATGTTAGCTACACAAAAGTATTTAAATGATAGAAAACATAGTGACGGTCAAGGATTTGTAACTGCAGCTTCATCTTTATTGTTTGACAAGAAAGCACAAAAAGAATGGCAGAAAACAAGACAAATACTAGGTCCTTCTGTAGGTAGAGAAGCTATAAAGAAATCTTTAGCTGGAGAAAAGGTTAATTTAGGAGAAGGTTTTTTTGGCAATTCTACTATGGCAGAAAATACCGATATATATAAAGAAATGGTTGGTAGAGGTGCTGACCCAGAAGAAGTAAAGAAAATAGTACAAGCATATTATGGTGAAGACATTACTAATTCAGAACAAGCAAGAGATGAATCTTTAACAATTAAATCTAAACACGGAACTGTAAAACTTACACCTGCAGCACCAATGTTTGCTAATGTATTAGAACCTGGTTCAAGGTCATACAATGTAGCTACAGGTATTGTAGATGGTGCTTTTACATTACTTGCTGACCCATCAATATTAGTTGGTGGTTATTTATCTAAAGCTGGAAAAGTAACTAGGTCATTATCACAAGGAGATGCATTAAAAGGTGCAGGTGTTATAGATAAAGCTGTAAGAAAAACAGTACATGTACCTTCTGCTATTGAGTATGTAACAAGAACTGCTGGTGGTAGAAAAATTGTAAATCAATTAACTAAAGCTGATGATTACGGAACAATTAAAAGATTACTTGGTAAAAGAGGTAGTAGTGGTGCTGATGCTGTTTTACATAAAAATATTAAAAATGCTAAAACAACAAGAGAAGTAGAAGACTTATTAGTAGGAGCAATAGAAGCAGGAGAAATAACTAAAAAGTTAAATCCTACATCTTTGTTATTTAGAGGTCAGGTGTCATCTAAATTAGGTCGTATGGTTGGTGGAGAACTAGGAGAAGCCGTAGGTTTGTCTGGTGCTATAAGACACAATTTAAATAATACTGCTCTAGGTAGATTGTTTGAAACATTTCCTGCACCAAAGTTGTATGTAAATGATTTCAATCAATCTTTTTTTGATTTACAAGATTGGATGAGATATGCAAGGATTGATGATGATATTGCTGAACCAGCATTAGATAAACTTGCAGATTTAGCACTTACACAAAAAGGTGCAGACACAATTACAAAAGCACAATCTGTTAGAAACATGAATGATATTTTAGATATTTGGAATGATGTACAAAAACATATAGGTCAAAAATTTGAAAATATAAATTTACCTAAAGAACTAGTACAAGGTATTAGAAAATGGATGGCAAGTATTGATGAAACAAGAATGTATTTTACTAATCAACTTGGAGAACTTGAATACTTTCCTGGAAGTAAAATAGAAGATTTACCATTTGATACATACTTCTCAGAACAATTAACAGATGATGAAGCAGTAAATATTGTATCAAGAGTATTAGCTAAATATAAAAAATCAAACAAAGTTGATACAGATGAGTTAGATTTTATTTTGCAAGATATTAAAGATATCGCTAGTAACACTACAACTCCAGAAGATAAAGCATTAGTTGAATTAATTACTGGTGGATATTATGACGGAGTAGAACAAGCTGCTTTAGATATAGCAGAGGATATAGGTATACAAACTAGTGGTCGTGTTCCTTATGGTTATAGAGGAAAAACTGGTACTGATGTATCACAAAGAATGAAAGAACTAGGTTTGTCAGATATGTCAGATGCAGATAAAGCTGCTGAATTAAAAAACTTATCTGTTGCTAGACAAGAAGCATTAGAAAGAACAGGTATTGAAGTATCTAAATTACCTAGAAAAGTAAGACAAAAAGTACAAAGAAATGTACAAGAACTTAATGGTTTAGAATCTAAGACAAGGAATATAACAGAAAAAATACAAACTCTTAGAGTACAAATAGATGAAGTAAGTAAGCAGTTTAAAACTAATTCTGAAAATATTACTGCATATAAAAAAGAGTTTCCAGAAGCAACAACTGCAGATGCTAGAGCAGCAATTAAACAACAATTAGATGAAGCACTACAACCATACAAAGATGATTTAAGTAAATCAATTAATGATAGAACAAAAATTGATGGACGTATAAATGAACTTACAAATAATATAAGTGATGTTGTACCAGAATTTAAAGGTTTGTCAGATGTAGAAATGAAAAAGATTTATGACCAAAAATTTTGGGACCAAGATTTTGCAACAATGAAACTTGACAAACAAGATATAAGCAGAGTTTCTAGATATAACTTAGATAATGCAGATATGACTATTGTATTTTTAGGTGCTAACAAAGGTGGACAAGGTATGAAACAAGTTGCTAACTTCTTAGAAAAAGGTACTCATGTTATTGAAAAAGGTATAAAAGCATTGAAGCCAGGTGTATATCAAGGTCATAAACCATATGCTGTAGTTGACTTATCTAAAGGTTTGACAAAAGAACAAGCTAGAGAAATACAAAGATTTACAGAATTTAATAATGTAAGAACATTAAATATATCTGGTCCAAGTGATTTTACAAAAGCAGAAGAAGGATTACTTAAAACTGCTATGGAAGATATTTTATTTAAACAAGAAGTATTTACACCAAATATAACACTAGGTAATGTAAAACGTGCAATAGATAATGCAATAGAAAATATAAAACCTGGTGATGAAACACTTTATACAGCAGAAGAATTAAGGACAGTTGTAGAAGATATATCAGATGAAATTGCAAATAACAAAGATTTAGCAAAAAGAGTACAAGTAAATAAAGTACCAAAAGCTACTGCACATCTTATATCTGAATATTTTGACCAAGGTTTTATAGCTATGCCAGATGCAAGAATGTTTTTAAGAGTATTTAGACCCATGAGAGATTTAATGTTAAAACTATCTGGTAGAGCAAGAAATATATCTGCAGAAGATTATGAAAGATTATTAGCTAAACCAGTTGCTGAATTAGCTGAACTTGCATTAAAAGAAGATAAAACTGCTATGGAAACAATTAAGTTAGCTGTTAAAAAAGCAAGATTAAATGTAAAGAAAACTGCAGATGATACAGAAGTAATAAATGTTACTGAAGGTTTGTTAACTATGATTGGCGATGGATACATGCAGAGAATATGGAAACCATCTATTCTTTTAAGACCTGCTTGGGTCTTAAGAGTTGTAGGTGAAGAACAATTACGTATGTGGGCAGCAGATTTAGATAATATGTTTGCACATCCATTAGGAGCATTTGCATGGGTACTGGGTAGAAAGCCATCACAAAGACAAGGTTTACTAAAAGGACAAAGACAAAAACTTAGAGATGATTATTTAGCAGATACATTAAATCTTGGTAGAGGTGGTACAGATATATTTGATGCATCTTTAGAACAAGCTATGGAACATCAAAGAGCATTGACACAATCACATAGAGGTATGACTATAGGTTTTGACCCTAAAAGAGCTAGAGGGTTTACACAGGTTACAAAAGATAATAAAAGATTTTATGGTGCTGGAACAAAAGAATTATTACAACTTGCAGATGACCCATTAGCTACACGAATAGCTCAAATAGAATTTAATCCTGTTGGAGGTAGAGAACAATTTAATAGAAGCATTGATGAAATCAAACAAGAATTTTGGGATGGACCAGCAGGAAGTTTATCTGATTGGAGAAAGTCTTTTGTATCTAATTCTGATGAAACAGGTAGATATACTAAATCTTTACTATCAAGTAGCAAAGTACATTCAGATTCATACATAGATTCTATTGTTGCAAGAATACATGATAAAACAGGTGGTAGATACAGAGCTGCTGAATATACACCAGATGGTAAATTTGTTGGTAATGTATGGGACGAAAATTCTATAAAACCTACTGTTAAAAGTGAAAACAATGTAATTAGATATACGATTATAGAAGCTGGTGATGAAGAACTTATAGGACATATTGCAAAAGCAGATAATCAATTTGTAACTATTACCGATAAAGGTGAACAAGTAAAACTTAAATTTAACAGAGAGATGTCAGAATCACAGCATAAAAAATACACTGATTGGTTAAGAAGTCAAAAGAGTGGTGTATGGAGTGACACACATCACTTCAAAGCATCAAGAACTGACATGACAGGTGATGTAGCTAGTAAGTATGATAAAGCATTAGAAACAATGTTCTCTGGTCTTATGGGTTCTACTACAAATGATTTATCTCGTTCTCCAGCTTTTAGACAATTTTATTGGAGATTTATAGAAAACATGTATGCAAACCTAGATGATGCTGCAAGAGCTGTGGTTCTTAAGCAAGCTAAAACTGTTATGGGTAGGTCACTTCCAGGAAGTAGAGCAAGAAAATATATTAAGAGTTTAGAAAATATGGGACAAGCTAATGCTTCAAAACTATTGGGTGTAGATGATTTAAGACAAGTTGATGAGTTAGCAAAAGCATACTCTTTAACAGAAACAAAAGATTTACTTTACGATTTAAATAGAAGACACGTAATTACAGACATGCTTAGATTAGCAATGCCTTTCGCAGAAGTTTATCTTGAAATAGCAGGTACATGGTCCAGATTATTAAGAGGACAGAAAATGTTATTTGGTAGAAAAGTACAAAGAACTGTAGAAGCTATGCGTAAACCAAGTCTTTTTGGTGAGTATGAAGAAGAAGGATTTTTTACAACTGACCCACAATCAGGTGAAGAAATGTACAACATGAATTTGTTTGATAACATATTTGATTTAGACAGAAGTTTACAGAATCCTGATTCAGATGGATTAGGTGTTAATCCTATTACAGGAAAAGAAACTACAGAGATACCTAATGTAAATACAAAACTTAGGGGATATGCAAGCGGATTAAATATGGTTGCTGGAGATATTATACCTGGTCTTGGACCACTAGCACAGATACCTGCATCAGCTATGTTACCTTCAACTCCTGATATTGATAAAGTTTTCTTTCCTTATGGTAGACCAGTAGATGGTCCATCAGAGATGATAAACCCAATGTTTTATGCAAAGCAAGCTATACCTAGTTGGTTTAGAAAAGTTATAGTAGCAGGAGACTCTAACGATGCAGAGTTTTCTAGAGCTTATGCAAATCAAGTAAAAGAAATACAAAGAGCTATGTTTATGACACAAACATATGATGATTCAACACCAGAACAAGAAGTTGCATCATTAGAAAAGGCTAAAAGACTAGCTACATCAAGTTTGTTACATAGAGCATTTATACAATTCTTAGCTCCTACAGGTGCTGTTTTACAATATGATTATGAAATAGGACCAGGAGGCAGAGCTTACTTAGACCCTAGAGAAACTGAAGAAGACCCTGAAGGTAAATACTTTGCACAAACTTTATTGTCTGATGCTTACTATCAAATGTTAGCTAAAGCTGGTGGAGATAGAGTTATAGCTATTGCACAGTTTATAAAAGTATTTGGTTTTGAACCTACAGCTTTACTTACTTCTAAATCTAAATCAATTAGAAAAGTTTCTTTTACAGATGAAGGTGGCTACTTTAAACAATTAAACGAAGATGTATTTAAGAAATATCCTGATGTTGCATACTACATGTACCCTGATAGTCCCTTAGATGAATTTAATTGGCAGGCTTGGAACAAAGCATTTTCTGATGGAGATAGAGTTGATTTATCACCAGAAGAATATAAACAAGCTGTAAGACAAGCACAAGGCAGTTTAGCCTACGAACATGCTAGAAGAGTAATTATGGATGGTCCAATGTATGCTAACTTGCCATATCAAAAAAGAGTAGAACAATTATATCTTGTAAGATTACAATTACAGAATCAATTCCCTGGTTATGGAGATACATCTACAGCACCACGTTCTTTAACTACACAAGCTAAAATAGACCAATTAACTGACATGGTACAAAGAGATGGAGATACTCAAATAACAATGCCTGATGGAGAAACAAAAGCACTTAAAGATTTACCTGCAGTAAAAGGAATTATTAAATACCTTACAGCAAGACAAAGAGTTATGAATGTAATAAAATCAGAGTATGGATTAAATGCTACATTAAGTAGAGCGGAAGCCTCTCAGTATAGAGCTTATCTTAGGGGTGTTGCAAACAAGATTATGCTAGAAAATCCTGACTTTTACTTTATGTATTTCGATGTATTTAGAGTAGAAGTAGAAGAAGAAGTTACTTACTATGGAGGAGATATTTAATGTCTGAGCAATATACAGAAGAAGAACAAGCGGTTATAGATTCTATTCTGGGCAAAGATACACCTAAACAAGATGTTAGTTGGGGTGGATATGAATTTAGATTGCCAAATAAAAATAGACCTACAACATTTAATACTGAATTATTTAATGACTTTTTAAGTATTTTCTTTTTAGGAGAGGACCAATTTGTAAGACAGTTTGGTCGTGATGTTATAGATTTTTTTGGTCGTAGAGAAAGTGGACAGTTAGAACAAGAAGATTTACAAGTTCCAGAATTAAGTTTAGCCCAGTATCATTTATGGGCAGAAGCACAATTTGGTGTACCTTTTGATGAGTTACCACCAAATGTAAAAGATAATATTAATTTTGTTTATCAATCATTATCTTATGACACACCTGCAGTAAAAGAAGCAGCAACAATAATATCAGAAGGCACAGATGTATTAATTGATTTACATCAAAAAGGAATACTACCAGAAGGATTAGACCATTTAAGTGATGACATTGTAGGTACAGCTATATCTTCAGGATATACAGCCCAAGCAGATTTAGCTTATAAAGCATATATAAATAAACAATCATACGATGTTAACTACATTACAGAAGCTGCAATGGCTATAGATTTAGATTCAGCAGAAGAGTTAATGGATAAATTAGATAAGAATGAAATAACAGCAGAGGCGTACTTAGCAGGTTTAGATTCAATTATAGATAAAGAGTATGGTGAAGATTATGTACAGAAATTTATAGATGAAGGATTTGCTATTACAGATGGTGCTTTGTTTGGACCAGGTATAGAAATGACACCTGAAGAAGCAGAACAAGCTAGAGCCAGAACTTATTTTGGTGAACAAGATTACTATGGTATTGGAGAATTAGATTTAGATGTATATAGTGAAGCAACATCACAAGGCACTATGCCTTTATATCAATCAGGTTTAGCAACATCTTTGTTTGCAAATGCATCAGCAGAAGACATTATGGATACACAACTTTTATTAGTTGAATCAGGATTCTTACAACCTTTTACATTTGTTTATGGTGTACTAGATAATAATCCTGGCGGAACAATAGATGCTATAGAATCTGCTATGTCAAGATTTAATTTAAATGGCGATGGTATGACTATGGAAGACTTATACAGTATTTTACTTGCACCAGGTAGCACAGCAGCAAATATGAATGTGTTTCTTAAAGAGTTTTTTAAAGACTCATTAGCAGATTACGGTTATGGTACTGGTGCTTTTGAACCTAATTATGGTGGAGAAAATGCATATCAAAACATTTTTAATTACACAAAACCTAATTTTACAAATGCAAGTAGTTACATATCATCAGCTATACAAGATGGTTTAGGTAGACCAGCATCAGATGGAGAGTTGCAAGAGTTCTTTGACTTTTGGTCTAAACAAGATTATTCATTACAAAAACAAAATTTTGATATTAGGCAAAAAAATATGCAAACAGAACTAGCAGATGCTAGAAGAAGGAGAAACCTTGCAGGTCAAGGAAGAGTCGGAGACTTTGAACCTACAGCATTAGAATCAGAAATAGATATACCAGCAGCTATGGCAACAAGTTTTGATAACTTCATGAGAGATACTTATGGAGACTTAATAGCAGGGAGTCAAGCAGATGCAGCATATAGGAAGTCTTTTGCTAACATTATGGCTAGTTTGGCAGCCATCGGTAATCAATCAGGAAACTAGTATGGAATTAACAGAAGAATTAATTGCGGAAATAGAAAAGCTAGAAGGATTTGAAACTAAAGCATATGAAGATGTAAACGGAACTTTAACTATTGGTTTTGGTCATACTAATGCTACAAACACATTTGACTTTCAAGAAGGTGATGTAATAGATAGAGAAAAAGCTATAGAGATATTGCAATTAGATTTGAACCATGCAGAAGAAACTGTTAAAAGACTTATAAACAATAGTCCAAATATATCGATTGAGGATTTTTCAGATGCAGAACTTATGTATGCAACATTAGTTTATTTTAATAGACCTTGGACTTTACGTAATCTTGAAGGAGACATAGGAACTTATGAAGGTCTAGAACTTATTTCTAAAGGTAATGCAATAGATATTAGAGAAGACCAAGAAAAAAAATTTGCTAGAAAATATAATGGTAAAGTTCCTGATTGGGCAATGAATAGGTTAGACAAAGAGGGTACATTTACTAATTTTGGTTTTGAAGATGATGATGATACAGATGATGGTGGTACTGTTCCAACAGAAGTAAAAAGAATATTTAAAAAAGTAGGTAGCTATATGATACCTGATGATGCTACAAATGAATTATGGTCTAGAGCATTACAAGAACTTTATGGTGTATCTGATGCAAGACCATATTGGACAGCAGAAAGAGTACAAGAGGAAGCTAATAGAGAACCTACTATTACTATGACATCAGATTTTTTTGACCCTATGAACGATGTACCTCAGTATTTTAGAAAACTAGGTGAAGTAATAAAAGGTAAAGTAAAAGAAGTTGTAGGAACTCCTATAAAAACACAGTTAGATTTTATGGAAAAAGTATATAATAAAGAAGAACAAAAATGATAACAATATATAAAGATGGTGAAGAAAGACAAATAGACAATTCAGACCTACAACTTTATTTAGGAGATGGTTGGTCTACAAGTAAACCTGCACCAAGCAGAGGATTAGCAAACTGGGTTCATAGTGATAAGTTAGTTGCAGACTATGTATATACACAAGATGGTGTAGTTTATTTTGCTTATGATATATCAACTTTAGTTGGTTATCCTGCTTACATTTCTTATATTGCTAATGGTCTTACTGCTAATAGATACAATACTAATTGGGGTGTATCAGCAGATGGTGAGGACAGAGTAGGTCCAGCATTATCTAATACACCTCCTCCAGGAACAATAATACAAGACGCAAGTCTTACAATGCAAGGTTTTAATATAGGCGGTAAGTTTGCACCTCAAGCAAATAATAATTTCTCTGATTTTGTGTTTGAAGGATTCGAAGAACTTAAAACTTCATATCCATTTTTGTTTGATGAGATAAATGGTGAAGCTGTTGGTTTAACTTTATTGTTTCAATCATTAGCTTTAGGTACTTCTTTAACATCAGAACAACTTAGTAGAGCAGGTTTAACAACAGGTTATACACAAGGACAGTTAGATTTTTTAAACGCAACAGTATTAACTGGTGGTGATGACCCTCTATCATTTAATTTAAATGGTGAGACAGTAACTAATCAAAAATATGCAAAGTTACTTGGTACAAAAGAAGATGAATTGGTAGCAGCAATGAGTGACATTGGTATAAATGCAGATGCATTTAAAAAAGAAAATCCAGAACTATATAAAAATTTACTTGAACAAACAGTAAGAGGTAAGGTAGTTAATACTTTATTAGATGAGTACTTAGGGTTTGTATTAGGTATTGAAGGATATGATTATGGTAAAGATAGTAGTTATTATCAAATATTTTCTGGTCCAAGAAGTGAATTAAATAATCCTACTTGGTCACAATCAAATGCTTCTTATACACAAGGAATTACTGCACAGAATCAAGCTATAAGATATATAGGTTTGGCACGTTGGAATGGATTATCAAGAGAAGAACAAAACAATCTAGTTGAACTATATGCAAATGACCAAGGTACTTTTGATAGTACAATGCAACAAATGTTTGACAATGACCCAGTATGGGGAGAAAAGTTTGGTGGTAAAAATTTAAATTACTCAATGGTAGTAGGTCCATATAAAAACTTTTGGCAAGGAACATTTGGAGAAGTAGCAGATGAACTTGATGAAACATTCCTTGAGGGTGTAGGTTTATCGCAAATAGATGCTAGAAAAAAATATAGAACAAGTGCTTATAATCAAAAAAATGAATATTTTATGAATCAAATGGCAGAAAAAATAGCAGCATCATTAGGTGGTAATATGTTAAGAGATACTAGGATAGGATAATGCCAATACTTTCATTTTACAGAAGAGACCAACTTACACCAATAACTGTTGATACTGATACAGACGCTGGAGAAAGAATGGCAGCAGATTTAGAAGGTGCAGGATACTATCAAGATGAAGAAAGAGCTATTAGAGAATCACAATCATTAGTTGGTGGTTTAAACTACACAGCACCTGCAGGAGAAACACCTACTGTAGAAGAAGAAGAGCCTGTTAATTTAAGTCCTAATCAAGTTTATTTACGTTTACCATGGCTTAAAGCATTTGCTGGTAGCAATGCAGATAAGTTAGTTGATGCATACATAAAAGGATATATAGAAGGAGATGCATCAGAAACAGCAGCAACTGCAGCAATGAGAGAAATACCAGAATACAATACAGTATTTCCTGGTATTGTCAATGCAGAAACAGGAGCTATAAGAATGTCAGAAGGTTCTTATGTTGCTGGTTTTGAACAAATAAAAGCATCTCTTGTTGGTCAAGGTTTAGGTGGTTATGCAAAACAAAAAGGAAAAGAAATATATGCAACTATGGTTGGCAATCAAGTTTCACCTAATGAATATATAAATAGAGTTACAACTGTTAGAAGTAGAATATTTGACAGAATGGATGAAGGTATGAAACAAAATATTGTATCAGCATATAATGATTATTATTCAAAGGAATTAGGAGAACAGGTACAATTAGAAGAATCATCAATATTAGCTTTAGCTATAGACCCTAATCTTAATACTGAGATATTACAAAAAAGATTAAATGCATCGGAGTTAGGTGCTGTATATACAACTGAAGTAGGAGAAGATGTATCTCTTCAAAGAATACAAGAGTTTACACAAGCAGGTATTACATTAGGTAGAGCTAGAACACAGTTTGCACAAGCTGCTACTACAGCAAGATTATTAGGAAGTATGGCTAGAAGACAAAATAGAAATACTACAGTAGGTACAGCTTCTAACGTATTAGATGCAACATTATTTAAAGATGATGATTTAATGCAAGAAATAGCAGCAATAGAAGCTCAAAGTATATCTGGTAGTTCTATAGCTACTGGTGCATACAAAACACAATCAGGTAGAGTAACAGGTCTTACAGAAAATTAAATCTAAACCTTTACTTTAGATTCTAAATATTGTATACTATATATAGTGCCTGACGAGTTCGGCACACAAAATATAGGGTCGTAAACAGTTGGTTATCCAAGGTGTCCAACTAGTACCAAAATCCCTTGCGAAATCCCTTTTAATTACCTAGCGATTATTGTCATGGGATTTTTTATGCTAGAGAAAATGGAGAAAATAATGGAAGAAATAAACCAAGAAGAAACAAAAGAAGAAACTACAGTAGAAGAAGTTATAGACGAATCTACAGATGGTATTAAACAACTTAGAGATGAGTACAAAAAGCTAAAGGCTGAAAACAAAGCGTTTAAAGCCAATGCCATGAATAATGCATTGAGTTCTTTAGGACTACAAGCAGATAAAGGAATAGGAAAAGCTGTTACAAAACTCTATACAGGTGATGTCACAGTAGAAGCAATACAGGATTTTGTTGCAAAAGAGTTTGGAGAAGTTAGTAGTTCCACACAACCTGCAGCACCTGTTGATATGACTCAGAATGTAGTGGAAGCTCAATCACGTGTTGAGACTTTAAATCAAATTGGTGTAAATGCAGAACCTGTTGATGTACAAGCAGAGTTTGCACAATTCGTTAGAGATTCCAACGCTAAACCAAGAGATACTATCAACGCTAAATTGCGTATGTTAGACACTCTTAAAGAAGATAAGTAATAATTTATAGGAGAAGATAAAAATGGCAGACATATCGTTAACAAATAATACGATTTATGCACAAAACATTAATAACTTCACTGGTGAATTGTTTAAAGTCGGTGGTCAAAGGACACCTCTATTATCTGCAGTTGGTGGTTTAAATGGTGGTAAGACATTAAACTCTACATTTTGGCAAGTCCAAGTAGAAGATAATGCTACCGTTTCAACAGAACCAACTAAAGGACAAGAAGGTTCTTCACCTACAGAATACCTTGGAAGAGACAGAGCTGCTTACACATATGTAACTCAAATTTTCCACAAAGGTGTACAAATGACATATACCGCTTTAGCATCTACACAAAACCAAAATCCTTTTGATTTATCAGACAATATTGCTAACGCCTCCGATGGAGACGGTACAACAACTGCTGGTGATAAATTGGCTCTTTTTGGTGGTAGCCCAGTGGCAGATGAATTTGCTTTCCAGATGGAAAAAGCAATGGAAAAAGTAGCAAGAGAAGTTGAGTGGTTTGCATTTAATGGTTCTTTCTCAGATGGTGCTAACACAACACCTGGGTCAGGAACTAGAGAAATGTACGGTCTTGACGTGTGGATAACACTAAACAAGAACGCTTCAAACTCAGCAGCAGTTAACCCATTAGGTGGTAACTGTTACTACAACGACACAGCAGGTGACGGCAGTGGTTCAACACAAGTCATCTCTTTCGCAACTATATCAGGTGCGTTAAAGAGAATGTATGACAACCATGCACCAATGTCTAACCCTGTGCTTGCTGTTAGTCCAAAGCAACTTCTAGACCTAAACAATGAACTTGTTAAAGGTACAGTTGATATAGCAGGAACAATTATTCCTAGAGATAGGAATGTTGCTGGTTTGGATATTGATACAGTTGTAACCCCATTCGGTTCAATCGGAATGATGGTTATCGACCCTGATATCCTACCTGATAACACTGCTTTCATCTTAGACTTAGCTTACATACAACCAGTATTTACCAATATCCCTGGATATGGAACTGTGTTCGTACGTGACATTGACCAAGATGCAAACGCTAGAATTGGAAAAGCAATTTATATGGAGATGGGATTCGAGTTCGGACCTCCTTCATATCACTGCAAAATTCAAGCAGTATCGTAATTTAATATTGAAGATTAGGGTGGAACTCCACCTCCACCCTTTTCTTCTGCTATAGTAAGGAAGATATGATTAAATCAAAAGAATGTTTAATAGATATTTCAGCAGATAACAGCAACTCACTCGGAGTGCAAACTGAAGGAATGTTACTTTGTGGTATACAATTTCCTGCAGCAATGACAGGTTCTAATATTTCATTTGACTTTGCTTTAGATAACTCAACATGGGTTGATGTAAAAGAAACAGATGGAACTGATGTTACCTATACTGTTTCAGCAGGAGACATTTTAAGAGTTGACCCTTCAGGTTGGGCTTTTGCAAGCAATGGCTATATAAGAATTACATCTGATGGAAACGAAGCTGCAGATAGAAAATTAATATTACACTTTAGACACAGTTAGGAGGACCAATGAGTACAGACATTGGAGGTCTTGTCGACAGAGTGTATAGAGAATATTTAGAACCTATGGATGACTTAGTTAGTTATACTACGTTATCTACAGGAATAAATGACTCAGTAACAAGCGTTGTCTTTGAAGGAGATATGTTATCTATTGAAGAAGAAGATGCATTAGACAAAGGTACAGTAATAGAAATAAATCAAGAACTTATGATATGTACTGATTTAAACTCTGTTACAAATACAATAACTGTTAAAAGAGGAGCTAGAGGGACAACAGCATCAGCTCATACAGCAGGTGATATTATAAAAATAGCTCCACCATTTCCTAGAAAAAATGTTTTTGATGCTGTAAAAGACCAGATAAATAATTTATTTCCTACATTGTTTGCAGTTGAAACTCAATCTGTGACTACAGGAGATGGATATACATTACTTGGTGCATACAATGATGTAGGTACACATAACTATATTGTTTCTATTATTGGTGCTATATCACAATATACAGATTTTAGTAGTAACTCTGATACTACTGGTGTAAAGTTTTCTAATGTAGCATGTAGTTTAGTAGAGTTACCAAATCCTTTTACATACAATGATAGTGATGGAGTATCAAGAACATTTACTTATTCTTCAGGACCATCAGTTGTACATGCAATACAATTTTCTGGTATAAATACAGGTCATACAGCTTTTGTTACATTTAAGAAAAAATTTATAGAACCTACAGCAGAAACAGATACTCTAACAAGTATTGGATTAGAACAAGAGTATGAGCCTATTATTATGGCAGGTGTTGCAGCACAAATGTTAGCTGGAAGAGATATACCTGCTGCTACAACAGATTACATATCTGACCAACTTGCTGTATCTAACTACCCTGTAGGTAGTTCTAACAGTATAAGAAACTCTTTGCTACAATATCAACAGTTATTAGTGAATCAAGCTAGAAAGTTCTTAAGAGCAAAATATCCTGAATCAGTTTCTGTTGATGGATTGGTATTTGGAATACAGTCCTAATGCCTAGGATAGCTACAACAATAAATATTAGTAATCCAAAAAGATATGGATACGATTTAAAACTTGATGATATTTTATTAAGAAGTGCAGTTGGTCCTAATAGAGATATGACTATACAATCTACAGATGTTACAGAGTCTGGAATAAATGTAAGGCAAAACGCAGAAGACTTTACAACAGGTGTTGGTCGTATCTTTTCTAGAAATAATTTTTCTGGTGGTTCAAATTTAGATACTGCACACAGAACAAATGGTACAGATTCAGACACAACAAGATTTTGGGACAGTCAATGTGTAGATGTTTTTAATAGTGATTTAGGAAGTTCATACTCAGTAAGTTTATTGCATACTACAGCTAATAATCGTGCATTAACATCTACTGATGATGATAACTACATGGCAACAGTTGGTACTAAAATATATGTATCTGATGATACAACACTTTATGTATCAGAAGATGGTGGACTTAACTGGTCTACAGTATCATTAAACCTTACATCAGGATATCAAATAAAAGGTTTAGCTTCTTATGGTACAGATTTATATATAACTGCAAACAATGGTGGTGCTGGAGAGATTGAGTTATTACCTTCAGGAAGTTCATCAACACAAAAAATGTCTGCTGCTGTGTATGACAAAATATGGTCAGTTAAAAATCAATTTTTAGTTTCTATTGGTAATGCAATACATGCTTACGATGGTAATACTACTGTTGGTTCTGCGATTATAACATTAGGTACAGGAGAAACATTTACTGATGTTTGTGATGCAGGTGCAGTTATATTAGCTACTGCAACTGATGGATATATATATTCAATCAAAGATATATCTGGAGTGTTAACTGCAAAAGGAGAAACAGAAATAGCTGGTGAATCACCAACATGTGTTGTTGAATCTCAGGGAATAATTTTTTATGGAACTAAAACTGCTTCTACAGGAAGTAAAACTATTGGAAGATTATATCGTGCTGATTTAACAGTATCTGATGACTTGTATGTTTTAACAGGAAATCAATTAATTAAAGAGTGGGATGAAGATGGTATTGATAACGCACCTTATGCTCTGTATACAACAAGAGATTCTGTATATACAGGCATAAAAGAATCAGGTAGTACGGCTTATTTATGGAGATATTATTTACCTACTGCTGGTATAGCTAGATATTACAAAGCTAATGCTGGTGGTAATGTTTATAGTATTTGTCAGGTCAATGAAAAATTTACATTTACTGTTTCTGCAAGCGGTGTATATACACAAACATCTGCATTTGAAAGCACAGGATATTTAGTTTTGCCTGCTGCAGATTTTTACACAGCAGAAGAAAAACAGTGGGTAGGTGCAGAAATATCTACAGAGTTACTACCAGCAGATACAACAGTTAGTTTAGCTTTTTCTACTAAATTTGAATCTTTAAATGATGTAAGTGATAGTTCTTATAAGACTGCTATTACTCAAGCAAGTGGTACAGGAGACCAAGAAAACCAGATAGAAGAAGTAGCAAGATATATAGTTGGTAAACTAACTTTATCTACAACTAATACATCAAATACACCTAAAGTAAAATCAGTACAATTTAGAGCATTACCAAGACCAGAAACTGTAGTAGCACAAATACCTATAAATATATCAGATAGAGTCCATAGACCTGGAAGGAAACCTGTAAAAGTAAAAGGACTAGGAGATGCTTTATATAACACTTTAAGAGATAAAGAAGGTGATGCTGTTACATTAGAAATATTTGACCCTAATGAAATTATAAGAGGTGTTGTAGAAAGAATAAGTTATCCTGTACAATCTAATACAGAAGTAGGAAGTGTAGTACAATATGCTATAATTACTGTGCGTGGTACTAGACAGAATGTTGTTACTGATGTAACTTCTGCACAAGTGTTTGGTATAAACGCATTAGGATTTATGAAATTTGGAGCATAGATGACAGCACAAGAAGTAAAATTTGCGAACTTTTTTGAGACAACATTAAATGGTGTATTAGCATCAGGTAGTACATCAGCAAATTTAACTTCAGCTCCAACTTCAAATGGAACATCTAACATTGCTGCACCATATTATTTAGTAATAGACCCTGATAGTGCATCTAACAGAGAAGTTGTATTAGTTACTGGTGCATCAGGAACAACATTATCTGCAATTACTAGAGATGTAGAAACTAGATATACTTCAGACCCTACACATGCAGATGGAACTGTAGTACGTATGGCAGTTGTAAAAGAAATGTTTGAAGATATTCACGACAGAATTGATGCTGGTCCTACATCAATAGCTGCAACAATTATTGCTGATGGAAGTATAAGTAATACAGAGTTCCAATATCTCAATAATGCAAGTTCTAATATTCAAGCACAGATAGATGGTATTACTGCAGGTACTGCATCACAAACTATTGTTATTACAGTAAAAGTAGCAGATGATGGCTCAGGTAGTCAGAATGTATTTTACTTTTTATCAGGCACTGATTCAGGTGCAGGTACAAGGTCATCTAATTTTATATTTCAATTAGGTTTTAAATACAAATTTGATTTATCAGATAGTTCTTTATCAGGACATAACTTTAAATTTTCTACAACAAGAGATGGTACTCATGGCGGAGGTTCAGAGTTTACAACTAATGTAACATCTAGTGGTAGTCCTGGAAGTGCTAATGCTTATCAGCAAATAGAAATTACACCTGAAACTTTAGGAATTGCAGGAGCAACATCTAAATTATATTACTACTGCTCTACAGGTGGACACACAGGAATGGGTGGACAAGGTGAGGTAACACTGTACCCAGGTGCAGGTACAACACTAGGAATGGTCTTAGCGTTAGGAGGATAATATGAGTATGCTCATGATGCTTAAAGAAGGTGGCGATTTAGTCTTAGAGGCTAAAGGTAATACAAAGTTAGATGAAGATTTAGATTTAACTTTAAATGAAGCAGGAGGAGCAGGGATATCCCTTGCTCTAAGATTAACTTATGAAAGTCTTTCTGTTACAAGCGTGACTGCTACACAAAGTCGTGCTATAGTACTAGGAGATAGTTAATTAATTAATTATATTGGAGAATAAAAAATGGCAGAAGCATTTCAAACAGTAAACGTAGCACTAGGTTCTAGTGCAGATGCAGTAGTTTATACCTGTCCAGCAAGCAAAATAGCAGTGGTTATTCATTGTCAAGTTGCTAACGTAGACGGTACAAATGCTGCAGATTTAAACGTTGACATGAATGATGGTTCAGTTGTCTCAGCTCTAGTATCAGCATTATCAGTACCAGCAAAAACTGCAATAAATCCTATTGGAGGAAAGCTAGTACTAGAAGCTGCTGATGAACTTAGGTCTTGGGCAGGTGCAGCATCAGATTTAGAAATGACACTCAGCGTTCTTGAAATAGACGTATAGTAAGGAGTTTTTAAATGGTAGAGCGTAAAAAATATGGATTTATAGGAAATGTGGCAGACGACACTGCTGCCCTTCAAGGTGTATTCTCATTAGAAGATATCACTAACCTTACAGAAGATAGCAACTGGGGTGGAAAAGCATCAGTTGAATTTCTTTGTATAGGTGGTGGTGGAGGAGGTGGAGGTTCTACTGCTAGTGGTGGTGGAGCTGGAGGATATAGAACAGGAACAGTAGGTTTTATAACTGGTATAGAATATACAGTTACAGTTGGTGCTGGTGGTAATGCTGGTACAGGTGCAGGTCACGGTACAACTGGTGGTAATGGTGGTTTTTCAAGAGTAGCAGAAACAACTTCAGGAAATATTTTATTTAACTCCACAGGTGGTGGCGGTTCTGCTGCTACAGGTGGTTCAGGCGGTGGCTCAAGCAGAGCAGGAAACTCAGGTGGTTACTCTCCTGCTGAAGGAAATAGCGGAGGTAACTCTGGTGGTGGCGGAGCAGGTGGTACTGGTGGTAATGCTTCAGGTCAAAACAGAGGAGCAGGTGGCTCAGGTGCTTCATCATCAATTACTGGTTCTGCTGTAACTCGTGCTGGAGGCGGTGGTGGCGGTGCTTACTATCGTATTTATGCAGGAGGAGAACAACACGGCGGTAGCGGTGGCTCTGGTGGAGGAGGCAACGGCGGTAAAGGTGGAGGCGGCGGCGGCGGTCAAGGTCAAAAAGGTAGCGGCGGCGGTGGCGGTGGTCACGGAAACCATGGACAAACTTTTAACGGTGGCGGAGGTGGTTCAGGAGTAGTTATTCTTAGCAGCACATCTGTAGCCACAGCAACATCAGGTTCAGTAGCAGCATCAACAAGTGGTGGTAACCAGATATATACATTTACTGGTTCAGGAACAATTACATACTAATGGCACACTTTGCAAAAATAGGTGATGACAATA
>Ga0310343_10000233_pt1 | contig 26190 bp, 27 predicted proteins | sample HC15DNA2025_MG_FD_203519 | JGI IMG/M metagenome (GOLD analysis project Ga0310343, IMG submission 203519) | Marine microbial communities from station ALOHA, North Pacific Subtropical Gyre - HC15-DNA-20-25_MG | ecosystem: Environmental > Aquatic > Marine > Oceanic | place: Pacific Ocean: North...
TTCAAGTCTCCATTCTTATTTATGTATAGAGTTGGCTTACCCGTGTCGGGGTCGTAGATTATTGTTCTGCCACCCCTTGTTACGCTTGATATTTTATCAGGCATAATATTCTCCTTTCTTGGTTTGCTATCCGAGTGTATCATATGTGGGACAGATGTTAAGTAATATTTTATTGTTATCATCCGTGTATCCCAAACATTGACTTACACTCCCGTACTGGCAGACCAGTCTGCATATGATACTTGACCATTTTCTGCCAGTTTTGGTAGTTCTTGCGTCTAGCAATCTGGTCTTTGATTTCCTGTGGCGTACCACCATTTCTCTCCAACCATTTTTGCGTAGACAACGAGCAAAGTATTGCGTTCTTGTAGTATGCGAGTGCCTCTGTTGGCGTTACTGCATCAGTCATTGTGCTTTTTCCTCACGATAAGTTCGCAATCGTTTGTGCTGATAGTCGCTATCGCACTCTCAATATCGCTCTTCACTTGCGTGTCATTGCACCCAAGCATTTCAAGTTTATCCAATGATTGTGCGAGTGTGTTGCACAAGTCATCAGCCGAGTACGATTCAAATGTGAACCACTCGTTGGTGTTTGTGTCTTTTGCTTTTGGCATAAGACCTCCTTTCGTGTTGTGGTTATGTTGTTGTGGTTGTGTGTTTGTGTTTGCGTAGCTGAACTTCGCTACCATTCATCACAAAAAAAACCCCACATCCGATACACGGATGCAGGGTTTTGATTGGATTGCGTGTGCTTACTTGCCTGCTCTCGCTTTCGCGTCTTGCTCGGCTTGAGCCTTCACGCTCGCAGGTGCGTTAGATTTCACCAACGCAAGCGAGACACCACCTTCGGCAGTCAGGTAGGGATATACCTCCGTAGCCAAGGGCTTGCTCGCGTATGTGATTGGCTTCGGTGCTGAAGTCCTGTCTACGACTGCGAACTTGGGGTCTAACGCGAGCATACACGCGTCTGCTGTCCCAAGGTTTTTGGTTAGGTTCTTATACGCACGCCCAAGGGAATTATTATCCTTACGCTTGTTGAACCTACGCACTAGTTCGCCGTAGAATGGTTGTGCTTCTGCAAGGGATTTCGCAGACTGCACGCCTGATACTAGCTCAACGCTAGTGTACTGATTTATAGCTTTCATATTACACTCCTATGTTAGTTTATGTTGCTATTGTTTCGTTGATTGCTGACCAACCAACTGCCCTTATTATTACCCCCTCCCCCTTTTAGGGGGAAGGACGACCACCGACTTAAACCCTTGATATGATTAGCTAAAGCTAATCAAGGACGATATTTTGACGACTTCCCACTAAAGTGGGAAACTAGGTTGCCAAAATGTCCCTAGATAGGACTAAATTTGGTAGTAAAATCAGTATGTTATGTCGTATATTGTACAAATTTGTGTCGCTATGGGGGGTAATAGGCGACCCGCCGACCATCGCGTGTGTGTCATCGCTGTGGTGTCCGAAATTTCGCACCAATTTTTCAAACTAGGAGTAAAAAATGCCGAATGTTAGAAAGAATCCTAACCCAGTAAAATCAACTGGCAGCTTACCTCCAGTAACTCCAATAGAAGTAGACAGAGTTCGTAGATCTGTGCTGGATGTAGTAAGAAAGAACATACCAAAGGTACGATCTGTACTGGATGGCAGTCAGAACTGGAGTAATCAGCAGGTTAGGTTGTTTAGTGTTATGTTAAATAAGGTAATGCCAGACTTACACCACTCATTTAACGAGCACAGCATAGAACATAAGAACGTAGACCAGTTATCTATCCACGAATTAGAAGAAATCGCTGCACGGGCAGACGAATTAGATAAAGATGTGGTAGATATAGAAGAATATAAAGAATCTAAAGGAGAAGTGGATGGCGAAAAAAGCAAAACGTAGCGGACCCTGTAAAGGTAAGTCGCTCAATAAACCATTTAGAACTCCCGGTGGACCCAAGAAGTCTGCTGTGTGTGTAAAAGCTGGATCTAAAGTGAAGATAGTTCGCTTTGGGGATCCAAAAATGAAAATCAAAAAAAGTATTCCAGCAAGAAGGAAATCATTTAGGGCAAGACATAACTGTGCTAACCCCGGTCCAAAGACCAAGGCACGTTATTGGTCTTGTAAGGCGTGGTAATATGGCAAAATTATGTGCAAGAGGTAAAGCAGCGGCAAAGCGTAAATTCAAAGTGTACCCCTCGGCGTACGCAAATATGTACGCATCAGCAGTTTGTTCGGGAAAAATAAAACCCGGAGGTAAAAAGAAATCTAAAACAAAAACCAAAAGGAGAAAGAGAAAATAATATGCCATATAAAAAATATAGTAGTAAACAAAAGAAATTAGCGGCAGTTGCACCACCAAGAAAAAAAATTACTGGTGCAGATTTTAAGAAACTAAAAAAATCTAAAAGGAGAAAGACATGAGCAAACATAAGCCAATGGTTAGTGGTTGTAGTGGTGGAAAGAAAATCCCCGTAACTAGCAGAAAAGATACCAAGAAAACTGTTCAGGCAAAACCACAATGAGTCTCCGTAAGTGGGTAAAAGAAAAATGGGTAGATATAGGTGCTCCTAAAAAGAATGGGAAGTACCAACCCTGCGGAAGAAAGAAAGGTGATGGTCGCAAGTATCCAAAGTGTGTGCCATTGTCTAAAGCAAGAAAGATGACCGCATCTCAAAAACGATCTGCTGTAAAAAGAAAAAGAGCAGCAGGGAACAAAGGACCAAAACCTACTAACGTTTCAACATACGCAAAAAAGAAAAAGAAGAAATGACGATTACAAAGATAGAAGCCGCTAGAAGGCTTCTTAAGTTAAAGAAGGCTCAAGATAGCTTTGTGGAATTCGTAAAGCTTATGAATCCAGATTTTACTTTTGCCGACTTTCAAATAGAACTAATGGAGAAGTTAGATGCACTTGAAAAGGGAACTCTTGGAAAGCAACGACTACTTATTACAATGCCACCAAGACACGCAAAGTCGTTTCTCGCCACTGTTCATTTTCCAGTCTATTATCTATCACGTAAACCTAATCGCAACGTACTCTCTACCTCATACAATCAGGACTTGGCGAAGACATTTGGTCGTCAAGTACGCGATCTGGCACGCGAACCTTTTGTTACTCAAGCATTTCCTGACTTTGCGATGTCGGAGGAAAGCAGAGCGGTAGATGACTGGCGTACTACAATGCTTGGTACGTATTATGCTACGGGCATTGGTGGTTCTACTACGGGTAGGGCTGCGACTTTACTTATTCTTGATGACCCAGTTAAAGCACGTGAGGAGGCAGAGAGTGCTACCCAGAGGAATAAGACGTGGTCGTATTATGTATCGGCTCTTACAACAAGAAAGCAACCTGAGCCTGATGGAACTAAAAGCATTGAGATTGTTATTCTCACGAGGTGGCATCCCGATGATGTTGCGGGACGTCTTATGGAAACAGAGGACTGGAAAGAAAACGAATGGGAACACGTCAACTTCCCAGCAATCAAGAAAATTGGCGGAGGGAAAAAATCAGTAACTGACCTACCTCCTGACGACCCAAGGTTTGTACCCAGTGGTAAGCTAAGTACTGTGTCACCGGGGAAAAGATATTATATAGACGAGAAAGAAGAACCTCTTTGGAAAGAGCGATTCCCATTAGAAGAATTATATAAAAGAAGAAGACTAGACCCACGAGAATTTGCCTCCCTTTACCAACAAACACCATATGTTCAAGGAGGAAATCTTATAAAAAGTTCTTGGTGGAAAAGTTACGATCATACAACTCAAGAGTATATGTCTATTATAATAGCTGCTGATACAGCTTTCAAGAAAACAGAACAAGCAGACTATTCAGTTCTTATGGTTCTAGGTATAGACCAAGGCGGCGACATATACCTTATTGATTTAGTAAGGAATAAATGGGACTTCCCAGAATTAAAAAAAGCTGCAATAGGAATAAATACTAAGTGGAGAGGAAAGGGTCTGAGAGGTATATATGTAGAGGATAAAGCTAGTGGTCAGTCACTAGTACAAGAATTAAAAAACCAGTCTGGTGTTTCAGTTATTCCTTATAAGGTTGTTGCAGATAAGGTTGCAAGACTCAATGCCGTAACTCCAATGATAGAAGGCGGTAGAGTTCACCTACCTAAAGAAGCACGTTGGTTAGATGACTTTATGGAAGAGGCTCAGTCGTTCCCTAATGGTAAGCACGATGACCAAATAGATGCACTGTCTCTAGGCTTAGATGTGTTAAGTAGGATGTCTGGCTTTAATCAAGATGCTATGAATGTACCAATAGAAGTAAGTGGATCACTAAATGCTTCATTTAATAAAGATGTACCTAACGAATGGAAGAAAAATCTAACTGACTCTAAATCTAAACGCTTTGTCGGTTGGGGTGAGTTATAGGACGATTTACAATAAGAACTAATGTATAAGGGATAATTATGGACTATAGAAACCAGACAACAGACCCCAATGATATTGTAGTTGACCTTTCCAAACATATGGCAAAGTTAACTCAGTATGAAGACATATCTGATGACTTGTCACAGCAAGAAGAAGCCAAGCTCATTGATTATGTCAGAGCCGCATCTAAGATGTCTTTTGAAAGGATATCTAGACGATACGACCATTGGAGGGATGCTGATAGGGCACACGATGTGTGGGTTCCGGCAGACAGCACGAAATTTCGGGAAAAAGCTGTTGTAGCGGACACACGAGCAATCGCAGACACTGTGCTTACGTATATGATGGCTGCTTTGACTGGACGTAATCCAATGTTTCAGCTTGAGGGCATGAACCGGAAGTCCAGACGCTCAGCATTAATATTAGAAAGACTACTACACCAACATATGCGTAGAACTGCTGGTGAGGCAAGACTTGCTCAAATGCTCTTAGATAGTATTAGGTACGGATTTGCACCAACTAAGGTTATATGGGACGCTAAGAAGAACACTAATCACATAATCAACTTTGATCCAAGGCGTGTGTTTCCTGATCCTCGCGTTAACTGGGGTGATTGGGATAGGATGCAGTTTGTAATCTTTGGGGATTATGTCTCCACAAACGCTTTGGTATCAAGTGGTCTATATCCAAAACTAAATAAGTATCCCGGTCTAAGACGTAAGGGTGGTAGAAAATCATCTTGGGATGCACACAAACATTGGAGAGAAGAAGGCAGAGGATTATCAATTAATCCAGAAGAACCTGTAGGAAGCGAGAACGGACATCATTTTGTTTTGGATAACGCTCGTATAGTAGACGAGATGTGGGTTCGTCTACAAGGTTACGAAGTAGGAGTTCCGGGTATTGAACAGTTATGGATGTGTATAACTGTAGTTGATGAAGAAGCTATTATCAGATGTCAGCTAAACCCTTATGGACAGCAGTTTCCAATAGTAATGGGTGGTCTGTTTCAAGATAGTCACAAAACATTTAGTCAATCTTTATATGATTTATTACTTCCATTGCACGAAGTATCAAGCTGGTTACTACGTTCACGTATAGACAACGTACAGGCAGCACTAAACAATTTAATGTTCGTAGACCCAACACAAGTTTCTATACCAGACCTTATAGATAGAAACCCTTGGGGTGTTGTTCGTACGATGCCGGGTGCAAAACCGGGTGATGGGGTGTTTATAGCTCAGGTTCCAGATGTAACTAAAGGACATTGGAATGACATCGCAGCTATGTCAGATTTAAAACAAAGAGTTTCAGCCGCTTCTGATGCACAACAAGGTGTACCAACAGCAGACGGCATTAGAACTGCAACAGAAATTGCAAGGCTTACACAGCTTGGCTCACAAAGGTTAGGTGTATTAGCACGTATTATGTCAGCAACAACTGTAAGACCTATGGTAAGGATGATGGTTCAGAACTTACAAGACGCATTATTCTTAGAAGGCTCTCTAAAAGTTGATGTAGATAAAGCTCCGGGTATGCTTCTTGCTGATGCTCAAGACGGATATGTAGATTTTGACGTACAAGGGCTACAGGGAAGCGTAGACTACTTAGTCATAGACGGAACTTTACCAATTGAACCTACAAGAAACGCAGAGACTTGGATGAATATGCTTCAGATTGTTAACCAGTCTGGTCTACAAATGGAATATAAGGCAGGTAAAATTGTTGAAGAAGCTATCAGAGCTATGGGTGTTTCTGACCTTGACCAGTTCAGAATATCTGAAGAAGAAAAACAGATGGGTATGACGCCATCACAACAAATGGCTATGATGGAGAAACAAAGAGGTGTGTCTACAGGAGCACCACAACAAACAGAAACTATGTCTCAAGAACAATTAATGAGAGAGGCAGAAGCTGGGAACATAGTTCCAATGCAGGGAGGAGGGCAATAATGAAATCAGGTCAGCTAGAAAAACCAAGTAAATTAGAGCCTTTGGCAAAAGATTATATAAAAGCTTTAATTAAAGAAGCAGTAGACGCTTTAAGGGAAGAATTAAAAACAGAAATAATCTCTTCTATGGCGGGACGACAAATTCAGGAAAAAGGTGATACCAATGCAGATAAGTTGCGAATGGACGACTTAGAGTCAGAAATTGGTAAACTATGGGCACGATACAGAGAGGATGATAAGTTCACTATGACTCGTGCAAAAATTGTTAATTGGATGGAAAAAAACAGGATTGAATAATGACAACAGTACCTACAACGCCTAAGTCGGAACAGATACAATTCAGGTCTGAAAAGACAGGAACGCATAATCTAGATACGTACTTAGAAGCTTGTGAATTAGGAACAGCACCTAATGTAAAAACGCTACCTAATGTACTGGGAACATTATTTGATAACTCTACAGGAGCAGTAAATTCAAGTGCTGTTCAATTTAGGATCAAACCTAATACTGAAGAAAACATCCTACAAAATAGATTTGGAACATACACCAACGCAAATGATGGTTGGGTTGATATGGACCAAACTATTTTCAGACAAAAGGGAACTTATGCTGGTGGTGTATCATATAACAGATTAGATATGGTAGAGCATCAGGATAAATTTTGGATCTGCAAGGTCGCACATACAAGCACAGGAACATTAGATACAACTAAGTTTAATGTTGTGTTTGATGGTAACAACGTTCTTGCAGCAATAACAACATTTAACCAAACCACTGCACCAAGACTAAAGCGACTAGAGGACGAAGTTTTGTTACAGTTGGGCGTAGTATAATAGAAGGAGAGGTCTTATGGCTATGAACACACTAAAGGAGTTGGTTGAGGCGATAAAAACGCGAAGTAAAACAATCGCTGAAACAACTACCGGAACAGTCGCAGGGTCAACTGCGAACGATATGGTTTACATCGCAAAGGCGGTGGAAGCTATCACAGGTGCAGATGCACTGCTTCAACTATTTGATGAAGCAAACGAACCATCAAAAGTTTTTGATTACTCGGTAGCGACAAACGGAGTTTGGACGCTAACGATAGACGACATTTCTAAACCAGTACTTAAGTTTACGCAGGCATCCTCTCCCAGCCAAGCTTCACTTACTGTAGTGGTACCGAATCGTGGTTTCACACAAGTCATTAAAAACGAAACAACTAAAGACATTTATGTTCAGTACTCTGGTGAAACGAACAATGCTAACAAAGCAAAAGTTCAACCCGGAAAAACTGGATGGGTCTATGGTGATTACGTTGCTAGTGGCACAAACAAAGTACAACACGTAGTAGACGTAGAGGCTATCACAGCTTCTTTGACTACTGTCACTACTGACCAAGGAGATATGATCTACAGACAGGGAGCACCAAGCGGGACAACGTTTGATATCTCAGTCCAAGTACAAACAATCTCTGGTGGTAACAGATTTGTATTTAAATATCCGGGATATGAAAACTATGCTTCAGATCAAAGCTTCTATATCTATCCGGGAAAGACTTATAGATTTGATACTTCACACTCGTCCAACGCTGGACACCCACTAAAATTCAGTACAACAAAGAATGGTACTCACGCTACACCAGCAGGAACAGAGCTTTTAGATATTGCTCCTACTGATAGCACAAACGACATTACTTACACAGGAACACCGGGACAAACTGGTGCTCTTACACAGATTGCCGTACCATCTGACGCAACTGCTGATGTGATTTATCCTTACTGCTCTAGTCATTCTGGTATGGGCGGTAATGCTCAACTTGATCTAGTAACAGCCACAGGCGAAGCAAGGCTTGGTTTAGGTGGTGCTGGAACCTCGTTGATGGTGAATCATAAACAAGGGAAGCCAGAGTGGGATTTTGCAGGTAAGCTTGGTGGGTTTGCATACCGAGGACACACAGACCTTGAAGGTCGTGTTGCTGATCCAAGGCATCCGGGATATCCGGGAACAAGCGGTAATGGTTATACACGAAGCGACTTCTCTATTCTTAAAGAAGTAACAGATTCTGCTAGTTTTTCACTACACGCTAATAAAGGTATCTTCCCAGTTGCTTTTTCTCAAACACAAGAAAGTGTTTATCGTGGAAGTGCAGCTGTAGTGCAGCATTATGATAACGGACACAAAGTTCCAATGTTCTGGGGTGGATCAACAAATTACTCTCTGCCAGATCCAGCAAACGGAAATTATAAAGCATTTACGCCTAATGCGTATCGTGATGCAAATAAAGGTTATGACATTCCTAATTCAGAAGATCAGTTGGGTGATTGTCTACAGGTTTGCCGTACTTACTCAACTTCATTCTATTTAACAACAAACGGAAAAGTGTGGGCAGGTGGATACAATAATGTTGGAGCAGTCGGAAACGGCGGGACTTCAAATGAATATCGTATGCGTCCAGTTTCATTTCCCGGCTCCGCTGGAAAAATTATCCAGTTGGCAGTTCCGGGGTATGCTTCCACTAATATTACAATTATGGCTCTAGATGAAAACGGAAAAGTTTGGGGATGGGGCTATAACGGACACAACCAACTTTCATCTAGTAATACCACTAACCAAACAATCCCAGTTGAAATGACTGGTATTAGCGGTAAGGATGTAAAAGGTATTGCTGTTATTGACGCAGGTTATCCAACTTGTTACGCAATAACTGGACCAGTAGACGGATATAAGGTCTACGCTTGGGGTTATAACGGAAACAACCAGTGTGGTAACGGAACAACAAACAACGTTCCTATGGGTTCTCCACAGCAACTAGAAGCTGGTTCTGGTAAGAAGATTGTTAAGTTCTCTGCGGCAGGTGCTAATTCTGCTGGAGGTATTTTTCTCTTAAATGAAGACGGAGCCTTATACTACGCTGGCTATAACAACACAGGTCAGGCTGGAGATAACAACGCTTCAGGTAATAAAACTACTCCAAATCTAGTAAGTACATTTAATACAGCGACTGATGGACTAAAAGTTCTAGATATGTGGTGTGGTGGATATAATCAGGGAAATGCTGGAGCAACTACAGATAATGGAGATTTCTATATCTGGGGTTCAGCAGGAAACGGACAATGTGGTAATGGATCATCTTCTGGATCGCAAGCCGTCCCACTAAAAGTCAATGGTGTTCAATGGGTATCTAAGATGATATTCCCATTTAGTGTAACAAGTACATCATACTACTACGCTATGACTTTATGTATTGCACACAAAAACGAGGAAGATTGGTACAACAAAGTTAATGGGTACATTTTTGCTACTGGTTATCCACAAGCAGCAAAAGGTATTTATGGTGTTGCTACTGGTGTTACAACAACATCTTGGACTCCTGTAGGTATGCCTTATGGCTACCAAGGTAAAGTCAGAGATATGTGGGCAATGGGTTATGGCTCAAGTAATACTCAGGAATCAGGAACTTGTATATTAATGATGGATGGAACTCTATGGACTAATGGTTATGGGGGAAGTCAGCAAAGAGGTTCTTTTGATACTAACGCTTCTTACGCTTGGCATAGAAAAGGCACATACTCTTAGAAAGGATGAAAAATGTTACCAGATAAAGCACTAAAAATTTACAAAGTTTCGGAAGAAGACGCCCAAAAAGTTGTTTCTGGACCAGTCAATAAAAAAGATTGGGTTTGGTCTGGAGGTTTTACGATTGAGGGTGTAGGTATGTATTGGTTTCAGGAAGGAACTGCAATGCCAAAACATAAGGATGATATAAAGCCTACGGCTGTTACCAAGCTAGACGAAGTTGCTATGCTTGCTACCAACATTGGTATAGAACATTATCCACTTGCGTTAACTGACGAAAAAATTACAGCCTTTAAAACTTGGGGGTACGATTTAATTAAAGAATACACTGACAAACAAGGAATCCACGAGGCAGCAGAGAAGTGGCTAAGCAGTCAGTAGAAGAGATTAAACATAAGTTAGCTTTAGTAAAAAAGCTAAAAAAAGATGATAGCTGGAAGTATCTTGAAAACGTAATGAAAGAAGAGATATTATCAGCTGCATACAGTCTTTCTAGTGATCCCTCTATCACACTAGAAGAACTGCATTGGAGGAGAGGTGCATTATGGGCTTCTCGTAAATTGATAGAGTTACCTTCTGCTCTAGAAGTCAAACTAGAGAATGAGCTAATGATGGAAACATTAGACGAGAAGGGAAAAAAATAACCGGACGCTTCGGCTTCCACAACACTCGCTACGGCTAGGAAGGAGAAAATAAAATGGCACTAAACGAAAAAGACAATCAGGCAATTGAGCAATTAGCATCTGAAAAACTAGGACAGGCTGAACAGTCTGTTGTAGACGCAGTTAACCAACAACAAGTTGCGGCTGGAGACCCAAATGTTGCGGGAAAAGACCTGACAAAAGAAACTGCAAAACAAAATCCTATTGAAAAACCAACACCACAGGAACAAGCTGCTGAAGCAGTATCTCCTAAAACAGAAGGTGATATGGCTAAAGAAGAGTCATTTATCAACGTTATGTTTGGTGAAGGGGATCAGCGAACTCTGTCTGACAAACAGATCAAAGACACATACGATAGGTACAGAAACCTGAACTACAAACATCAAACTGAGGTTGCTCCTATGCAACCAATCTTGGACTTCGCTAAGGCTATACAAGCTCAAGTAAAAGCAGAAGGTGTTAACGCAAATGCAAGCGATATAGTTCAGTTCTTAAGTGCTGCATCACAGGCTTATATGAAAAACCCAACAATGGGAGGTCAAACAGACCCAACTCCAGATACAATGGGTGTTCCTATAGGCGAGATTGAAAAAGATATGGCACAATGGGAAGAAGAAAACGCTATTACTCTTCCACCCAAATATAAAGAAGCTGCACAAATGATGCAGAATCTACAAAATGAGAACCAAGAAATTAAAAAGTTGCTACAACAAGTGTCCCAAAATGCACAAGGATTGCAACAAGGTGCACAAAGCAACTTACAAAATGCACAACAAGCTCAAGATATGGGGATGAGGCAGTTAGCCGCCAACAACCTAGATCAAGCACAGGCAAAATATCAGTTACCTGATGATATGCAAAATCAGTTCTTTGACTTTGCGTATGGTAGAGGGTACACAATGGAAGATTTTTTAGATCCTGCGTTAACTGATACAATAGTAGGAGATTTTAAAAACAATCTAAACAGCCCAGAAATGGCTCGTTTACAGGACATAGCGAAACGTAGACAAGCATTTACAGGCTCTTTAGGAGCAACACCGGGAGTGCCGGGCGATGCCCCCGCACCTAACCCAGATGAAACTTTCATCAATGATGTTGCGTCTAACTTTATGAAGAAACGAAATATGGGCTAGAACAGGGACGACACTTGGTCTACCTATATAATAAATATTAATATACACGCTACGGCTTGTATTTGGACAACAGAACACAGATTTCGCTGTACGCTAATCGGTGGGATGAAGTCAAAGAAACCAACAACACGTAAACATTGCAACCAAATAGGAGGTTATTATGGCAGCAATACAAGGACTACGTGGGACGGGTCAATTTGGTACTGACTTTCGTCCTACAAATTATAGGGAGTTGTTTACTCTCCTAGAGCCAAATGGTACTGCACCGCTTCAAGCGTTGCTTGCTATGACTTCTAGTGAGTCAACTGACGACCCTAAGTACAACCATTTCAGAGATGAACTCCCAGAGAGGACTATCGTTGTAAATGGTGCATTAAATGACTCAGCTACTACTTTAACATTTGATAACGACTCTAATGATGAGGCGTTCATTGTTAAGGGTACTGTTCTTTACAATCCAGCAACTAGTGAGAATCTACTTGTTACTGCTGATTCTAACGTATCAGCTAACACAGTAACTATCTCTAGGGGCTTTGGTGGATCAACTGCGGCGGCTGTCGCGGATGACCAAGAGATAGTGATTGCAGGTTTTGCCGATCAAGAAGGTGGAACATCTCCAACAGCTATTTCTTTTGATCCAACTGTAGACTTCAACTTCACTCAGATCTTCAAGACTGCTGTACAAGTATCAGGTACTTTACAGAACACTTACTTGAGAACTGGTGATAAGGAGCAAGAGCAACTAACTAAAGCTCTTAAATTGCATATGGGTGACATTGAGCGTGCTTTCTTCTTCGGAAGCAGAGGCGTAACTAATGGCTCTACTGCAACTCCAACTAGGTCTACTGGTGGTTTGTTCAGTATGATTACTAACGTAATTGACTGTGCATCTGCAACTGCATCTGCTAATAAGATGACTGAGAAAGAGTTTGATCAAAACTTGATTGAAACTATCTTCTCTCACGGATCTAACGAGAAAGTTGCTTTCTGCGGACCACGAGTTGTATCAAATATGATGGAGATTGGTAAGAACAGGTGGCAACCAACTCAGATTGACAATGCGTATGGTGTAGCTTTCACTAGGTACACTACTTTCGCTGGAGATCTATTGGTATATATGCACCCAATGTTCCGTCAAATCTCGGCTCTGTCTCAAGAAATGATTATCTTAGATATGAACCATTTGAACTATCGTTATATGGAAGGTAGAGATACTTCTCTTGTTAGAGATATCCAGAACAACGATTTTGATGGTGTGAAACATATGTATATGTCAGAGTGTGGATTAGAAATGACCCACTCTAAAGTTCACCACAGAATCAAGAACTGGTCTGCTTTAGCATAGGACGACACGTTCTAAGTATAATGTAAACTAAGGGTCAGGGTATTTAACTCTGACCCTTTTTTTTGGAGAAAAATATGACCGATAAAGACGTAAAAAAACAAAAATCAGCCACAAAAGCAAAAGCTACAAAAGCTAAAGCAGCTGCCCAAGAAGAGAAAGTAACTCTCGGAAAGACAGGCAGTAAGTGGTCTTATTATGTATCAGCCAACGAGGAGTCAGTTAAGTGGGATATGCACCTAGCTGGCAATAGATATCGTGGCTTATGGAATGGAGATCATACTCACATTGTTTGGAGAATACCATCTGACCTAGCGGGAAGAATGGAAGCACACGTTTTCTTTGAACAAGGTAGGATTATCCGTGGAGATGTTGATTAATGTCAAGCTACACATCTACATCTTCAACAGGGAGTTATGGCAGTTCCTCTAGTAGTACTTCAACGTCTACTAGTGGGAACGGCAATCCAGCGACTAAAAAGACTGACTATAAAGATATGCCTAAGGTTACTGGGGAACCAACTAACCGAGACGCAGATAACAAAGTTAGACCGGGTCCAGTAGACTTACGAAGAACTATTGATAAGGAAAAAGTCAGCGATAGTACAGATGCTACCCTAAAATTTTTAGATGAAAATATAGGTGATCGTAATAGATACTCAGCATCTAATCCTCATCTTGGTGAACCACACTCATCTCTACAAACATTAGCTTTCCAAGCTCTACGAAGATACGGAGATATGCACCCCGGTACTGTAGACGGCGAAGTTATTATGATGTTTGTTGAGTTTGCAAATCTAGTATTAGAAGATCTAAGGTCTCATCCATACTTTGATAATATTGAAATAGATTACTATACACATCCAACAGAAAATAGGGATGTTCCTGACCAGATTATGGTGGCAGGTTTATTGTACAATTATGCAGTACAACAACAGAGCAACAAAGTAGAAGCATATGGTCCTATGTATTTCCGTACTATGAATAGGATTTTGTATAATAGGAAGTTCGGAAACAGTAAAATAGAGTTGAGTCCTCACGATAGAGGATCTGCTAATCTCTGTGGAAATAGGGCTTATGATGCAGGGAGAAAGTAAATGTCAACAGCATACGCACCATCTGGTGTAAAGGTAAAGGTTTACCCATACGAGGATTTCCAAGGTGTTGATGCGTCAAGAGATAAAGCTGCCCTAGATACAGGACAGAAACAACACTTACTCACAGTAGATAATGGTTTTGCAGATTGGCGAGGATCTATTGTCAGAGATCCCGGAGCCTCACAAAGAACTTCAGGTGATAGACTTATAAAACACGTTACGTTTTATGGTCGTGATAGGCTTGTATGGGCACAAAAAGATGGAGGTGGTGTTTCATTAAAATCAGATGAAGATCACTTTGCAGAAGAAGTTTATCCTAAAAACAATGTTGTAACATCTACTCTATTTAACGATAACGTTATTTTTATGAGTAGAGACGAACCAATGTATCGTTATGATGGGTTGGGGTTTAAAGAAATTAAAGCTGGGTCTAATCCAAGACCAGCATTTGGTGTCGCTATTCAAAGACGTTTTGCAATTGCTGGAGCACCAGATAAAAGAACAACAATAGATATAAGTCGTGTAGACGAATTTGGTGTATTCCCAGATGATGAAGATGCGGCTGCAACAGCTGTAACAAAAGCAGCAGACATAAACGTAGCTAACATTATTGGTACTGCTGACGAGATAAAAGGGCTGGGTGTGTTTGAAAATAACAGGTTGGCTGTTTTTACTAACGATCAAACTGTTGTCTACTCATTACATCCAGACTACACACAATGGACAATTGACGATAAGGCTAACGTAAAGGTTGGAACTATTAGCCACAACACTATCACCCCTGCTGGTTCAGACTTGATGTTTTGTTCTAGGGATGGTGTTCACTCACTAAGAAGGTCAGATACCAACGGGGTAACAATTTTCTCTATTCCTATGTCTAATAAAATTGATTTGACCTATAGAGAGTTAGTTAAACAGGTTAAAAACCCAGAGGATATCTCTGCGTTTTTTGATCAAGATGAAGGACAATACCACGTATTCTTTCCTATATCTGATCTATTATGCACTAGACTAACACTTACACTAAACCCTATGTCGGGTGGTGAAAGTAAATGGTCTACAGGAACTTTTCTCAATGCTATGAATGGCAGACAGCTAGGTGGTATCACTGTAATGGGTACCCCCGGTGGTGTTTGGGAAAGAGCTAGGATTGAAGACATAACTGACTTTAGTCCAGAGATGACTGTCACTACGCCAATATTATGGCAAGGTGCTATCAATGACGTAAAAGAAAGTTACTCGTTTATTCTTCAGGCTACAGGTAAAGGTGAGCTTACAGTAGAGGCTTTTGATGAGCGAGGAAGATACCTGAGTTCTATGGTTTTCTTGATAGAAGAGGACGGAGCGGACGACAAGTTCCCCGATGTTCCGTTATCTAGACAGTATGAAAGAAAATTTGAGCATCGTTACAGAGGTGTTCAATTTAAATTAACAACGAAAGGCAAAGGCTTGTTAAAAGTCATTGGCTTCGCAGTAACAGTTAGGACGGGATAATATGGCAAGACTTAGACAACAACACCCTCAAAATTATGTGTCTAGCGGTAACATCCACACAGATTTTGAGAATATCGTAAGATATATCAATGCTGCTGAGTTCGGTGACAAAACAATTGGAGAGCTTTTAGCAGTATTATTTAATTCAGAAGGTACGTTCCAAGGACCTATTGAACTACGTGTAGACAACGTTAATGGTCTACAATACAGGGTCGGCGTTTACGCTGGTGCTGATGACGGCTGGATTGACTTGATTGATATTTCAAGTTTGAGGGGTCCGGGCGGATCAAACGTAGGAACAGTTGAGGGACCATTCTTTTTCAATAGACAAGATAAACTAATTGGAACAGGGGTAGCCACTACATTTACCATCACTCAGGGTGGTAGCGGCTATACAAGTGCACCTACAGTTAGTTTTTCTGGACCACAAGCAACAGACGGAACTTCGGCAGCAGCAACAGCAACAATAACGGCTGGTGCAGTAACTGCAATTACACTTACAAACGCAGGATCTGGATACACTGTTGCTCCAACTTTAACTATAACACCACCAACATCTGGCACACAGGCGACAGCAACCTGCTCTTTGGCAGCTTTGGCAGGGACAGCAAATGTTCTTTCTTATACCTTTGATGCCAACACAGAAGATGTTGTTGTTTATAAAAACGGACTTCTATTAGCTTTAGCGACAACAGGATCTGCCGCTGAATACACAACTAGCTCAGCTAACAACACCATCACTATTTCAACTGGAACTGGTGTAGCGGTCGGAGATAAGTTTAGTATATACAGCATACGTTCTCAGTCTGTAACAAACTTCCGTAGACAAGATACACAAATAACTTCATCTACAAACTCAGTAGCATTTGTCCACTCTTCGGACGAAACTCTACTAGTTTGGAGAAATGGTATTTTACAAGAACCCGGAGGTGGTGCTGACTACATTGCTTCATCCCAAACAGCAACCATTACATTTAATACTTCGTTAGCAACAGGGGATAAAATTGTAATTATTACAGTTGAAAACCAAGCACAAAAAACAATTGCTGGTTTGATGTTTGAAGATGAATACACAGATACACAAGGATTTATTAAGTATAACAAGTTAAACATTGCAAATGACCAAATACCCCAAAACAAAGTAAATGGTCTGTCTACAAGTTTAGCTGTAAAAGCAAACATTGCTACATCAAACTCAACACCATCTGCTTCAGCCACTGGAGATTTATGGTTAGACACATCACAGGTACCAGCAATCCTTAAGTTTTATGATGGTACTCAATGGTTAGAAACATCACCAGAAAGTTCACTACCTACATTCCTTGCGACAAACGCATCACAATATGTGCGTGTGAATGGAACTGGTACGTCATTAGAATATGGTGATCTAGACCTTTCATCTGTTATTCCTAAGACAGATAGAGGTGCTGTAAATGGTGTGGCTTCTCTAGATGCTTCAGCTAAGATTCCAACAAGTCAGTTGCCAGATATCTTTGCTACATCAACCATTTCGTTCTTTAACGTATGGGAAGATGCTTCTGTAAACGTAACAAACAAAACTTACTTTGTATCAAACATTTGGAAACAAAAACTAAGACTTGATGGTATTACGCACAAACTAGCTGCTGGTACGTGCACAATTCAATTGTCTGTAGACGGGTCTACAATTGGTAGTACCTTTACTGTTGGCACACAGCGTGGCTCAGTTAATATGCCTACAACAATTGAGATAGATGGAACAACAAATGGTAGACGTTTGGAGTTAGTTGTTACTAACACAAGTTCAGCTACGAGCTTAGAGGTTGGTATAGCTGCTGCAACGTTATCGGTATAGGTGATTAGATATGGCAGGATTTGGAGCTTATATAGATAAAACCGGAGGGTTTGATAGGGATGACTTTATGGCATCCAAAGAATTCAAAGAGGCAGCTAAGAATGATACTGTAGACGCCAAACTAGAACCCGGTGAATTAGTAATACATCCAGAAATATTTAAAGACAAAGAAGGGCAAGTTCTCTTAGCACAAATAATGGCTAAGATGATGAAGGAGGGTGCCAATCCTCTTGCTTATTTTGCAGGGTCTGAGATGGGTCAATATGATCCGACAAATCCTCAAGGTCCACAACACTTCTTCTTTGGTAAAATATTTAGAGGTATCTCACGAGTATTCAAAAAGATTGTTAAAAGCCCAATAGGTAGAATTGCTGTTACGGCAGCAGCGGCTATGGCGGCTCCAACTATACTACCAGCACTAGGTGTTAAAGTTGGTGCAGCAACAGGTGGTATTAGTACACTAGCAGCAAAATCAATTGGTGCAGGTTTAGGATCTGCTGTTGCAACAAAAGCAGCGGGAGGAACTTGGGGACAGGCATTAATGTCTGGTGCAGGTTCTGGTCTAGGCTCATATGTTGGAGGACATATGCTCGGACAGACAGCGGCTCCAACAGCAGCTAATGTCCCAAGTGGAGTGTCTGTAAATCCAACTACTGGGTTTGTAGCAGGAACAAAAGATTTAGCAGGCAATATTATTACAAAGGGTGGACAACAAATGGGGTCTACTATTGCCAATCTAGGTGCAAACGCAGCACCAGATTCTCTGATGCGTAGTGCATCAAATTTCTTAGGCAGTAATCTTGGAGTAGTGGGGAAAACAATTGCTAATGCAAACTTAGGTGCTATTGCGGGTCAAAGTTTGGGTGAAAGTGTAGGTCTACTAGCAGGTAGTGCTATGGATCCACCAAGACCAGCTGCTGAATATTTCCAAAACGTACCTTACTCATTACCACAAAGAGCTATGCTACCTCAGTCTACACTAAACTTAGGTCTATCTGCCGGTAATGCACAACAGTATATGAATTCAAATTTAAGTCCAGCAACGCCTTATCTTGCTTACCAAAACCAACAAGCTAAAACTCCGGGAGTTGATTACTACAGATCATTCCTAGGAAAGGGAGGTGAACGAGAGTCGGAAAAGGTGGGCACATTTGGGAACGCATTGTACAAAGCTGATCGCGGATTCTCGTTGGGAGGACGTGGAGGTTTTGGGATAATGTATTATTAATATGATACGGGAAGGAACTTATGAAGATATTGAACAGTTATTACCAATGGCTCAAGAGATGCACGATACAAGCATATACAAAGATACGCACTACAGTCACGATGTGGTACGAGAATATGCTAGTCGTTTTGTCGGCAACCCAAACAACTATTTCAAAGTATACATCCGTAATGACACACCAGTGGCTTATCTTCTGGGGTACATTACAAACTATCTATGGGGTAACGACATCTTGGCTCAAGAAGAGTTACTCTTTACTGATGGAAAAAGTCAATTGGCTGGTTTCAAGTTGCTCAAAGATTTTGAAGTGTGGGCAAAAGAAAAAGGATGTAAAGAAGTGAACTATTCTGTGACATATGGAGGAGACCCAACTTCTCAATACGATAATGTTATGGAAAGAATGGGATACAAAAAACAGGGAGCTATCTATAAGAAGGGAATAGTATAATGTGTGGTGGTGGCGGCTCAGGCTCTAACGATGATAGAAATATGCAAAACCCTACTCCCAAGAAGAGCAGAAATAATATTATAAATTCTACTGGCTACGATCCAACTCTTAACACTACCCCAGCACCAATAAATGGTGGGACTACTGGGACTAATACAGGAGGAGCGATTGGTAATGCCATTGCAAGTACTGTAAAAAGAGAAGCACCTCGTGCAGCTTTGTACGCAATAAACCCCGGAGTGGGTCTCGGTGTAGACATAGTTAGAGGGCTTGCGGGATTCTTTAACCCAGACTCACAAAAATCAGGATTTGGATATTCTCCAGCAGAAACTGTAACAAACATAGTTTCTGGAGGTTTGCCGTTAAACTCCGCTAAAAACGTAGCAACCAAAGCAGCTTTATCAACGGCTGGTAGTATGGCGTCTGGCAGAATGTTACCAGAAGATATGAGACAAAACCCCAACACAATGACGGGAATGGCGGGCAATTTTACGCAATCTTTAAATAAAGGGGTACAATCTGCGACTTCTATGATGTCGGGGACTACAAAAAAACCTAATGTAGGTACAATAGGATCAAATGTTATACCCGGAAGTACAAGAAATGAGACAAATGTTAAGTCACTTGAAGAAAATAGGAACAAAGGTTTTGGACGTGGATTTTATTAATAACAAACTAAAAAGGAAAGGAGCCTAATATGTGTGGCGGAGGCGGCGGCGGAGGCGGTCAAACTCAGGTTATAAACCAAGTTGAGTACACCGATCTCTTAGGCAATAAACAAGTAGTAAACGAGTCTGAATACGGAAAGACAATGGGTATAAACCCATTAAGAGCCGGAACAGACTTACAAAGAATTATGGCTAATCCAGAAGAAGCAAAAAAATATGCAGCTATGGGTAAGTCAAACGATTTAATTTACCCCGGTGGTAAAAAACCAGACCCTAGGGTTAATAGGTTTTTTGTCGGTACAAATGTTACAGCACCTGAAGGACCATTATCAGCAGACAGACGTGATGCTCTAGCCACAGGAGAAGGCACGCTTGGTAGGTCTGGACAAGTGTCACAACAAATGACTGACGAAACCACATTTGGTGGTGAAGTTGGTCAAGGCGAAGAAGGCTTTGGTAGACGAGCATTAATTGCTAGTGAAGGTCAGTTGGAAACCACACTTCCACCTACTTACACACCTGAGCAAAGCGATGTGCCAACGACTGCACCTAACCCAGACTTACAGACAGATCCAAACGTACCGCCTGTAACACCAAGTGAGAGTGTTGCTCCAGACGTTAATTACATCGTACCAACAGCAGAAAGGCAGGAACAGGTTATTTCCTTTACTCCTAATGACCCTAATGCGGCTTACGTTGCTAGAGGACCAATATCCTCTAATTTAACTTCAAGGCGTACAGGTTTTGGGAGTGGTATTATAATATAGAGAAGGGAATAACAAATGTCATTTGGACAATTCATAGGGACGATAGGAAAAGCAGCAGGGATGGGCGATGCCGCAGCCATTGCTGGTTATGGTTTAGATGCCTTCTCTGATTACAATGCTAGGCAAGATGACAAAGCAATGCGAGAGGCATTGTTTAGGCAACAGCAAGAAGAGATGGCGTTCAATAGAACTGCCTACCTACAACAACAAGAAGAACAAAAAGCACTACGTGACAGGTTGTTAATACAATCTGCGAATCTTGCTGAGTCAATTAAACAGGTCAATGAATACCTAGGAGTTCCTTATACCCCGAGCCAAATGGAAATTGTAAACGATATGCAAATGCTAAGCTCTGCTTATCGTGATGATATATTTAGATTAGCTGAATTAGATAAAAGCAAAAAAGATGCAGCCCTAATGTCAAGGCTTGGTGGTGCTGATAGTCAAACTATGCAAGATGCAATATCAAGGCAGACAGTAGAGAAGTATGCACCAGAACTAAGAAAAGCTGATATTGAGGCTAGAGTCAACGCACTCAAGTTTGCTACTGAACGTATGAACTTAGACCAAGCGTCTAGAAACAATCTAATTAAATCTTATGGTCTACCATACGAAACACAATTTAATATGGAGCAAAAACTATACAACAACAGAATGACTGCTCCAAGTGAGTCAGGCACTTTAAATAATATGATAACAGCTGCTGATAATTCTCTCAAAGCATCAGACGCTTCATATGCTGATTCATTGAATAAACTAGGTACTCAAATTGCAACAACGTTTGGACGTAAGTCTGATGAAGAAGAAAAGGCTAACTCTACTATTGTAGGGTCAGGTACAAGACCTAGTACAAATCTATATGGGCAACCTTTGTATTACGATGATGCGGGTAATTTAATTGGTGCGGGAGCTTAATTATGGCACTTAGTTTTGGATCAGGTTTAGGCTCTTCTGCTGATGCAGCTACTAAAAGACAACGTACGAATCGTACGGAAAACCGAAAAGCTTTTCAGACATTTATAGAAGACGCTGTAAAAAATAATCAAAACCTTACAGCCGCAGACCTTGAAAGAGAGAAAATTATTCTTTCGGGTGGCGATAGCATATTGTCCTCACAGCTAGGAAATACAGCTGTTTTAAAAGAAATTGCCAAAAAACATAACGAAAAAGTGTTTAACAATACACTAACAATGGCAACCAAAAACATTAAGCAGTCAAGTGAAAGAGAAAAAGCATACAATGATAACATTGGTGTAGACGACACCTACGAGCAGTTTAAGAAAAAAGTTCTGCCCACATTAGGGCAAACACCTGAGCTACAAAACGAAGCTTGGAACTCCTTAGGTTGGCACGACCAAAATAAATTTATGCAACAACAGGAGAGCAAAAGGTTAGTTGCTATAGATACAATTTTTAATAGTGATAGTTTTAAAGCAACAATTAACTCCGAGTCAGATATAGACACGATATATGGTAAAGAAAAAAGTATGTCTACTTGGATGGTTAATGGTTTAAAAGCAAGGTTCAGAGAGGGAAGAGAAAAGTCAATTGAGGATATAGTTGTAAGTCAAACTACAACTATGCTGGACAAGTCGTTTGATTCAAAGCAAGTAGCGGATATGATATCAAGCTACACCTCTGATGGAGAGCTTACGTACAATGATGAATTCATCAGCAAGATGGCAGAAGAACGACTAAAGGCTTTGGGAATAACATCGCCAACTACCAAGCAAATCGCTAGAGTAGCGAACACTATCAAATCTAATCTAAAGACAAATGTCAGAAGTTATAAAGGTCAGCTGTTCACTGACTTTCAAACAGAGTTTAATAAAGATCCGTACATTGCTAAGTATTTAACAACCGGTGATTATAGTTCTATGTCCAGAGGGACATTTGAGCTTGCTCTAGAAAACACAGCAAAAAAGTTTGGATGGACAGAAGACGACATTTTCTTAATAGAACAATCAACTGGCAATAAAATATTAAATCCAAAGGTTGGTGGTCTTATAGGATTTAAGACTCTTGATGCTATGCGTAGAGAGCTAACAAAAACACATATAGTTAAAAACACAAAAGAAGCTAAAGAAAGAGCAAACACCTATGTTAAAGAAAACATCACGCCAGAAAAAAGTGCTACTAACCTTAGTATTTACTTTAATAGTGCCAATCTTGACGAAGATAAAGACAAAGAAAAAATAGGACTTTTACAAGCCCTTACAACGAAATACTTTGTCTCACCTAATCTTGGTGGTGCTGGTGCTGTTCTTGATCAATTAATTCAGGAATATGATCCTGAGATTCACACTAATATGGGTGCATATATAGATACAATTGCAGCTAAGGTAGGACTAAAATCACACGTTGATACACGTGATGGTGTTTACAAAAACCTTATAGACAAGAAAAGATTTGAAGGTGTTGAGCCAGACACTCCTATTGAGCAGTACACAAATGAATATGAGATTGATATTAAAAAGGTTGAGACGGAAGTTACAGACACTATTGAGTCTCTACCCTCAAACTACATAACAGAGATAACTCCGGGTAACTTTGTTTGGAACTCAAAGGGTGTCAAAGCATATACCAATGTAGTTAAGAGTGCTAAACAAAAACTAGCTCTTATGAAGGCAGATATTATAAGTGACTTTAGTCATCAGAACTTACATAACTTTAACGAAGTTATGTCTTCTGGTAAGTATGAAAGAATGATAGACGGAGAAAACGTCCATCTTATGTCTAAAGAACAGTTTAAGAATTACTTGTTGGGCTTGGTAGCAGAGCAAGAAAAGTTCTTAGATGAGCAAGTAGACAAGATCAGACCTACAGGAGATGTAGCTGGTGTTGGTCTGTACGGAAAATCAGCAGATGATAGAACAGGAATACAAATTGCTGATCCGGGTCAAATGGTTATTGCCATTCAAAAAGTACATAGTGCCTCTGGAGGAAATCGTGGAAGTATAACAGCATTAGATAGAGTGGACTTAAAGAATCCTGACCCTGTTCATATTATCCAGCCGAGAGGCGAAGAGGGTATGCTTGAAATCAACCCTTCATATGTAGGAATTGATGGGTTTATAAATCTATCAAGAGCTACTGGTGGACCAGAGACTAATCCGTTTGTTCAGGTTTTTGACCTATTAGACGACAACGGAAAATACTCTAAATCATCTGCACCAGATATGCAGATGTTAAAAGAACACGCGATAAACATATTGTTAGTTAATCCTAAGCTAAGTGGATTTGGTAAAGTGGTCTACAGCAGGCAACTAAATAACCAAGGAGCAAAGAGTGGTTCAGCTTGGAATAACCTTCAAACCGCTCACGATAGAAATCAATTGTTTAAACCAGATTCTTTCTGGAACACAAGAAACAGATTAGAAGCTACAAAAGGTGTGGTTAATTTTGACCTATTCTTTGAGAATATGATGTATGCCGCATACCAATACAGGAAACAAAACCCTAAGTAAGAGGACGATAAAGCCTATATGAACAGCTATATTTAACTAACAACAATTTTTCGGAAACTGGAGTACCGATGGAAGAATATTCAAAATCAAAGCCAATAACAGAAGAAGATGTTTTTGGTACAGACAACAGCAGGTTTGATGCTCACGCAGGGAGCCAAGCTCGTAGGTTAATAGAAAGCCGTAATTATAATAATATTAGTGCATTTGAAGAGGTCAAAGCAGACGGACCTTTAGGATATGCCGCTAAAGACTTAAACAAAAAAGAAGCCTTAGAGCTTCTGCAAGACCCTGTCTTTATTCAAGATGTATATGATTTCTTTAGAGAGCGTGACGGAAAAACATTTTCCAATCCAGTAGAGGCTGTAGAAGAATTTTATAGTGATCGTGGTTGGAAAGCTATGAACGTAGGCTCTATGGTTACAGAAGCCATAGGTGCATCTGGTTATTCAGACAAACAAAAAGAACGATTAGCCAGACTAGAGAAAGTATACAACGCTCTTCCTAACTTTTATGAAGATGGTGGATCTGGCACAGCAGGATTTTTTGCCAATGCTGGTAAAGCCTTAGCAGACCCTATTAACATTGTTGGTTTAGGATGGGGTGGTATGGCAGCAAAGACTGGTGCTATAGCCGCTTCAAAAGCTGGTAAGAACATATTAGTAGGTGCTGTAAAACAAGGTGCTAAATCTGGTGCAAAAGCAGAGGCACTTCTAGGTGCTGGTGCAGAGGGTATTTATAGTTATGCAGAGCAAACCAGAAACGTTGAAATAGGTGCACAAGACGAACTTAATAAAGGACAAGTTGCACTAAGTGCTGGTATAGGTGGTTTGGCTGGAGGTACTCTCGGTGGTTTATTTGGTGCTATTGGTGGTGCTGCAATGCGTAGGCATATGGTCAGAGGAACCAATGGTAAATTAGAATTTACTGACAACTGGAAAGCACAGCAGAAAGAATTTCAAGATGCCGTAGACGAGCAAGAATCGTCTATGAGTCAACTAGCAGATGAGCTAGAAGCAGATCCTACTCAAGAAAGAATAAACACAACAAAAGAAGTTTTAAATATTCGTAAGAATGAAATAGTTGATGACTATGAAAACCTTGTAGATCAGCTAGGCGAAAAACATAGAAAAACATTAGACGACCTTTTATCTGGAACTCATCCAGATTTAAAGGGTGCGAAGGTTAGAAACCTAGATGATTATCTAAACTCAAAGTATTTCCCTGATGTAGATGAAACTACTCTTGCTGAGCTTAAACTCTCAAGAAACCTAATGGACAATATATCCATTATGGAAACAAACTTAGACAGAGCGGCTAGGTTTGATGCAGAGGCGGCTAACATTAAGGCTGGTATGCAGGGTCAAGCTGATCCTAAAGTTGCACAGGAGGCTGCACAAAAAGCAGCCAATCTAGAATCAGACGCTAGAGACCTCCGTAAGCAGGTGTCTAGTTTCATTAAAAAGTTTGGTACTGATACAGAGGGAGCTAAAGACGAGCTTCTAAAAGCCTATAACTTTAATAAAACTCTAGATAAGAGAGAAGGTATAGAAGACTCAGTAGATGCTACTGGAGATAAGCCTCAATCAGAATTTGAGAAATCTCTTGAGGCAGACAAGACAGACACAGATGCTGATGCACCTGACGTTGATCCTGATCCAGAAGACCCGCAAGTACAACTAAACGAATTAAACGATCAAATAAAAACCAAGACAAATGCACTTAGAACTGCCAACAGGAATAAAAAGAAAGCAGAAACAGTTGAGCTAAGAACTTGGAGTGATGAAGAACAGGCAAATATAACAGACCTTAAAAAACAATTAAAAGACCTCAAGGCACAAAAGAAAGCTATAGAGAAAAATTTAAAAGGCAAACAGGCTGAAGACGCTAAAGCTGTAGACGAAGTAAAAGAAGCAGGTATTGCAGAAGATAACAGAGTAGCAGATACAGACACTGCAACTGAAACAGCGGCAGCCAAAACTGCTGAAACACAAGAAGCACAGGCAACGGGAGCAGAGAAGGTTGTTACCCGTCCTGAAGATGAACTTGTTCCTCCCGCCTACGCGAGCACAGTAGACGTGGCAGACTCTGTAAAAACTATTAAAGAGCAATTCAGCACACAGAAGCAACTTAACTATAAAAAGGAATCAGTCATCGGTTC
>Ga0310343_10000234_pt1 | contig 26066 bp, 28 predicted proteins | sample HC15DNA2025_MG_FD_203519 | JGI IMG/M metagenome (GOLD analysis project Ga0310343, IMG submission 203519) | Marine microbial communities from station ALOHA, North Pacific Subtropical Gyre - HC15-DNA-20-25_MG | ecosystem: Environmental > Aquatic > Marine > Oceanic | place: Pacific Ocean: North...
CAACATGAACGCCGGTCATAATTAATACATCCTCACCAATTCTGGTTTCTCCTGTTGCATTTGTTCCCCTGTTTAAAGTCACAAACTCTCTAATAATTGTTCTATCGCCAATAATTAATTTTGTATCCTCACCGCCAAATTTTTTATCTTGAGGAATTGCACCAATACTACTGTTATTTACTATGTGACAATCATTTCCGATCTCTGTAAACTGAGAAATGGTATTAAAATTACCAATCTTTACGTTGTCACCAATTATAACATTATCTTCAATTACGTTATAAGGTCCAATCTCAACATTGTTACCAATTTTGGCTGAGCTTGATATAATATTTGTTTGGTGTATCTTGCTAATTTTATCTCCTATCTTTCAACCATTGAGGCTAAAAATTCTGCTTTGGCTACAAGCTTATCATTAACATGACAAGTAGATTCAAACTTAAATGAATTTAACTTTTCATTTACTACTTTTGCATCTATAATAATTTGGTCACCTGGTATGACATTTGAATTAATTCTAAAATTGTTCACTTTTGATAAATAAACTAAATGATTTTCTGGATTATCAATAAAGTCCAGTATGATTAGACATGCTGATTGGGCCATTGACTCTAGTATTAGCACTCCAGGCATTATTGGCTTGTTAGGAAAATGTCCTGAAAAAAATGGTTCATTAATCGTAACATTTTTTAAAGTTTTAATTTCTTTTTTGTCCTTCTTATCAATAATCCGATCAACAAGTAAAAAAGGATATCGATGTGGAATCATTTCTAAAATGTAGTTTATATCTTTCATTTAAATTGTTCTTTAAATTCCTTTCTTAAGATTCGTGCAAACTCAACATTTCCTTTGTGTCCGCTTTTAATAGCAGTTACATGTCCTTTGATTGGCTTCCCCAGTAAAGCTAAGTCTCCAATCAAGTCTAATGTTTTATGTCTTACCGGCTCATTTTTAAACCTTAGATGCTGCGATTTATACAATCCTCGAGATCCTTGGTAGAATTTGATACCAAACTTATCCATAAAAAACTTTACTTCATCTCCATCTATATCTTTGTCAACAATGATTACTGCATTACCAACATTGCCGCCTTTAATTAATCCTTGCTTAGCCAGTTCTGTAACTTCGCTCAATAAACAAAATGTTCTAGCAGGTGCTATCTGCTTTTCATAGTTAGTATATGCATTTTGAATTGAACTGTATTGAACATCTAAATCTTCTAAATCATATTGAATCGTAAAAGTAGTTTTAAAACCGTCAAATGGAACTGCTAGCACTTCAACATCTTTTTCTTCATCATTATAAACTACAGGCTTTGTGATTTCTAAAAAGTCAACAGGTGCATTCTGCTCAATGATTTCACCTTCTTTTAAAGCTGATACAAAATCTTTAGAACTTCCATCCATGACTGGAGGCTCTTTACTGTTTAATTCAATTAAAAGATTATTAACTCTCATACCAGCACACGCAGACATTACATGCTCAGTTGTATGTACTCTTACTCCATTCTCTTCAATTGTAGTACCACGGGTAAGATCAACTACATTATCTATATCTGGGGTTACAACTTTATCTCCTTTATCATTTCTAATAAATTTGATTCCAGTATTTTCATCAGCAGGATGAAAAGTAACAGTGCTTTGTACGCCTGTATGAAGCCCCACCCCAGTACATGATACAGAATATTTGATAGTTTTTTGTTTAGCTGGCATCTTTTTTTAATCTTTTTTCAAGTAATTCAAATCTTGTATAAATAGCATCTCTTTTTTGTTTCTCTTTAATAGATCGCGCTGGATTCCCTGCATACATTTCAGAGCCTGGAAGTGATTTCAGAACACATGATCTTGCAGCAATTACTGATTTTTCACCTAAAGTGATATGTGGACCTATGTCGCTCTTCCCAGCTATAGTTACAAAATCTTTAATTTTTGTACTTCCGCCAATAAAAACTCCTCCTGCAAATAAACATGCTTTCCCAATTGACACATTATGTGCAATATGTACCTGATTATCAAATTTACAAAAATCTCCAATTGTTGTATCTTGAACAGACCCTCTATCAATAGTACATGCAGCCCCAATTTCAACATCATTACCAATAATTACTGTTTTTATATGAGGAATTTTATGGTGTTCATTTCCAACTGTGTGATAACCAAAGCCATCACTTCCTATTACTGTCCCAGCATTAATAATGCAATTTTTTCCAAGAATGGTGTTATCATACAATACTACATTATCGTAGATAACACTGTTGTCTCCAATGACACATCCAGCATTAATTTTCACACCATTTCCAATAAATACATTTTCACCAAGAACTACGTCTTGTTCAATAACTGAAAAAGCTCCAATGTGAAGGTTGTGTGGTTTTTCAACAGAGTCATGTAGTTTAGAATGCTTGGAAATATTGAATACAGGAACAGGTCTATTATCAAAAAGATCCAAAATGGTTATCATAGCTAAGTATGGGTTTTCAACAACTATCCCAGCGTTATCCTTTAAATCTTCATCAGAAGTAACAACAAATGCCGCAGCGCTTGATGAAGCAATTTCTTTTTTATACTTAGGTAAGAATGCGAACGCTATTGATTTATTAGAAGCAGATTTTAAATCATCTACTGTGGAAATAGCAATACTACCATCACCAATCAACTTTCCATTTACTTTATCAGCTAACTCTTTAAGAGTAATCAAGTGCTAACCTTATTATTCAGATGACTGATTGGTCTTTCTAAGCTCGTATAGTACGTCGTCCGTTAAATCAATAGTTGGCTTTGTGTATAATGAAGCTTGAGATCCATCAATAATCAAATCAAAACCCTTAGATATTGCGACAGCATTTACAGCTGCTTTGAATTTTTCTACTAATTCAAATTCTAGTTGAGCTTGTTTTCTAGTAAGTTCACCGTTTGGTCCAACTTTAGATAATTGGTAGCTTTGCATAGAGTTGTTCATATCAACAATGTCTTGTTCTTTAGCTTTCTTAAGTTCTTCTGACATCATCAAGCTTTGCTGTTCATACTCTTTAACCATGCTATCTAATTGAGTTGCCATTGATTGATATTCTTTTTGAATGACTTCTAGTTCGAGCTGCAATTGTTGCTCAACATCCTTAAACTCTTCAAAATCAAGTCTAATTTTTTCAGAAAATACGATACCAATCTTTTGTTGGGAAAAAGCAATTCCTGTTAATAATAATACTGTTAATATTTTTTTATACACTTTATTCTCCTTATTTAAAAAGTTTGTCCAAATGTGATAGTATACTCCCAACCTTGGGCTTCTCCATCGCCATTTATATCATCAAAACCATATCCCATATCAAATCCTAATTTACCAATACCTGGCATAAAAAACCTAACACCAACTCCAGCAGACTTTTTCATTGAAATTGAGCTAAATCTATCAATGTAAAACGGCTCTGTCAATGCAGATGTATTCCACACATTTCCCATTTCTCCGAATGCCATTACATAAATTACAGGATTTTCAGAAAGTGGGAATCTAAGCTCTGTTACAAATCTACCCATTGAATTACCACCGACTGCTTGACCTGAAACAGTTTGGGGACCTATAGCATTATCGGGGTAACCTCTTAATGCATTACCGTAAGGTATACCATTACCTCCCATAATAAATCTTTCATCAAATGGAACAAATGATTGTATATCATCACCAACATCTATTGTTTTAATAACGCCAAGCTTTACTGAATTATATAGAACAAACTTTGAAAAAGTAGGAGTAAACCAATCAAGGGTTAGCATATGCTTTTGAAAATTCTCGTTTCCTCCAAGAAATCCGCCAGAATAAGTATTCTCTAAAATAAATGTTGAACCATTGGTAGGAAATTCTGCTCTATTTCTACTATCTCTTGATAATACTTGAGATAAACTAATACCTCTGGTCTTTTCTAGTCCGCCAATATAATTATCTATATCGGATTGTGAGCCTTCATACTCTTTTTGCATGAACTTTGCTGACCACATTACTCTAAAGAAATCATCGGGCCATTCTAATCTCCTACCAAAGCTTGCTACTGCTCCTCCTACAGTAAAATCTAATGGGAAATAATAGTTTGTTGATGAACCTCTAAAAGAATAAAAAATAGATGCCCCTACAAGATAAGGGCTATCATTAATCATAGGATCTTGGAAGCTAATATTTAATGATCTGTATTTTGAAGGCTCTTGCGTAGTATAAATTGAAAAATTAGTACCAGTGCTTGCTCCAATGTTTAGCTTTTGGCCCTTTCCTCTAAAATTATCGAACTCAACACCTGCCCCTCCAGTTATACCATATTCGCCCGTAAAACCAAGGTTAGCATTGATTCTCTGAGTTGATTTTTTTTCCTCAACAACAAAATCAAGATTGACTTTATCATCAGATATTGGGGTTACATCGGGAATCACATTATCAAAATAATTTAAAATCCATATATCTCTTTGACTCCTCATCAGTTTAGATCTACTGAAAACATCTCCTGGATAAAGCTTTAATTCTCTTCTAATTACATTTTCTCTTGTTTTTTCATTTCCAGAAACAAAGATATTTTCTACATATACCTTATTACCTTCATTAAAAACAAACTTAACATCTAATGAATCTTTTCCAGCAGGAGTAACTTCCGGTGTAACACTGCTAAAAATATATCCTTTATCTTGATAGGTGCTCATCATATTTTCATAGACTGATTTGTCAAACTGTTCTTTAGAAAACATATCTCCAGATTGAATTCCTAGAAGCCTTTTTAACTCATCCTCTTCTGCAATTTGATTCCCATCAAAAATAAAGTTTCTGTAGAAATATTTTGGCCCCTCTTCAATATTTATTTGAAGGGTTAATGATGCATCATCTTCATTAACAATTAAGCTATCGCTTAATACTCTAAAATCTCGATGACCTTCATTCTTATAAAAAGTTGATAATGTCTCTTTGTCTTCCATAAATGTTTTAGAATCGAAATTCTTAACCCAAAATGTCCACCACTTTTTCTGCTTGGTATTGGTTAACTCTCTTCTCAGTTTTCTTTCTGAAAAACTTTTATTACCATTAAAAGTTATATTTTTTAATCTGTACTTCGTGTTTTCATTAATAGTAAATAAAACGTCTCTAGGATAATCTACTCTAACGATTGTATCTTGAGGAACAACAACTGAAGAAGATATTTCTACGTTGAAATATCCGTCATCTTTATATATTTCTGTGATTTTTCTAACAGCTTTGTCAATTGAATTGGGCTTAATTCGCTGCCCAGACCTAAGTTCAATTTTTTCTCTGAATCTTCCTTCTCGAACAGTCATACCCTCAAACAACACCTGATTAAGAATTGGGCTCTCTGATACTATGATTGTTATTTCTACGCCATATTGTGATTCGTTGTTTAAAACAATATTTATATCCTCAAATAGGCCTAAATCCCATAATCTAGTAATTGCAGTAGAGATATCTGATCTTTGGATTTGTGTACCATCCCTTAAACCAGCAGAATATTTAATCATTTTATCTGAAGTAGTAGTATTCCCTTCAACATTTACTCTATATAGAGTTACTTGCTGAGCAAATATCTGCGCGTAAAAACATAAAAATAGTATAAATATTTTCGCAAAATTCATTATCTAAACTTTCCCAAATGTTCTATTTCTGTTATCATACTCTTTTAAAGCTTTTTCTAGATCTTCTACATCAAAATCTGGCCAATTTTTATCGCAAACATAAATTTCTGAATATGCTGATTGCCATAATAAAAAATTACTCAGTCTATATTCACCTCCAGTCCTAATTATCATGTCTGGATCTGGCAGTTCAGGGCAATATAAGTGATTTTTAAGAATTTCTTCATTAATAATTTTTACGTCTGATTTTATCAATGAATTGAATGCATCAACAATCTCTTGTCGTCCTCCGTAGCTAAGCGCTAAAGTTAAAATTAGTCCTGTGTTATTTTTTGTTTTTTCTATTGTAGATAATACCCAATCCCTTGTTTTATCTGGTAAATCCTCTATTTTTCCTACGATATTAAACCTAATATTGTTCCTTAACATATTTTCAATTTCTTTTTCAAGCATTGTAGAGAGTAAAACCATTAGCATATCTACTTCTTCTTTTGGTCTTGACCAATTTTCTTTTGAAAATGTATAAAGAGTAAGATGTGGTATTTCCTTTTTAACAGAGTCGTTTATGATTTTTTTTGCAGTTTGAGCTCCTATTTCATGACCAAAAGCTCTTGGATGATTTTTTTGTTTAGCCCATCTACCGTTACCATCCATTATAATTGCAAGATGATTAATGGAGTTTTTACTCATATTATTCTTCAAGGCTCTTTGCAATTGTATTAAAAATTTCAGATACAGGGTGTTTATCATCTGAGAAAACTAAAGGCTTCCCTTTATCAATAGATAACATTAGGTCTTCTGAATATGGAATTTGTCCTAAAAGTGGAACATCAAGGCGCTCGCTTTCATTAAGCCCTCCCCCTTCTTTAAAGAGATGAAATTTGTAATTGAATGATTGATCATCTTCTAGAGATATTTTCTTTTCATTGATATATAGCTCAACATCAGATAAATCAGTATTTGAAGATTGAAGTTTTCCACTTATTCGCATAAATGACATATTTTCTACTACTCCCAATAAGGGTGTTTTCACTTTACTAAACATATCAGCTCCTTTACGAACATCAGTTAATGCAATATCATTTGGCGTTGTTACAATAATTGCTCCATCTAAAGGAATTTTTTGTGAAAGGGTTAGCTGAACATCTCCAGTGCCTGGTGGAAGATCTAATATTAGATAATCTAATTCTCCCCATACTACATCTCGAAAAAATTGTTCTGTCATTTTTGCAACAAGAGGTCCCCTCCATACAACCGGAGCTTGATTCCCACTTATAAAGCCAAAACTCATTAATTTTAAATTGTCTTTTAAAACTGGTATGATTTTTTGTTGATCATTTACCTCTGGATTTTCAACAATTCCCATCGTAATTGGTAAAGAAGGGCCATAAATATCTAAATCTAACAATCCTGTTTTATGTCCTGCTTTTGATAATGCTGCTGCTAGATTTAATGCAATAGTAGATTTTCCTACGCCGCCTTTTCCGCTTGCAACAGCGATAATATTTTTAATATTTCCTTGGACGTTTGCGTCCTTATTGCTTGTATCGACAGTTTTTCTAGGTGCTTGATCCAAAACTTTAATTTTAATCTCAAAGCTATCTATTTTAATATTATCAGATATTTCCTGAACCAGTTGATTCTTTTTTTCTTCATTTGAGGAAGAAATAGCAAGAATTATTGTGATGGTACTCTGATCAATAACAACATCTTTAACCATTCCAAAGGAAACAATATCTCTATTAAACCCTGGATAGTTAATTTGTTTGAGTTGATCTAATATTTGATTTTTATCCATTTACTATATTATTGTATGAGTGTAAAAATAGATAACGAATGTGTAAAATGTTATAAAATTATCAATTTATCTTTCTTGACCAAAAAAAGAATAATTTTTATCGATTGATGGCTCGTACTCTTCAGGTACTTCGTCTTCATCATAAATAGCATCAACAGGACATTCTGGCTCACAAGCCCCACAATCTATACATTCTTCTGGATTAATATATAATTGTTTATTGGAAGCGTCGTAACCGTCTTCTTTTGCCTCTTCACCTGATCCTTCAGGATCATCAGGACCGTGAATGCAGTCAACAGGGCAAACTTCAACACATGCTGTGTCGCATGTTCCAACGCAAGGATCTGCTATAATGTATGTCATAATTAGGTTAATTATACGTAGTTTCAATCCGATGTTCAAACAAAAAAACTTAAATTTATTTCTTCTATCGGTTCCATTGATGAATTCTATAGCTAGAGCTATTTATGATGTCGCTTTCATATGGCTTGTTTTAGAATTAACCAATTCAGAAAAAATTACTGGTCTAGTTGCAATGACATCATATTTACCAGCTATACTTTGTGGACTGTTCATTGGAGCAATTGTTGATCTTTTTTCAAAAACGAAGATGATATCATTCGCGACAATAATGCAGGGATTGATTTTAACACTAATACCAATACTATTTTTTTTCGATATAAAATCTGTTTGGGTTATTGTTTTAATTGCATTTTTTCATAATGCCTTTGGACTACCGATGGTACCTGCGTTTAATGCCTATTTACCAACACAAATTGAAAAGGATGGCCTTTTAAAAGCTAACTCAATTGTAAATATCTCTTGGCAAACAGCTGTATTAATTGGGCCAATTATTGCTGCTCAACTATTGACAGTCTATGATGTCGAAAATTTATTTATTTTCTGTCTTTTTTTTTATTTCATAGCTGCTTTTATAACATCTCTTGCTCCTAAGGATGAAGTTGAGAAAGAAGAAATCAATTTTAAGAAGATTTTTAACAAAACAAAGGAAGGTATACTATATCTTAAAAAACATACAACCTTTGCTTTCATAATCTTATTGACTTTGCTGAGCAACCTATTTGTCATGGGTCCTGCTATTGTTGGTATACCAATTTTGGTTAAACTTTATTTAGGAGGAACAGCCTCTGATTTTGCGCTTGTTGAAGCTTTTGTTGGTCTTGGCATGCTCATAGGAACTGCTACTGTTTATAAAATTGGTCACAAGTTCAATCATGGAGCCTTGTTTCTTTTGGGTCTATTTATCGATGGCGCAAGTTTTTGCTTTTATTACTTTATTGAAACTATGACACAATTAAACTTTTGGTCATGTGTTCATGGCATAGGGATTCCTTTTTTAATTATTTCAAGAGTATCTATAATGCAAAAGAACATACCAGAAAAATTGCTTGGTAGAATCTTTGCAATCATCTCTGTTTCTATCTTAAGTATGACAGCAGTGTCAAGTGGGATTATAGGTTTTTTAGCTGAATTCATGAGTATTCATGAAATATTTTTGTTGTTTGGTATACTAGCTGGATTGTGTGGTATTGCAGGAGTACTGCATCCAAAAGTTAGATATTTAAACTAAAAGTTCTGATACTCTTTTCTTGGTCAAATCTCTTAACTCTTCAACTGTCATATCTTTATAATCTTCAGGAGTAATTGGTTCTCCAAATACTGTTGTTAACTTGCCTGGATTAACAATCCAACTATTTCTTACATTTGCTCTGTAAGCTCCAATTAATCCAACGGGGACAATTGATGCAACATTTGTACTTTTTGCAAAATGAAACCCGCCTTTTTTAAACTCTCCCATTTCCCCAGTAAGTGTTCTTTGTCCCTCTGGAGAAAACAGCATAGAATCGCCATCTTGAACTAATATTTTTTCAGCAGCTTTCAAAGTTTCTCGAGCTTTATCAGTATTATCATGAGTAATAGCATAAGCTCCATAGCGTCTAGCAAAAAAACCAAATAGCGGCCATTTAAAAATTCCTTCCCATCCAATAGCATTGACATAATAAGGAATGGATCCTCCCAGCATAAAAACATCGAACATAGATTCATGGTTAAACATAAAAATATATGGACCATTTTCTTTCTTGGGAACCTGACCTTTTACACTAAACCACTGAAAAGAGACTAACATTAATAATCTACTAGATAAAGGTATTAAGGGATAATAAAGGTTTCTAGAATGAGTGATATATGAAAAAATAATACCTATGATCATAACCAAAGCAAATATTGGCAGAAATAGAATAAATACAATAGCAGAAATTAATGTTTTTATCATCTCGGGCTATATTAATCTAACTTTTTAAGAATATCTAACATTTTATGATTTGCTTTTGGCAATGGATAATTCAAAATGTCTTTCATTCTAATCCATTGATACTCTTGAGGCAAATTGAGAGATTTTATTGATTTAGGAAATGATATAAACAAAGAAATATTAACTCCAAAATGTGAGTATTTATGTGATACATTTCCTAAAAATAGTGGATCTGATATGGTTAAGTTTGTTTCCTCTTTGACTTCACGTACAATTGCTTGAACAGCAGTTTCATGTTTTTCAATTTTTCCTCCAGGAAATTCCCACAAACCAGACAAAAACTTTGTATTCTGTCGTTTTGTAATTAAAACTTTATTTTCATATTCAATTACTGAAATAGCGATATCATAAATAGGTATTTTTTTTGAAGCTTTTGGTGTTGGGTATGATGTTGGCGATGAATATGCATATGCTTTACATATACTTTTTAGAGGACATTCATTACAACGGGTAATATTTGCTTTACATAAAGAACTTCCTAAATCCATTAATGCTTCATTATAATCTCCAGGATTTTTAGGGCATTGATTTTCTTCTAAAAATCTTATAACTCTTTTTTGATTTCTTTTTGTTTTTGTCTTCAAACCTAAAATTCTATAGCCAATTCGCTCAAGGTTTGTATCAATACCAACTAAGTTTTTTTTAAATGCTATTGCTAGAATGGTCTTTGCAGTATAATCACCAATTCCTGGTAATTTAACTAAGTCCTCATAATTATTTGGAAAAGATGATTTGATTAATTTTGCAGCGTTGAACATATTTTGACATCTAGAATAATACCCAAGCCCTTCCCACAGCTTAATCACATCATCAAAGCTGGATTCTTTAAATGACTTTAATGTAGGATATTTTTTAATCCATTTTTTGTAGTATGGTATGACAGTTTTGACTTGGGTTTGTTGCAACATTATTTCTGAAACCCAAACGCGATATGGTGATCTCCCATGTCTCCACGGGAGATTCCTTTTATTTAGATAAAACCAATGTAGTAGCTTGTTGTGCATCACAAGCTACAATTTAATAATTTAACTACAAGTTGTGTCTATTAAAGCAGCGCATGCTTTATATGGGTCAACATTTGATGCGGGCCTTCTGTCTTCTAAATATCCTTTACCATCATTTGCTACACCCATAGGAATTCTAATTGATGCTCCTCTATCGCTTACGCCATACTTGAACTCATTGATGCTACATGTTTCATGGTCTCCAGTTAAACGCTCCTCATTAGCATCTCCATAAACTGCTATGTGTTTATCAACTTTTTGTCCGAGTTTCTCACATGCCTCTTCAATAACTTTCAACCCCCCATCTGCGCGCATAGATTCTGTACTATAGTTGATATGTGCTCCAGAACCATTCCAATCACCCTTTATAGGTTTCGGATGTAGTTCTACTCTTAGGCCATATTCTTCACCAACTCTTTCAAGAAGCCATCTTGCTACCCACAATTGATCACCAACTTCTAAAGCAGGTAATGGTCCGACTTGATATTCCCATTGTCCCAACATTACTTCAGCATTAATTCCTGATACTTCTAACCCTGCTTCAAGGCATAAGTCTAAGTGATCTTCTACCATAGAGCGAGCAGCAACATCTTCAGCCCCTACACTGCAATAATAAGGTCCTTGAGGCCTTTCAGGAAATCCTTCTTCTGGCCATCCAGCTGGCTGCTTACCGTCCATAAGGGTATACTCTTGTTCAATACCAAACCAAGGTTTATGTTCATTAAATTTTTCTGCAATCTCAACTAAGGCAGCTCTAGAATTAGATCTATGAGGTGTCCCATCAGGATTGCAAACTTCATTCATTACTAAAATATTTTCCCCGCCACGAATTGGGTCTGAACACATCCACACTGGTTTTAATAAACAATCACTATCTCCTCCATCTGCCTGTAATGTACTTGACCCATCAAAACCCCAAGTTGGTAGTTCAGAAACAGAAGATACTGCTCCATCTAATACTTTAGTTTTTGATCTTAAGTTAGCAGTAGGCTCATATCCATCAATCCAAATATATTCTGCTTTTACCTTCATTTTTACCCCTTTTTTAAAAAATTGAAATGTTAATAACTAGAAAATATATTTATAAAAATAGAAAAAAAGAATTAATTATTTATCTATTTACTATTTTTTGCCTAATATATTAAGGTTAATTGATGTTTCTTCCTTATATGTAGAAAGAACTAAGTTTGACTGAGTTCTTGAAACTCCGGGCCAATTTTGAATTTCATATAAAAGATCTTCAAGTGCCTGCGAATTTTCAACCCTTACTTTCAAAATATGTGAACCCCCTCCGGTAATTGAATGACACTCAAGTACATCTTTACAGTTGTTAGCTTGATTAACAAATTTTGAATAGTGATCAGAGTGTTCACTGACAATAAAAACAAACGCTGTTAAATCTAATCCAGCTTTTTTATGATCTAAGATAGCAACAAATTTTTTTAAAATACCTTTTTCAGAAAGTTTTTTTATTCGTTCACCAGCTGCTGGTATTGAGAGCTTTACTTTTTTTGCTATTTCACTTACAGATGCTCTTCCATCCTCTTGCATGATTTTGAGTATCAATATGTCAGTTTTATCTATCATAATTAAAATTTTTAACTGAAATTACAAATTAATTAATAAATTATTGTTAATGCACTAAATATAGTTAATGAATTAATGTTTTACAAAAAAACTAATTATGGAAAAAAAAATTGATATAGAAATTTTATTGAAGAGAATTGAAGCATTAGAATCAAGGTTAGACAAACTTGACCCAGTAAGCAAAAGGAAGCTTCCTAATAAAAAAGATCAAATTAGTGATATTAAAAATAACCTTGATGAATGGTCTCAGAAATTTCCGTCAGTTGATATTGAGTTTGAATTATTAAAAATGCTTGACTGGCTTCAGGCTAATCAAAAACGCAAAAAAGACTATAAGGCTTTTTTTAGAAACTGGCTAAGAAAAGCATCCAACTCTATAGAAAAAGAAGTACAAGATGTTTATCGCTATATTTATGGCTGTAGTACTGATAAGGACTGTAAACATCAAGAGTCTGAATACAAAGATATGGTTATCTTTTGTAACAAGTGTAATTCTCAGAAAAAGATTATTAAGTCTGTAAGAGCTTAGTCTTCTTTTTCAACTGTAAGAGTGAAGCTTGCAGACATTTCTTTTGTAAACACAATATTAACTTTATGTTCACCTAAAGTTTTAATTGGGGAAGATAAATCAACATATTTTTTATCTATAGTAATACCATTTTCCTCTAAAAGCTTTACAATATCAAGCTTAGTGACGGAACCAAAAAGCTTACTGTCTTCTTCAGATTGCATTTTAAGAGATAAGCTTAGTTCTTCAACCTGCTTTAACACTGATTCAAGTTGATCCTTTTCTCTTTCTAGTTTTCTTTCTTCAACTCTTTGAGCTTCTTCGATGCTCTTTTTCTGTTGCTTAGTAAACAGAATAGCAAGCTTCTGTGGCATCAAGTAGTTCCTAGCATATCCAGGTTTTACTTCAACAACATCACCTTGCTGTCCTAGATTTTGTACATCTTCTTTTAAAATAACTTTCATTTTAATCCCTATCTACTGCAGCAAATGGAAGTAATGCAATATTCCTTGCTCTTTTAATTGCTAATACAAGCTTTCTATGCATTTTACTACTTGTACCGGTAACTCTTCGTGGAGTTATTTTTCCTTGATCATTTATAAATTTTGTTAAGAGCTTAACATCTTTATAATCGATTTCTTGAATGTTATTCCTTTTAAAATAACAGGATTTTTTTCTACTTGATAACATTAATTCTCCTCCTGTACCTTGCCTTCTTCTTCAGCACTTACTTCTTGTTGTGCTTCTTTAGAAGGCTTTTCATCTAATTTGATGATCATGTATTTCATAACCTCTTTATTCAGATTTAAAAATACTTTAAACTCGTTAACAAAGTTTGCATCTTTAAATTCTGTATTCAGCAATACAAAGTTTCCATATTTATGTTTTTTAACATTATATGCTAATTGTTTTTTGCCCCAAAAATCGTGATTAACAATTCCATGTTTCTTCTTTTCAACAAAGCTAGAAACTTCACTCATCACTCCAGCAATTTGTTCTTTGCTAAAGTTTGGGTTCAAAATATATAGTACTTCATAATAATTCATTATTTTCTCCATTATATAAGTGGTGCGATTACAAGCGATACCACAGATATTAATTTGATTAAAATATTAAGTGATGGTCCCGCAGTATCTTTAAAAGGATCCCCAACTGTATCACCAACAACTGCAGCTTTATGTGCTGTACTACCTTTTCCGCCATGATTACCAGATTCAATGTATTTTTTTGCATTGTCCCAAGATCCACCAGCATTCGACATAAAGATTGCTAGTAAAACACCAGTTACTGTCACTCCAGCTAAAATACCACCAAGCATTTCTTTTTGGCCTAATACCAAGCCAAATATAATTGGTGTGAATACTGCCAATGCTCCAGGTAGTACCATTTTATTGATTGCAGCTGTAGTAGCGATATCAACACATTTAGCATAATCTGCTTTTGCTTTTCCATCAAGCAAGCCTTTTATTTCTCTAAATTGTCTTCTAACCTCTTCAATCATTTCAAAAGCAGCATCTCCAACCGCCTGCATTGCAAGAGCTGAAAATACAAATGGCAATGATGATCCGATTAATAAACCTGCCATAACTTGAGGATTATTAATATCTAAGGTTAGGCCACCAACTGTTTCTCTAAATGCTGCAAATAGCGCTAAAGATGTTAAAGCAGCAGAACCGATCGCAAACCCTTTACCAATAGCTGCAGTGGTATTACCTACTGCATCAAGCTTATCAGTTCTTTCGCGAACTTCTTTTGGAAGTTCTGCCATTTCAGCGATACCGCCAGCATTGTCTGCAATTGGACCATAAGCATCGACTGCTAATTGAATTCCAATAGTTGATAGCATACCAAGTGCAGCTAAAGCAATACCATATAGATGAGCAAAGTGATATGCTCCAAGAATGGAAAGTGCAATTACTAATACTGGCAAGGCAGTTGAAAACATTCCATTAGCCAAGCCGGAAATAATATTCGTTGCTGACCCAGTTTCACTTGAAGCTGCGACATTTTGTGATGGTTTTTGATGATCAGAAGTATAATACTCTGTTAATACTCCGATTAAAATTCCTGAAACTAAACCAACAACAGTAGCAAGAAATAAATCAAGCGCTTGCACATTTTGGTATCCATCAGCTAAAGCGACGGGATTTTCGATTAGTCTACCAATCAAAAAGTAACTAACCACGGTCATAACAGCCCCTGAGCCAAATACTCCAATATTTAACGCTGTTTGAGGATTTCCACCCTCTTTTGTTTTTACAAAAAATGTACCAAAAATAGAAACTATAATTCCAGCTGCTGCTAAAAACAATGGAAGAAATACTAGACTTTTTTCTCCAGCTGTTGCTGCTAAAACCATAGCTCCAATCATTGAACCAACATAAGATTCAAAAAGATCTGCACCCATTCCTGCAACATCTCCTACATTATCTCCTACATTATCAGCAATGGTTGCCGGATTTCTTGGGTCATCTTCAGGAATACCTGCTTCTACTTTTCCAACTAAATCTGCACCAACATCAGCTGCCTTAGTATAAATTCCACCGCCTACACGGGCAAATAAAGCAATTGATGAAGCGCCCATTGCAAAACCGGAAACTTTAGTCATTACTAATGAAAAATCTGCTGAACCGTTTAAGCCCCCATATAAATAAAATAGAAGGGATAATCCTAAAATTCCTAAACCTACAACATTCATACCCATAACAGCACCACCGTTAAAAGCAACTGCAAGCGCTTTACTTAAACTGTTTCTTGCAGCTTCAGTTGTTCTGTGATTTGCTAATGTTGCAACTCTCATGCCTAAAGCACCAGCTAAACCACTACAGATTGCACCTACTATAAAAGATAGTGCTACTTCCGTAGTCCCAGATGATATGTTTACCCAGTACAAAAGCGCTGCAACTGTTAAAACAAATATTGTTAAAACCTTATACTCTCTTACAAGAAAAGCGGTGGCTCCTTCGCGAATTGCTAAGCCAATCTCTTGCATTTTTTCATTTCCTGGATTCTGATCAGATATCCATTTACTCCTCATTAACCCGAATACAACTGCCAATAAACCTGACAGTGGTATTAAATAGAATAGATTTTCCACTATGCTACTCCTATAGTTTGATTATTATAATTATTCATTGTGAATTCTTCACCATTATCTAAAAGTGACTGCATTGCTTCATTAGCAAAAATTAAAACCTCATCAACCAATGTATTAAAACGCTTGTTAAATGGTTTTAAAACATATTTTTCAGAAGGTCTTTTGTAATCAGAGGCTGCTATTCCAACTTTTAATCTTTTAACCTTATCGCTTGATAAATATTGTAAGACAGATTTCATTCCATTGTGGCATCCATCTCCGCCATCAGCTCGTAGTCTTATTTCTCCAAGGGGAAGATCTACATCATCAAAAATAATTACTAGATCTTCTTTTTTTGCCTTATAAAAATTTAAGACTTCATTAATAATAGCTCCGCTATTATTCATACCAGTTGTTGGTTTGATGAGCATGAAACTGGATCCTTTTTTTGCAACAAAATAATTTCCTTTTCCAGGCTTAAATTCTAAACCGTATCTTTTTGCAAAACTATCTAACACCCAATACCCAACATTATGTTTGGTATTATGGTACTTAGTTTCATAATTACCAAGACCAACAAAAATTGTCATTATCCCTCGTCTCCAGCATCATTTTTTGCCTCTTCAGAGCTCTCTTCTTGAGCTTCCCCTTCTGCAGGCTTTTCGTCTGCGTCAGATGCTTCATCTGCTTCTTCACTTTCTGTTTCCTCAACAACTTCTTCTTTTTCTTCTTTAGGTTCCTGAACTGAAACTACCGCAATATCATCAGCTGTTAACATTTCAACATCTGTTGGGAGAGTAATATCTTTAACAAAAAGATTTGTGTTCATTTCCATATCTGTTACATCAATTTCAAGGAACTCAGGAATCTCTGCTGGTTTACATTTAATGGTTACTGAGTTTAGCATTTGAACCAACAGTCCTCCAAGTTTTACTCCCTGGGCCTCTCCAGAACTTCTAACAGCTACTTCCAAAGAAATCTTCTCATCTTCTTTTACTTTTTGAAAATCTACGTGAATGATCTCATCTGTAACCGGGTGATACTGGATTTCCTTTACTAAAACAAATTGATTTTTATCCTCAACATTAACCTCAAAAATCATTTGACCTGTTCTAAGTGCTTTATTTAAACTTACTTTATCTACAGAAAGAGGTGTTGCCTCTGTTCCTGAATGATAAACAACTGCGGGCACCTTATTTTGTAATCTAGTTCTTCTAGCTGCTGATGTGCCGTGTTCTGTTCTAATATCTACATTTAATTTTTCAAATTTACTCATGTTACTTTCCTAAATAGTTGACTGACTGATTCACCGCTATGAATCCTGTTAATTGTTTCTGCAAAAATTTTTGCAGATGAAATAGTTTTAAGTTTTTCACAATTATTAATGTGTGACAGATCTATTGTGTCTGTAATAAATATAGAATCAACAATATCATCTGATAATTTTTCAATTGCATTGGAAGATAATATACCGTGCGTTGCAGCCACAGTCACTGATAGGGCTCCTTTTTCTTTAGCTACTTTAGCGGCATTAGAAATAGTGCCGGCAGTATCAATCATATCATCAATAATTAATATATGTTGATTTTTTAACTCTCCAACAACAGATACCACTTCAGATTGATTATGTGCGCTTCTTCTTTTATCAACAAGAGCAAAACTCATACCTAATCTTTTGGCATAAGATTGTCCTAACTTACTTGATCCCATATCTGGGACTAAAACTGTAAAATTGTCATCAGATGATAGATCTTTGAAATGTTTTTCCAATTCAGGAATTATGACAAGGCTACCGTAAATATTGTCTACAGGTTTGGATGAAAAGCCTTGAATTTGCGTTGAATGAAGATCCATGGTAACCACTCTATCTGCTCCTGCTTTAATAAAAATATCCATCATGACTTTGGCAGAAATTGGAACTCTTGGCTCGTCTTTGCGATCTTGTCTAGAATATCCAAAGTATGGCATTATCACATTAATTCTTTGGGCGCTAGCTCTTTTTGCTGCATCAATAAGTAACGCTAATTCTATGATATTATCTGCAGGCGCGTTAGTAGACTGAACAAGATAAACGTCATTGCCTCTAAGGTTTTCCTCAAATTTTACCCAAATTTCTCCATCACTAAAGCGTTTAATAGATAATTCACCAAGGGATACACCACACTCTTCTGCAATCTTAGTTGCAAGCTGAGGATTGCTAGATCCTGCGAATATTTTTTTTACATATTTACCCATAATTTTGTTGGGGAGCAGGGACTCGAACCCCGACTGCCTGGACCAAAACCAGGTGTCCTGCCAATTAGACGACTCCCCAAAAATTACATTGGATTTACATAGTAAGTTGAGTATTGGGGACTAAAGAAAGATTTTGCTTTAAACAAATCTTTTTTTGAGGAAAATATTCCAAACACAGTCGAACCCGTACCCGACAAACTGGCATATATTGCACCGAAATCCAATATTTTTAATTTTATTGCGCCAATTTCTGGATGTGTTTCAAAAACGTACATCTCAAAATCATTTTTAAATAGCTTAGAATTAAAACTATAATTATTTAATTCTCTTAATAATTGCGACAAGTTAATGTCCATATTTTCATTTAACAAATGGTTTTTTAAATGACCAAAAGCCTCTTTTGTACTGATTTTAATACCTGGGTGAACTAATAAAATATGTTTAGGTATCTTTATATTTTGAATAACATCAAGAACTTCTCCTCTCTGACTGCCAAATTGCAGTCCCCCATTTACAAAAAAAGCAGAGTCGGAGCTAATCTCGCTTGCCATTTCATATAATTTTTGGTTACTTAATTTAAGCTTGAAAAGATTATTCAATCCCACTAATACTGCAGTTCCGTTACTGGATCCTCCGCCAAGACCAGCATTGGCAGGTACTGTTTTTTTAATAGAAATACGTACATTGGGTATGTTAGGATGTTGAGCTTTCATTATATTAAATGCTTTTGTTCCAAAATTATCTTTCTCCATAATAGTACCACAATCTGTTGTGCATGAAAATTTTTTATCTTCTATCATTTTGATTGTATCACAAAGATCTATCTCTTGAAATAATGTTGAAATATTATGAAAGCCATCACTTCTTTTATTGTGGACGTGCAGCCCTATATTAATCTTTGAAGTTGATTTTATTTCCATCTTTTTAGAGAAATAATTACTTCTGCTCCCCACCCATTTTTCATATCTATAAAGCTCAGACCGTTACTTGTGATACCTTTGATCGATATTTGGCTCTCCGAAATGTTTAATATTGGAGCTAGTGTTGAAGCTATTTTTGATTTGTATTTTGAAATTTTAGGGCTGTTCAATACAACTGAAGCATCGATATTGTCGATACTAATATTTTTTGGAACTAATGACATTATTTCTTCTAATAATTTTATGCTCGAAATATTTTTATTTTTTGGGGTATTAGGGAAATGTTTTCCTATATCACCCAAATTTAATGCCCCGCATAATGCATCTATGATAGCATGGGTCAAAACATCTCCATCCGAGTGTGCAACAGATTTTAGGTTACATTTAATTTTATAACCCCCTATTGTAATGCCAGTTCCTTCTTCTAACGAATGACAGTCAATACCAAGCCCAAAAAAAACATTATCTATCATATTTTTTGAAATCAAATCTATATCTTCTTTTGTTGTAATTTTTGTATTCAAACTTCTATTTTCACAAATTTTTACCTCATAACCACATTCTTCAACTAACGAAGCTTCATCTGAATATTCATCGATATTATCTAACTTTTTTTCATAAACATCATGAAGAATTTCTTGATTAAATACTTGTGGCGTTTCTGCAATCCATAAGGTTGATCTGTCTACAGTAAACTTTGTTAATCCTTCTTTCACAGATTTTACCGTTTCATTAATTTTTTTTGCTAACACAACCGAATTTTCTTTTTTTGAGAAATGTACAAGGTTTAGAATTGTTTTTTTTGAGATCAAAGGCCTTGCTGCATCATGAATAAATATTTTATTTTTCTCATTTTCTGTAATTTTGGAAAATGCATTATAAACAGATTGTGCTCTTGTATTTCCTCCTTCACAAACTATTATATCTTTATACCTATCTTCGTTTAATTGATTAAGTATAACACTGATCAGTTTTTTTGGAACAGCTAATACTATTTGAGAAAAACAACCTGAATCAAGGAAAGCATCGATAGAATATTTATATACGGGCTTATTGTTTATCATTTCTACTTGCTTATAAGAACCGAATCTTTCTCCTAATCCTGCTCCAACTATAATTGCAATATTTTTCATTTTATGTGATTAGCATTGAGTCCCCATAGCTCAAAAATCTATATTTTTTTTTCTTAGCTACTTTATATGCATCCTTTATGAATTTATATCCTCCAAAAGATGAGGTGAGCATCAATAGCGTGCTTTCAGGTTGATGAAAATTAGTAATCAGTCCGTCCACTATTTTAAACTCATGGGGAGGATGAATAAATTTATTTGTCCAACCTTTTTTAGGAGATATTTGAAATCCAGAAACATTTACAGTCTCTAATGCTCTAACAGTTGAGGTGCCAACTGCAAATATTCTTCTTCTTTTTCTTTTTGCTTCGTTGATAGCTACAGCTGTGCTAGGTGAAACTTCAAAATATTCTGAGTCCATATGGTGCCTATTTAAATCCTCTACCTGCACTGGCTTAAATGTTCCAAGACCTATATGTAAAGTGATGTAGTAAATATTCACACCCTTTTTTTCAAGTTTTTTAAGTATTTGAGGCGTAAAGTGAAGTCCTGCAACAGGAGCTGCAACTGCACCTCTTTTTTCAGCATATACTGTTTGATATCTTTCTTTGTCACTGGGTGTAGCTGGTCTTTCTATATATGGCGGCAAAGGAGGGTGGCCAAGCTTATCTAAAATATCGTCAAAATTGCCTTTCTCGAACTCAAATCGTACTACTCTTCCACCTGAAACAGTATTATCAATAACATCACAAAAAAGACCATCAGATAAAATCAATTTATTACCAATTCGTACCTTTCTTGCTGGCTTAACAAGAACTTCCCATAGACGATCACCGAGCTCTCTTAAAAGAAATATTTCAACTTTTGCATCAGTCCTGTCTTTGGTTGCATAAAGCTTTGCTGGAAATACTTTAGTATTATTTAAAATTAATAAATCATTTTTTTTAAAATAATCTGTAATGTCTGAAAACTTTTTGTGCTTAATGGTTTGCTCTTCCCTATTCAAAACCATCATTTTTGACCCATCTCTTTTCTGTTTTGGTTTTTGGGCAATAAATTTTTTTGGTAATTGGTACCTAAAATCACTCAATTTATACTTTTTCTTTTTTTCTATCATACAGCTTTAGTTTTCTCCTTATTTTTTTAAATCGAATAAATTATAAGCTTTATCAGTGGCAATTCTTCCTCTTGAGGTTCTTTCAATGAAACCTTCTTTAATTAAATAAGGCTCATAGACATCTTCGATTGTTTGAATATCTTCGTTAATTGAAATTGCTAATGATTTTCCACCAGTTGGTCCACCGTTATAATTAACAATAAGATTTTTTAAAATTTTACGATCCATGTTTTCTAATCCATTTTCATCAATACCAATACTATCAAGTGAACTCCTAGCGTTTTCAAGCTTAATTTCTTTGACATTTTTTACCTGTGCAAAATCTCTAACTCTTTTTAAAACCCTGTTGGCTATTCGTGGTGTTCCTCTTGATCTTCCTGCTATTTCTATCAACGCATCATCTTGTACATTCATCTCTAAAATTGATGCTGTTCTTTTTAATATTTTGAAGATTTCGTTTTTTTGGTAAAAATCTAATCTAAAAATTGCACCAAATCTATCTCGCATTGGTGTAGAAATATTTCCTAATCTAGTTGTTGCACCAACTAATGTAAAAGGCTCTAAGTCAATCCTTACTGTTCTTGCATTGGGTCCTGAGTCTATTAAAATATCAATTTTAAAATCTTCCATTGCAGAATAAAGGTATTCTTCCACTGTAGTATTAATTCTATGTATTTCATCAATGAAAAAAACATCTCTATCTTGAAGATTGGTCAACATTCCTGAAAGGTCTCCTGGTATTGATATAACTGGACCTGAAGTAGATAAAAACCCTTTTTCAAGCTCTGTGGCAATAATATTTGAAAGTGTTGTCTTCCCAAGTCCTGGAGGGCCATATAAAAGTATATGGTCTAATGCTTCCCCTCTTTGTTTTGCTGCAGTTATATAAGTTTTTAAAGATTTAACAATAGATGCTTGCCCAATGAAATCATCGAAAAGATTTGGTCTGATTTGTTTATCAAAATTTTTTTCTTCGTTCGAAGATATAACTATTTTTTGTTCATCAGTCACGATATACTAAGATAAATAGGGAATGCCCGTTATCCAAAAAATTATTTTAGAACTTTTTTAAGAAATTTTCCTGTAATTGAGCTTTTGTTTCTAGATAGCTCTTCCACTGTTCCTTGAGCAACAACTGTTCCACCGCCTTCTCCACCCTCTGGCCCTAAGTCAATAACCCAATCAGCGCATTTCACTACATCCAAATTATGTTCGATTACAATAATAGTATTACCTTGGTCTACAAGCTTTTGTAAAACAGATAATAACATTTGAATATCATCAACATGTAGTCCTGTTGTTGGCTCATCAAGAAAATATACGGTATTTTTTGTACTTGTTTTTGATAGCTCAGTAGAAAGTTTAATTCTTTGTGCCTCTCCGCCAGAAAGGGTTGTAGCCTGTTGTCCCAACTTTATATATCCCAAACCAACATCATACAATGTGTCTAATCTTTTTTTAATAGGCTGTATGTTCTTAAAAAATACTCTAGCATCTTCTACTGACATATTTAATATATCATCAATGTTTTTATTTTTATATTCAATTTGTAAGGTTTCTTTGTTATACCTTTTCCCATTACAATCGTCGCAATTAACATAAACATCTGGCAAAAAATTCATTTCAATTTTTATAATGCCTGCTCCTTGACAGGATTCACATCTACCACCTTTTACATTAAAAGAAAACCTTCCAATCTTATAACCCCTTATTTTTGCTTCCCTGGTTTGCGCAAATAAATCTCTAATATGAGTAAAAATTCCAGTATAAGTAGCAGGGTTAGATCTTGGGGTTTTACCAATTGGTTTTTGATCTACATTTATAACTCTTTCTATTTTATCTGTTCTTACAAGAGTTTTAAATGGAAGCATGTCCTTTACACCAAAATTCACCATATTAGATAGCGCTGGATAGAGGGTTTGATTAATCAGAGAGCTTTTTCCACTTCCTGATACACCTGTAATAGCAATGAGCCTCTCATATGGAAAGCTGACATCAACGTTTTTCAAATTATTGCCAGAAGCTCCAATAATTGAAAAATGATCAAAGGTTGTAGTCCTATAATTTGGCAAAGAAATAAATTTTTCTCCTGATAAATATTTACCTGTTAAGCTTTTTTTATGTTTTGTTATTTGTTCTAGCTTGCCTGAAAAAACAACTTCTCCACCATGAAATCCAGCCTTTGGCCCCATATCAATAATTTGATCAGCTGATTCTATAGTATCTAAATCGTGCTCAACAACTATTACTGTGTTACCGATTTCTTTAAGTGATTTTAAAGTATCTAGCAGTCTATCATTGTCTCTGGGGTGTAAACCAATGGATGGTTCATCCAACACATACAACACTCCAGTCAATTGGGAACCAACCTGAGACGCTAGTCTAATTCTTTGAGCCTCTCCGCCGGAAAGTGTGCGGGAAGCTCTATCAAGTGTTAAATAATTCAAGCCCACATTAATGAGGAAACTGAGTCTTTTTTTGATCTCATTTAAGATTCCTCCTGCTATTTCATTTTGACTTGCTGTCAATTCAAGTTTTTCAAAAAATTCTAATGTGTCAGAAATATTTTTTGAACAAACCTCTCCAATGTTAATTGAACCGACTCTTACATTTAATGAAGAGTCTTTAAGTCTTTTTCCTTTACAGCCATCACAAACCCTTGTGCTCATAAAGCTTTCAATCCATCTTCTTATTCCAAACGACTGGGTTTGTTTGTACCTTCTTTGAAGCTCAGGAACAACCCCCTCCCATTTTCCTTTATATGTTCCAGAAAAGTTAGAACTATTATAATCCACATTAATTTTTTTACCACTTAAACCATATAATAAAATTGTTCTTATTTCTTTTGAGAGCTTGTTCCAAGGTTTTGAAAACGATAAATCAAATTCTCGTGCAAGCGCTCTTAGCTTGCTGCCGTGAAATCCTTTTGGTTGACTTCCAATAGGCTTAATTGCTTCCTGAATTAGAGATTTTTTGGTATCTGGAACTACAAGATTTGGATCTATCTCTGTTATGTATCCTAATCCATCACATTGTTGGCAAGCGCCATACGGAGAATTAAAGGAAAACATTCTTGGTGTTAAATCAGTCATCATAACATAGGGGTGATAAGCACATGCAAAATGTTCGCTAAATAAATAGTCTTCTTTGCTATTAATATTTATTACACAAATTCCATTGCCCATACTTAGCGCCAACTCAACAGATTCTAAGAGCCTCGATTTAATGTCTTTTTCAACTAGAACTCTATCAACCAGAACGTCTATGTTGTGGTTTTTATTTTTTTCTAGTGAAGGTATTTTTCTTATAGAAACAATTTCTTTATCTATTCTTGCCCTGAGAAATCCCTTCTTTTTTAATTCTTCAAGAACCGTTTTATGTTCTCCTTTTCTACCTTGAACTACTGGAGATAATATATATGCTTTTTCTCCTTTGTGAGATTTTAAAATTTGTTCTACTATTTGTTCTGGAGATTGTCTTGTAATTGGTCTTGAACATTCCCAACAATGTGGCTGTCCTATGCTAGCATAAAGCAATCTTAAATAGTCGTGAATTTCTGTAATTGTGCCAACAGTAGATCTTGGATTGCGTGAACCTGTTTTTTGTTCAATTGATATTGCTGGAGATAGACCTTCGATTGTATCAACATCAGGTTTTTCCATTAGATCAAGAAATTGTCTTGCATATGCTGAAAGAGATTCGACGTATCTTCTTTGCCCTTCGGCATAAATTGTATCAAAAGCCAGTGATGACTTACCAGAACCAGATGGCCCTGTGATAACCACTAATTTATTTTTTTCAATATCAACAGCAATATCTTTCAAATTGTGTTGTCTAGCGCCACGTATTTTTAACTTATTTTTCATATTTATTGTAAAAATTTGACTTATAACTTACTTAACTCTGGATATGATTCAAAAAAGGATTTATGTTTTATAAGATAAAAAATGAAAAGTCTAAAAAATAAGCTGTTGATTTCAATGCCAAACATGGTTGATCCTTACTTCGCAAAAAGCGTGATTTTCATTTGCGAAGATGACACAAATGGCACAATGGGTATTATAGTAAATAAGCCAATTAGCCAAATGAAGATTGTTAGCTCTGGGATTAAAAATAAAATATTTGAAGATATTATAAATGAATCCGAAAAAATTTTTTTTGGAGGACCTGTCAGGTTGAATGAAGCCTGTATTGTTCAAAAAAATACTGGTAAATCAGATGATTTTGCTGAAAAAATTGAATTATCCACAGACTTGATTCTTATACAAGAAATATTGTTCAATGATGAAACACCAAAGGATACAAAGCTTATTTTCGGTCACGCTGCTTGGGAGAAAAACCAGCTACAAGAAGAAATTGAAAGGGGAGATTGGTTAATCCAAGAATATAGTAACTCTATTTTTAAATCTACCCCGAAAGACCTATGGAATGAACTAATTCATAAGTTTGGTCTAGATAGTTATGGATTTGTTGGGACAAGTGGAATATCATGATAAAAAATATTAAAAAAATTCAAAGTGATATTAAAAGCAGGAAAGTAACAAAAGCTACAAACGGTGTGCAGTTAATAGCCAACGGCATAGCGCTATTTAAAAAGGGTTTTGGTTTTGTCTTCTCCGAAATCTTTAAAAAAAACTAGAGGGAGCGGTGCTCTCCACCATCACAAAAAATAGTAGAACAATTCACAAAGTCTGCTTTATCATTTAATAATAATGAAACTAATCCTGCTACGTCTTCAGGCGTAGTAACTCTTTTCATCGGGTTTCTTTCTTTTGTTCTTTCAATCCAACCTTCCCAA
>Ga0310343_10000235_pt1 | contig 25969 bp, 28 predicted proteins | sample HC15DNA2025_MG_FD_203519 | JGI IMG/M metagenome (GOLD analysis project Ga0310343, IMG submission 203519) | Marine microbial communities from station ALOHA, North Pacific Subtropical Gyre - HC15-DNA-20-25_MG | ecosystem: Environmental > Aquatic > Marine > Oceanic | place: Pacific Ocean: North...
GATGAGACTGAGGTTGACGATTACTTAAGCGGAATACTCGAACCCATTAAGTGCATAGGTTGTGAAGAATGAACCCTTATGATAAGTTATTACACAGGAAAAGAAAGTGGACTCCCGTTAAGCCCACGAAAGGAAAACTCATGGAAGGTAGTGAAGAAGCCATCTACCGTGCTCTTGCAATACGGCATATGGAGCTTCCTGTTGGTTCCTTTATTACGGAAACCCTTAGCAAAGAGGTTCCCGATACTGCTAGAGTACTGCTCGAATCAAACGTAAAGGATGAGGAGAGACATGACCTAGCTCTTGGCTACGTTGCAGATGTCCACGGACTAGACAAGAAAGCTGAGAAAGAGGCAAAGCTACTACGTGATGCGTGGATAGCTCACCCTGACCATACTATACTAAAAGCCTTGGTAGCTGAACGTGCTATATTTTTTGTTATTTTACCTTTCAATCGCTTTTGTGGCGATGCTGCTCTTAGGACAGTATCGGCTGATATTTCCAGAGATGAGCAAATTCATGTCGCTTGCAACAGTTTGGTATGTGCTGATATGGGTCTACGCCCTAGCTCTTCTTTGGACAAACTTAGGAAAGCTACAATAAACTGGATCTTTGAACCACTAGCTGACATAGCACCTAACAAATATCTAAGCAGAAAATTTTGGACGGATTCAAGTGACCGTCTCATGTACGAAGGTAAAGCTCCACAGCTTGCCGACACAAAGCGAGCCCGCATGCCCGCATTTTTTGAACATGCAAACACCAATTTACCCAAGTACGCTTGATTGGGGACGCATCCAAGTCATCGTTGATGAACTAGATGAACAGTTCCCAGACAAGTTTCCAGACCACACCCTATCGGAGAAAGAAATATCTTATAGAGCTGGTCAATTATCAATTATACGTATACTAAAAGAAAAATTAAAAGGAGAATAATTATGTGCGGAAGCCTAATTTCTAACCTATTTGGAGGCGGTAGATCAACACCAGCTCCTCCACCAACACCAGCTCCCCCAACTACTCCACCACCCCCAATGCCTATTCAACAGGCTCCTACAGAAATGCCATCAGCTCCTACTCCAGCTCCTATTGAAGAGGATCAGACTAAGAAAAAGGCAAAGGTTAAAGCTAAGAAAGTTGCTAAGACTGCAGCTAAAAGAGGAACCACTCAACTACAGACTAAGAAACCAACAACTGGTGGCTTGAAAGGTATAACAACCAAACAAGGCGTAAGTACTGGCGGTGGTAGTACTGGCGGTGGCGGTGGTACATACGGAGGATAATGAAAAACGCACGGCAACGATACAACGAGTTATCAAGTCACCGTGAACAATTCTTAAATGTTGCTTATGAATGTGCAGAGCTAACCATTCCTACACTCTTAATGAGAAATGAGGGTGATGCTCTGTACAATAGCTTTCAAACACCTTGGCAATCAGTCGGAGCCAAAGGAGTCACAACCTTAAGTTCAAAACTTATGCTAGGACTTCTACCTCCGTCAACCAGTTTTTTTAAATTACAACTAGATGATTCTAATTTAGGCGTAGAGATACCGCCAGAAGCAAAGAGTGAGTTAGATCTTAGTTTTGCAAAAATAGAACGTATGATTATGGAGAGCATTGCTGCCTCTACAGACAGAGTTCAAATATTTGCAGCACTAAAACACCTTGTCGTTACAGGTAACGCTCTTGTGTATATGGCAAAAGAGGGTATGAAGGTCTATCCATTGAATCGTTACGTTGTTGAAAGAGATGGTAATGGTAATGTTGTTGAGATAGTAACAAAAGAAAGAGTTAGTAAAAAATTATTAGGTTTACCAGAGTTAGACGATGGCCCTAATGATGATGAAAAAGGTGACTATAAAGGTACAAAAGATGTAGATGTGTATACCTGTGTAAAACTAAATGATGGAGGATGGCGTTGGCATCAAGAAGCTAACGACATGATACTACCTGACAGCGTAGGTAAAGCTCCAAAGGATAAAACTCCTTGGCTACCACTACGTTTTGTGACGGTAGATGGAGAAGATTACGGACGTTCTAGAGTTGAAGAGTTCCTTGGGGACTTAAAATCTTTGGAGGCGTTGATGCAAGCCATCGTTGAAGGTAGTGCAGCAGCAGCTAAAGTTGTATTTACTGTGTCTCCTTCATCAGTAACTAAACCAGCTTCACTAGCTAACGCAGGTAATGGTGCTATCATTCAAGGTAGACCAGATGATATAGGTGTGGTACAAGTTGGTAAAACTGCTGACTTTAATACAGCATACCAAATGATAAACATGTTAGAAAAAAGGTTAGCCGAGGCTTTCCTTGTCTTAAATGTACGTCAGTCAGAACGCACTACAGCGGAAGAAGTAAGGATGACACAAATGGAACTAGAGAGACAGCTGGGTGGACTATTCAGTTTGTTAACGACAGAGTTTCTAATACCCTACCTCAACCGTACTATGCACACTCTTACTAGGTCAAAAAAGATACCATCAGTACCATCAAACTTAGTAAAACCTACCATAGTTGCAGGTATAAATGCACTTGGTAGAGGACAGGATAGAGATTCTCTTATCCAGTTTATTACAACAATCGCACAAACGATGGGGCCAGAGGCGTTACAACAATTTGTAAATCCTGATGAAGCCATCAAACGCCTTGCTGCAGCACAGGGTATTGACATACTTAATCTTGTTAAGAGTATGGAAGAGCGTAATCAAGATCAAGAACAAGCTATGCAAGCACAACAAGCTATGTCTCTTACAGATCAAGCTGGTAAGCTGGCTGGTTCTCCCTTGATGGATCCTTCTAAGAATCCAGAACTCACTGAGACAATCGCTCAAGCTGCAACCGCACAACAACCACAGTAATTATGGCAGAAACAATCCGCTACGACACTTCAGATGATCCTGTAGCAGCACAACAAATTGCAGAAAAAGAAGCTGAATCTTTGAAGATTGGTGAAGAACTTATGGCCAAGCAAGAAAAAATGCTTGCTGGTAAATATAAGAGTCCCGAAGAATTAGAGTCAGCATACCTTGAATTACAGAAAAAACTAGGACAGTCAGACTCCACAGAGGAGGCTTCTGAAACTACAACAGAATATCAGTTATATACTGATGATGGCTCTGTTAATTACGACACAGCCAATGAAGTATATGGTGAAAAGTTAGGTAATACATTTAAAGAAAATGGTATAGACCCATTTGAAATGAATGAGTACTTTGAAAAGAACAATGGTACTTTGTCTGAGGAAATGTATGGTAAACTTAACACTGCTGGTTTAAACAGGGATATGGTTGACGCATATCTAAAAGGTCTACGTGGTGAACTAGGATACCCAGAAGGCACACAACAACCTGTATTAGATGAATCAGAAGTTGATGAGATTAAAAATTTAGCTGGTGGTAGTGATGGTTATGATGCCTTAATGGAATGGGCTGGTAATAACCTATCAAAAGAGGATGCTAAAAACTATGATGATGTCCTAGCCACAGCCAACAAAACAGCGATTAAATTTGCAGTCAAAGCACTTATGGGACAATACGAAGATTCACAGGGACGAGATTCCCGCATAGTTACTGGTAAGGAGTCATCTACTGAAACTTACAGAAGTATGGCTGAGGTTGTCAGAGACATGAATAAACCAGAATATCAAACTGATGAAGCGTTCAGAGATGATGTCATCAGAAAACTATCCGCATCAAACTTAAAAGTATAGGAGTTAATTATGCCCGGACATTACGGAAAAGGAGCTAAAAAGGGAAACGGAGCTAAAAAGCTAATGAAGAAAAACCCTAAGATGCCACCAAAGGTAGCAGCAGCTATCGCTAAAAATATGAAGAAGAAGAAAAAATAATGGCTCGCAAGAAAGGTGTAAGTCTGTCTTTAGGTCGAGGTGAGAAATCCCGCAAGGGTGGGCTTACAGCTAAGGGCAGAGCAAAATATAATAGAGCTACGGGCTCCAACCTCAAGGCTCCTCAGCCCCAAGGTGGTGCTCGTAAGCGTTCCTTTTGTGCTCGCATGAAGGGAGTTAAAGGGCCAATGAAGAAGCCCAATGGAAAGCCAACCCGTAAAGCGTTGGCACTACGTAGATGGAAATGCTAATGGCTAAACTAAACGGAAAAGGTAAAGTTAACTCAGTTAACCAACAGGTTGCTGGTAATTTTTTTGGAGTACCCAAAGATGTAAGGGACGCTGCAAAGCGACAGTACAGTGGTAAAAACTATACTATCAAAGATAAAAAAACTATTATTGACCATTATAAAAATAAAAAAGGTAAAGCATAATGGCACACAAGAAAGGATCAAAGTGTGGCTGTAAACACGGAGGCAAGAAGAAGTAATGGCTAAACTATGTGCTCGTGGAAAAGCAGCTGCAAAAAGAAAGTTCAAGGTATACCCTTCAGCATATGCTAATGCTTATGGTGTAAAGGTATGTAAAGGACAAGTAAAATCTGGCGGTAAAAGAAAGACTGCTAAAGGATATACTAGAGGAAAGAGATGAGTTTAAAAAGATGGTTTAAAGAGAAGTGGGTGGACGTAAAAACTGGTAAGCCATGTGGCAGACAGAAAGGCGAAAAGCGTAAAGGCTACCCCGCTTGTCGTCCATCTCGTAGAGTCTCATCCAAAACACCTAAGACTACCAAAGAGATGTCTAGCGGTGAAAAAACAAGATTTAGAAAATCTAAAACAAGTTCACGTAGAATTAACTACAACCACAAACGAAGAAAACGATGACACACCACAACCCCTACTGGAAAGATGCAGAAAGACTTAATGGTTGGCTTGCTATGCTCGGCATTATTGCTGGTATTGGTGCTTACGCCACAACAGGTCAACTCATCCCCGGAGTATTCTAGTCCTTATGACTGGAAGATGACATGTGATGATTTCATAATGTCAAAATATTCTGTGCTACAAGACCCACATCTTGATGCACAGGCAAAGTACAAAATCATATCTTATCTTGAACAGAAAGTTGTTGGTGAATGTACTAAACCTTTATCATAACGCTACGTCCGTTCATCCTTCGGGACGCATGACGACTCAAGCATGGAACGGGGCTTGGGTATATGGGAGATTACCATGACAGTAACTTACGTATATCGTGGCGTTGCTTACACCAAAATTATTAAATGAATGATAGAGCAATTTGGTTCGGTATAATCGGTCTAGCTTTTGTAATGGGGGCTTTAGAAATAAGTCACATTCAAACGCATATGTCTGAAAAACGACCACATTATCACTTACATAAAGTAGCTCGTTAAGCGACATGGGAGGTGCAATGCCTCCCTCTACATTTGGTATTAGCCTCTACGGAGACACCTAATGCCGTCTAGACGGTGGGATAGACCACAAATCTCAATGAGTCCAATTAAGACTCCTATAATTCTAGATCTAGAGACGATACATATAACCTTACAAAATAATGGCACAACAGTCAAGTTCAAACCCTACTAATCAAACCTTTCTGGGTAGGATTGGTAATGCTTCTACACAGAACGCAACAAACAACAGAGACCTCTATTTAAAGTTGTTCTCAGGTGAGATGTTTACTGGCTTCCAAAGAGAGACAATCGCAAGAGATCTCGTAATGAAGCGTACACTCACCAACGGGAAGAGTCTCCAGTTCATCTATACTGGACGCACAAGTGCGGAATACCACACTCCCGGAAATAGCATACTAGGAAACACTGACGGAACTCCACCAGTAGCTGAAAAAACAATTACAGTGGACGATTTGCTCATTTCTAGTGCTTTCGTTTATGAGCTAGATGAAACACTAGCACACTATGAATTGAGAGGAGAAATTTCTAAGAAGATTGGATATGCTCTTGCACAAAAATATGATAGACTAATTTTCAGAGCTATCGCTAAAGGTGCTAGACAGGCTTCTCCTATTTCAAAAACTGGTTTCATCGAGCCGGGTGGTACACAAATCAGAGTTGGAGCAGGTTCTAACGCTGATGATGCACTTGATGATACAGAACTCGTAAAAGCATTTTATGAAGCTGCAGCAGCTTTAGATGAAAAAGGAGTATCTGATGATGGTCGGGTTGCCGTACTTAACCCTAGACAGTACTACGAACTTATAAAAGGAGCTGGTAGTAACGGTCTAATTAACAGAGACGTACAAGGTACAGCACTTCAGTCTGGTAACGGAGTAATTGAAATTGCAGGTATTCAAATCTACAAATCAATGAACGTCCCATTCTTCTCTAAGTATGGTACTAAGTACGCACCTGCATCTAGCCCATCAGCTGCAACTGACCTTGATACAGTAGATCCCGGAAACACAGGATCATTCGTATCTGAAGGTATTGAAACAGCTACAACAGCTACAGGTAACAACTATGGCCCACGCCAAAACTATGGTGCTGCATCTAACTTTGCAAACACATGTGGATTAATTTTCCAGCGTGAGGCTGCAGGTGTAGTTGAAACAATCGGCCCACAAGTTCAAGTAACTTCTGGAGACGTTTCCGTGGTTTACCAAGGCGATGTCATACTAGGACGCATGGCTATGGGAGCAGACTATGTGAACCCAGCAGCTTGTGTAGAATTGTTCGCAGGAACAACTACAAAGCCAGCAGCTTTCTCATAAGTTTTTATTTTACATGGGGGCTCAGTCCCCCCTTTTTTTTTATTATGACACAAATATCTTACGGAGTGTCTACCGAACTAGATGCTGTCAACTCAATCCTGATGAGCGTTGGAGAATCCCCAGTTAATACATTAACAGTGCAAAGCCCCGAAGTGGCTATAGCACAAAAGACTCTAAGGCAAGTCTGCCGTGAGATACAAGCTGAGGGCTGGTCATACAACACAGAGAACGAGTACCCTATTGACACCGATACTAATAATCAAGTTATAGTTCCTAATAATGTTTTACAAATGGATCTAAATATCTTTCAACATGGTAAAGATTATGATGTTGTAAGACGTAGTGACAACGGTGTACTGAAAGTATACGACAAAAAAGGTCATACATTTACCTTTGAAAATTGTGATAAATTATATTTTGATATGATATGGATGTTAGATTTTGAGGATCTACCACAAGTATTTAAAGATTATATTACTACTAGAGCCTCCAGAATCGCCTCTAACCGTATGGTAAACAGTCAACCATCTGCTAGGTTATTAGAATCAGATGAGGCTGCTGCAAGAGCTGCTGCTGTGGAGTATGAGAACAAACAGGGAGATCATAATATATTCAATGACTATCAGTATCATCAAGATGCTAACACTGTATATAGACCATTTAAAGTATTAAGAAGAATGTAATGGCAGCAATTAATCAACGTATCCCAAACTTTCTAGGGGGTGTATCACAACAACCAGATAAAATTAAATTTCCGGGACAGTTAAGGGTATGTGATAATGCCGTTCCAGATATTACGTTTGGTCTTACAAAACGCCCACCTGCAGAGTTTGTAGGTACTCTTACCAATGCAACTTCATCTGGTCATTGGTATGAAATTTTAAGAGATGGAGATGAAAAATATATAGTACAAATTACACCATCCAACAGTGGTGGTATGCCTATAAGAGTATGGGATCTAGCTGACGGCACTGAAAAATCTCTGACAAATTCTAGCGGAGATTCTCTTTTTGCATATTTAGCTGGAGCTACATCACCTTATGCAGTTACCACAATTCAAGACTACACAATTATAGCTAACCCTAATAAAGTTGTAGGTACTACAGGTAACACATTTACACCAATAAACAACGGAGAATATTCATATGCTAGGCTGGATACTGTTGCTTACAATACTGAATACATTTTATATAGCGGTACAGCTCCATCACCCAATACATTTTACAGGGTTACTTCTGTAAAGGTAGATAGGATGTCTGGAGGTAGTGCTCAAGGGCCAACCTTTGATGATACTAACGAAGATCAAAGTAAATCTGGTACATTAACTTGGTCATTTTCTGGAGGTAGTGCAGTAAATACTTCTGGTGCTACTAACTGTGAAAATATTGAAGGTAGTTTACAGGTAAATGGTAACAGTTATATTGCAAACAATACGGCAACTTACGATGGCGGTGGTACATCATCCTCTAACTTTTTAGGTTACATACAGGATTACGATGTTAGATATACAGCTACAGTTACTTTGACTGATGGTGGTCTTATTAAAGAAACAAACAAAACTACGGCAGAGGGTAAATTTATAGATGTAACTATGGAAGGTGAAACCTATCGTATTTCAGTTGAAGCTGTAGAACCAGTAACAACATACGAAGGAGTTGCTGGTATAGGTTATTTTAAAACACCTAAAAATCCAGACAATGGTACTATCTCTATGGCTACTATTTTAAACGGCCTTAAAACTGCTGTTAATAGTAACCTTGCTAATGTTACAGCTGAAGTTATAGGTAGTGGTTTATTTATGAATGGATCTGCTGCAGATGGTGTAAACTTTCTCGGTGGTGCTGTAAATGAAAACATGAGTGTTATAGGTCAAAAAGCACAAGATATTAGTAGACTACCAGCTATGAATAAACATGGTTATGTGGCACAAATATCAAATGCTGCTGACTTAGATACAGATGACTACTATGTAAAGTTTGAAGCTAACAATGGTGTATCTGGTGCTGGTAGCTATAACGAATGTGTTAGACCTCACAACTTCTCATCTAGTAGTGACCCTATGGTATTGGGTTTAGACCCCGCAACAATGCCACATGCTTTGATAAATAATCGTAATGGTACATTTACTTTTACTAAATTAGATGAAGCTAGTAAGGGTAGTACTGAAAACTATTGGAAAAACAGAGAGGTAGGTGATGATACATCTAACCCATTTCCTACGTTTGTTGGTACTACTATACAAGAAATGTTTTTTCACAGAAACAGATTAGGTATGATTTCTGGCGAACAAATTGTAATGAGTAAGCCGGGCCAGTACTTTGATTTTTTTATAGTATCTGCTATAACAACAAGTGACGATAATCCTATAGACATAACAGTCTCTGATGTAAAACCTGCATTTATTAATCACATACTACCTATACAAAGAGGTATGATGATGTTTAGTGATAATGGTCAATTTATGTTATTTACAGAGTCTGATATATTTAGTGCAAAAACCGTTAGATTAAAAAAAGTATCTAGTTATGAGTGTGATGCAACTATACAGCCTGTAGATCTTGGTACATCCGTACTGTTTACATCTAATGTGTCTGCATATGCTAGAGCATTTGAGGCTACTATATTAGATGATGCTACACCTCCTAACATACTAGAACAAACAAGAGTTGTACCAGAGTTTTTACCAAAAGATATAACTAAATCTGCAAACTCTGCAGCTATAGGTATCACTACTTATGGTAAAAAAGGTGATAGTACAGTATATCACTACAAATACTACAATACTGGACAACAACGTGAGCAATCAGCATGGTATAGTTGGACATTAACAGGAACTATGCAACACATGTTATATACAGGTGGTAGTTTCTTTACTGTTACACTACATGATGGTGCTTATAAACTATGTAGACATGAGTATGTAGCAGATGCTGATAATACTAGATCATATGTATTAGGTGGTTCAGCCTCTGATGTAGGATCACCACTTAAAACTGCGAGACAGTTTGAAGCACATTTAGATATGATGACTATAGCTACAAACGTGGCTGGGTCAGCTCAAACAACTACAGCTCCAGAAAAAACTGTACTTACAATACCATATACACCTGCTAATACTACAAACTTAGTTATGGTTGGTTTATCTGGTAACGATAGCGATGGTAACTCTATAGCTGGAGTTGTAAGAACAGCTGATGCTGTAGGTACTAACAGTGTTACATTCAATAATATTAACTTACATAGTGCAGCAAAAGTTGCTGTAGGTTATAAATATACAACTATTATTGAATTACCTACATACTATCTAAACGTAGGTCAAAACACCTATGATACAGATGGTGATTTACGTATCTCTGGTATTAACTTTGAAATGGGTGTAGGTGGGCCTTTAGAGTTCCATTTAACATCACCATTTGAATATGTAGATGCTAGTGGTAATATTACTAAAGATATAGACGATTATGTACAATTTGAGTCTGGTGTATTATCTAATTCTAGTGTATTTGATAAGCCTCCTGCAGCCTTAGCTACAAGTGTAAGAGTACCAGTACAACGTAAGAATGAGAAATATACTTTACAAATACAAATACCCGACCCCTTTTCCACCGCTATAATCTCAGCAAGCTGGGATGGCATATACCACAATAGACGACATGTACGAAGGTAAGTATATTCAGACTTGCACACCAGAGTTAGCTCTAAGTGTAGGTCTGAACTTACGCTATGAAGATAGACGTGAGACAGAGCAAACCACAGGATTAACTGCTGAGGCTTCTATAATTGAATCATTTTACAATTCAACCTATTCCGTATACTTTACGGTTCCCAACGGCAAGGCTGCTGGAGTGGCAGGTGTAACTCCACATAATGTTGTTTGGATGTTATGTACTGATGCTAGTACTGAATACCCACATACATTTGTGAGAGAAGCTAAACGCTGGGTAAATAGTTTACTCAATCCTTACTTGTGTAATCAAGCAGATATGCGAAATGAAGCACATATAAAATTACTAAAATTACTTGGTTTCAACTTTATTAACTATCATGTCTATAACAATGTTCCTCTTATACAATTTATAAAGCCATGTGTAATCCCTTAGCTTTAGGTATTGCTGCGGGTGGTGCTACAGCCGTTACTGGCATAATGCAACAGAACAGGCAACATCGAGCACAAGTCGATGCTGTAAACCGTTCCAACGCTATTGCACGGCAGAAATACATTAATGATATAACCATCTCAGCTTATAACGATCAACGTAAAGGTGAGGTATTTACAGCTCAGTTGCAAGCTGATGCTGCGTCAAGAACTGCTTTCTACAGACAAAAAGAACTAAACCAAATCGAAGCTAATCGGGCTAGTGAATCTGCTCAACAAGAGCTCCGTGAAAAAATTACAGAATCTTTATTTTCAAGTCAAGAAAACTTAGCAAAATCTATACAAGCTCAAGGTACAGTATTAGCAAGTGGCCAGCAAGCTGGTCAATCAGCGATGCTAACATTAGATCAAGCTGAAAGAGAGTTAGGATTTGCACAAGCTCAACTAGATGCTTCTGTATTTGATTCTACCAAAGCATACGGTATCAAACAGTTTGGTGTTAATCTTGACCAATTTTCAAGCGATGTTAGTGCATATAACAGAATTACTACATCAGCTCCTATGGCTCCAACTGCTTCCTTTAAAACAATCCGTCCTATAAAACAGGAACCACCACGCAAACCTTCAATCCTTGGCCCATTACTAAGTGGGTTTACGGCTGGAGTGACAACTGGATATGGCGTAAAAGCTGCATTAAAGTAAAATTATGGCTTACAAAAGAAGTACCTCATTTTCTGGTTTTCGTTCTCGTCTCTCTCCTGATGAATCTAGAGAGATAGCTAACGCTGCTAAGGCTGCGGATAGAAATAGAATTGAAACCACAAAGGGTATGGAGAGAGCAAGCTCTCAACAGATTACAGAATTAAATCGTTTGTCTAACCTTAGTGCTCAGGCAGACCAATATGAAATACAAAACTTAGCAAAATTTAGCGACTCCTTAAATAAAGCTGTTCAAGCAGGTGCAAAAACTCTTGGTGTAGATTACATTAACAGAGCACGACAAGCAGCTTACAATGACTACAGAGATGGTTTAGCAGGTGATGAAGAAGCATTAGCTAAAACTAAACTTAATGAAAGTCAAGTAAAAGAGATTAATGAAAAAATTAATCAACTAGAAACAGAAACAGAATTAAAACTTAGTGAAGCTGAAAGAAACGAGAAGTTTCTAAGTTATGAACAAAAGTATAGGCTTTTAAATGCACGTAGATTAGGGTCTAACTATGCTTATGGTTATACTAAAGCTCACATGATAGAAGCTGCTAACGGTTTCATGCCTTGGTTTATGAACAAAACCAACGAGGATGATACTGTTATCGAGATGGATGATGGCCGTGAAATTAGAGTAAATGAATATGATACATTTACAAATGCTGCAGATAGGTACGCAGTAGAAAACCAGCTTATCAAAGAGTATGAAGATCAAAATAATATTAGTGGTGTAAACACTTCTATAGTTGATAAATACTTAACATCTAGTGTAACAAAACAATTACAACAATACCGAGATAAAAAGCTCAACGATGAAATACAGGCTCAAGCAGCTGAAAAGATAAGGCTACAATCCGTAAACTTAAACACAGCTGTTGTTACTTTTGATGCAGAAGATACAACAGATTTTGATAATGCTATAGATCAAATAGTCTTAACTGGTAACAACTTACATTTTAGAGCAGGTACTCAGGGCTCCTCCGGGGCAGCTAATAAGAAGAATTTAAAAGATTCTTTTGTTGATTCTGTAGCAAGTTTAGACAGTGATGTAAAGATCATGGAAGTCTTAAATCATATAGAACAGAAAGAGTATCAAATACCAAACTTAGGTAAGAAAACATTAGTAAATGCTTTTCCTATAGAATTTAGGATGGAAGATTTAAAAGCCTCTATATTTGCAAAACGTGAAGATAATTTAAGTAAAAAAATTAGAAGTCAAACTACAGATCTTAAACTAAAAATAGCTCAACTAAAATATCATAGTACACTTACTGAAGATAATCCAAACTACATATCTTATAAGTCTTATAGTTTACAAGTAAAAGAATTACAAGAAGATCCTAATTATGGTGCTTTACCAGAAGCAGCAACTATTTTTAATAATGCTTTTAGTTTTAAACCAGTATCATTAGGTAAAGATAATAGTGCTAAGGCAGCTAGAAAAGAAATAGAGCGTTATGGTAGTCTTAGTGTAACTACATATATGACCTTAAATAAAGACGATCAAAAGAAATATGAAAGTGCAGTATCAGAAGATGTAAGATGGGATCAAACTACTGAAGGTAAAAAACTACTTGACATGTATCTTGGTGACGATAGTAAGTTTGATAAGGCTTTAACATTATCTTTTTTAGGGCCAAGTAAAGGATTAGATACAAGTGGATCAAAAAGTGTTTTATTACAAAATGCTTTATACTATGCTAAAAATACAGATATTTGGGCTAGAGTAGAAGTAATGAGAAAGAATAAAGAGTTTGATGGACAAATACCACCAGACATGGATCCTAATATGTATTATTTTCAAAAGGCTGCAGAACAGATTACTTTACAAATGCAGACAGCTGCAGATCCTAAAGGAGGTACAGCTGAACAACGGTTGTTAGCAGGTAATCCCTATGCGTTAACTTTTGGAGGAGACAAACTTAGTGTGTTTGCTAACTCTCTATTTCAAGAAGCTAAAGACACATCTTTATCTACAAAACTTGCAGAAGCTGATAATATTTTTCAAAATTTTGAAGGTAGATTAGATAAGACTGTAGGAGATGATCCTATACTAACTTTGTCAGATACACTGTTTGAAAATGAAGGTCAAAAAAATCAACTTAAATTTGTAAAACAAGGTGGTGTATATAAAGGAGAAACAGAGTTAGTTCAAAAACTTAGTATGATAGATCCTAAAAAACGTGATCCATTTACACTAGGTAATCTTTTACGTGAAAAATATAACTTAGAAACTGTAGAGTTTGAGTCATTACCACAAGATCGTCAAGATATTATTACACTTTTTAAACAACAAAATGCAGATGTCAGAGACCTTTTAATGAGTCCATACTCTAAACTAAAAGAACAAGGTATTGACATGTCTGGTCTTATAAGTGTTAACAACTTACATAGAGCTATAAATACTGCAGGATTTGACCATACAGATATAGATGATGCTGATGTTGCAGATATACTAGCAAATGCTGGATTTACTAGACAAGAGTATAATGAGAATGAAGATATACAAGGTAAAGTCTTTAAAATACATGTCAATAATTTACTTAACAAAGCAATTTTAAGCACTGAGAATAAATCTATTGCTATACAAAAAGTTGCTGCTGAGTTTGGAAACGGTAAATATTGGTACAGTGGTAGTAATAAAGGACTAACTAACAGTGTCTTAAAAGCATACTATCGTGGTTGGAATATTGATGACAAAGATCAATTCTTAAATGTTGTAGAGGATGCAGCTGGAAACATAACTAGACTAAACTTTGGTGAGTTATCAGCTGAAACTAACAACATGAACTCTAATATTATACAAGCAGAAATAGACGAGCTTGTAGAACCTCCTAAGTATGTTGTAGGTAGTAACAATAGAAGAACAGTTAATAGAGATTGGAAAGATTGGAATAAAAACCAAACCAAACTTAAGGCTCAACAAAATGTTCTTAAACAACTAGAAACTACAACATATACTGAGTTATTCTATGGAGTACTTGGTGCAAACATGGAGAGTAGAGATCTTTACTATAATATAAAAGCATCTCTTGGTGACAAACACTTTAAACAATTATTAAAGACAGCAAACGATAAGTATACTGAAAAAACTGGTAGACCATATGATGTTGGTAGAATAAGTAAATCTCAACAACTTAAAAAAGACAGAGTATTTTCTGACTTATTTTTTGCAGAACTTATTAAAACAGAACAATTTTTTAGATTAGACGATGAATGAAGATTTTGAATTAGAACAGGGTTTAGAAGAAGATTTTGAAAACATCATTGATGACTCTGATCTTGATAGAGGTTCTGAACGTCAAGTGTTGGATGAAACTGGTCAACCAATAAACCCTATGCAACTTGATCCAAATACAATCAAGAAGCAAATGCAGGATCAGATGAAAGACCAAGGTTTTTTACCTGATGGCCCTGTAGAGGCACTAAAAGAAGCTGGTAAAGCTCTTGTTGGTGGTGGTATTGATGCTGTAGATAGTGTTGGTAGTTTCTTAGATTTATCTGGTGACACTATACTTACAGGTCTTAACAAACTACTAGGTGCAGAAATAGATGATGCAAATGATATAACTAGCAAAGGTTATAAGAGAGGAGCATGGTGGGATATACCAGATAATTTAGCTCCAGAAAATGAATCAGGCTTAGGTAATCTTGTAAGAGGATTAGTAGAGTTTGGTGTCTTAGCTACAGCTACAGGCGGTATTGGTGGTGCAGGTCTTAAGGCTGCAGGACTTACAGCTAGAACTGGTGTACAGGCATATAAGGCAGCTAGATTAGCTGGCTATGGTAAAAAGGGTGCAAAAATGATACACTTTATACCTAAAGGTGCTAACATTGCTAAGATAGCAGCAGAAGGTTCTGTTGCTGACCTTATATCTACAAGTTCTGAAATGGGTAACATTGCAAATTTAGTTGATGATTTTGCTCCATTTATACCGCTTTCAGAAGCGTTAGCTGTAGATCCAGAAAAAGATGGTTCTTGGTTAGCAAGAATAAAAACTATTACAGCTGGAGCTGGTGTTAATTTAGCTGGTCATTTTTTAGGTGGATATGTAAAAGGTGCATATAGAGCTGTAAAAGAACTTAAAGCTGGTAAAACTATAGATCAAGCAAACTTAGCTGGTAATAAAGTTGTCCAAGAAACAATGGACGAAGGTTTTAAGCTAGATGCTGAAAACATGGACAGGCTAGAAACTGATGCTAAAGCTCAAGGTAGAGGCTTGTCTGGTAAAGATAATAGATTAGAATATATAGAAAAGCATTTAGAAATTGAAGATGCAAAGGAATACAAAAGATTAATTGATGGTGAAGAGCCTAGTGATTTTACTCGTGAGCGTATCATTAGAGATAACCCAGAAATGAATCCTGACACAAACTATCCTGCAGATTTAATTAGAGAGTTAGCAGTAAAAGATATAGAAGAATTATCTGAAAAGGTTGGAGCAACTAAAGGTGACTCTTGGATAGCAGAAGAGGGTGCTAGTTTAGAACAACTTGCAGATGCTACACTACGTAAACAAGATCCTTTTGTAGATTCAGCTGCCTTTGATAATAATGAAAAAGCTGGTTTACGTCCAGAAAAACAAACTATTAAAGAAGCTACTGAACAAAACATGGAAGAGTCTGTAGCCAGTATGAAACGAGGTGACAGACCTAGTAGTCCTAGTCCTATATGGAGAGAGTCTACACTAAAGAAAATAAGTTTTGGTAACAAAGATATTGCTAAGACTTTAAATGAAGTAGCTAAAGGAGTATCAGAAAAATTATTTAGTCAACAATCAACTATATCTGGTTTACAGAAAAAGTTTACACCTGATGAGTTTAAAGATCTTATAATAGCTCAAATGGATGAAATACAAAGTGCGATGGTGGCAGGTAGAGATGATTTTGCTAAAGCTATACAAAATTACTTAAATGGTAAAGCTACAAACTACATACATTACATGCACGATGGTACAAGTCTAAGAACTGTAACACCTGCAACTAGACATGCTATGAATTTGGTGCTTTTAAATTTAGCAGAACAAATAAACTCTATAGCCGTTGCAGCTTCAGACTTACCTAAAGGTGCAAGAACATTACGTCAAGATGACCAGATTATTGACTTAATGAAGGTGTTGACTATTGAACAAAAGAAGTCAGCATATATGGCAGGTAACACTCTACTACAAAACAAAAATGCTATGGCAGATAGTTTTGTAAAAGACATGGTAAATCAAGAGATAGCATCTATAACAGAAGAAGCTACTAAATATTTTGATGAACTTAGAAGAGTCAAAAAGACTATGGGTAAAGAGGCTGCAAAGACATTTCAAGAAATACACCGTTTATCAGGTGGTGTTGTTAGACACTATGATTCTATCAATAATTTTCTTATGGCTAAAAGAACTCTTAATCCATACAGAATGATAGCAGGTACTACAGTTGATGGTGTAAAGGTTAGACCTCGTATTAACGATGAGTTAGCTTCAGTTTACTACAACTCACTTCTTAGTGCTCCTAAGACCTTTGTTAAGGCTGTTGCAAGTACAAACATGATTGCTATAATGCGTCCTCTAAACGCTTACATAGGAGCCATGCTGCCCGGTGGTAGCAGAGCTGACGCAGTTATTGCTGCAGCTATGTTAGATTCTACTGGTAGAGCTTTTGCAGAAGGTTTACAGGCTTTCAAGCATAACTGGGATTTGGCTGTAAACAAAGGTAAAGGTCAAGTATATTCTGGTAAGTTTGATGTTGCTAAAGATATAGAAGATTGGCAAAAGTTAAATACATACTATACTGAGTTTAGTGGTAAGGCAGACTCTTTTGGGTATCATGCTCTAAATACTGTAGTTAACTTTAATAGAAGTCCTTTTTCTCGTTACAGTACAACTATAATGGGATCTGGCGATGCTTTAGCTAGAACTATTATAGGTAGACATGAGATGAGAATGAGGGCAGCTCGACAAGCTATTGCTGATGGAGCAGACCTTAAAGATGTTAGAAAAATTGCTGCAGAAACTGAAGAGAATTTTAGGAAAGAAATTTTTACTAAAAATCAAGATAACCAATTTATTGTAACAGACCAAGCTGCAACCTTAGCAGGTAACGAAGCAGCCTTGACAACAGCACTTCCGGGAAATGTAGCTGCATTTCAAACACTACAAAATATACCAGTTGTAGGACAGTTCTTTTTTCCATTTATGAGAACTGGTTATAATGCTTTACGTCTTACTTATTCTCATACAGTCTTAGAAACACTAAGTAAAAAGTATGATGATATAGTTAATGTAAGTAGAACTAACCCTTCAGTCCTAAAACAGTACGGTATAAAACCAGAAGATGTAGACTTTCACAGAGGAATGATGAAAGGTAGAATAGCTGCTGGAACATCTTTGATGACTATGGTAGGTATTATGGCTATGTCAGGAATGGTGACAGGTGACTTACCTCCTGATAGAGAAACTAGAGAGTTATGGAAAGCAAATGGTATTATGCCTAACTCATTTAAGTTACCTACTGGTGGATATGTTTCTTACAGAGAAATGGAACCATTTAATACTTTATTTGCACTAGCAGCAAACGTATTTACTAATCAACATGTATTGGGTGAAGATATATTTGATGATTTAACTCAAAAAATTACATTTATGTTTGGTTCAGTTCTTATTGATAAGTCTATGTTAGCGGGTGTAGATGATTTAGTAACTTTATTCAATGCTAATAGTTCTGGTGGGCCAGTACAAAGGCTTGCAGCTAGATTAGGTAGATCAGCCATACCATATTCTAGTCTTAGTAGAGCATTATCTGATGTTATACAGGCTAACCAAGTAGAGGCAAACAGTATTGCAGAGATGATAATTCAAAGAGATCTTGTATTTAAAGCTGCACTACCTCCTAAATATGACATATTGGCTAAAGATCGTTCTGGTAAACCATTTGTAGCGTCTCCTGTCAACCCATTTTTACGTGCTTTGAACTTTATTAGTCCTGTAACTATAGGTTACACAGAAGGAGACCCTGTAAAAGAGGCATTATTTGACATTGGTTACAATATACCACAAGAAATTAGTTATTTTGAAGGTGAACCTCTAACATCTAGAGAAAAGTCTGAGTTACAACGCTATATGGCAACTGATACACAGTTTAGAGCTGCATTAGAGCAGATAGTGTCAAATCCACAGTGGCAAGCACAAGTCAAAGCCTACAAAGATGCAGGTATTTTAAACAGAGATAACTATAAAGTAAATGCTACACCATTTTACCAACAGATAAGAGAACAATTTATATCAGTAAAGGCAAGAGCTATGGCTCAAATGCTTGCCGAAAATGAGAAACTTCGTAGTAGAGTAGAGCTTAGAAGAGCCAGATTAGCACAAACAAGCTCAGGATATTATAATAAGATAAACGAACTTAAAAAACACGGTATTTAACATTGATTATCAATGGCAGTTACAACTAAAAAAACTTTTCCTGCCACGAGTAATGCTACTACAACAGTATTTACTCCTGTAGGTATACAACTGAATAACCAAGATGATCTAGATGTTTACGTTACATTGTCGGGTGGTACTAGAGTGTTACAGCTACGCCAATCTACTGGTAGTACTGCAACCTCTAGCCACAAACAAGTAAACGATACAACTGGATTATACTTCCCTGCCGTTACAGCAGGTACAACTTTATATAACTACACGCTTTCCACTGATAACAATACAATTACGTTCAACTCTGCACTACCTAGTGGAGCAGTAGTTTCATGTGAACGTAGAACTAGAGATGCAGATAGTTCATATACAACTTTTGCTAGTGGCAGCACTATAAGAGCCACAGATCTAAACAACTCATCTACTGAATCTAACTTTACAGCACAAGACGGTAGAAACAAAGCATTTGATTTAGAGGGTAAACTATTTGATGGCCCTGCTGATAGTAGTATAAAAACAAAACTAGATGGTATTGAGGCTAATGCTACCCAAGATCAAACAGCTAGTGAGATACGAGCTTTAGTTGAGTCTGCTAGTGACAGTAATGTTTTTACTGATGCAGACCATAGTAAACTTAATGCAATAGAAGCAGGTGCTACCGCAGACCAAACAGATGCCGAGATAAGAACTGCTGTTGAAAATGCAACAGACAGTAATGTGTTTACTGATGCAGACCATACAAAACTAAATGGTATCTCAGCTGGAGCTGACGTTACTTCTACTAACTCTATAAACGCACTTACTGATGTTGATACCTCTGGCGTAGCAGACGGTAAGATATTAAAGTACAGTTCTTCATCCAGTAAATTTATCATTGCTGATGATGGAGGCGGTGGTGGTGGTGGTGGTAGCGGTGTTACTAATGGAGATAAAGGTGATATAACTGTAGCTGATGCTGGCACAGTTAATGAATCTTTTTCTATAAATAATGAAGCAGTAACACTAGCTAAACTACCTCATGGTACATCAAGCACAGACGGTAAGTTTTTAAGGTCTAATAATGGTGCTGATCCTACTTTTGAAACAGTAAATACAGACTTAGTTTCGGATACAAGTCCACAACTTGGTGGTAACTTAGATGTACAGACAAACGAGATTAATACAAGTACAACTAACGGAAATGTTAAACTAACTCCTAACGGTACAGGAAAAGTAGAAATAAAAGGTAACGGAAGTAATGATGCTCAAGTAGTTCTTAACTGTGGCAACAACAGTCATGGTCAAACAATTAAAGCACCACCTCATAGTGCTGGTGTAAGTAACACATTTACTTTACCAACTACTGCAACATCAAGCCTTGGTGGTACTGGTGCGTTACTAAGAATTAATCCAAGTGGACAGTTATCTTTTGATAGCACAGGTTATCTTCAAACAAACCAGCAAATAATAGGGTCAAGTCTTTTATTTACAACAACAAATCAAAATATAATGTTTGATGTTGACCCTAATAATACTCACAATATATCTTTTAAAAGTCCAAGCACATACACAAAAACAAGTGCGTTTACATTACCAGAAGATGGAACTAATGGTCAGTTCTTGAAAACTAATGGTAGTGGTGTTCTTTCATTTGCTGACGTTACATCTACTTACAACATACAAATAAATACACTGTCTAGTTCTAGTGGAACAGGCGGTGGTAGTGCAACCTTTAATGGTTCTGCTACAAGATTTACATTATCTAACGCAGGAACAAATGCTCAAGCACATATTGTTAGCGTCAATGGAGTCATTCAGAAACCTAATAGTGGAACCAGTCCAAGCGAAGGATTTGCTATTGATGGTAATGACATTATATTTGCCAGTGCCCCTGCTACTGGTTCTGACTTTTTTATTCTCACCCTCGGAAACGCAATAAATCTTAGTGTACCAGCTGATGATTCTGTTACATCTGCTAAGATAGTTAGTGGAGCAGTTTCAGGAGATAAGATAGCTCAAGGTGGCGTAACTAATAGTCAAATATTAGACGACACTATATCCGAATCAAAGTTAGATATACATGCTGCACCTTCTGGTACAGACAAAGTACTTGGCTACACATCCAATGGTATGGAGTGGGTTGAGTCAGCAGCTGGAGCTACAGGTGGTGGCACAGATAAAATATTCTGGGAAAATGGTCAAACAGTAACAACCAATTATACAATTACAAACGGCTACAACGCAATGTCAGCTGGCCCTGTAACAATCAATAATGGTGTTGCTGTAACAATCGGTACTGGAGAAAACTGGACAATCGTATAAATTATGCCTATAACATTAAACGGTTCTGGCACAGTATCGGGTATATCCGCTGGTGGCTTACCAGACGGAATTATACAAAGTGCCGATTTAGCAACGGGAGTTAACTTAGGAAAAATTCTTCAATATAAAGTAACTAACAAAACCGATCAATCAAGTATTAACACTACAACCCCAGCAGCTATCCCAAATTTTTCTGTAACTATTACTCCAACTGCTAGTAATAGCACCATGATCGTAAGAGCTAGTTGTTTTTATAGTATAAATGGTAATGTAGTTTGTTCTAGAATATATAACGGTACAAGTTTCTTAATACAACCTAATAGTTTTCCAAGTCCAGATCATCAAAGTGGAAGTTCTTCATGTTACACCACCACCGCATATATGATGCAACAGAATATTATAGCTTATGAAACTTCTAGTAATACTAATTCTAGAACTTATAATGTTTACTGGAGTACTACAGGTAGCGGTACTGGATATATAAATCGGTGGCACGGATATGATGGCTACCATTCAGTATCAACTTTAGAAGTAATCGAGGTGGCAGCATGAGTCAATTAAAATTAACCGCAGACAGCGGTGGAGGTACAGTCGCTATCAAAGGGCCAGCTAGTACAGCTAGTAATGCAGCTATTGATCTAACTGTGCCGGGTACAGCGTCAGCTACGCTGGACACATTAGGAAGAGCTGGTAATATTCTTCAAGTAAAGCAGACAGTAAAACTTGATCCTTTTTCAACAACTTCTACAACTTTGGTTGATGTAACAGGGCTTTCTGTAGATATAACACCTTCAGCCACTTCTAGTAAAGTTTTAGTAAGATGTAGTGTTGCTATAGCTAATTATTCTGGTAACTTTGCTTATGGTCAGCTTCTAAGAGGTAGTACTTTTTTAGGCGAAGCTAATGCAGCTGGTAATAGAGTGAGACCAACTTTTATGTTTTACCAAGCATTTGATACTACTATAAATATGCAAACTTACGAATTTTTAGATTCTCCAAATACAACTTCAGCAACAACATATAAACTACAGTTAAGATGTGCAACAACAGGTTATGCTTATGTTAATAGAACATATACTGATGGAAATGGAGTTAATACTGAACCTCGCCTTTCAAGTACAATAACAGTAATGGAGGTAGCAGCATAATGGCAACTTTAAACGCAACAAATTTAAAACATGCTTCCTCTAGTTCTAACAATATTGTTTTAGCTGCAAATGGAAGTGTAAACATACCAACTCTTACGACTAATTCTCAATTTGGAAATCTTCGTCAATATAAAATTTTAAGTAAAACTACTAAGTCAAGTATCACAGGTACAACCCCAACACTTATCCCAGATTTTTCTATAACTATTACTCCAACTGCTAGTGATAGCATTATGGTTGTAAAAGCAAATATAATGTGCAGTATGAATACTCATGTAATTTTGTTTAGAATACAAAACGGCACAAACATGCTAATACAACCAGCCACTTTTGATAGTCACGATGACGGAACTGGTGCATGGTATGGCAGTGGTGATAGAATGACTAATCAACATGTTACAGCCTTTGAAACTTCTGGTAATACTAATGCTAGAACTTATAATGTTTATTGGAATGTTACTGGCGGAACTGGTTGGATAAACAGGTATCAAGGTAACGATTCATATAACTCTACGTCAAATTTAGAAGTAATGGAGGTAGCACCATAATGGCACTAACAAAAATAACAGGTGGAGACGGAATTAAAGATAGTTCTATCAAAGAAGCCGATCTTAATATAGATAATACTCCTACAAATGATTATGTACTAACTGCAAAATCTAGTGCTGCTGGAGGTCTTACATGGGCTGAAGCTAGTGCTGGAGCAGCAGGCGGTGGGTCGGACAAAATTTTTTGGGAAAACGGCACAACAGTAACTACTAGCTATACGATTTCTAATAATCACAATGCTGGTACGTTTGGGCCAATCACAGTAAACTCAGGAGCTACAGTTACTGTAGGTTCTGGTGAAACTTGGGTGATAATATAATGCCTATAATATTAAACGGGACAACTGGTGATATATCAGGTTCAAGCCTAACAGGTATAGATACTGGTAAAATTCTTCAAGTAAAACAAGTAGAAAAAACAGATACATGGAGTACAAACGCAGATTTTAGTTTTGTTGATGTAACTGGATTAGCTGTTACAATTACACCGTCATCATCATCAAGTAAAATTTTAGTTTTAGTTGATGTATTAGCTTCAAGTGACTATTGGGTAACCTATTTTAAACTTTTAAGAGGTTCTACTGAAATTGGCAATACTGCAACTGGTAAGCAGTCTAATCAAGGAAACTACTTTAGTACTTACGGTACTAACGCAACTGACTCAAACGCTAACGGTTACATACATCATCATACTAGACAGATTTTAGATAGTCCAAATACAACTTCTGCAACTACTTACAAATTACAAAGTACTTCAAGAGCTGGTTCTTATAACGCATATGTAAATAGAACTGTTCCAGATAGAAATGATAATGCAGAATATGATAATAGGTATACCTCAAGAATATCTGCAATGGAGGTAGCAGCATGACCGTAAAATTAGTAGGATCTACCTCTGGGTCAGTATCCTTACAGGCTCCAGCATCAACAACAGGTGGTGCACATAGAGTCTTAACTTTACCAGATGTAAACGGAACAGTAGCTACAACAACCACTGCTGGTAAAATTCTTCAAGTTGTATCAGCAGCAAAAGGTGACATACAAAGCTGGAATGGTACGAGTGAAACAGAAATAACTAATTTAGCACCTACTATTACTCCTTCTAGTGCTAGTAATAAAATTCTTGTTATTGGTCAACTTTATTCAAGTAGTACTGTTGCAACAGTTACTGCATTTAATGTTGTCAAAAGAAGTATAAATAGTGGTACATTTACAACGATTGGAAACCATGCTGGAACAAGTGATTCAGCTTCTACTCTAGCTCATGGTCACGGTGGTAATTTTAATGGTACTTGGAACTTAATGAACTCTTCTATGCACTATCTAGACTCACCAAACACAACACAATCAATCGTTTATAAATGGTTTTTTAGGTCTGAAATAAGTGGTACAACTTATATAAATAGAACTGGTAGACACAACACAGTCTATCACCCTGCAACAATTTCATGTTTAACACTTTTTGAAGTAGCAGCTTAACAAACAAACAATTATTTTTTAACAACAATGGCATTAGATCACGAAGCAATCTACTCTGCATATGCAGGTACAGTAGTATCAATAGACGACTCCGCTGGAGCGTTTGACAAAGACGGTAAATCAGTAACAATAGATGCTGTCAAAGTAGCAGCAGCTCGTAAGTCACTAGACGATGCAGCAGCAGCAATTAAATACAAGTCTGACAGAGCAGCAGCTTTCGCCTCTATAGGTGACCAGCTAGACATGCAGTATTGGGACGCAGTAAACGGAACTACTACATGGAAAGATCACGTTGCAAAGGTAAAGGCAGATCACCCAAAACCATAGGAGGGTAAACAATGTCTCGAATAGTCGTAGACTCAATACGTAACACAAGTGCGTCTTCGGATGCACTTACACTTAGTTCAGATGGTAAAGTAGCGTTTCCCAATAACACAGGTAATATTCTTCAAGTTGTAAAAAATCAAAAAACAGATGCAGCAAGTTCTACTACTATTAACGCATTTACTGACATAATTTCTAATTGTGTAACCATCACACCAGCAGCTACTGGTAATAAAATTTTTGGTACATTTTCATTTTCTTTTGGATCTAGCAGTAATGACCACTTAATTAATTTTCGTATTGTAAGAGGTTCAACTGTAGTTAGTGATATAGGAGACACAACATCTGGCTTTGCTGTTTTTGCTACAACACAAGGAATGAGATGTTTGTTTGACGCAAATGGTGGTAATTTTTTAACACTTACTTTTTTAGATACAGCAGTAAATACAAACGCACATACCTATAAATTACAATATTTTCGTTCTCAAGCTGGAACAACCTATATTAATCGAACACATATGAATGTTGGTGGTACAGATTATGCATCGACATATGGAGGTATAGGTGCTTCAACATTTACAGTAATGGAGATAGCAGCATAGAACTGCCTACTATAAAATTACCACCTGCACAACAATACGAAACAATATCTATACCTTTACCTACTGCTGACGTTCCTAATTATGTACCTTTGGTAGTGCCTCCTAGCGATCTTAGAGAACCAGAAGGCACAGAACCAGAGGCGACAGAAGAAGCACCTACTGGCATAAGGCAAATTGACATACCGTTTACGGATTTTAAAATGCCTTTACCAGAAAACGAAATACTTATAACGGCTTCTACTACAGCAGTCGTTTCTGTAGCTGCAACCCTAACTGCAACAGCAGCTTTTAAATGGGTTGTTACAGCTATGAAACCAATACTTAAAACAGCATGGAAGAAGATAAGGTTATCAAAGGACAACCCAAAAGTTTCCTAAAAAAACTAAAAGAAAATGTAGACGACCATGATGAACAGATGGCAGTACTAGGTGCAATCGTACGTCTAGGAGTTGTTGTTTGGTCTGGTTTTATTATTACTCTTAACTATGTTGAGTTACCTATGGTTAAAAAACCTGTAGGTGCATCGTCCGACATCACGTTCGTAGCCTCGATTTTTACTGGGGCACTGGCCACGTTCGGGCTATCTACAGGTAGAACAAAAGGCGAAAAAGACAAACAACCCAAACCATGAAAAAACTACTTATTGCTATGCTACTGCTACCTGCAGGTGCATATGCTAATACTGTCACGCCCCAGTTTACTACAGGGTCGATGAACTCTACAACCACTACCACACAAACTATAACCGAAGTAGAACAGCGTCA